>ERZ1023282.338-NODE-338-length-23864-cov-4.929732_pt1 | contig 23864 bp, 23 predicted proteins | sample MGYA00521262_ERZ1023282 | MGnify/ENA primary metagenome ERZ1023282 (study PRJEB32759, sample SAMN07749867) | skin metagenome | biome: transportation; feature: city; material: polyester macromolecule | host: Homo sapiens | place: Hong Kong:KT line | collected... | reverse complement strand
ACCGGAGTGACGAGGGTTCGTTCATCCACGGCCTCTGCAGGAGCTCTTGGTGGCAAAATGCTGCAAAAATTCGCGTCAGGTTGAAACGATTCAGTCAAAAAAAAGCAAAAAAATAGCTCTGAATCAAAAGAATAGCCAGCAAAATATACTTACTTATCATCCAAAATCACCCCCACTGTACAGCCTAGCAAGGTTGCAAAAAGCACCGCCAGCGAATTTTGAAGGAGCATGGTCAGGAGCAAGTAGGCAAGACCCACCACGCCCAAGACGAAAAAGAGCTTCTTTATCTTGACCCGGCGCAGCATGATTGTAAACTGAGAAGAGAAAATGCCAATAAACATGGCGACTAGGGCAAAGTCCAGGCCGAAGCTCTCAGGATTGGGCAGAAGGGCACCGAGGGCAGTTCCCAAAATAGACCCCAAAATCCAAGCAGTATAACTCATGAAATTATTCCCCATCATCCAGCTAGCAGCGATTTCCTCTGTATGTGCCCGCTCTCCCATCAAGACCCCATAAGATTCATCCGTCAAAAAAGAGCCAATGACAATATTCTGCATCAAGCTAGCCTTACGAAAAAAAGTTGATGCATGCAGACAGAGCAAAAGATGCCGGATATTAATAAGAAAAACAGTGAGTGCGATGGCCAAGACCGGCGCCTGCTGGGCAAATAAACCAATCATGGCAAACTGGGCACTGCCCGCATAAACCAGAATACTCATCAGCCCCATCTCCAAGGGATTCATATAGGGCGCCGCCATGATGCCACAGGCTAAGCCAATCCCAATATAGCCCAGAGCTGTTGGCACTGCTGCTTTTGCACCCTGTTTAAATGTCTGCCCGCGCATTCTTCTCCTTTACTCCATCGTTTCAAAAGCCAGACTCGGCTTAGCATTGAGGTCCAAACTTGCAAAATTCTCCTTGTTCCACTCACTGACACTAGCATAGGCAATCATACCAGCATTGTCACCGCAGAGCCGCAGAGGCGGAATAATCACCTTAACATCCTGAATCTCAGCTGCCAATCGTTCTCTCAGACCTTGATTGGCCGCAACACCGCCCGCCACGACCAGAGTCTTGACTGGATATTTTTCCAGTGCTTTCTTAGTCTTGGCCATGAGAATATCCATGACCGCTGCCTGAAAGCTTGCTGACAAGTCTTGATTAGACAATACCTCTCCTTTTTGCTGGGCATTGTGGTGCAGGTTGATAAAGGCCGACTTGAGACCAGAAAAAGAAAATTCCAGATTGTCTTCCTTGATCATGGCCCGCGGAAAATCATAAATATCCTGTCCTTCATGAGCTAACTGATCAATCTCTCGACCTGCTGGATAGGTCAGCCCCATAACTCGACCGACCTTGTCATAGGCTTCACCGACCGCATCATCACGAGTTTCCCCCACAATCTTATAATCACCAGCCTGACTGACATAGACCAGCTCAGTATGGCCGCCACTGACCAAAAGAGCCAGCAAGGGAAATTCTAAGGGCTCCACGCTCTGGGCTGCCATCAGATGTCCAGCCATATGATTGACTGGAATCAGGGGAATATCATGAGCCCAGGCAAAGGACTTGGCCGCTGCCAAGCCGACAAGAAGCGCCCCAACCAGACCAGGACCGTAGGTGACGGCCACCGCTGAGACTTGCTCCTCGCTAATCCCTGCTTCTGCCAAGGCCTCCTCGATGCAAACCGTAATGACCTCCACATGGTGACGGCTGGCCACTTCTGGCACCACTCCGCCAAAGCGCTTGTGGCTCTCAATCTGGCTGGCAATGACATTGCTCAAAAGCTCAGCCTCATTCTTCAGAACCGCCACACTGGTCTCATCACAGGACGTCTCAAAAGCTAAAATATATCTATCTTTCATGGACCTCTCTTTTCATGACTATCGCGTCTTCCACCGGCGCATGGTAGTAGGCCTTTCGCCGCGCGATTTCTTCAAATTTTTCTTTTTTGTAAAATAGCAGAGCTGGCTTGTTGGACTCCCTCACTTCGAGGAAAATTTCCTTGTCTGCTGGCAAAAAGTTGAACAAGGCTGTCGCAATTTTCTGTCCCTGGTTGCTAGGCAATACAGCAATCTGCAGGACTTCTGCTTCAAAGTCTGTCTCCTGCCAGATTAAAAAGCCGACAAGCTGATTCTCATCTGCTGCTAGCGCACAACTGTTCACATCCGAACGCAGAACCTCTTCCACTTGGCCTGCGGTCCAAGGACTGACCTCATAGACTGCAAGTAAGAGCTGTTCCAGCTCTTCTGCGAGAGGTACCACGTCCACGTCCGAGCTGTCGCTCCATTTTCTCAACTTAATCATAGGCGCTGAATGTAAGAATCGCTGGATTCCTGGTGGTTCTTGAGCCAATTTTCCTCGGCTTCTACACGCTTGAGATAGTTAGGAACAAAGTCATGAATGGACTGGGCAGGCAGGCCTAAACCGATACGACCAACAGCTGCTGCGTCTGGCAAGGTAGGCTGAAGGGTAGCCTGAGGAAGAACGGCTTCAATCTGCTCCGCAAAAGCTGCTGTCTCTCCGACAAAGGTGACTGATTGGTTAGCAGCGCCAGCTATTTCCAACACCTCTGCCAAAGGCAGATGAGCTTCTGGCCGCACAGCCTGATCAGACTGGTAAAAGCCAGCATAGACATTATTGCGGCGGGCATCCATGACAGGAATGACCAAACCCTCCACCTGCTCTGGGACTAAAGCCAGCAGACTAGACACTCCAACTAGCTCAATCTTGAGGGTATGCGCCAGGGTCTTGGCAGTCGCCACCGCAATTCTCAGACCTGTATAGCTGCCCGGTCCCTGCGCAACCGCGATACGATCCAAATCTTTTGGCTTCATATCCAGACTATTCATCAGAAAATCAATAGCTGGCATAAGGGTAATGCTATGGTTTTTCTTTATATTTAAAGTCATCTGCGCCAGCAAGGTCTCGTCCTCTAAAATCGCGAGCGTCAGCGCCTTACTTGACGTATCAAAAGCTGCAATCTTCATGCTTATCCTCTATTTTTCCTCTTGCCGCCAAAGTGAGCGGCGTTTTAATTTGTCTTCGTAGAAACTATCTACCAAAAATTCCTCTAAAATCTGGCTAAAAGCCTCCAAATTAGGCACTTGCTGCGCCAAGTGTTTTCCAAAAATCGCTTCTTGCTCAGCAATCTTGGGCAGCAAATCCGCTCCAGCAGCAGTCAAGCTCAAGCGAGAACTGCGCTTGTCCTTGCTAGAAATTTCCTTCTTGACCAAGCCTTTTTTAATCAAAGCCTGCACCAAGCGACTAGGGCTTTTTTCCTCACAAATCAGGGATTCCCCCAAGCCCTTGAGAGACAGCGGAGCATGTTCGCCCAAAACGAGCAAGACCTCGCTTTGATTGGGCGTAATTCCCAAAGGCTCTAGCAACTTCCCATATTCTCTCGTCGCTAAGCTCTCTGCACTTCTAAACAAATAGCCAAATCGAATTCCTTCTGCTACCACGCTGCTCTCCTTTCAAAAATCACTTCTATACTATTTTACACTAGATTAGGTAAATTGTTGACAATTTTAGTTAAAAAATATAAAATCTTAAATAGATGATATATCATCTATTTGCAAAAGGAGGAAAAACGGATGACCCCAAACCCTACAAATCAAAAACTAGCTAGAACAATGACCCACGCTTTTGTGACTGGTGCGACCGGTCTTTTAGGAAATAATCTCGTGCGTGCTCTGCTAAAAGAAAACATTCAAGTGACCGCTCTCGTTCGCTCCGAGGAAAAAGCGCGCAAACAATTTGCCGACCTGCCTATCCAGATTGTCAAGGGGGATATTTTAGAGCCCGAAAGCTATCGTGACTATCTAGCAGGCTGCGACAGCCTCTTTCATACCGCTGCTTTTTTCCGCGATAATTATAAAGGCGGCAAGCACTGGCAGGAGCTCTACGACACTAATATTATAGGCACAAATAACCTCCTAGAAGCTGCTTACGAGGCTGGTATCCGCCAATTTGTCCATACTTCCTCCTGTGTCGTACTGGAAGGTGAGGCCAATCAGCTAATCGATGAAAGCATGTCTCGCTCAAAAGATACTCCTTTTGATTACTATCGCAGCAAGATTTTGAGTGAAGAGGCCGTTCGTGATTTCTTGGACAAGCATTCAGATGTTTTCGGTTGCTTTATCTTGCCGAGTGTAATGTTGGGTCCTAGAGACCTTGGTCCGACCTCCAGTGGGCAGCTGATTATCAATTTTGTAGAGCAAAAACTTCCAGGTATCTTAAAGGCTAGCTATAATATGGTGGATGCTAGAGATGTAGCAGATATTCATCTCCGCGCCATGAAATACGGACGCTCAAAGGAGCGCTATCTGGCAGTTGGACGGCAAGTGACCATGACAGAATTGTACCAAATACTGGAAAAAATCACTGGCGTTCCCGCCCCCAAGCGCAAGATCTCCCCTCTTTTCGTCAAAATCTATGCCCAAGCAAGTGAGCTCTACCACCGGCTCACCAAAAAACCAATTTTGGTTACCAATGAGCTCGCTCATCTCATGGCCGAAGAATATCTCAAAAGTAATTTTAGCTTTGCCAAAACCGAGAGCGAGCTAGGCGGACAGCATCGCCCTCTCGAAGAAAGCTTAGCTGACGTGGTAGATTGGTACCGCAAGCACGGCTATTTCACCAAATAAGCAGCCCTCAAAATCAAGTGACCAAATGTTCATCGCTTGATTTTTCTTTTTGTCAAGCCGCTTTGGCTGAAAAACCGGCTCTGAAATTCACCGTCCCGACTTGCTTCCTAAGCTCATTCTATGGTATAATTACAATAATAATTAAACATCAGGTCAATTTCATTACTCTTACTTTTCCATAAGATACAAGGCTAAAACAGCATTTTAGCCTCTTCATTTGAGTAAGCCCTATCAGAAGTCACAGCAATCGCTCACTTTCCATTTATCATTTTTAATTTATCATGTGAAGAAATGCGCTAACGCCTGCCTTCTTTTATTTTTTAGACCTTATCACAGAAAGGAATCTTATGATTTACAAAGTTTTTTATCAGGAAACAAAAGAGCGCAGCCCGCGCCGTGAAAAGACACGTGCCCTTTATTTAGATGTCGAAGTAGCTAATGAATTGGAAGGCCGCATTCAGGCTCGTAAGTTAGTCGAAGAAAATACCCCTTACAATATTGAATTTATCGAGCTCTTGTCTGACAAACACCTCGAATACGAAAAAGAGTCAGGCACTTTTGAATTGACGGAGTTCTAACCCATGGCATATACCTTAAAACCCAAAGAAGTTGGCGTTTTTGCGATTGGTGGGTTAGGCGAAATCGGTAAAAACACCTACGGGATTGAATACCAAAATGAAATTATCATCGTAGACGCCGGCATCAAGTTCCCAGAAGACGACCTGCTAGGAATTGACTATGTCATTCCCGACTACTCTTATATCGTGGAAAATATTGACCGCGTAAAAGCTGTCCTCATCACCCACGGGCACGAGGACCATATCGGCGGTATTCCTTTCCTGCTCAAGCAAGCCAATGTTCCTATCTATGCTGGTCCTTTGGCCTTGGCCCTCATTCGAGGCAAGCTAGAAGAGCATGGACTTTTGCGCGATGCCAAACTCTATGAAATCAATCAAAACACAGAACTGCAGTTCAAGCATCTGAAAGCTACTTTCTTCCGGACAACCCACTCTATTCCAGAGCCTTTGGGAATTGTCATCCATACGCCGCAGGGTAAGATTGTCTGTACCGGTGACTTCAAGTTTGACTTTACACCAGTCGGAGAGCCGGCCGACCTGCACCGTATGGCCGCTCTGGGCGAAGAAGGCGTTCTCTGTCTCCTATCTGATTCGACCAATGCTGAAGTTCCGACCTTTACTAATTCCGAAAAAGTGGTCGGGCAGTCTATCATGAAGATTATCGAAGGCATCCACGGACGGATTATTTTCGCCTCCTTTGCTTCAAACATCTTCCGACTCCAGCAGGCAGCAGATGCTGCTGTTAAGACCGGTCGTAAGATTGCGGTCTTTGGCCGATCCATGGAAAAGGCTATTGTCAACGGGATTGAGCTGGGCTATATCAAGGTTCCTAAAGATACCTTCATCGAGCCAAATGAACTCAAGGACTATCCAGCTGGCGAAGTGCTGATTATGTGTACCGGAAGTCAGGGTGAGCCGATGGCAGCCCTGTCTCGGATTGCCAATGGTACTCACCGTCAGGTTCAGCTGCAGCCTGGAGATACAGTCATCTTCTCCTCTAGTCCTATCCCCGGTAATACGACTAGCGTTAACAAGCTGATTAACATCATTTCCGAGGCTGGTGTAGAAGTGATTCACGGTAAGATTAACAACATCCACACCTCTGGACACGGTGGCCAGCAAGAGCAGAAACTCATGCTTCGCTTGATCAAGCCTAAATATTTCATGCCAGTCCATGGTGAATACCGTATGCAAAAAGTCCATGCAGGCCTAGCCGTTGATACTGGAGTACCAAAAGACAATATCTTCATCATGAGCAATGGTGATGTGCTGGCTCTGACAGCTGACTCAGCCCGTATTGCCGGCAGCTTCAACGCTCAAGATATTTATGTTGATGGGAACCGCATTGGTGAAATCGGAGCTGCAGTCCTGCGCGACCGTAAAGACCTGTCAGAGGACGGCGTTGTCCTGGCTGTCGCGACGGTTGATTTTGAGTCCAAGATGATTTTAGCCGGTCCAGATATTCTCAGCCGTGGCTTTATCTACATGCGCGAATCAGGTGACCTCATCCGCCAAAGCCAGCGCATCCTCTTCAATGCCATTCGCATTGCCCTTAAGAATAAAGATGCCAGTGTCCAATCTGTCAGCGGCGCTATCGTCAATGCCTTGCGTCCTTTCCTCTACGAAAGCACCGAGCGCGAACCTATTATTATTCCGATGGTGCTTACACCAGACGAAGATAACTAAAAACAAGCTTTGCTAGATCAGCAAAGCTTATTTTTCTGCTTTATTTTTTGTTCGCGAAGCATGCTTAATAATCCAAGCGCAACTCGGACTCAGTTCTTCCTCTTGCCAAGATCCAATCACCCTCTCAAACTTTTCAGGATCTTCTTTATATAAATCATTCAGATTATTAGCGACACTTTTTTGGATTGATTTATCCGCATCATCCTTTAGATTCCTTAAAATAGCGGTAAACTCATCAAAATAATCTAAAACCACAGTCTGCTTCTTAGCCCAGGGCAGTCGGATACGCATACACTCGCTGGCTAATCTGCGGACGCGCATATTCTCGTCTTGGCTCCACTCTAACAGTAAATCCATGGTAGCATTAGGATAATTAGCCAGCAAGGGCCGCATGGAAAATTCTCCAGTAAATCGCTTGGTTAATTCCTTACTGAAGGCCGCACTCAGCTCGAATTCCTGACCTCCGTAAAGTTCCACGTATTTGCCAATCGGCCACAACCAATACCCCTCTGAGAACATCCCCAGGCCGCACTCTAACTCCGGACCAAGTATCTGCTCAAAAACCTTAAGAGAATCAGCATAAGAAAGCGGCAAGCATTCTTTGATACTCCTTGCCAGCAGCTCTTGACGCTGAGTAAATTCCAAAGACTCTAAGTCGCTTTCAACTAGAGACATAAAATGCTGAGCATCAAATTTATCTGTGACTTCTTGCAAGCGACGGCTCAAATCCTCCGCATAAACCAAATCATAATAATCTTTAACCTTTTTCGCCATGATTTTTAAATCCCCTTAACAGACTTCTCACTGCTCCTCTGACTTCTACTTCTTCCTTTTTCTCAGCTAGAAAAAGAGATAACTCGTTCAAGGCGCCTGAAATCATATGAGCTGCCATATCCAAATCAATAGAGATAAGTCTTCCTTCTTTAGATAAAATGTCTAATTGCTCTCTCAAATGAGAGAAAGAATTAGCCTCGTCCTGACGACGCCACTCTTTCCACTCAACGACATTGGGACCATCAAGCAGGAGAATACGTTTATTTTCGGTCAAGGTCGCAAAACGAACAAAAGCAACACAGCCTTCCACCAACTGCTCCCAAGAATCGTGTGCTTCCAGGGCATTTTTTTCTACATAAAATCCCAGTTCGGACTGAATTTGTGCCAGTACGGCGGTAAATAAAGTTTTCTTATTCCCGAAATGATGATAAAGTGCGCCTCTTGTCATTCCCAATTCATCTACAATTTCTTCCAAGGAAGTTTCTGCATAACCCTTTAAAGAAAAATGTTTCCGGGCGATAGCTAATATTTTCTTGCTTGTCTCTAGAGAAGCCTGCTGTTTTTTATTCATCTTCACTCTCCAAATAATTTGCCGCAAACTCAGCGCTAGGTGGAATTACTTGAATCACATCAACCAAAACAGAACCCGGCGCTTCCACAATGAAATGGCGCTGACCAAAATCTTCACTCTTAATAGGAAGAAGGAACTCCATTTCTTCTTGCTGACGCAATTCTTCATAAAAACAATCCACATTGTCAACTTCGATATTGATGATTAGGCCACTCGCCTCAGACTGGTAGGCTTGTGGCACTGTACCATGCTTGCTATCAATAAAAGCAAGCTCAAAACCACTCTCGATATTCTTTAAACTAATATACCAATCTGAACGGAAGGTTTCCTGAAATTGGAAATGCTCAATGAAAAATTGTGCTGATTGATGGACATCTTCACTCATTAATACCGGATATAAACTAGTAATCATTTGTGCTCCTTTTCTTAAGCTATATTTTAACATACATACTGAATGTATGCAAATAAATATTAAAAAACAGAAGCCAAATTGGCTTCCATTTATTTGAGAATGGCTTCGTTTAATCGCTTTATAAAATGATATTTGGTAATGCCCTTTTGCGGAACATCTGTTAGACTGGCGTAGATTTCATAGCCTTGCTTGATGTAAAAATCCCTGGCCTGATAAGATTTAGTGGACAAGGTAATGCTAGTTACTCCAACTTCTGCAGCCTTTTCTTCTAATTCTGCCAGCAGACTGGCTCCCAATCCCGCTTTCTGATGTTCTTTATCCACCACCAAAGCCTTGATATGAATGTTTTCCAACACCTGTTGGGCATGGAGCAAGGCAATTAACTGGCCATCTTCCTCCCGCCTTAAATAATAATCTTGAGGTTCAAGTTTTTCAAGCATATCTGGACCAAAATAGGCTTCATATTGCTCATCAAAAACTCGCTTAATAAAATCATGAAATTTTTCCATCTTTCTCCTCCTCCATGAAAAAGCATGGGATATGCCAATCCTCCTGCTCTAAGTTTAGTATAAATCTAAATAGTTATCCACTTCCCATTGGGAGACAAAGGTTGCATAGCTAGCCCACTCGATACGCTTAGCTTCTAAGAAGCTCGTATAGATATGCTCGCCAAGAGCCGCTTTAACGACTTCATCTTCTGTCAAGGCCTTCAAGGCATTGTGAAGAGTTGATGGCAGGTCTGTAATTCCAGCTTCCTTACGCTCCTCTGGAGTCATGATATAGATGTTTTCTTCGATTGGGGCTGGAGCTTCGATTTTATTTTCGACACCGTGCAGGCCAACTTCCAAGAGAACTGCCATAGCGATATATGGATTGGCCATCGGATCAACCGAACGCAGCTCCAAGCGAGTACCCATACCACGAGAGGCTGGCACGCGCACCAACGGTGAACGATTGCGTCCTGCCCAGGCAATATAAACTGGTGCTTCATATCCAGGAACCAGACGTTTGTATGAGTTGACCGTTGGATTCATGATAGCTGTGTAGTTATAAGCATGGTTAATCAAACCACCCAAGAAATGGTAGGCTGTTTCTGACAGCTGCATACCTTTTGGATCTTCTGGATCGAAGAAGGCATTATTGCCGTCTTGATCAAAGAGAGACATATTACAGTGCATACCAGATCCTGCAATGCCAAACTTAGGCTTAGCCATAAAGGTTGCATACAAACCGTGCTTACGAGCAATAGTTTTCACAACCAGCTTGAAAATCTGAATCTTGTCACAAGCCCGAAGCACTTCGTCATACTTAAAGTCAATCTCGTGCTGGCCGACTGCTACCTCATGGTGACTAGCTTCTACTTCAAATCCCATCTTGGTCAGGACATTAACGATTTCCCGACGAGTATTGTCTGCCAAATCTGTCGGTGCCAAGTCAAAATAACCGCCCTTGTCATTTACTTCCAGCGTCGGATCGCCATTTTCATCCAGCTTAAAGAGGAAAAACTCTGGCTCTGGTCCGAGGTTAAAGGATTTAAAGCCCAGCTCTTCCATATGCTTGAGGGCGCGCTTGAGGTTACTGCGAGGATCCCCTAGAAACGGTACATGATCTGTCGTGTAAACATCACAAATCAGACCCGCTACACTGCCGTTTTCATCTCCCCAGGGAAAGACTGTCCAAGTATCCAGATCAGGGTAAAGATACATATCTGATTCATTGATACGGACAAAACCTTCAATGGAAGAACCATCAAACATGGCTTTATTGGATAAGACCTTGTCAAGCTGTTCATCCGTGGCAGGAATTTCCACATTCTTCATAGTCCCTAAAATATCAGAGAACATAAGACGAATAAAGGTAACATTTTTCTCTTTTACTTCGCGACGGATATCAGCTGCTGTAATAGACATTAAATTTCTCCTTGTAATTCAAACAAAATAGCTATGGTCGACGCATCTGACCAAAGGTTGGCAGAGAAGAAGCAAAACGGCCTTGCTGCAAGATGTCATGATGCAGGGCACGGCGGACATCTTTTTCACTAATGGTCTTGTGGGACTTGGCTTCACGCTCAGCATATTTCCTCTTAATCGCAGCGATATTATAACCTTCTGAAATATAATCCTTAATTTCTAAAAGACGGTCCATATCATTCAAAGAATACATCCGACGATTGCCCTCATTCCGAGCAGGGGTAATCAGATTCTGGTCTTCATAATAACGGATCTGACGGGCAGATAGGTCCGTCAGTTTCATAACACTGCCGATGGGAAAGACTGCCATGTTTCGGCGAAACTCTTTTTCCTTCATTCAAATTCCTCTCTACGCACTATTATAGGACGAAATAAATCTTATGTCAAGAAATAATGTCAGATTTTCTTACACGGATTTTATTTTTTCTTTTCAAAGATGGCCCGCAGCCGATCTATATCAGAATTTACCAGAATCGCAACAAAGACTCCCATGAAGGTTTCAAAGATTCTGGCAAAGACATACAAGATGGTATCTTCCGGCCGAATGGACAGGGTAATAATCAGCATGGCAGATACCCCGCCAATGACTCCAGCCTTGTTGTTCATAGCGACATTGGTCATGATTGTCAGCATGGTACAGACCGGCACCAAAAGGAGGGTGACCCAATACTGCTCCTTAAAGACACTATTGACAATGAAAAATAGCAGAGCGTAAAAACCACCGATGCTGTTTCCCAAGATTCGCGATGTTCCGAAGTGGACACTCTTATCAAAATCCTCACGAAGACTAAAGACTGCCGTCAAAGCACCGATTTGCAGGCCTTTCCAACCAAAAAGCCCAAAGAGCAATAGGATGATGAAGACAGCCAGACCGGTCTTAAAGGTACGCATGCCCAGACGAAATTTCGATTTATCAAACTTGTACTTATTGAAATAACTCATTAGTCTCCTTCCAGGAAATCCTCCCTCTCTTCATTTTAACATATTTCGTCTCAAAAAAACTCTTTCTGCTTAGGAGATTTCCCACACAAAGAAAAAGCCCTATCAGTTACCACATCAAGAGCTATTGACTATTTAAAAGCTGAGACATTATCTGTCCCAGCCTCGTTTTTATTATCTTTAGTTTGGATAAATGTAGGTAACACCACCCATAAATTCATTCGGGTTAAAGTAGCCACGATAGTTGTTAATTTGCTTTTGGCGATTGTAGTTCGCTTCTAGAACTTGAATTGAGCTGTCGCTTTGCACATCTGTCACATAAGCAACGTGTCCATATTCACCGCCATCCCAAACTGCAATAGCCCCTGCTACTGGGACATTTCCTGTTGCATAACCCTGAGCACCAGCATTGATTGCCCAAGTATTAGCATTGCCCCACCAGTTGCTTGCCCAAGGAGCCATTTCTTTCACGCCCCAAGTACATTGGCCGATTGGGTAAGAATTGCCATAGTCAGTTGGTGTATTTAAGACAACATCTTCAGTATCAGATACCAAAGCAGCATCGCTTGTCGCTTCATAAGCTGGAGCACTGTAAGGATTGTAAGTCTGTGCCAAAGCTGTACCATTTACTTGCAGCACATCTCCTGGGTTAATCGTATCAAAAATTGATTTTCCATTATTGGCAGCAAGTTCGTAAGGATTCATCCCATTGGCGCTAGCAATGGCAAAAAAAGAGTCCCCTTGCTGGACAACGTAAGAATCTGCATTGACAGCTTGAGCGCCGATTGTCGCTAACAAAGCTGTGGAAGTTAAACCAAGAGTCGCTTTAGCAAATGTTTTTTTCATAACTGTTTTTCTCCGTATAATTTGATGATAAAAAAATCATACCTCATTTACATGTCAGTTTTTTTAGAGTTATGTTTTTGTCATGTTACAAATGATTTAGACTTTTGCTACATTAAATTTAGCAGTATTTTTAAAGATAAAAAGGCTAGGGAATCCCTAGCCTCATCTATTATCAGTCTTCTTTACCTTTCAATTTTCCTAGACCTAAAGCACCAATAATAGCTGCTAAACCTAGATATGGCAGATAGACTGTATCTTTGGCTCCCGTTTCTGGAAGAAGAGAAACAGGAATCTTTTTAGCCACTGAAGTTGGATTAGCTCTTCTTGGATCGTTTATATCCGAAACAAGCAGATGCTGTGCCTTAGGAGTGACTGTTGTAACCGTATTTGAAGCATAGACTACATGATTGACAGTATTAATGTAGGTATTTTCAAAAGTACCCGCAGCAATACGCTTCATCTGTAGATAGGTTTCAGCCTGAAAAGCTGAATCCAGAGAAATAGTCTCTAAGAATTCTTCCTTGAAACGAATAGAAATCAAGCCTTTCTCAAGATCAACATTCGCAGCTGTATACTCAGTCAAATCTGTACCAGCCTTTATCACCTTACCATCTTTGAGCGTGATGTCCACTTTGGCAAAGGTTTTGTAAGCACCCGTGTACTCATCTCCTTGTTGGTCATAATCATCCACAAAGCTATAGTCTGTCAAACCTTCAGAGTGGTTAGCAGGGATCAAGCCTCCGATGAGACGATAGTTAAAATGCCGTCCCAAAGTCAGTTCCTTGCCATCCAAGTTTTCTGCACTTGCTGGATCAAGGCTCAGGGTAATATCTTTTTCAGGACTGATTTTAGGAACATTGTTGACGACTACGTCTGTCGCATAACCATTTCCAAAGTCAACTTGATAAGCCCGGTTCTCGAATTTACCGCCTGTGCGGCCCATTCCTTCTTTGACAGCCATAGGGCTTGTTATCGTCAAAGACTTACCTGTTACGACATATTGGTCATAAAAGGCTTGGGCATCGTCTGCTGCAAAGAGTTGGAAAGAACCTTTAACAGTGATATTGGCCTTTTGAAGGAGCTCTCGAACTGCTGCAGGGGCTGTTTCAAGGCTCTCGTAGTGGGTCACTGTCACACCTGCCACAGCCTTGCCATCTGCATCTACTAGCTTGACTAATTCCGGACGAAGTTCGAGTGCTTCTTCCGGATAGTCATCTACATAGTAGAAACCTTTTTGAATTGTGCTCTTAGATGACTTGTCACCCTTATACTGATCCAAATCCCAGTTCAGCTCGTAGTAATTGGTCGAACCAGCCAGGACTTCCTTACCATCAATCACCAATCCTGCCTTATTTTTATTGACCTTGGTTGGCTTAATGTAATTATTGCTAGGATTATCTGAATCATCAGGCTTGCCTGGCGTAGTCACGCGTACTACGTTTGAACGGACACCATAGGCATCATTGACTGTCAGGGTGAAATTATTGGTATAGGTTGCGCCATCATTGAGAACTCGACCGACTACAGTTGGAAAGAGCGTAGCAACTTCTTTGGTCGTATCAGCGTTATAAGTAGCTAGCGTTGCTGCAGTTGCCTTGAATGTTACTGTGTGACTAGCCTTATCATAGCTGACGTCAAAACCTGCACTAGCAGCTTTTGTTGCTTCTAAGTCAACTTCATAACCACTTGGCAACGGATCAGCAATGACAAATGAAGTCGTTTCACTGCGTCCAGCTGGAAGAGCTTCTGTCTTTAAGGCAAACTGAACGACGGACTGCTTAGCCACCAGAGTCTTATCAATATTGGTGCCTTGGTCATTTTGAATCTCTTTATTAATCTGCGGTTGAGATTGCAAGAGATGATAATGATAATGCACAGTCGGAGCTACGGGCGCTGCTGGCTCTTTTTGATAAACAGGCTCTGCTGGTAAGGTTGGCAGCGGGCTATAAGTTGGTTCTACCGGCTTATTAGGCTCTGGTGTTTCTGGTGTAGGAGTTGGTGCTGCCGGCTCCTTCTCATAAGTCGGTGCTGCCGGAGGTGTTGGCTCCTTTTCATAGGTCGGTTCTACCACTGCTGGCCGGACAGCTTTTTCTACTTCATAGCTTGGCTCAGATGGCTTATTAGGCTCCGGTGTTTCTGGTGTACGCGTCGGTGGCGTCGGATCTTTTTCATAAGTCGGTGCTGCCGGAGGTGTTGGAAGAGCCTTCGGTGTCGGTGTAGTTGGAGCTGGATCCAAAGGCTTAAGCGCTTCTTCAGTTGGCACTGCAGGAGCTGTAGGAGCTACTGGCACTTCCGGTTCTTCTACTGTGATGATTGGCAGATCATTCGCTCGAACATCACCATTAATCGCAAACCAAATATTTGGTTTCTTAGGAGCTAGCTTGTCAGCCCTACGTGGATCAGTAGCCTCTGGCTGGCCTAACACTTCAGAAGAGGAAATCGTTCCAATCGTCATGCTGTTGGTTGTACCAGAAATTTCCACCGCTCCTGCCCCATACCATGAGTTAGGAGCATCTGTAGTGTCCCAGCCTGAGTCTGGCTGAGCATTCTTATACATGGTAAAGCGAGATCCGCCAACTCCTTTTTTGAAGTTTTCAGACTCAGTCGCATAGATTTGGCCGTTCTTTTCACCAATAGATGAACCCGAAATCTTGTTGAAAGTTCCGGTATAATCTTTGGCCATTTCGATAGAGTTAGCTTCACGGTTGAGGGAAGCCACGGACATCAAGGCCTGATCAAAATTAATCGGTTGGCCTTTATCATCATAAAAGACAAATTCCGTCTTCACAAAGAGAGAGGTTGCATCTTCAAAATTTCCTGTATAAGCTGAAGCAAACACTCCCATGGTTGGATCTTTAAAAATACCTAACCAAGCCTTATCATTGCGGAATTGGGAGCTTGGATCAAGAGTATAAGTATAAACGATTTTAGAAACTTTTTTCCCTCGATAATAAGTTCCCTGAAGATTTGTATAGGTTGCTGTTGCAGACTGACCGCGGCTCAGCAAAACAGAAGACCATTCAGTCGGCCCTTTACCACTTGTTACGTTAGAACTATAGTCTGCATACTTGCCAACCGTACCAAAGCTTTCCTGCTGATTGGTCTGATAGTTAGCATTTTGAATATCTGTTACTTTGAAGTTGTCCAACTGGAAGAGTTTCTTAGAAAACTCTGCAGTGTTCTTCACAGCGGCTTCCATGCCAGCATAGCTGACAAACTCACCAGTTGTAGTCAGTGACAGATCAGCATTAGGTTCTGATTTGAAAACCAGACTTTGCGCAATTGGACGGCTCAGATGCCCGTCTTCAGTCTTCTTTGCTTCTGCGATAGCCAGTCCAGCCTTAATCTTGGCCTGTTCAGCATCATACTTAGCCTTATCTTGCTGATACTTGGCTAATTTTGTATTATAGACAGCCAAATCAGCATTATACTGGGCCAACTGAGCTTGATAATTTGCTTGGGCTTGAGCATTACGCTTCTTGATTTCTTCATTTTCAGCTGCTATAGTGGCATTCTTAGCTTGGTTCTCTGCCAGCTTTTGCTCATATTCTTTTTGAGCTGCTGCATTTTCAGCTTCAATTTGAGTCTTTTTAGCTTCATAAGCTGCTAAATCTGCTTCATATTGAGCTTTTTTATCTTGATTTTCCTTTTGGATACGGGCCAATTCTGCCTGATAATTCGCCTGAGCAGCTTGATATGCCGCTTCATTATCAGCATTGGTCTTTCGGACAGTAGCTAAATCTGTTTGATATTGGGCAAGTGCTGCCTCGTAGGCCGCTTTTGCAGCCGCATTCCTCTGTTTAATAGCTTCATTATCAGCAGCAATCTTAGCATTGGCAGCTTCATTGTCAGCCAAAGCTTTTTCATACCGAGCCTTAGCTTCCGCATTCGCTTTTTGAACACGGTCCAGCTCACTAGCATAAGCCGCCAGAGCCGTATCATAATTAGCCTTTGTTTCCGCATTCAGTTTTTGAACACGAGCTAATTCTGCATCATAGGCAGCTTTAGCTGCTTGATAGGCTGCCGCATTATCCGCATTCGTCTTTTGAACCGCTGCTAAATCTGTTTTGTACTTGCTCAGTGCTGCTTCATAATCTGCTTTCAGCTGAGCATTTTCTGCTGTGATCCGAGCTACTTCTGCTTGATGAGCAGCCAAATCTTTAGCGTATTGTTCCGCTGTCGCTTTGTTTTCTGCTGTAATCCGAGCTACTTCCGCCTCGTAGGCTGATACTTTTTCTTTGTACTCCTTGACCTTGGCATCAATCTCGGTTACCTGCGCTTGATAATCTGCTGCAATCTCCGCTTTTTTGTCTGCTGTTTCTTGAGCAGTCTGGGCTACTCCTTTGTCAACAGCTGGGTCTTTGACCACTGTCAGCCCAGCTTCTTGAGCCTTTTTGACGCTTTCATCTAAACCAGCTGTTGGAACAGTCACTGTCACACCGCCATCTGCCTGACCTGCTCGCGCCTGACTCTCTTGAGATGCCTGACTGGCTGCCCCTTGAGCTTGAGGCAGATTGGTCGCTGCATTTCCAGTACCTACCATTTCAGTATTGACAGGACTATTGGTATCAGATACCACTTCATCTGCTCTTACTTGCATCGTTGACGTTAAAAAAGCCGCACCTAGAACAGCACCGCATAAAGTTTTAACAGCCTTATTTTTCCGAAAACCAAAAACTTCTTTTTTCTTCATTTTTCTCCTCCCCCTGCAAACTTTTACAGTCTGCCGTTTTCCCAAGCCCTCCGAAAATCAAAAAATAATTGAAACCTCCTATTTAGAAGCTCCATTCTCATTTTGACTATCTGTAAGCATCAGAATACATACCTTTATCCTATCAAGTTTTCCCTCGTTTTGCAAGCATTTTTTCCTCAGTTTATTTACCTTTTTTGTTTTTTAGACATTAAGTGTATAATGTCTATTTTTGATTTTCTCTTCCCTCTCTGTTCCACAGATTTTACGTAAAAAAGAAAGGACCAGTCTTTACTAGTCCTTCTCTTATTATAGTTTTATGGTATATTAAATATTCTGAGTATACCGCTTATTTCTCAGTCAGTGCTGCAAGTCCTGGTAATACTTTACCTTCAACGAATTCTAAGAATGCACCACCACCGGTAGAGATGTAAGAGATTTTATCTGCAATACCGAATAAATCGATAGCTGCTAAAGTATCACCACCACCTGCGATAGAGAATGCATCGCTGTTTGCAATCGCGTGAGAAATGATTTCAGTCCCTTTACGGAAGTTAGGGAATTCAAATACGCCAACCGGACCATTCCATAAAACAGTTTTTGCATTTTTGATGATTTCTGCTAATTGTTCTGCAGATTTATCACCGATATCGAAGATAGATTCATCATCTTTCACTTCGGTTACTGATTTTTCTGTTGCTGCTGCAGTTTCAGAGAACTCCAAACCAACACGTACATCAACTGGAACAGGAATATCTGTGCTTGCGGCTAATTCTTTTGCTACAGGGATTAAATCTGCTTCATATAACGATTTACCCACATTGTGACCTGCTGCTGCGATGAAAGTGTTCGCAATACCACCGCCCACGATAATTTGGTCAGCAATTTTTGAAAGAGAGTTTAATACTTCTAATTTAGTGGAAACTTTTGAACCGCCTACGATCGCAACCATTGGGCGAGCAGGTTCTTTTAATGCTTTACCTAATGCATCTAACTCAGCCGCTAATAATGGACCTGCACAAGCAACCGGTGCAAACTCCGCTACGCCATAAGTTGATGCTTGTGCGCGGTGAGCTGTACCGAATGCATCCATTACGAAGACATCGCAAAGTGCGGCATATTTTTTACCTAATTCAGGATCGTTTTTCTTCTCACCTTTGTTTACACGTACGTTTTCTAAAACAACGATTTCGCCTTCTTTAACATCGACACCGTTTAAGTAGTCTTGTACTAAACGTACATTGAAACCTGCGTCTTTTAAGTAATCAACAACCGGTTGTAAAGAGTCTTCAGGTTTGAATTCACCTTCAGTCGGACGACCTAAGTGAGAGGTAACCATCACTTTTGCGCCTTTCTCTAAAGCCAGTTTTAACGTCGGGATAGTCGCACGAATACGCGCATCAGATGTCACTTTGCCATCTTTTACTGGTACGTTTAAGTCCGCGCGAATAAATACACGTTTACCTTTTAAATCTAAGTCGGTCATTTTGATTACTGACATAATCTTTCCTCTTGGGTTAGTTAAAATTAAACTCAAACATTATACCTAGTTCTGACTAGGTTGTAACGATGTAGATCAAATAAAAAAGTGAATTATGCTTATTTTTGGCAATCGATTACTTCCCATTGGCGATTGTAACAAATGAATAGTTCATTATGGCTCGCCCCTAAATAAGCGCCTTTTAATTGCGGATTATGTTGCTTCATCCATTGAAATAATTCTTTACGGCTTAATTGTTCGTTTGGCAAGGAAAGCGATTCAAATAATGCTTTCTCTTGTTTGAAATAAGCTTCTGCTGAATCAAACGCACAGCTACCGTGTTTTTCCCATTCGCCTTGCAACAATTTTGCGCCAGGCGAGATTGAAAGATAAGGTTCGAGGGTTTCAATTGGAAGAGGCGCTAAATCACCTTTACAAAAACGTGGATGATCCATAACAGAACGCGCATTCGCATTTTGAGGCCATAAGCCATGCACTACCCAGCCAAATTGATTTTTTGTACTACATTGATATTGCGCTGAATCAGGTAAATTATTGCCATATTGCGCACGTTGTTTTTCACAGAATGCAGGCGACCAAGATAAGGCCAACATATAGTAATCAACAGGGGCGTTTTTGTTTTGCCCAATAGCATCATCACGCATGATGACATCATAATTACCAAAATCTTTGGTATTTTTGACCGCACTTTGACTTTGCTGTTGTGTGGTTGTTGGGGCGGGTTTGGTGTCTTTTTTGTGCTCAGTGAAATATTGCCAAATGCTAAATGCAGCAAGGGCAATAAGGGAAAGAGTGGAAACCTGTTTTTTCATAAAAATCCTGTTTAAATTTTGTCAATTTTGCTTTTGTCGGCTATAATTCGCCGCTTTCTCATATAAAGGAATGGTATGGCGTTACTGATCACAAACAAATGCACAAACTGCGATATGTGTCTCCCCGAATGCCCGAATGAAGCAATTTCAATCGGCGAGGAGATCTATGTGATCGATCCTGTACTTTGTACGGAATGTGTTGGTCATTATGACACGCCAACCTGCCAAAAAGTTTGCCCGATTACAAACTGCATCAAGCCAGATCCTGAGCATCAAGAAAGCGAAGAGCAGCTTTGGGAACGTTTTGTGATGATTCACCATTCGGATAAGTTGTAGAATTTACCTGATCTTTTTCTTTTCGTCCAATGACTATGAATAAAACGAAGTTAATTAAAATCGCCATCATTCTGATTTATCTGTTCAGTCCGATTGATATTTTGCCTGAAGCGGTGCTTGGCCCATTAGGTTTGGTGGATGATGCGGCAGCCATTGCTTTATTGATTCGAATTTTATTGAAAAAATAAAAACTTGAATAAAATCAACCGCACTTTGCTTTTCTCATTCTTGCAAAATTCCGTCAATTTCTCTAAACTACGCGTCGGAAAATTTCTTTCCTCATCATTTCACTTTAAATGCTACCCGTGAGTAGCAAAAGGGACCTCAATCATGACAAACATCAATCAATATGGCTGGAAAGCCTTGATTGGATCTGCTGTCGGCTATGCGATGGATGGATTCGATCTTCTTATTCTTGGATTTATGCTTAGTGCCATTTCGGCCGATCTTAATTTAACCCCCGCACAATCTGGCTCATTAGTCACTTGGACGCTTGTTGGCGCTGTGGTGGGCGGTATCGTATTTGGCGCATTAAGCGATCGTTATGGCCGTGTACGCGTGCTGACTTGGACCATCGTGCTCTTCGCCGTATTCACCGGTTTATGTGCAATCGCACAAGGCTACTGGGATTTATTAATTTATCGCACCATCGCGGGTATCGGTTTAGGCGGTGAATTTGGTATCGGTATGGCATTAGCCATTGAAGCTTGGCCAGCCAAGCACCGCGCAAAAGCGGCTTCTTATGTGGCGTTAGGTTGGCAAGTTGGTGTGTTAGCCGCTGCGTTACTCACCCCAGTATTGCTTCCACATATCGGCTGGCGCGGCATGTTCGTTGTCGGTATCTTTCCAGCGTTTGTGGCTTGGTATTTACGTACCCGCTTACACGAACCTGAAATTTTCTCACGAAAACAGACCGCACTTTCTACCCAAAAAACATCCAAACTGGAATCTTTCAAACTCTTAATTAAAGACAAAGCAACCACAAAAGTGAGCCTTGGTGTGGTAGTGTTAACTTCCGTACAAAACTTCGGTTACTACGGCATTATGATTTGGATGCCAAACTTCTTATCTAAACAACTTGGCTTTAGTTTAACGAAATCAGGTTTATGGACCGCTGTTACCGTATGCGGCATGATGGCGGGGATTTGGATTTTTGGTCGCTTAGCCGATAAAATCGGGCGTAAACCAAGCTTCTTATTATTCCAACTAGGTGCTGTGATCAGTATCATCACTTACTCTCAATTAACTGATCCAACTGCGATGTTGGTGGCTGGCGCATTCTTAGGGATGTTTGTCAACGGCATGATGGGCGGTTATGGCGCATTAATGGCAGAAGCTTATCCAACAGAAGCACGTGCAACGGCACAAAATGTGTTGTTTAACTTAGGTCGTGCTGTTGGTGGTTTTGGACCTGTTGTTGTCGGGGCGATTGTCTCTGCGTATTCATTCAGCATTGCGATTGCTTTCTTAGCAGTGATTTATGTGATCGACATGGTGGCGACAGTCTTCTTAGTGCCAGAATTAAAAGGCAAAGAATTGAGCTAAGTGCGGTCAAAAAAATTCAAGTTTTTGAAAACATCGGTGTCAAAGCCGATGTTTTTTATTTGTGAAAAATCAGCCAATTTCAACCGCACTTTGTGCTAAACTATGGTCACTTTTTCCAATTTTGAAGAATTATCGTGTACGCTAAACGTTCAGTTTCTACCCGTATTGCTAAATATTTATTTGTGGTCATTATCTTCATGGGCATTATTAGCTCATTGAGTTTGATTGTGATGGCCAGTAATAAGTCGGATGCGGAAGCTATTAATATTTCTGGTTCTTTGCGTATGCAAAGTTATCGGCTATTAACGGAAATGGAACGTTCGCCGGATACGGTTGAACAGAATTTAGTGCGTTACCAAGATAGTCTCAACGCTCACGTCTTGCTTACTGTGCAGAATCAGCTTTTTGCGCCTTCAGGGATAAAAGCGTCTTATCAAAAAATCCTTCAACGCTGGATGATGATGTCTGATTTAGCGAGTAGCCATCAAATCGAGAAATATCATGCTGAACTAAAAAGTTATGTGCAAGATGTGGATGATTTCGTGTTGGAATTACAACGTTTTGCTGAAAAGAAATGGATCATTGCGGTTTCGGTGCTGTGTATTTCTATGTTGCTTATTTTAGCCATGGTGTCTTATGTCATTTGGTATATGAAGCGTGAAGTCGTGAAACCGCTAGAGCTGATGACCAAAGCCAGTATGCAAGTACAAATGGGGCAGTTTAATCATATTCCGCTAGATACCGCGAGCAATAATGAACTGGGGGTTTTAGCGAAAGTGTTTACGCAAATGTCCTCGGAGTTAGGGCGACTTTACTCACGTTTAGAAGATGCCGTTAATGAGAAAACCCAAAAGTTGCGTCAAACGAACCGCTCTTTAACCACATTGTATCAAAGTTCACAGTTACTTACGCCCACGAAGATTAATGATAAAATTCTCAGCCAAGTGCTCAATCATATTCGTGTTAGCGAACATTTACGCTACATCGAGTTAGAAATTTTCGGCTCAGAACATTGGGAAATTTCTTTTGGTCAAAAAGATCCTAAACAATCACTTCAAGTTGAAGAACTTTCTATTGAAAATGAAAACTTGGCGGTGCTCTCGTGGCAAGCCGGTTTGCCTTGTCCTGATCCACGCATGATGAAAAATTTAGGGCAAATGGTGGCAAAAGCGTTGTATTCACATAAAACGCAACGCCAACAAGAGCAACTTTTGCTGATGGAAGAGCGGTCAATTATTGCGAGAGAATTACATGACTCATTGGCGCAAGTGCTGTCTTTCTTACAAATTCAATTAACGCTATTAAAGCATAATTTGAAGAAAGAAGACGAGGAATCAAAAGAGAAAAGCATTGCGATCATTAGAGAATTTGAGCAAGCCTTATCAGATGGTTATTCTCAATTACGAGAATTATTAGCGACCTTCCGTTTAACGGTACAAGAAGCCAACCTACAGGTTGCTTTGGAGCAAGTTATCGAAAGCTTGCGTTCGCAAACGAAGATGCAAATGACTGTGGACTGCAGTTTGCCATCGCAAAGTTTAAATCCACAAGAATTAGTGCACGTTCTGCAAATTGTGCGTGAAGCAACATTGAATGCGATCAAACACTCAAAAGGTACGTTGATTGAGGTGAAAGCGCATATCAATGCAGAAGGGGAATACGAGATTCTTGTGCAAGATAATGGCGTAGGGATTCCAACGTTAGACGAGCCAGAAGGGCATTATGGTTTAAATATCATGACTGAACGCAGTCGCCAATTAAATGCTCAGCTTACAATTTCAAAAAGGGAGCAAGGTGGTACGATGGTTAAAATCACGCTTCCTCACACGTTTTTTTAAGGAAAGTTAATGCAAAGTTTACAACCGTTTCACACCTTCAATATTCCGGCAAATGCACGTGAAATCATTGAAGCCACATCGATTGAACAAATCCAACAAGCTTGGCAAAAAGCGCAAGCTGAAAATCTCCCTGTCTTATTTTTAGGTCAAGGCAGCAATATGCTGTTTTTAGAAGATTTCCAAGGAATGGTGATTATTAATCGTTTATCGGGTATTCAACATACAGAAGATAGCGATTACCATTATTTGCATGTTAATGGTGGTGAAAATTGGCATCAGTTGGTGGAATGGTCGCTTTCACAAGGAATTAATGGGTTAGAAAACCTTGCACTCATTCCAGGCTGTGCCGGTTCAGCACCGATTCAAAATATTGGTGCGTATGGCGTAGAGTTTAAAGATGTGTGCGATTATGTAGATGTGCTAAATCTCAACACAGGCGAAGAATTCCGCTTACAGGCGAACGAATGTGAATTCGGTTATCGTGAAAGTATTTTTAAACATCGCTATGCGCAAGGTTATGTGATTACGGCAGTGGGATTGAAATTAGCAAAAAATTGGCAACCAATTTTAAAATATGGCTCATTAGTGAATTTTGATCCTCAAACGGTAACAGCAAAGCAAGTGTTTGATGAAGTGTGTCATATTCGCCGCAGCAAATTGCCTGATCCAAAAGAATTTGGCAATGCGGGCAGTTTCTTCAAAAATCCTGTGGTGAGT
>ERZ1023282.326-NODE-326-length-24624-cov-9.380724_pt1 | contig 24624 bp, 20 predicted proteins | sample MGYA00521262_ERZ1023282 | MGnify/ENA primary metagenome ERZ1023282 (study PRJEB32759, sample SAMN07749867) | skin metagenome | biome: transportation; feature: city; material: polyester macromolecule | host: Homo sapiens | place: Hong Kong:KT line | collected... | reverse complement strand
AGGCCTGATCCACGGGACACCGCCCGCGCGCGGGCATCACGACGGCGGTGCAGGACCGCTCTTCATCCCCCAGCGCAGGGACCGTCCAACCCTTGGGCCAGACGGTCCTCGGGCGTGTCTGACAATGAAGCCGGGGGAAGGCCGGCACCCTCGAAGACACGGTCCCGGTTCCAGATGCTCTCCCACGCCCCCACAGGCCGGCAGGGCCGGCCGTTCGCCGATGCCCTCACGATGGTCGACGCCATCATCCACCGGTACAGGTGCATCGATCCCCTGGCGGGACCTGCCCGAGGTCTACGGGCCCTGGCTGAGTCGTGTGGACCTGGCACGGCCGCATGGCCGAAGAGGGCACCTGGGACACGGTGCTGGCAACACGGACCACCTGCAGCGGATGCCGAAATCCTGATCGATTGGTCGGTCTCGGTGGACTCCACGATCGCCCGCGCCCATCAGCACGCGAGGAACACCACCCGGCTCAGAGGGGCTGGATCGAACGACAAGGAATCCGCGTGAAGAGCCCGCCGATCACGGCCTCGGGCGCTCACGGAGCGGGCTGAGCACGAAGACCCATCAGCTGGTCGACGGTGCTGGGCGAGAGGGCGTACTCATCGCGGGCGATCGGCACCCATCTGCGCGCCGGTGGCATCAAGGCCGTCCTCCCCAACCGGCTGACCAGCAGGGCCACCGCAGACGCCGCGGCTCGGCCGGCGGCCGACCCGTGGGCCTGGACTCGGAGGCTTACACGGGCCGGAACGTGATCGAGCGCCAGGACGCGCACCTGAAGCAATGGCCGGGCCTGGCGAGCAGGTACGACGAGTACGCGATCGTGTACTGGGCTGCCGTGGTCCTGAATGCTGTGCTCGCGTGGTCGACGGCATTGTCGGACACGCCCGAGTGGCGTGTTCGAACTGATCGACGATCCAGGTCAAGTGCTCGAGAAGCTCGGCGAGGCTCAGCACCGGCAGGTATGAGCGTGAGGACCTGGACAGAGAGGATCCCCCGAAATGCACATCGTGAAACAGAGTGAGCGATGTAGTGCTCTTCAGTTGGCACTGGTTGATATTGGTCGACGAGGCTTCAGCCCGGTCTGGTGATGCCCTGCGATGACTCTGAAGCCGGCTCTCGGGCGAATCCTCACATCGGGACGCCGAGACCCTGTGGGAGTCCAAGGATGGGACGTCTCGACGCCTGATCTGTCGGCGCTGCAGAGGAGCATGAGACCTGGGCCTTAAACCAGCTGAAGACCGGTCAAGCAGGTGGGGTCGTCGGGGCGGGTCGAGATGGCCTTTTTCGCGGTGCGGCCTTCAGCTGAGACAGTGAGAGTAGCGTCAATTCCACGCGGCAGCCAGACCCCGACGAATCCGTTGTCGTACGTCGTCAGCGTTTCATCGAGGAGGGTCTCCCCGGACGTCGCCTCGACCACGGTGACGTGGACGTCAGTATTGGCGAGTTCGCCGGTGCAGGTCGTGAGGCTGTGGAAGTAGCATTCGTGAGTCTGGCTGCGATACGGGGCGATAGAGACGTAGAACTCGTCTTCTGGCATCGGCACGGTGGTCTGATTGTTCTGATCGTCGGTCAGTACAAGCTGGTCGGGTTCAATCGACGCGATGAATTCAGACGAGCGATCTGTCACCTTCGTTGAGTCGAGGCGCGTGATGATCTCGCGAGCATTCAATCCGTCTAGATTGTGCTCGACCACCAGTGAGTGATCGGATCCTGCATCAGCGGACGGTCCCGCATCAGCACAGCCGCTGAGCAGGAGGACGGCGCTGGTCGCCAGACCGGTCAAGGCCGCGCAGATCCTCAGGCGGCTCCTGGAGGACTGGATCGGAGCAACAATGGCAAGTGGCATGCCCAACTCTTTTCTCAGGTGAACGTGTTCATGTCGTCAGGTTAGACAGAAGGCATCCCGAGTTCGCCGGTGCCAAGGGCGCGACGAGGTGCAAAGCACGCCTGCCCGGAGACATCAAGAGCCTTGTCCTGATCTGGGGTCCACCGGTCCGAAGCACCCTGTGTTGACGAAATCGGATGGTGTCAGGAGCGCACGAGGCGATTGATGGCGTCGGTGGCCTCCTGGATCTTGGCGATGGCCGCGTCTTCATCGCCTTTCTTGGCGGCGTCGAGCACGCAGTGCTTGAGGTGGTCATCGAGCAGACCGGTCGCCACTCCTTGCAGGGCGCGGGTGAGGGCCGAGACCTGGGTGAGGATGTCGATGCAGTACTTTTCGTCGTCGATCATCTTCGTGATGCCGCGGGCTTGGCCTTCGATGCGCTTCATGCGGTTGCGGTAACGGTCCTTGTCACTGATGTAGCCGTGCCGATGGGCTCCGGTGTCGGCACCGGTCTCATCGGCTGCAGTTTCAGTGGTCACGGGTGTGTCCTTCACTTCTGGTGCTCCAGGACGGAGCGGGTGCTGGCATCTGGGGCGAGGTCGATGCGACGCAGCAGCTGGGCGTTGAGCGCGACGACGACGGTGGAGATCGACATCAGGATCGCACCTACTGACATCGGCATGACGAAGCCGACGGGTGCGAGCACGCCAGCCGCGAGCGGCACAGAGAGCAAGTTGTACCCTGCAGCCCACCACAGGTTTTGCCTCATTTTACGGTATGCGGCACGGGAGAGCTGGATCACCGAGAGCACGCTACGCGGGTCGGAGCTGGCGAGGATGACACCTGCAGAGGCGATGGCGACGTCGGTGCCGGCCCCGATGGCGATGCCGACGTCGGCCTGGGCCAGGGCAGGGGCGTCGTTGACGCCGTCGCCGACCATGGCGACCTTCTTGCCCTCCTTCTGCAGCTGGTCGACCTTGGCGGATTTGTCCTCGGGGCGGACGCCGGCGAAGACCCGGTCGATGCCGAGCTCTCTTCCCACCTCGTTCGCCACGGCTTCCGCGTCGCCGGTGATCATGACGACCTCGACGCCGAGCTGATGGAGCGCATCGACGGCGTCGCGGGACTCTGGGCGAACCTCGTCGGCGAGCTTGAGACCGCCGATGACCTTGCCGTCGCGGAGGACGTGCAGGATGATCGCACCCTCTGCCCGCCATTCGTCGGCGACACCGATCTCGTCCTGGCCGGTCTCCTCGAGCAGACGGGGTCCGCCGACGCGGATCTCATGGTCGGCCACCGTCGCGGTGACGCCGACCGCCGGGGAGGAGGTGAACCCGCTGGCCGGTTCGACGGCGAGGCCCTTCTCCTTGGCGGCGGTGACGATGGACCGGGCGAGGGGGTGCTCACTGTCGGCCTCGGCGGAGGCGGCCAGGGCGAGGAGCTGTGCGGCATTCAGGCCGCCGGTCGGCTCCACCCCGGTGACGGTGGGCTCGCCCTTGGTCAGGGTGCCGGTCTTGTCGAAGAGCACCGCGTCGACCTGGCGCATGGACTCCAGGGCGAGGCGGTCCTTGATCAGGACGCCGCCGCGGGCGGCGCGCTCGGTGGCGATGGACACGACCAGAGGGATCGCCAGACCCAGCGCATGGGGGCAGGCGATGACGAGGACAGTGATGGTGCGAACGACCGCGTCGTCGGGGAGCCCGAAGAGCGTCCAGACGACGGCGGTGATCAGCGCAGCTCCGAGGGCGAACCAGAACAGCAGGGCCGCAGCCCGGTCGGCGATGCGCTGGGCACGGGAGGATGAGCCCTGCGCCTCGGCGACGAGCCTGTTGATGCCCGCCAGAGCCGTGTCGTCGCCGGTGGCGGTGATCTCTACGCGCAGGCCGGAGTCGGTGGCCACGGTGCCGGCGGTGACGTTCTCGCCCTCGCCGCGGGCGACGGGGTGTGATTCGCCGGTGATCATGGACTCGTCCATGTCGGCGCGGCCGTCGACGATGGTGCCGTCGGCGGGGACGCTGCCGCCAGGCCGGACGATGACGACGTCGCCGACGCGCAGCTCTGCCGGGTCGACCTTGACGACGTCGTCTCCCTCTATACGCTCAGCCTCGTCAGGGAGCAGCGCGGCGAGGGAGTCCAACGCCGAGGTGGTCTGGGCCAGTGAGCGCATCTCGATCCAGTGGCCCAGCAGCATGATGACGATCAGCAGCGCCAACTCCCACCAGAACTCGAGCTCGGGGTGGACGAGACCGACAGTGGCGGCCCAGGAGGCGAGGAACGCTACGGTGATGCCGAGCGCGATGAGCAGCATCATCCCCGGCTGGCGGCTTTTCAGCTCGCTGACAGCACCGGTGAGGAACGGGGTGCCGCCCCAGGCGTACATGACGGAGCCGAGGACTGCGGCGACCCAGCCCGCCCAGCTGGGGACCGAGTAGCCCAGGAGCATGGCGAACATGGGGGAGAACGCGACCACCGGGATGGCGATGATCAGGTTGATCCAGAACAGCCGCCGGAACTGGCCGACGTGGTCGCCGTGGCCCGCGTGACCACCGCCGTGATGACCGTGCCCGGCGTGGTCACCGTGTTCCATGGTGTGGTCTTCGTTCTCGGCGCGCGAGTCGTCACGGTGGCCGGACTCGGTGGTCGCGACGCCGGCGTGGTCATGGTGATGCGTGGTCGGGTCCGTCATGCTCTTCGCTTCCCCTCGTCATTCCCCGATCTTTCCTTCGATCGGGTCGTATTTCGCCGCGGACCTTCAGCGCGCCCGCGGCGATCGGCTCAGGAGGCCGGCTTGAGCTCGCTCTCGACGACCCACTTGTGGTTGGTCATCGTCATGCCGTCGGACTCGTAGTCGACCATGTAGACGGTCTCCTCGGTGGAGGAGGCGATGGTCGCCTTCGCGCCCTTCATGCCTTCCATGTGTTCGGCCTCGAGAGTGACCTCGGTGCCGTCGGCCAGACGTTCATCTCCGGCGTCCTTGATCTCCTGCTGGACGACCCACTTGTGATCCTTGACCGGCTCCCCGCCTGCGGACGGCGTGAAGTCCACCGCATAGGTGTACGTGTCGTACGCGCCGGCGATCGTCGCGTTCGCACCGTCCATGCCCTCCATGTGGTCGGCGGTGAGCGTGACCTCGGTGCCGACCGGGTATGTGGGCGACGCAGCCGTCTCGATGCCCTCGGGGGCGGGGCCGCCGTCCATCGGATGCTCCATCCCGCCGCTGTCAGAGCTGCTGCCGTGGCCCTCGTGCTGGCTGGTCGTCGAGGGGGTCCCTTGGTCCTGGTCGCCGCCGGTGCTGCAGCCGGTGAACACGAGCGCTCCTCCGAGCACTCCTGCGGCGACGGTGGTCATGAGGTGCTTGCGCATGAAGTCTCCTGTTCGTTCTGGTCCAGTCAACGCTATACCCCTCCCGGGTATCAAGTCGATGTCGATCGGCGGGCGTGGAATCGCCCGGCCAAGATCCAATCGACCCGGGGTGGCAGCGCTGAGGCTGCGATGGAGAACATCGGCTCGGCGGCTCTGGTCGCAGATGGAATCGAGGCCCGAACGGACGGGCTCACCTCGCTCGCCGTCGTGACGGGATCGGCTGCGTCCCGCCCGGGTGCGGACCCGCGGAGTAGGCTGGTCGCACCATGGAACATCTGCCCCCCACGAGCCCCGGCGCCCCGCTGCTGCCGCAGATCGCCCGCCCGGCGGACCTGTCGGCCCTCACGGAGGACCAGTTGACCGCGCTGGCGGCGGAGATCCGCGCCTACCTGATCGCCCACGTCTCCAAGACGGGCGGCCACCTCGGACCGAACCTGGGCGTCGTCGAGCTGACGCTGGCCGTGCACCGCGTGTTCGAGTCGCCGAAGGACGCGGTCATCTTCGACACGGGCCACCAGTCGTACGTGCACAAGCTGCTCACCGGACGCCAGGACTTCACGACGCTCCGCCAGGAGGGGGGCCTGTCCGGCTACGGCGACCGCACCGAGTCCGAGCACGACGTGGTGGAGTCCTCGCACGCCTCCAGCTCGCTCTCCTGGGCGGACGGCATCGCGCGGGCCTGGGCGCAGACCGGGCAGGGGGACCGCACCGTGGTGGCCGTGATCGGCGACGGTGCGCTCACGGGGGGCATGGCCTGGGAGGCCGTCAACAACATCGCCGCCGGCCGGGACCGGCGCGTGGTGATCGTCGTCAACGACAACGGCCGCTCGTACGCGCCCACGGTGGGCGGCGTCGCCGAGCACCTGGGCGGACTGCGCCGCGGGGTGCTGGACAAGGTGCGCACCCACCACCGCTACGAGCAGACCCTCGACTACCTCAAGCGCCGCCTCCAGGAGGCCGGCCTCGCGGGTGAGCTGGTGTACCGGCCGCTGCACGCGGCGAAGAAGGGCCTCAAGGACCTCTGGGCGCCGCAGGGCCTGTTCGAGGACCTGGGCATGAAGTACATCGGCCCGGTGGACGGTCACGACCTCACCGCCATGGAGGAGGCCCTCGAGGACGCGCGGGCGTACGGCGGGCCCGTGATCGTCCACGCGATGACCGAGAAGGGGCACGGCTACGCGCCGGCGGTCGCGCACGAGGCGGACCAGTTCCACGCGATCGGCGTGATCGACCCCTCCACGGGCGAGCCCATCACCTCGTCGACGGCCCAGTCCTGGACCTCCGTGTTCGGCGAGGAGATGGTCGCGATCGCGGACGAGCGGCCGGACGTCGTGGCCATCACCGCCGCCATGCAGAACCCCGTGGGCCTGGCCCCGATGGCGCTGGCCCACCCGGACCGGGTGTTCGACGTCGGCATCGCCGAGCAGCACGCGGTCACCTCGGCCGCCGGCATGGCCTTCGGCGGTCTGCACCCCGTGGTGGCCGTCTACGCGACCTTCCTCAACCGCGCCTACGACCAGGTGCTCATGGACGTGGGCCTGCACCGTGCGGGCGTGACGTTCGTGCTGGACCGCGCGGGCGTCACCGGGCCGGACGGCCCGAGCCACCACGGCATGTGGGACCTGGCCCTGCTGCAGTCGGTCCCGGGGCTGCGGATCGCCGCGCCCCGCGACGCGGACACGCTCCGGGAGGAGCTGCGCGAGGCCGTCGCCGTCGAGGACGCGCCCACCGTGGTGCGGTTCGCGAAGGGCTCGGTCGGCGAGCCGGTGCGCGCCCTGGAGCGGCTGTCGGACGGCACGGACGTGCTCGCCCGGCGCGGCGAGGCCGGCGGACGCGACGGCGCCGAGCGGGACGTGCTGATCGTGGCGGTGGGCGCGATGGCCGAGCTCGGCCTCGACGTCGCCGAACGGCTCGAGCGGCACGGCATCAGCGCCACGGTGATCGACCCGCGGTGGGTCCTGCCCGTGGCCCGGTCCGTGATCGACACGGCCGCCCGCCACCGGATCGTCGTGTGCCTCGAGGACGGGGTGCGGGCCGGCGGCGTCGGCTCGCGGATCCGGCAGGAGATGCGCGCGGCCGGCGTGGACACCGCCCTGAACGAGGTCGGCCTGCCGGTCGAGTTCCTCGCCCACGGCAGCCGCGAGCAGGTGCTGGCCCGCGTGGGCCTCACCGCGCAGCGCATCACCCAGGACACCGTCGCCCAGGTCCTCGGCGCCAAGGTCCCGTACGCCCGGCCCGTCCCCGAGGACGCGGCCGCCCCCCACCACCAGGAGCAGGCATGAGCATCGTCCGGCTGTACCGTGAGACCGTCGGCGACGACGGCGCCCGGCTCTTCGAGTACCGCGAGGCATGGGCCGACGCGGAGGCCGGGGAGTTCGTGGTCCACCACGGCCGGGTCGGCCAGCCCGGCACCGTCGGGGAGCAGCCCCTGGCCGACCAGGCCGAGGGTGATCAGCTGCTGGCCGCGTTCGTGGCGCAGGGCGCGGAGGAGGGCTTCGCCGAGGCGGACCCCGCGACCTTCGCCGTGCTGCCGGTGGCCTACCGGCTCCGCGGCCGGGAGGCCACGGTGATCGAGCGGCGCACCGTGGAACGGCTGCGCGTCGAGGTGACCCACCAGCTGGCCTGGCGCGGTCTTGGCGAGGTCGAGGACGTCGTCGAGGAGGCCGGTGCCCTCGTGCTGCGCGTCCGGACCCCCCACGCCCGCAAGGCCGCCGCCGAGATCCCGGCGGCCGCCAAGCGCGCCGACGGCGTGCAGCCGAACAAGGTGGACGTCCGCACCGCAGAGCAGGAGGGCTGACCCGTGCGCCACACCCGTCTCGGCCGCTCCGGGCTGACCGTCTCCGTCGTCGGCCTGGGCTGCAACAACCTCGGCCGCCCCGGCACCGCCACGCTGGAGCAGGCCGGCACCGACGCCGTCGTCCACGCCGCGCTCGACGCCGGCATCACCTTCTTCGACGTCGCCGACGTCTACGGCGCCGAGCCCGGCCTGTCCGAGGAGCGGCTCGGCCGCGCCCTGGGCGCCCGCCGCGACGAGGTGGTGATCGGCACCAAGTTCGGCATGGACATGGGCGGTGTCGCCGGCGACGACGGCGGCGCGCGGGGCTCCCGCCGGTACATCGTGCGCGCCGTCGAGGACTCCCTGCGCCGCCTCGGCACCGACTGGATCGACCTCTACCAGTTCCACACCCCGGACCCGGCCACGCCCATCGAGGAGACCCTCCGCGCGCTCGACGACCTCGTGCGCGCCGGCAAGGTCCGCTACGTGGGCCACTCGAACCGGGCCGGGTGGCAGATCGCCCAGGCCGAGTACGTGGCCCGCGAGCTGGGCGTGGAGCGCTTCGTGTCCGCGCAGAACCACTACAACCTGCTGGACCGCCGGGCCGAGCTCGAGGTGGTCCCGGCGGCGGCCGAGTTCGGGCTCGGCGTCCTGCCGTACTTCCCGCTGGCCAACGGGCTGCTCACGGGCAAGTACTCGCAGGGCGACGCCCCCGAGGGCTCGCGCCTGTCCCACGTGCGCCAGCACATGGTGGCCGACGCCGACCTGGAGCAGCTGGCCGCGTTCGGCCGGTTCGCCCGGGAGCGGGGGATCACCGAGGTCCAGGCCGCGATCGGGTGGCTGGCGGCGCAGGGACCGGTGTCCTCCGTGATCGCCGGCGCCACCCGTGCCGCGCAGGTCGTGGAGAACGCGGCGGCGGCCGACTGGCTCGCCACCGCGGAGGACCTGGCCGAGCTGGACGCCCTGTTCCCGGGCCCGGAGAAGGTCGCGCTCTTCTGATGGCCGGCGCGCTGACCGGCGCGGCCGCCGCGACCCCGCTCGTGCCGACGCCGGGGGAGGCCGCCCTGGGCTGGACCGTGTCCGTCGTGGCCGGTGCGCTGTGGGTGGCCGGCTTCGTCTCGCTGGGCCGCAGCCCCCTGGACGCCCGGGCGCGCCTGCCGTGGGTCGGCCTCATGCTGCTGCTGCCGGTGCTGGGGGCGCTCATCTGGTTCTGGTGGCGGCACCGCTACTACCCGGCGCGGCGGCGCGAGCAGCCGGCGTGGGACCCCAACGACCGCTCCGCCGTCGTGGTGCCCCCGCGCCGGCGCTACGGCGCGCCGGAGGAATGAGCCGGGCTCAGAGCTTGACGACGATGCGGTCGTCGACGACGGCCGCGTCGTAGTCCATGAGGGCCTTGCGGGCCGGGCCGCCGAACGGCTTCCCCGAGGTGACGTCGAAGTGCGAGCCGTGGCAGGGGCACGCGTAGGCCGGGCCCTCCTGCCGGTCCACGACCTGGAGCAGGCAGCCCTGGTGCGTGCACACGTTGGTGAAGGCGGTCACCGTGGTCTCGTCCACGCGATGCATCATCAGCGTCCGACCCTGCACCTGCACCTCCCGGGAGGCGCCCACGGGCAGCTCGGCGGCGGGCAGCGCGTCGACGGCGTCGGAGCCGGTGTAGTGGTCCTGCGCGGTGTCCTTCTCACGCAGCCGGTCCGTGCAGCCGGCCAGCGCGAGTGTGCCGGCACCCGCGGCGGCGACGGCGGCGCCGCGGCCCAGGACGGTGCGGCGGGAGGTGTCCGGGCGGGCGTGGTCGTCGCAGCAGCCGGACCGGGAGGAGTTCGGGGTGAGGGGGGAGTCCTGCGTGGTCATCGACCCATTATCGCCCGTGGCGAGGGCGGATGCGACCGGGCCCGACGGGTGCGAGGATCGGGGGGACGGACCCCCGAGCCCCAGGAGCACCGCCGTGACCGACCCCGCCCCGCGCCCCACCGGCGCCGCCCGCTTCGACCTCACCCCCTTCGAGCGGTGGGAGGCCGTGACCCTCGACGACGTGCACGTCGGCTTCCTGCACCGGGTGCTGGAGGACGGCGTGCTGACCACCCGCATGGGCTTCGCCCCCACGCCCGCCCAGCGCGCCGCCCGCGGTGGACTGCCCGAGCGCTACCTCGCCCAGACGCAGGTCGGCTTCACGCCCGACGGGGACGGCTGGGCATGGACGACCCACGAGGACTCCGCCGGAGCCCAGCGGGTGCGCATCGACCGTGAGCGGGCCGGCATCGACGCCGCGGTGCTGCCCTCGTACGCGGAGTACCTCCTCCTCGCGCGGGTGGCCGCCGAGGGCCCGCTCGCCGTGGACCGGCTCGAGGAGGCCTCGCCCCTGCAGGGCGGGCTGCGCGTGCCCCGCGCCGAGCTGCGCCCGGCGGACGCGGGCGGGTCGGACGTGCGGGTGGCCGTCGTCGCGGACGGCGTGGAGCTGGGGGCGCACCTCGTGCGCGAGGGCGCCGTGGTCGCCTCCGACTGGGGCGGGGGCACCGCCTCGACCCCCGTGGCCGACCGGGCCGCGGCGACCGCCGGGCTCGACGCGCACGTGGTGACGTTCGCCGGGCTGCCGATCGCCTGAGCCGTGGGCCGGGCCGTCGCGGACGGCCCGGCCGGGGCCGGTCAGGCCTGCGCGGCCGGGTGGAAGCGCCGCCCGTTCACCCGCTCGGCGGCCCCGCAGTCGTCCAGGTACGGCGTGATGCCGCCCAGGTGCAGGGGCCAGTTGGCGCCGAGGATCATGCACAGGTCCACGTCCTCGGGGGCCGCGACGACGCGCTCGTCCAGGAGCAGGCCGATCTCCTCGGCCAGCGCGTCCTCGACCCGGCGCAGCAGCTCCTCGGAGGTCTGCGGGGTCGAGCCCTGCTCCAGCAGGGCCGCGGTCGCCTCCGGGATCTGCTCGCCGGTCGCGCCGGCGGCCTCCTCGTCGCGCCGGTCGGGGCGGACGTCCTTGGCCCAGATCGCGGTCTTGCCGGCGTCGATCAGGCGCTGCAGGTTCGCCGAGACCGGGAAGCGCTCCGCGCCGAAGGACGCGGAGAGGGACTCGGACACGTGCTGGGCCACGGGGATGCCGACCATGGCCAGGAGGGTGAACGGCGTCATCGGCAGGGCCAGCGGGTCCAGCGCGTGGTCGGCCTCGTGCGCGTCGGTGCCCTCGTCGAAGGAGTTCTGCACCTCGCCCATCATGCGCAGCAGGACGCGGTTGACCACGAACGCGGTGGCGTCGTGGACGAGCACGCCGGTCTTGCGGAGCCGGCGGGTCAGTTCGAACGCGGTGGCCACGACCTCGTCCGTCGTCGCCTCGGTCCGCACGATCTCCACGAGCGGCATGACCGCCACCGGGTTGAAGAAGTGGAAGCCCACGAGGCGCTCGGGATGCTCGAGGACCTCGGCCATGGCGGCCACGGACAGGCTCGAGGTGTTGGTCATCAGGATGGCGTCCTCACGCACGATGCCCTCGAGCTCGCGGAAGACGGTGCGCTTGACCTCGAGCTCCTCGAAGACGGCCTCGATGACGATGTCGGCGTCCGCGTACACCGCCTTGTCCGTGTCCGCGGTGATCAACCCGGCCAGGGCCTCGCCGTCCTCGGCGGAGAGCCGTCCACGGGAGACCATCTTCTCGACCTGCGCGCGCACGCCCGCCAGGCCGCGCTCGACACGCTCGGCGTCGACGTCCGTCATCACGACGGGCACCCGCAGGTGCCGGGCGAAGACGAGGGCGAGCTGGCCGGCCATCAGGCCCGCACCGACGATGCCGACCTTGCGGACCTCGCGGGCGAGCTCGCGGCCCGGGTCGCCGGCGGGGCGCTTGGCGCGGCCCTGGACGAGGCCGAGGAACGCGTACACGGTGCGGCGGAACTCGGGGGAGTGCAGCAGCGTCCCGAGGGCGTCCGCCTCGGCCTGGGCGGACTCGGCGCGGGTGCGCGTGCGGGCGCCGGTGAACAGGTCCTCCAGGTGACGGCGCGCCGGCAGGTGGCGTCCGGGGCGAGCGGCCTGCAGCCGCTCCAGCGCCGCCAGGGCGCGGTCCCAGGCGGCGTCGGACACGTCGCGGTCGCGGTGGGCGGCCAGTTCGGCCGCCACGGACTCGTCCCCGGCGACCAGGGCGGCGGCGAGCTCGAGGCCCGCGTCGAGGAGGTCCCCCTCCACGATCCGGTCCATCAGGCCGAGCCCGTGCGCCGCGCGGGCGTCGAGCATGCGGTTGTCGTCGAGGGGGTTCTTCAGCACGACGTCGACGGCGGCCTCCGGGCCGATCAGATGGGGCACGCGCCACACGCCGGACCAGCCGGGGATCAGGCCGAGCCGGACCTCGGGCAGGCCGAAGCCCTTCGCATCGGCGGCCACCACGCGGTGTCCGGCGGCCAGGGCCAGCTCGAGGCCGCCGCCGAGGGCGAGGCCGTTCACGAGCGCGACCGTGGGGATCTCGAGGGCCGCGAGCCGGTCGTAGACGGCGTGGCCGAGCAGGGCCAGGTCGCGGCCGACGTCGTCGGTGAGGCCCGCGATCAGGGACAGGTCCGCCCCGGCCGCGAAGGTCCCCTCCACACCGGTCACGGCCAGGGCCTGGATCTCGCCCGCGGCGGCCCGGGCGGCCTGCTCGTCGAGCACCCGGCCGAGGCCGAGGAGCGTGGCCGGGCCCAGGGTCGCGGGCCGGCGGGGTCCCTGCCCGTTGTCCAGCGTGAGCAGCGCGAGCGTGCCCGCACCCTCGGGCAGGGCGTGGTCGGTCACGGTGACGGTGGTGACGACCTCATCCGGGGCCAGGGCGGGCAGGTGGTCGAAGGAAGCAAGAGAAACGGATGTCATGCGGGTCACACTACCGGCGAGTAGCCTCCGCGTCGACGCGACGCGACGGACCGATCCGGCCGGCCGCGTCGGGGGCTCAGGCGCCGGCGGGATCGGGGTCGAGGAGCGCGACCGTGACGATCGCGCCGACGTTCTCCACCTGCCACGGGCGCGCGCCCCGCTCCGTCAGGAACGCGTCGACGGTCTCGGGGGTGATCGGGGCGGGCGGGGTCCAGCAGATCCGCCGAAGGGTGTCCGGGGTGAGGAGGTTCTCGGTGGGCATCCCCAGCTGCTCGGCCCGTCGGGCGACGCGGGCCTTGGCCGTGCGCAGGCGGCGGTCCGCCACCGGGTCCCGGTCCTTCCAGGCCCGGGGTGGGGGCGGGCCGTCCCCGGTGCGGATCTGCGCCGCGGGGGCGTCGCCCCGCTCGGCGTCCTCGACGCCGGCCCGGATCGCGGCGATCCAGCGCGGGGCCTCGCGGCTCGCGGCGCGGCCGTGGAAGCCGGAGGTCTGGCGCAGGGCGGGGACGGTGCGCGGCTGGGCGGCCGCGGCGGCGACGATCGACCGGTCCGGGATGAGCCGGCCGGGGGCGACGTCGCGGTGGCGGGCGAGGTCCTCGCGGGCCTCCCACAGGCGCTTGAGGACCGCGCGCTGCACGGGGCGGCGCAGCGTCTGGGAGCCCGAGGTGCCGCGCCAGGGGTCCTTCTTCGGCGCGGGCGGCGGGGCCGTGCGCACGTGCTCGAACTCCTGCTCGGCCCACGCGAGCTTGCCGTCGGCCTCGAGGCGCGCGATCAGGGCCTCGCGCAGCGGGACGAGCAGCTCGACGTCGAGCGCCGCGTAGGTGAGCATCGCCTCGGGCAGCGGACGCACCGACCAGTCGGCGGCCGAATGCTCCTTGGCGAGGGTGACCCCCAGCAGCTCCTCCAGGACCGCGGCCAGGCCGACGCGCGGCAGGCCGGACACCCGGGCCGCGAGCTCGGTGTCGAACAGCCGATCGGGGCGCAGCCCCTGCTCGGCCAGGCAGGGCAGGTCCTGGCTGGCCGCGTGCAGGATCCACTCGACGCCCGCGAGGGCCTCCTGCAGCGGGGCCAGCCCGTCGAGGGCTTCGGGATCGACGAGCCAGATGCCGGCGCCCTCGCGCTTGAGCTGGACGAGCATGGCCCGCTGGCCGTACCGGATCCCGGAGGCGCGCTCCGCGTCGACGGCGACGGGCCCGGTCCCCGCGGCGAGCGCCGCGGCGCAGGCCTCCAGGCCCGCGCGGGTGTCGGTGAGCCGGGGGACTCCACCGGCCGGTGTGGCGATCAGCCGCGGGGGCGCGTCCGGGGCGGCCGTCTCGGGGGCGTCGGTCATGCTGCTCCTGTTCGGGGAGGTCGGGGCGGGGACGGGCCGGGGCCCGGTGTGTCGGAGGCGCGGGCGCGCGGTCAGGGGCCGGCCGTGTGGACGTCCGCGGCGTGCTCGGGCGGCAGACCGGCGAACGCGCAGATCATGTCCGACCACGCCTCGAGATGCGAGCCGAGGTCCCGCGGGGCCGGGGTCCACGAGGCGCGCAGCTCGATGTCGGTGGTGTCCGGGGCCGCACTGAGCGTCCCGAAGCCCTCCGCGATGCTGCGCGTCGCGGTGCCGCCGGCGTGGGAGTGCTCGGCGTGGCGGCGCTCGAGCGCCTCCACGAGCCACGTCCACGCGACGGCGCCGGCCAGCTGGTCCAGTGCGACGTCCGGTTCCAGGCTCGCACGGATCCAGGTCACCGCCCGGAAGCCTCCCGGCCACCGGGCGTCCGGGGCCGGGTCGTGCAGGAGGACGAACCGCCCCGTGGCCAGCACGCCGCCGGTCGCGCCCGGCCCGTCGCACACGTCGGCGGCGAGGGCGACGGCGAAGGGCGCCTGCCCCTCGGGTGCCGGGATCTCCCGCAGCCGCACCTCGGTCCGTGGCCGCGCATCGCGCAGGTCCGCCAGGGCACGCCGGAACACCCCCGGCGGCACGGGCGCCTCGACCGCCCCGGGGGCGGCGGAGAGGCGACGGGGCCCGATCACGCTCATGCCCGTCAGCCTAGGCCGCGGGGCCCACCGGGCCGCGGGGGCGCGCCGTGGACGCCACGGCGCTCCCGCACCGGATCAGCGCGCCCCGTCCGGGGCCGCCGCGTCGTCGGCGGGGGCCAGGCGCAGCGAGATCGAGTTGATGCAGTAGCGCAGGTCCGTGGGGGTGTCATAGCCCTCGCCCGCGAAGACGTGACCCATGTGGGAGCCGCACGCCGCGCACCGCACCTCGATCCGCTCCATGCCCAGGGTGGTGTCCTTCAGGTACTCCACCCGGTCCTCCGCGAGCGGTGCGAAGAACGAGGGCCAGCCGCAGTGCGCGTCGAACTTCTCGTCCGAGCGGAACAGCTCGGATCCGCACGCCCGGCACGCGTACACGCCCTTCACGTGCGAGTCCCAGTACTCGCCCGTGAAGGGCCGTTCCGTGCCGGCCCGGCGCAGCACCTGGAACTCCTCGGGCGTGAGCCGTCGGGCCCACTCCTCGTCCGTCAGGCGGGCGCCGCCCGGGGCGGCCAGGGTCTGCTCGGGAGCGGGGACGTCCCGCGCGGGGTCGGGGGTGGGGCCGTCATGGGGGGTGTGGGGAGTCTCGGTCATGCCCGGTGCAACGGTCCGGAGCGCCGTCGTGTTCCCGACCGGCGTCGCATTGGCGGGCGCGCCCGCCCGTGGAGGACAATGGCGCGCATGGCCGCACGACCCCGCCGTCCCCGTCCCCACCCCGCCGACCTGCCGCCCGCCCTGGCCGCCGCCGTCACCGTGGCAGCCCGGCGGGCCGGGGGTCGCGACTCCCGCGTCCGCCGAGCGGGCCGCCTGGTCCGCCGCGGAGTCACCGGATCGGTGCGCGGCGGCGTGGCCGTGGCCTCCCCGGTGGCCCGCTGGGCCCCGCCCGTGCTCAGCGTCGCCGCGGCCTCCGCCTTCGTGCTGGCCGGGGCGAGCTCGGCGCTCGCAGGCGTGTTCGCCCGCACCGTGGTGACCCCCGTGCGCCGGCACGCCGAGTCCACGCCGATCCTCGCCGTCGTCGACACGCCCGCCGGGCAGGACGTGATCCTGCAGGCCGACGAGTACACCACCGTGCCCGGCCAGTACTCCCTCACGTTCGACGACGGCGCCGGATGCGCCCGCATCGGGGAGATCACCTCCTTCGACCCCCGGGACGGCACGGTGCAGCGCGCGGTCGAGGAGGTCTTCTCCGGCGATCTGACGACGGCGACCCGGGGCCGGTTCACCGGCTTCGTCTACCCGACCCCCGCCGACGCCGGGCTCGACGCCGAGGACGTGCAGGTGCCGGTGCCCGGCGGCCACGCCCGCGCATGGCGCATCGAGCCGGACCCCAGCGAGGACGGCGAACCCCGTCCCGCGGAGGGGCTGTGGGCGGTGATGGTCCACGGCCGCGGCGCGCGCCGCAACGAGGGCATCCGCGCCGTGCCGACCGCCCGCCGCCTGGGCATGACGTCGCTGCTGATCTCCTACCGCAACGACGGCGACGCCCCGGACGCCGCCGACGCCCGCTACGGGCTCGGCACCACCGAATGGGAGGACGTCGAGGCGGCCATCCGCTACGCCCTCGACCACGGCGCCCGGGACGTCGTCCTCTTCGGCTGGTCCATGGGCGGGGCCGTGGTGCTGCAGACCGTGGACCGCTCCCCGCTGGCCCCGCACGTGCGCGGCGTGGTCCTGACGGGCCCCGTCATCGACTGGGTGGACGTGCTGCGCCACCAGGCCCGGCTCAACCGGATCCCCGAAGCCGTGGGCCTGCTCGGCCAGTGGCTGCTGGCCAACCGGGCCGGCCGGTTCATCACGGGCCTGGCCGCCCCCGTGGACCTCAAGGCCCTGGACTGGGTGACCCGCGCCGACCACGTGCGTGTGCCCACGCTGATCCTGCACTCCGAGGACGACGAGTACGTGCCCGTCGGCCCCTCGCAGGACCTGGCCGAGCGCAACCCGGACCTCGTGCGGTTCGTCCGCTTCCACCAGGCCCGCCACACCCGCGAGCAGAACGTGGACCCGCGCAAGTGGGACACCACCGTGCGCGGCTGGCTGCGCGCCGTGCTCAGCGCCCCCCGCCCCGGCGGCCGGGGGCGCTGACCGCGCTCAGGCCGCGGCGTCCGCCAGCCCCCGACGGCGCAGCAGCGGCTCGAGCTCGGCGTCCCGGCCACGGAACGCGCGGTAGGACTCCAGCAGGTCACGCGTGTCGCCCCGCGAGAGCAGCTCGTCCGCGAACCGGCGGCCGTTCTCCCGCGTCATCCCGCCGTGCTCGCGGAACCACTCCACGGCGTCCGCGTCCAGCACCTCGGCCCACACGTAGGAGTAGTACCCGGCCGCGTAGCCGCCGCCGAAGATGTGCTTGAAGTAGCCGGTGCCGTAGCGCGGAGGCACCAGGTCCGGGTCGATGCCCGCCTCGGTCAGCACCCGGCGCTCGAACGCGGCCGGGTCGGCCGTGGCGGCGTCCACCGTCTCCTCCGTCAGCGAGTGCCAGGCCCAGTCCACGAGCGCCGCGCCCAGGTACTCGACCGTGCGGTGCCCCTCGCCCCACAGGTCCGCCGCCTCGAGCCGCTCCAGCGTCCCCGCCGGCAGCGGCTCGCCCGACTCCACGTGCCGCGCGTACGCGGCCAGCAGGGACGGCTCGCGCAGCCACACCTCGTTGACCTGCGACGGGAACTCGACGACGTCGCGCGGCACGTTCGTCCCGGTGAGCGAGGCGTACTCGCCCCGGGCCAGCAGCCCGTGCAGGGCGTGGCCGAACTCGTGGAACAGCGTCGTGGCCTCATCCAGCGTCAGCAGGGCCGGACGCCCCGCCGCCGGGGCCGGCACATTCATCGTGGTGAACACCACCGGGCGCTCGCCCAGGGCGTCCGCCCTGTCCCGCACCGTGTGCATCCAGGCACCGCCGGACTTGGTCGGCCGCGCGAACAGGTCCGCGACGAACAGACCCACCCCGGCACCGTCCTCACCCGTCACCTCGAACACCCGGATCCCGGGGCGGTACAGGTGCCGCGCCAGCTCCGGGCGCTCGGCGAACGTGAGCCCGTACAGCGCCGTCGCCGCCGCGAACACGCCCTCGGTCAGCACCCGGTCCAGCTCGAAGTACGGGCGCAGGGCGTCCGCGTCCACCGCGAACTCCTCCCGCGCGTACGCCGCGGACAGCGCCGGCCAGTCCCATGGGGCCACCTCGGCGTCCGTCCGGCCCGCGTGCGCCGCCGCCGTCGCCGCGTCCGCCCGCGCGTTGGCCATCGCCCGCGGCGCCATCGCGGCCAGCAGCTCCTCCACGGCCGCCGTCGACGGCGCCGCCCGGTCCTTCAGCGCCTGCTCGGCCCAGCTCTGCGCCCCCAGCAGCCGCGCCTTGCGCAGCCGCAGCCGCACCATCGCCATCGCCGTCGTCAGCGTCTCGTGCTCCCCGGACCCGCCCCGGCCCGTCGACGCCTCGAACACCTCGCGCCGCATCCCCTCGTCCTGCAGGGACGCCAGCCACGGCTGCGACGTGAACAGGGACAGCGTCAGCAGCCACGGGCCCGCCGCCGCGTCCCCGTCCCCGTGCCCCGCCTCGGCGGCCGCCCCCGCCGCCGCGGCCAGGTCGTCCTCGCTCAGACCGGCCAGGCGCTCGCGGTCCGTGACGAGCACGGCGCGGGCGGCGGTGTCCGCGACGAGGCGGCGCGTGTAGGCGGCCGAGAGGGACGCCAGCTCCGTGTTGATCCCGCGCAGCTCCTCGCGCGCGGCCTCGTCCAGGTCCGCCCCCGCCAGGGAGAGGCGCAGGCGCAGCGTCTCCAGCAGGCGGGCGTCCTCGCCCGTGAGGCCGCCGTCGTCGATCGAAGCGGCGCGCGCCGCCAGCCGCGGGTCCAGCAGGATCGCGTCCTCGTGGGCCGCGAGCTCGGGGGAGAGCTCCTCGGCCAGGGCCTGCCGCGCGTCCGTGCCGTCCGAGCCGACGAGCGTGAAGAACATCGCGGCGGAGCGGCGCAGCAGCTGGCCGGACAGCTCGAGCGCACGGACGGTGTTCTCGAAGGTCGGCGCCGTGGCCGCCCCGAGGATCTGGTCGACCTCGGCGCGCTGGGCCGCCATCCCCGCGCGCACGGCCTCGGCCAGCTGCGCGTCGGAGACGGCGGAGAAGTCGGGCAGCCCGTAGGGCAGGTCGGAGGGGGTCGCCAGCGGGTGGTCGGCGGGCAGGACGGAGGGCGCGGAGGTGTGGGTCATGGGCGCGAGTGTAGTCAGCCGTGATCCGCGCCACCCCACCGGGCGTCGCTAGACTGGGCGGTCGAGCCAGCAGACGAGATCCAGACCTGAGGAGGCGTGATGGCAGGACATTCCAAGTGGGCGACCACCAAGCACAAGAAGGCCGTCATCGACGCGCGGCGCGCCAAGGCGTTCGCGAAGTACATCAAGAACATCGAGGTCGCGGCACGTGCCGGCGGACCCGACGTCGCCGGCAACCCCGCCCTCGACCTGGCCGTGTCCAAGGCCAAGAAGGCCTCGGTGCCCAACGACAACATCGACCGCGCCGTCAAGCGCGGCGCCGGCCTCACCGGCGAGGTCATCGACTACGCCGAGATCATGTACGAGGTCCGCGGCCCCCAGGGCTCGGCGCTGCTGGTCGAGTGCCTGACCGACAACAAGAACCGCGCCGCCGCGGACGTGCGCGCGGCCGTCACCCGCAACGGCGGCACCATGGCCGACTCCGGCTCCGTCTCCTTCCTCTTCGAGCGCAAGGGCCTCGTGCGCCTGCCCGCCGAGGGCAACACCGAGGACGGCCTGCTCGAGGCCGTGCTCGAGGGCGGCGCCGACGCCGAGGAGGTCGTCGTCTCCGGCGACTCCTTCGAGATCCTCTCGGACCCCTCCGACCTGCAGTCCGTGGCCAAGGCCCTCGACGAGGCGGGCGTGGAGTACGAGTCCGACGAGCTCGAGTTCGTCCCCACCATGAAGGTGGACCTGGACGCGTCGGGCGCCCGCACCTTCCTCAAGCTGGCCGATGCCCTCGAGGACCTCGACGACGTCCAGAACGTCTTCTCGAACGTGGACATCGCCCCCGAGGTCCTCGCCGAGCTCGACGAGGACTGATCGCGCTGAGCGCGCGCCGGCCCGCCGACGTCGTCCGGATCCTCGGGGTGGACCCGGGGCTCACCCGCTGCGGGATCGCCGTGGTGGACGTGGACGCGCGACGGCGGGCCGCGCTCGTCCACGTCGAGGTCACGGGCACCCCGCCCACCGCCCCCCTGGACCAGCGCCTCCTGCGCATCGACGAGGCCGTCTCCGCGGTCCTCGCCGCGCACCGGCCCGATCGCGCCGCCGTCGAGCGCATGTTCGCGAACACGAACACGCCGACCGTGCTGGGCACGGCCCAGGCCGCGGGCGTGGCGATCGCCGCGGCCGCGCGCGCCGGCGTCCCCGTGGGCCTGCACACCCCCTCCGAGGTCAAGGCCGCCGTCACCGGACACGGCGATGCGGGCAAGGAGCAGGTCACCACGATGGTCACCCGGATCCTCCGCCTCGACGCCCCGCCGCGCCCGGCCGACGCGGCCGACGCCCTCGCCTTGGCCATCGCCCACGGCTGGCGCGGCACCGCCCTCGGCGCGGCCGCCGGCCAGACCGGCCTCGACACCGCGGACCTCGCCTCCCGGGCGGGGCGCTCGCAGTTCGCCGCCAAGGCGCCCGCGCGCGCCCGCCCGCGGGGCCAGCTCACCGCCGCGCAGCGGGCCTGGCTCGACGCCGAGCGCTCGGCGGGCGGCGGGCGACGCCGGTAGGCCGCTGCCGGGCCGGCGTTCGATGATATGTTCGAATCCGCGCCGACCGGCGTCCGTCCGTCCCGACAGGAGGGCCCCTCATGATCGCCTCGCTCAGCGGCACCGTCGAGCACGTGGCCCTCGACCGGGCGGTCATCGCCGTCGGCGGCCTGGGCGTGCAGTTCTCCGCCACCCCGCAGACGCTGGCCACCCTGCACGAGGGCCGGCCGGGGGCGGTGCAGACCCACCTCGTGGTCAAGGAGGACGCCCTGACCCTCTACGGCTTCGCGGACCGCGACGAGCGCGAGGTGTTCGAGGTGCTCATCACGGCCAACGGCGTGGGTCCCCGCCTCGCCCTGGCGATCCTCTCCGTCCACCACCCCGAGACCGTGCGCCGGGCGGTCACCGAGGAGGACGAGAAGACCCTCACCCGCGTGCCCGGCATCGGGCCGAAGATGGCGCGCAAGATCATCGTCGAGCTCTCCGGCCGCCTCGCGCCCACCGGGGAGCCGGTGCCCGAGGCGGAGGCCGAGGCGAGCGCCGAGCCGACCGTCGAGGCGCTCTGGCACGCCGACGTCGTGCAGGCGATGGCCGGCCTGGGCTGGTCCGAGAAGGAGGCGCTCAAGGCCGTCGAGGCCACCGTGGCGGCCCGCCCGGAGCTGGACGAGGGCCGCGACGTCGCCGCGCTGCTGCGTGCCACCCTGCGCGACGTCGGCATGGCCGGCTCTGTGCGAGGCGGGCGATGAGCGCGGAGTCCTCGCCGCTGTCCGCGGCGGCCGTCGACCCGGAGGAGCGTCGGCTCGAGGCCGCGCTGCGCCCCAAGCACCTGGACGAGTTCGTGGGCCAGATGCGCGTGCGCGAGCAGCTGGACCTCATGCTCGCCTCCGCCCGGCTGCGCGACCGCGCCGCGGACCACGTCCTGCTCTCCGGTCCGCCCGGGCTCGGCAAGACCACGCTGGCGATGATCGTGGCCGCGGAGATGAACGCCCCCCTGCGGCTGTCCTCCGGCCCCGCGATCCAGCATGCGGGCGACCTCGCGGCCATCCTGTCCTCGCTCACCGAGGGCGAGGTGCTCTTCCTCGACGAGATCCACCGGATGTCCCGCCCGGCCGAGGAGATGCTCTACATGGCCATGGAGGACTTCCGGGTGGACATCGTGGTGGGCAAGGGCGCCGGCGCCACCTCGATCCCGCTCGAGCTGCCGCCCTTCACGCTCGTCGGCGCCACCACGCGGGCCGGCCTCCTGCCGGGGCCGCTGCGCGACCGCTTCGGCTTCACGGGCCATCTGGACTTCTACACCGAGGAGGAGCTCGAGCGCGTCCTGCGCCGCTCCGCCCTGCTGCTGGACATGCGGCTGGCCACGGAGGGGTACCGGCAGATCGCCCGGCGCTCGCGCGGCACCCCGCGCATCGCCAACCGCTTGCTGCGCCGCGTGCGGGACTGGGCGCTCGTGAAGGGGCTGGCCGAGGTCGGCGCGCACGACGCCGCCGCCGCCCTGGACATGTACGAGGTCGACGGGCGCGGCCTGGACCGGCTCGACCGGTCCGTGCTCACGGCCCTGTGCACCACGTTCGGCGGCGGGCCCGTGGGGCTCAGCACGCTGGCCACCGCCGTGGGGGAGGAGGCCGAGACCGTGGAGACCGTGGCCGAGCCCTTCCTCATCCGCGAGGGCATGGTGGCGCGGACCCCCCGTGGCCGCGTCGCGCTGCCGGGGGCCTGGGAGCACCTGGGCCTCGCCGCTCCGGAGGCCACGCCGGGGCCGTGACGCCCAGGGCGGGCCCCTACACTGGACAGGCCCGCCCACCCCGAGCATCAGGAGTCCCCCATGCCCGTCGCCACCGCCGCGACCCTGCCCGTGATCGCCCAGCAGGCCCAGGGGGGTGGCGGCAGCCTGCTCATGCTCATCGCCTTCGCCCTGCTCGCGGTGATGCTCTTCCTCTCCTTCCGCAAGGGCAAGAAGATGCAGCAGCAGCAGGCGCAGATGCGCAGCACCCTCGCCCCAGGCGTCGAGGTCATGACGGGCGCCGGCATCTTCGGCACCGTCGTGGCCGTGGACACCGAGGGCCAGCGGGTGACGCTGGAGACCGCCCCGGGCACCCGCATGGACGTGCACCTGCAGGGCATCACCACCGTCGTGGAGCCCGAGACGGCCGCCGCGGCCGCCGCGCCCACCACGGACCCGTCGCGTCGGGATGACGCCCCCGGCACCGAGTACCGCGCCGACGACGCCGACCCGCGTCCGCGCCGCGACGACCTGGCCTGAGGCCCACCCACCCCTGCACACGCGGCCCCGCCTGGCGGGGCCGCTCGAATGTGACGGAAGCACCTGAGCAATGGCGAAGAGAACACCCACCGGCTCCGCCGGGCGCACCCTGGCCTGGCTGGCCGCCCTCCTCGTGGTCCTGGCCGCGATCCTCGGCGGGGGCGTGGCCTCCGGCGCGGCCTCCTGGGCTCCCAAGCTCGCCCTCGACCTCGAGGGCGGCACGCAGATGGTGCTGGCCCCCGAGACCTCGACGGGCGAGTCCGTCACCCCCGAGCAGCTGGACCAGGCCGTGGAGATCATCCGCCAGCGTGTGGACGGCTCCGGCGTGGCCGAGGCGGAGGTCGCCACGCAGGGCTCCCAGAACGTGGTCGTCTCCCTGCCCGGGGTCCCGGACGAGGAGACCCGCCGCCTGATCCAGGCGTCCGCGGACATGCAGTTCCGCCCCGTGCTGCAGTCCGGCCCGGGGGAGGCCACCCCCGAGGACCAGCGCCTGCCCGAAGACCAGCTGCCGAAGCCCGACGGGGAGCCGGCGGACGCCTACGACCCGAACTGGGTCACCCCGGCCCTGCTGGCCGAGTTCCAGGCCACGGACTGCACCGCCCCGCGGGACCCGGCCGCGCCCCCGCCGCCGTCCGACCGGGCGATCGTCGCCTGCCAGCCCTCCGAGGAGCTCGCCGACGGCGCCGTCACGCCGGCCCAGAAGTACATCCTGGGCCCCGTGGTCATCCCGGGCACCCAGATCAAGGGCGCGTCCAACGGCATGGCCCAGGCCCAGGGCGGCGTCTCCACCAACCAGTGGGTCGTCAACATCGAGTTCGACGAGGAGGGCACCAAGGCCTTCACGGAGGTCACCCAGAAGCTCACCCCGTACCCCGAGGGCGACCCGCGCAAGCAGTTCGCGATCCTGCTGGACGGGGACGTGATCTCCGCGCCGCAGTCCAACGTGGTCATCACCAACGGCAGCGCGCAGATCAGCGGCCCCACCCTGAACGAGCAGACGACGGCGCAGTTGGCCGAGCAGCTCAACTACGGCTCCCTGCCGATCTCCTTCTCGATCGAGTCCGAGCAGCAGATCTCCGCCACGCTCGGCCGGGACCAGCTCTTCTGGGGCCTGATCGCCGGCCTGATCGGCCTCGGCCTCGTGGCCGTGTACCAGTTCTTCCAGTATCGGGCCCTGGGCCTGCTGACCTTCGCCTCGATCATCGTGGCGGGCGTGCTGACGTGGCTGACCATCGCGATCCTGGGCTGGACGGACAACTACCGCCTGTCCCTCGCGGGCATCGCCGGGCTCATCGTGGCGATCGGTCTGACGGCGGACTCGTTCATCGTCTACTTCGAACGCATCAAGGACGAGCTGCGCGCGGGCCACACCGTGCCCGTCGCCGTGCACGAGGGCTGGAAGCGCGCCCGGCGGACGATCACCGCGTCCAAGGCCGTGAACCTGCTGGCCGCCGTCGTGCTGTACTTCGTGGCCGTCGGCAACGTGCGCGGCTTCGCGTTCACCCTCGGCCTCACCGCGATCGCCGACCTGATCGTGGTGTTCATGTTCACCCACCCGCTCATGGTGCTGCTGGCCCAGACCCGCTTCGTGGGCGAGGGACACCCGATGTCCGGACTGGACCCGTCGCTGCTGGGCGGGCCGTCCCTGTATCAGGGCGCCGGCCGCTTCCGCGAGCCCGCCCACGCCCCCCGCACCGGGCTCCCGGCGGAGGACTCCGACGAGCCGGCTGACGCGGCGGCCGCCGACGCCCCGCGCCCGCTCGTCGCGACGGGCGCCCCCCGCGCGGGCTCGTCCGCCCGGGGCGGCCGCCGCTCACGCACCGCGCCGCCCATGACGATCGCCGAGCGACGCCGCGCCGAGCGC
>ERZ1023282.324-NODE-324-length-24904-cov-14.332891_pt1 | contig 24904 bp, 18 predicted proteins | sample MGYA00521262_ERZ1023282 | MGnify/ENA primary metagenome ERZ1023282 (study PRJEB32759, sample SAMN07749867) | skin metagenome | biome: transportation; feature: city; material: polyester macromolecule | host: Homo sapiens | place: Hong Kong:KT line | collected... | reverse complement strand
CTTTGAGCTAAGGCGAGGCAACGCCGTACTGGTTTAAAGTTAATCCACTATACATTTTCAGACGACCCTGAAAAGGTCGTCTGAAATACTGTCCGACATCGGTTACAATACTTCCTTCCTCCGCACCGACAAAGGAACCCCATGCGATTTCCAAGCCTAGCCCTTGCCGCGCTGACTCTCAGTGCCTGCGCCCTTTCCCCTTCCCTGCCCCATCCGCAAACCATGCCGACGCTTGAGCAATCGGGTTTGTGGTTCAAGCTTGAGCAGACCGACGCTTCGGGCAATGCCGCCCAAACCAGCCTGCTGGCGGTCGAGCAGTTGCCGGAGGGCATCCGCTTTGTGCAGACCGACGCACTGGGTGCGCCCGTATCGCGCCAGTTTGTCGGCACAAAAGGCTGGAAAAACGACGGCTTCATCATGCCCAATTCCGCTTCGCGCCGCCTGTTTGCCGCGCTGCTGCCGCTGCTTGCCGCTGACCGCGCCGCCGAGCTGTATCCCGAAGTGGAACAAAAAACATCCGAACACAACACATTCTGCCCCGACGGCAACGGCGCGGTATTCCGTTATAAAGAACAAGATTTATGGTGCGTCGCACAAGATAACGGACGTTTCGTGATTGCTTTCCCCGACAAAACCCGTTGGACCGTCAGCCCGATCAAAGAAGAAGAATAATGAAATCCCCTGTTTACCTCAGCCGCCCCGCCGTGACCAGCGCGCTCGGCAACGGCCTGCGCACACATATCGACGCGCTGCTGATGCCGTCTGAAACTTCGCCGCTGACGTTTTCCGACCAATGGGTCAAGGGAAAAACCTTCGCATTCGGCGCGGTAAACGAAACGCTGCGCCCGCTGCCCGACAACCTGCCCGCCGCATACCGCAGCCGCAACAACCAACTGCTGTGGCACGCGCTGGAACAGATTGAAGACGACATCCACGCCGCCGTCCGCCGTTACGGCACGGCGCGGATCGCCGTCATCATGGGTACGTCCACCAGCGGCGCGGATGAAAATATGCCCTTGTTCCAACACGTTGCCGACGGCGGCAGCTGGACGGACAAACCGTTCAACCAGCTTCAGCACGAAATGGTATCGCCTTCGGAATTTGTTGCACACGTTTACGGCATTCACGGCCTGTGCTACGCCGTTTCCACCGCCTGCACATCGGGCGCGCGCGCCTTAATCAGCGCGGCGCGGCTGTTGCGCGCGGGTTTGTGCGACGCGGTTATTTGCGGCGGCGTCGATACCCTGTCGCCGTTGACCATCAACGGTTTCGCTTCGCTGGAAGTGCTTTCAGACGGCCTCGCCAACCCGTTTTCCGCTAACCGCAACGGTATCAATATCGGCGAAGCCGCCGCCGCCTTCGTCATGACCCGCGATGCCGATTTCGGCGGCACGATGCAACTGTTGGGCTACGGCGCGAGCAGCGACGCTTATCATATGTCCTCGCCCCGCCCCGACGGTTTGGGTGCGGCACAGTCTTTTCAGGCAGCGCTGAACAATGCCGGTTTGCAACCGCAGGACATCGGCTGGATTAATCTGCACGGCACCGGCACGAAACACAACGACAGCATGGAAAGCCGCGCCGTCGCCGACGTATTCGGCAGCCAAACCTTCTGTACTTCGACCAAGCCGCAAACCGGACACACACTCGGCGCCGCCGGCGCCATCGAAGCCGCATTCGCCTGGGGCATCGCCGACCGCGGCTGCAACCCGCAGGGCAAACTGCCGCCGCAACAGTGGGACGGCATCCCCGACCCCGAACTGCCCGCCATCGCCCTGACCGACGGCAACAGCGTATGGTCGTCTGAAAAACGCATCGCTGCCAGCTCGTCTTTCGCCTTCGGCGGCAGCAACGCAGTATTGATTATCGGAGAATCAGCCGAATAGACCGCTTCCGGCTTTGCCTCAACGATAAAAAGGTCGTCTGAAAACAGTTTTCAGACGACCTTTTTCATTACCGCAAACAAACCCGCTCAAATATGATGCGGCTTGATATTTACCTTAATTGGCTGCGTTGACGCACAAAGAATCAATCTTGCCCGCGCGCGGGAAGCGGATGGTGTAGCGTCCTTTTTGGTCGATTTCGGCAAAGCTGAAGCGGTCTTCAGGCGTATCGCCGTCCGCGCCCACTTCCAAAGCAACGCGTTTGCCTTTCGGGTCTTTCACGACCACATTAGGGCTGACGGGCGCGAATGAAAGCATCAAACCATTGCCTTCCGTCACCTTAAAGCTGTACACCTCGCCGCGTTTGACCTTCAGCGGTTGGTCGATACAGCCCGTTTCATTGAGGGGCAAACTTTTTTCCGCATAGGCAAAGGCAGTGCTGCCCAAGCCCAAAGCAAGCATCAGGGAAAAACTCAGAGATTTCATACGGTTTCCTTTGAGATTTAAATATTCAAACGAAGCGGGATTATAGCACTGATTATTTGGCATCCGCGCTAGGCGAGACGAAAAATAATCCAATCAACATAAAAATCAACCATCCCTCCGTTCCAACACCTTCCTAGCCGCTTCCACGCCCCAATATAAAGCTTCTTCGAATACCGAATAGCCGCTCAAATCGCTGTGGGCAAACAGCAGGCCTGACGCTCGGTTTCTGATTTTTAACAAAGATTCATCGTTCAGATAACCGATTTTCGGTACGCTCATGCCATGTCCGCGCACCGTAACATCAACGTGGGAAACGTGTTGCCAGAAGCCCTCTCCGTAGGCGGCGATCAAGTCTTTGGCGGCCAAGTCGCGTAGTGCTTCATCGGAGGCTTCGAGCAGTTGGCGGCGGACGGCTTGCGGGGTGTCGTGGTTGAGCGCGGCGTAGGCGGTGAAGATGGTGCGTTCGGGGCGGGCGACGCGGATGAGCTGGTTGGTGGCGACGACGTAGCCGAGCCCTTGGCTGCCGTAGATGACGTTATCCCACGCCGTTTCGCTGTTGTTTTTTTCTTTCGGGAAGCTGTGCAATTCGAAATTGGCGACCAACCACGGGGCGTATTCGGGGATGTTCAAACCGTATTGCGCGGGATTTTCGACGATGCGGGCGGCGACCATCAACGGCATGGCGGAGATAACGTGTCGCGCAGTCAGGGCGACGGTTTCGCCGCTTGAATTGTCGCGCAGCCAAACTTCGATACGGTCGTCTGAAAGCGGTTTGATTTTGACGGCGGATGCGTTGACGGAAGCGGGTTTGTCGAGGCGGATGCGGTTTTCAGACGACCATTGCCAACCTTCCTGCAAACCGGCATGGCGGCGCAGGTTTTCGGAAAGGCGCGCCAAACCTTCGGGCCAAGTGAGGACAGTTTCCGCGCTGTTGCGGGCGGCGAAGTAATGCAGTCCGGCAAAAGCGGATACTTGCGCTATGCCCTGCCCGTAATCGTCGCGGCAGCAGTAATCGAGATACCACAAGAGTTCGGGCGAGGTATAACCCTCTTGCGCAAGCCATTGTTTGAACGTCAACTTATCAAGTTTGCGCCACGTTTCGTCTGCCGATGACAGGGCTATCGGAATGGCGAAAATCTTTTTGCCGTCGCTGCCGTAAGCCTGTTTCAGACGACCGATTAAATCAAAAAAACGTTTGGAATCCACATCTTTTTTCGGCAACAGGTGTTCCTGCCATTTATCCTGATACAAAAGGCGCGACTCGGGCGCGTAAACCAAATCGGTTTCCCTGAAACTGCCGTCCGATTGCAAGATACCAAAATCCGCCAGCATCTCGCGCACATACGCGCTCTCTTTCGACGGCAACGCAAGATAATGCGCGCCGCTCGGCGCTTGCAGGCCGTCTGAAGCGGTGTAGGCGGCATTGTTGCCGTTGCGCTCAAACCCTTCCGCTAACAATACATCGCGATGACCGTGTTTCGCCAAATACCACAACGCCCCCAAACCCGCCGCGCCGCCGCCGAGTATCAGCGTATTGCATTCGTAACGGCGGCTCGGCGGGCTGAGCAATTTCCCGTCGCGCAACAAATGCCCCAACGGCAGCCCGATGCGGTTGACGGAAACCGGCGGTTTGCGGTTGAGGCGGTTGTAAGTCAGCCAAGAGAAAGAGGACGCAGCAGCAAGCGCGGCGGTGTAACTGAAGAATTGACGGCGTGTCGGCATGGGGTTGAATGTTGGTTTAGGGTTCTGACTGGTCGTCTGAAAACATCAAGACGGTTTCAGACGACCTTTTGATGAAATGTTTCCATCAATTTTGTTTGACTGCGGATGCTTGTTGGAAACGTTTTTTATTAAGCAGCGTTTTAGTAAAGTAGTCGAAACGTGACTCTTCAACTGGAAGACTAGAGCTAAACGCTAGACATCCCGGCGCCCGCCTAGCATACGAAGAACCATTATCCTCTTCTGAAACATATGATTTTTCGATGATTCCACTGATATTTTTGAGACATTGCCTATATGCCGCTTCTCGCTTGGTATTATCATTGCTCAGTTCAAGGTATTGTTTTCTCTCTTTTTCATGCAATACCGAAGAGTAGGCTACGTAAACCAATAAAAACCCATCTTCATCTTTATTTTCATATTTATCTTTTGAAGCGGAAAGCTCTTCTAACGTCTGATTCTGAAATTTTTTTGAGAGAGCGCGGGAATATACTTTACATTGACTATCTGCTAACCAATCTATTTTTCCTTCATCGCGACAGCTGGCAGGAATTTCGGCAATCAGTTTATCGATGCTGTTTTTCGCCAATTCATCCACGAGAGGCTGGATTTTGTCAGTAAACACCTGGTTCAATGCTATGACCATTATCTGATGCTGCTTTTGTTTCTGCTTCGGTTTCTCTTCCGTACCCGAGAAAATGTCTGCCATATTCACCGGATAGTCTTTTTCTACGGTGCTTATGAAATTTTGCCAAGGTGTTTGGGCGTATTTCTGAGCCAAGATTGTTTTGGCTTGTGCGACCTCAGGCGTTTTTTCCAACTGCTTCCATTCTTTTTCGCTGTTTGCTTCCGTTTCCCGGGTTTGTTTGCCGAAATTTATCCAAACCGCGCTGTCAATAACCTTATTTAAATCAGTAGGCAGCTCCAACCTTTCCATGACTTGATTCGTAATAACGCATTCCGGATAAAGTTCTAAATAAAAGGAAGGTGTGAAATGTTCCGTGTTATTTATCTGGGACTCTGTTGCTGCTATTTTATCGCCGATTTTTTTAGTACATTGCATATATTCGGTATTGAGTTTGCGATAGTCGAGCATTAATGCTTTATCCATTCTTTCTGAATTTCCCTCCACCGCAGAACGGTAGGCAGCCGACTGAACGGTAGCAGGCAGATGCTTGGCACCTTTATATTGTTTTTCCATACCCGCCAATTCGGATAATGTTTTTTCTGAGAATTTATCCTTTAAAACATGATAATAGGCTTTACACGAAGGAATAAGATCCCAAGCTCCCTTACGACAGCTTTGTGGAATTTCTTGGGCCAATGTTTCAATGTTTTTTGTTTTCAATTCATTCAAGAACGGCTCTGCCTTATCGACAAAAATGCGGTCGATGGCTTCTCTTTTGGCCCGATCTTCCAATCGGTTTTTTCTATTCCGCGCTTGAACAGATTCTTTACGCAAAGCCTCGGGGTAGAATGTGTTCCAATCTTCATTGGCGTATTTCTTTTCCCATTCGGCTTTGAACTGGCTGACCTGCTTTTCAAATTTTTGATTAGTCGCTTCTTTTTTCGCATTTTCCTCCTGCCATTTGCGCAGCGGTTCTGCAGCATTGTTTGCCGTCCATGCGGCGAAACAGGGGGATAATTCGGTGTTGCCGGGATTGAGCATCAAAATATCGTCGGGATACTCCGCAATCATTTGTCGTTCATCGGCGTTTTCCATATCAACGCCCACTTTTTTAAACACGCCGTCTTTCAAACATTGTTCGTTTTTAGCTTTGGCTTCGTCGAGATGCTCGAAATAATAGATGTAGTCTTTGGCGAACGGGTTGATGGGTGTTGATGATGAAGAACTGGTGGATGCCGAACTTGGGTTGCTGATACACGCGCCTAAAGAGAGCGCGGATAAAGAGAGGATGATGGAAGTGCGTAAGTGCATTTTGATTCCTTGATGTTCTTAGTGAGAATATTTTTTGGGGTTTTAAAATGAGGTCGTCTGAAAACAGATTGAGCCTGTTTCAGACGACCTTTACAGGTTTTATTGTTCTATTGACGGCTGCGTCTCGTCCAGTATTCCTTCGCCACGTTGCGCAACTGTCCAAACGGCCCGTTCCGCCGCCAATTCCCTGCACAATACTTCCTTCACTTTTTCCAACTTCATGCCGCCGCAGATAAATGCGTCTATGGCGGCGAAGCGGTGTTCCGGCCAAGTGTGGATGCTGATGTGGGATTCGGCGAGCAATAAGATGCCGGTAATGCCGCCTGCACCGCCGAAGTTGTGGAAACGTTCGGCGAGAACGGTGGCTTCTGCGGCTTGGGCAGCGGCTTTAAGGGCGGTTTTCAGACGACCCTCGTCTTTCAAGACAGCTTCATCACAACCATATAAATCTAAAAGACCATGGTTGCCGGGGATATGGGTCATTTATGACCTCCGGAGAAACCTCCGCCGCCGTAATAGCCGCCGGAGTGCATGCGCGAACCGTCGGAATCGGAAGAGCCGTAGCTGATGATCATGGAGATGATGATGATGATGGTGCTGAAAATGATGTAAGTGGCTCTCGACATGATTAATCCTCATCCTCGTCTTCTTTGCCCATGCTCCACAACAACCATGTTCCGATAAAGATAACGGCAAGTGTGGCAGAGTTGTCGTCGGTCAGCAGCGCAGGAAGGTTGACGACAACCAAGATAGCGGTCATGACAAGCCTCAATTGGTTGTCGACGCCGTCCGCACTCATTTTCGCTGTGTATCTGGGCGCTTCCGCCTGCAAACCGAAGGCACTGGCGACTTTGCCGTAGGTCGTGCGCGTGCTTTTACTCCATGCCAGCTCATGCTCGGTCAGCTCGGCACACAGTTTGCCGTTGCTGCCGACTTGGTAGTCGGTGTAATACGCCAAATCACCCGAACGGATATGCCAGTAAAACGCGCCGGCGGCGACTTCGACTTTGCCGCCGTAGGAATAAAGTTCATTACAACCTTGCGGCTTGCGGGCGTTGTTTAAACGCGGCCAGTTGTTTTGCGTTTCGGATTGGCTCCACTCGCCGTCTGACGATTCGACCAACCACGCAAAGCCTTTCTGCGGATTGTAAAGCAGGTATTCGACCCACCAACCTACCGGCGTCAGCATCCGCCGTTTGCCTTCAAACATATATTCGTAAGTCGCATCGGGATCCAGCTCGGAATACCTGACCGCACCCATCACAAAATAATCATTGTTATTCAGACGACCCTGCGTGCCGATAGGCAGGGTAAACAGTTTATTCTGCGACACACGCATGGCATTGGCAGTAATCAGCCGCGCTTTTTCCTTACCGACTTCCAATTGGCTGCCGCAGCTCGGGCAAATCAGAAAATCGGTGACACCGCTCAACCAATGGACGGACGACCCGCAATTCGGACAATTTTCCGAATGATGGCTGCCTTTCAGACGACCTGCCGTTTCACGGATTTGGTCGTCGGTACGGGTATTCTGCAGTTTCAGCTCATTTAGGCCGACCATACTGCCGTAATAGATTTCGGGTGGATCGTCGCCGTAATCTATCGTCAGGAAAAGGCCGGCGTGTCGCCAATCTATGACTTTACTTGTCGTATCCTCAGTCAGCTTAAACGGCAATTCGCCCTGCGCCGCCGATTTTCTGAGGCTGATTTCACGCTTATCCGACGGAACAAAGTTTTTATTTTGAAAATTGAAATTGCAACCGCCCGGCACGACATCGTGAAAGTCCGGCACAACTTCAGGCGATTCAACCAAGCGCGTCATGGAATACAGGTCGCCGGATTCAGACAGCCAACCGGTTTGCCCGTCATCAAACAGCGCATACCATTCGTTCCACACACCGTCGTCGTATTGCACCTGAAGCCGTCCGACCAAGGTAAATGGGCGGGTAACGTATGTCCCTGTCGTGCCGATTTGCAGCGGGCTGAAATCCTCCAACAAAGCGGAATCGCGTCCGGAATCGACGATACTGTCATCCTGCCGCACCAGCATGCTGTTGCAGTAGCCGCACACCAGCGTAACGGCTGTCGCGGAATGCGCCTCAACAGGCGCACCGCAGCTCGGGCAGTCGGTTTTGAAGAATGGGGTGTTTGACATGAATTTTCTTTTTCGGAATTTCAGACGACCTGGGACAAACCGATACAGGCTTCAGCCGATACTTAAAAAATACTGGCAAATAAATATCTTGCCGCATTTTCCAAAACGCAAACAGCGTCCGCACTATCCGTATGCCGATGCAGACCGCAGCAAACAAGCAGTCGGCAGCAATATGATTGTATAGTAAAACAAAACGGCTTGGGTACGGAATCAGGCAAGCACAGCCGCATCCTACCGAATTTAACCCATCTATACGACAAAGGTCGTCTGAAAACCTGTCATCGTTTATCTGCATCATTCGAGCTATCACGCTATGTTTGATTTGCCCTATTCGCTCACAAATAGTCAAATTGATATTGTTATTTATTACAAATGCTGTATTATGTTCGGGTAATTGTAACAAATAAAACAATAACATCATAAACTCCCAATTATCTACAATATTTTTCCCCGTCATTCAGACGACCTCATTCCACAGATTTTCAATTTTTCAACACCTCAAACCATTTTGTATGGCTTGTTCGTTAAATTTTGCGCGTTTTAAATTTGGAGAATCGATGTGAGTTTCGACTGCATCGCCCATATCCGTAAAACAAACGGGCTCCCACAGCCTGTCTTTGCAAAGACAGATGGCAGAAAACAGAAATAGCCCAGCTGTGAAAATACCCAAGGGGATTTAGATGACGACTTACTACGCCCATTCCGCGCAAGACGAACTCGGCAATCTCTTACCTTACGAACATTGGCAAACCTTGCAAAGCCATTCGGTAAATGTTGGTGAAATGGCGGCGGAGTTTGCACAGGTATTCGGAGCGCAGGAAATTGCCTGTCAGACGGGACAACTTCATGACTTGGGGAAATATTCGGAACCATTTGACCGCCGATTGCATGGTGGTCCATCAGTTGATCATGCTACTGCCGGAGCCAAAATTGCTGTCGAGCGTTGGGGAGGTGTTATCGGCAAGCTGATGGCGTTTTGCATTGCAGGGCATCATGCAGGGCTAGCCAACGGGAGCGGTGAAGGCGATAACCGCCGCACGTTAAAACAGCGTTTGGCGTTGCAATTTGGCGCAGATATTCCCGCTCTTGATAACCTGTGGCAACAAGAAATCAAGCTCCCTCAAAACCTGTCCGCACCGCCACTCAAAGCCGACGCGCATCATCCTTTTTTCTCCTACGCCTTCTTCACACGAATGCTCTATTCTTGCTTGGTGGATGCTGATTATCTTGATACTGAAGCCTTTTATTCAAACCTAGAAAACAAAGCCAGTGAGCGCGGCGGTTATCCCAAGTTAAACGCCTTACAACACAATTTCAATCAATTCATCAACGATTTCAGACGACGTATCGCCCAAGCTCCAGAGCAAACCGAAGCCGAAAAACGCAATGCCGCCTTAAACCGCTTGCGCAGTGAAATCCTCGATCATGCCGTAGAACAAGCGGCACAACCGCAAGGGCTGTTCACGCTCACTGTGCCGACCGGCGGCGGCAAAACGTTCACTTCCATGGCATTCGCGCTGGAACACGCCAAACGGCATGGTATGCGGCGCGTGATTTACGTCATCCCGTTCACCAGCATCATCGAACAAAACGCCGCCGAATTTCGCAAAGCCTTTGGCGAATTGGGCGAACAAGCCGTGTTGGAACACCACAGCACCTTCGACGACGGCAAATTACAAGGCGACGCCACCAAAGACAAATTGCGCCTTGCCTCGGAAAACTGGGACGCGCCGATTGTCGTGACCACCGCCGTGCAATTCTTCGAATCCCTCTTCGCCGACCGCTCCTCGCGCTGCCGCAAGCTGCATAACATCGCAGGCTCCGTCATCATCCTCGACGAAGCGCAAATGCTGCCGCTCAATCTTTTACTGCCCATCATGCAAGCCATCAAAGAATTGGCGCAAAACTACCGCTGCAGCGTCGTCATGTGCACCGCCACCCAGCCAGCCGTGCAAGCCGAAAACGGCTTCTATCGCGGCTTTGAAAACGTGCGCGAAATCGCCCCAAAACCGACCGCACTTTTCGACAAACTGCGCCGCACCACCGTGCAACACATCGGCACACAAACCGACGCCGACCTGCTCGCCAAACTCGCCGAACACCTGCAAATGCTCGTTATCGTCAATAACCGCCGCCACGCCCGCAGCCTGTACGACCAAGCCAAACACCTTGACGGCACGTTCCACCTGACAACCTTAATGTGTGCCAAACACCGCAGCCAAAAGCTCGATGAAATCCGAGGTCGTCTGAAAAAGGGCGAACCCTGCCGCGTTATCGCCACCTCCTTAATTGAAGCCGGTGTTGATGTGGATTTTCCGCTGGTGATGCGCGCCGAAGCGGGTTTAGACAGCGTTGCGCAAGCTGCCGGACGTTGCAACCGCGAAGGTAAAAGGTCGTCTGAAAACAGCTTTGTCTGGATATTCGCCCCCGAAGAACAATGGAAAGCCCCGCCTGAACTTGCCACCCAAGCCGCCGTTATGCGCCTGACCGCCGACAGCTTTTCAGACGACCTCTTATCCACCCAAGCCGTCGCCGCTTACTTCGCCGAGCTTTATCAATTAAAAGGGAGCGAACTGGACAATAAAAAAATCCTGAAAATGCACAACGATACAGGGCAAAGCCTTGATTTTCCATTCCAAACCATCGCCGACCAATTCCGCATGATTGAAAGCCATATGCAGCCGCTGATTATTCCGTTCGATGTTGATGCCGAAAACCTCATCAGCAGCCTGCACCACGCCGACCACATCGGCAGTCTGCTACGCAAACTGCAACCCTACACCGTCCAAATCCCCGAAAAAGCCCTCACTGCTTTGTATAAGGCAGGGCGTATCGAACCGATTAACGAGAAAAACTTCGGCAAACAGTTTTATACGCTAATTGGGCTGGATTTGTATGATGAAGTGGCAGGGTTGAGTTGGGAGGATACGGAGTTTTTGAAGGGGGAGAGTTTGGTGTTTTAGCCTAACTTATAATTTTTAGAATATTTATTTGATTTTTTCCTGTAAAAAGAATATCCTTTGTATAGCTTAAAAAGTAATTTGGAGAAAATTAAGACCATGTCCCAATCTCAACTGACACCACATCAAGCCCGATACTACTCCTGGCTTTTAACTCGTCAAGCCGAGGGTGGCAGTATGGACTCATTAGCAACAACATTGGTTGATGCCCAAGTCGATTTAAATCCGCATCAAGTTGATGCTGCCTTGTTTGCCTGCAAAAATCCGTTGTCAAAAGGTGTGATTTTGGCGGATGAAGTAGGTTTAGGAAAAACCATCGAAGCGGGCTTGGTGATATTGCAGCATTGTGCCGAACGCAAACGTAAAATTCTGATTATTACTCCTGCCAACTTACGCAAACAATGGCATCAAGAGTTGCAGGAAAAATTTGGTTTACAGGGCATGATTTTGGAGGCTAAAAGTTACAATGCCATAAAAAAAACAGGCAAAAACCCTTTTCGTCAAGAAAATCCCGTTATCTGCTCCTATCAATTTGCTAAATCTAAAGCGGATGATATTAAACAAATTGGATGGGATTTGGTTGTATTAGATGAAGCTCATCGTCTACGCAATGTTTATAAGAAAAACAATGTTATCGGTAAAACTTTAAAAGAAGCTTTGGAAAACGTATCCAGCAAAGTCCTATTAACTGCTACTCCTTTACAAAATTCTCTGTTTGAACTTTACGGCTTGGTCAGTATGATAGATGACCGTGTTTTTGGTGACTTAGATAGTTTTCGTGCTCAATTCGGTGCAAAGGCTACAGAACAGACCTTATCCCATCTGCGCCAGCGACTCAGCCCTGTTTGCCAACGAACCTTACGCCGCCAAGTACAGGCCTATGTTCCCTACACTCAGCGACTTGCCATCCTGCAAAAATTTACTCCATCCGAGCAAGAGCGAGAATTTTCTCATTTGGTTGCTGAATATCTGCGCCGTCCAAATTTGCAAGCAATGCCAGAAGGACAGCGACAGCTTATTTCCCTAGTATTGTGGAAACTTTTAGCCTCTAGTAGCCGTGCTATTGCTGGTGCACTGGATACTATGACCAAACGCCTACAAGGCGTATTGGCAGAATCAACCACGCAAGACCTGGTCGAAACACTGGACGAAGATTATGAAAGCTTAGATGAAACTGCAGAAGAATGGGAGGAAGAAAATGAATTGAATATTCTAACTGCTGATGAATACCAAGCGATTGCCGATGAAATTGAAGAGCTCAAACATTTTAAACAACTTGCCGAAAACATCCGAGAAGATGCAAAAAGCCGTGCATTATTGACCGCACTTTCCACAGCCTTTGCCAAATTGAAAGAACTTGGTGCGGCGCAAAAAGCCATTATTTTTACCGAATCCAAACGCACCCAAGCCTATCTCTTAGAATGTCTTGCTCAAACTGACTACGCAGGCGAGAATGGTGACGGTATCGTGCTATTCAATGGTACAAACAGTGATCCCCAAGCACAAAAAATCTATAAAGACTGGCTCAAACGGCATGAAGGTAGCGATAAAATTACCGGTTCCAAAACCGCCGATACCCGTGCCGCTTTGGTAGAGCATTTCAAAGAGCGTGGCACCATCATGATTGCCACTGAAGCGGGTGCAGAAGGCATTAACCTACAATTCTGCTCACTCATTATCAATTACGATCTGCCTTGGAATCCGCAGCGCGTTGAACAGCGCATCGGACGCTGTCACCGTTATGGACAAAAACACGATGTTGTCGTCGTGAATTTTGTTGATGAAACCAATGAAGCCGACCAACGTGTTTACGAATTGCTTGAGCAAAAATTTAAGCTTTTTAATGGTGTATTTGGTGCCAGCGACGAAGTATTGGGGGCAATCGGTAGCGGCGTAGACATCGAACGGCGTATTGCTGAAATCTACCGCCAATGCCGCCAGTCCGAAGACATCAAAACTGCCTTTGATAGCCTGCAAAGTGAGCTATCAGAGGAAATCAATCAGAACATGATGAAAGCCCGTCAAACCCTGCTGGAAAATTTTGATGAAGAAGTCCGCGAAAGACTACGGAACTGTGCTGAAGAAAGCCAAGTAGCACTCAACAAATACGAAAAAATCTTAATGGAATTAACCCGAAGCGAACTTGGTGACAGTTCAGACTTCTATGATGGTGGTTTTATACTCAATAAGCTACCTGAAAATCTTTCAGACGGCCTTAACATTCCAACAGGACGATACGAACTGCCGCGAAAAAGTGGCGAAGCCTATCTCTACCGCATTACCCATCCCTTGGCACAAGCCATCATCGATCGCGCCAAAAAACGCGATTGTCCACTAGTACGTCTAATTTTTGATTATCAAGAGCATAACGGCAGGATCAGTACACTCGAACCCTATCGCGGACGAAGCGGACAACTGATTGTCAAACTCATCAGCATTAGCGCACTGGGTGATACGGAGCAGCACATACTGATTGCCGCCATAACTGAAAACGGTGAAGTTCTACAAGCGGATGACCCAGAAAAACTTCTGCGCCTGCCTGCACATATTGCCGAAACCACAACAAAAATGGGATTTCAGACGACCTTATCCGATAATATCGCTGAACGCCGCCAAACGCTATTAAACCAAGCCACCGAACGGAATTTAGGTTATTTTGAGGAGGAAGTGCAAAAACTAGACGACTGGGCGGATGATTTAAAACAAGGTTTGGAACAGGACATTAAAGAAACCGATCGTGAAATCAAAGAAGTCCGCCGCACCGCCGCCACTTCCGCTACGTTGGAAGAAAAACTAAGCTGGCAGAAAAAGCAGCGCGAATTAGAAAATAAACGCAACCGCCAACGCCGAGAACTTTTTGATAAACAGGATGAAATCGAAGCGCAGCGTAACCAACTGATTGAAGAATTGGAAGAAAGTTTGAAGCAGAAGGTGGAAGAGGAAGAATTGTTTTTTATTGAATGGGAGATTAACTAAATGAAAAAGAAAACATATAGTCTTTCAATTTTTTTATTAAAGGAATCCATAAAACAAGAAGATGCAGCTATTCAAGGTGCTGCTCACTTGAAAAAAACAGTATTTAATGTAGAAGATAAAGAATTTTGTTTGTATTCCAAGCAAAACCCTTCTCACAACCCCTCATGGGTAAGCCTGTTTACATCTCATACAACCGATGATTTAAGTCATCTATTTAGTTCTGGTTGTGCGGCAGTTCTTTTGTCAAAAAATAATGATAGATACTTGGCTCTTACTTTTGGGTATGGTCGTCATTTACTGAATCCTGATTGCTTTGAAGAAAATTTTGGTTTACGGGTTGTCTTGAATGCAGTAGATCCAGCAAAGCTAAGAAGTGTAGATGTTCATACTTTAGAATCTATACCCGTACATAAAAGAAACCAAGCAAGTGTTTCAACCAATTTTGCTGATTTTGGTTTGGATGTTGAACAAGACTTGATGTATGCAGCAACAGGTTCTCCAAAAGATACAAATTTTTGTAAAACTCTTTCAGGGAAAGACGCTCTTAAAATTTCATTACCATTTGAGCTAAATGATCTTCCCACTCTTCTAGATAAGGCAATGACCTTATTTAATTCCGAGTCCTACAAGCAAAGTTTCCCTTGGATAGATAGATTATCTGAGGTCAGAAGTAAGGCACTTAAAAATGATTTGGATATAAAGCTAGTCGAAAAAATCAATCAAAATGATTTTTCCAAAACATGGCTTACCATTCCTGAGGTTATCAATTGGGAAAGTGTTTCTGGTTTTCGATATCAAAAAGCCAAAAGAGGTGAGCTTAGTGATGACATAAGTTGGGAAGGTTATTTGGCTTATGCAAGCGAAGACAGTAAAGATATTACAATTGAGGGTTTTAAGGAACAATATATTCATTGCATCAATGCAGCAAATGAACAGCCTGCATATACATGGAAAGTTTACCAATGCATTTACTGTGAGCTTGAATTAAATGGTGATTCTTATTCCTTAACGAATGGTAAATGGTACAAAATAGATAATGATTTTTTGGCAAATTTAGACAAAAATATCCAAGATATTCCTATATCTACAATTTCATTACCTGACTATATGGAAAAATCCGAAGAACAGTACAATAAAAAGGTTGCTGATAGTGATACTAATCGATTTGTTCTAATGGATAAGAAAAATATATCCTATGGCGGCGGAAGCAGTAGAATAGAACTGTGTGATATTTACAGCAACGATAAGAAGCTAATTCATGTTAAGCGCTATGGAGGTTCAAGCGTTTTAAGCCATTTGTTTTCACAAGGCTTGGTTTCTACTCAACTGATTTTATCTGATGGAAATTTTCGCTCATTGGTTAATAAAAAACTGCCTAAGTCCCATAAATTACCCGCTAAAAACGAAAAACCAAAGGCGAATGAGTTTGAGGTTGTGTATGTAATAGCCAGCAATGATAAGAAGACAACGGCTCTTGATTTACCCTTATTTAGTAAAATAAATTTGCGTAGTTGCTATAACCGTCTTCAATTGATGGGTGTTGCTACTAGCCTTTGTATTGTACCTGTAGTAAATGACTTAAAAGCGGATGTATCGTAATGAAAAAACAAAAACTCGAACTCACCTGGATAGGCAAACATAAACGTCCGAAGTTAGAAGCGCGGATTTTGCTCGAAGACTCCGAAAAGTCGTATCACGCCAAAGTGCGGTCGGAATCGGCGGCGTTTGATAACCGATTGATTTTCGGCGACAACCTGCTTGCACTTAAAGCTTTAGAGCAGGAATTTACGGGTAAGGTGAAATGCGTGTTTATCGACCCGCCGTATAACACAGGCAGTGCCTTTACCCATTACGATGACGGGTTGGAGCATTCCATTTGGCTGGGGTTGATGCGCGACCGTCTGGAAATCATCAAACGGCTGCTGGCAGACGACGGCTCGCTGTGGATTACCATCGACGATAACGAAGCGCATTATTTGAAAGTGTTGTGTGATGAAGTGTTTGGTCGGGCAAACTTTGTAGCTAATGCGATTTGGCAGAAGAAATACGCACCTCAAAATGACGCAAAATGGCTATCAGATTCCCATGATCATATTTTGATTTATGCTAAAAATAAAACATTATGGCGACCAAACCTACTCAGTAGAACCGAAGAAGCAAACAGTTTATATAAAAATCCAGATAAGGATCCTAGAGGTGTTTGGATGTCTGACAATATGTCTGTAAAAACATATTCAGAAACAAATGATTATCCAATAACCACTCCCTCTGGAAGGATTGTAAATCCTCCAGCAAGTAGGTGCTGGGCTTATTCTCAAGAAAAATTACAACAGTTAATTTCAGATAATCGAATATGGTTTGGCTCAAAGGGAGAGGGAGTCCCAAGAATAAAACGTTTTTTAAGTGAAGTTAAAAGTGGAATAGTTGCTAAAACTATGTGGCTACGTGATGAGGTTGGCGATAACCAAGATGCAAAAAAAGAAGTAAAACAATTTAATGCCAAAGATGTTTTTGATACTCCAAAGCCTGAAAAACTAGTTCAACGCATTATCCACCTTGCCACCAACCCTGGCGATCTCGTTCTAGATTCTTTTGCTGGAAGCGGTACGACCGGCGCGGTTGCCCATAAAATGGGACGGCGTTGGATTATGGTGGAGCTGGGCGAGCATTGCCATACGCACATTATCCCGCGCCTGCAAAAAGTCATCGATGGCGAAGACCAGGGCGGGATTTCCAAAGCGGTAAACTGGCAAGGGGGAGGCGGATTCCGCTATTTCCGCCTTGCGCCGACATTGATTGTGAACGACAAATGGGGCAATCAAATCATCAATCCCGACTACAACCCTGAAATGCTGGCGGAAGCCTTAGCGAAGCTGGAGGGATTTACTTATATGCCGTCTGAAAACCTTTGGTGGCAGCATGGTTATTCCAGCGAAAACGATTTTATCTACGTTACCACCCAAAGCTTATCTGTTGAGCAGTTGCAAGTGCTTTCAGACGAGGTTGGAGCAGGTCGCAGCCTGCTAATCTGCTGCTCCGCTTGGCGTGGAATTACGGCAGATCAGGCGGCGGAGCGTTTCCCGAATTTGAGCTTGAAAAAAATCCCCAAAATGATTTTAAAACGCTGCGAATGGGGACACGACGATTACAGCTTGAACGTCGCCAATCTTCCGATGGCGGAAGAAGAAACTATACAAAGGTCGTCTGAAAACCAACCCACCGCCACAACCAAACCCGTGAAACGCAAAAGTGCGGCCGAAAATCAGGATGGATTGTTCGATGGGGAGGATAGTGATGGGTAAGGAAATGGCGATGATGCCTGCCGATTATGGGCAATGGCTGGCGGACATTAAAAATCGGGTGCTGACCGCACGGCAGCGGGCGGCACTGGCAGTAAATGCCGAGCTGGTATCACTTTACTGGCATATTGGTCGGGATATTTTGCAGCGGCAGTCGGCGCAAGGCTGGGGCAGCAAAGTGATTGACCGCTTGGGGCGGGATTTGCGCGAGGCGTTTCCTGAAATGAAGGGCTTTTCCCGCGCCAACCTACTGTATATGCGGGCTTTTGCTGAAGCTTGGACTGATTTTGAAATTGTCCAACAGACTGTTGGACAATTGCCGTGGGGTCATAATGTACTTTTGCTTAACCGTATTAAGGAACAAGAAGCACGTTTTTTTTATGTGCAGAAAGCGATAGCGGAACATTGGTCGCGCGCCACATTAGAAGTCTACATTAAAAACCGCCTGCACGAGCGACAAGGAAAAGCCATTACCAATTTTGCCGCCCGCTTGCCCGCGCCGACTTCGGCATTGGCGCAAGAAACATTAAAAGATCCTTATTTGTTCGACTTTTTGAGTTTGGGCGAGGACGCGCAAGAGCGGGAAATCGAAAATGCCTTGGTGCAGCACATTACCCGTTTTTTGCTGGAGTTGGGCAACGGCTTTGCTTTTGTTGGGCGGCAATACCGCTTGGAAGTGAACGGTGACGAGTTTTTTATTGATTTGCTGTTTTATCACACCCGCCTGAAATGCTATGTGGTGGTGGAACTGAAAGCCACGGCATTTAAACCCGAACACGCAGGGCAATTGAATTTTTATTTGGCGGCAGTCGATGCGCAAATAAAAGCTCCTGACGATCATCCAACTATCGGCTTGCTGTTGTGCAAAACGCAAAACCGCTTGGTGGCGGAATATGCTTTATCGGGCATAGACAAGCCGATAGGCATTGCAGAATATGAATTGGTGCGCGCACTGCCGGAACCTTTGGTAACAAATCTGCCGACAGTTGAACAGTTGGAAAATGAGTTGTCGGATTGGCAGGAAGAAAGAGATGAACTGTCCGGAAATTCGGAATAGTTCGAATTGTACTGGCTTGCAGCACAAAATGTCAGTTATTCGAAATTTTCGAGCAACTGATCACATATGGCAGTTTGGTTAGCTAAAAATCCAGACAGCTAAAGGAATAAAGATCGAATCAGTAATTAAGCTATTTTTAATTACTGAAAGCAAGAGATAAGAGATAAAACCATGAGCATCAGAACTCAAAACTATATCAACGGACGTTTGTCTTTGCGTGCGCCGCAAGCAGAAAGTTTGGCAAAGCTGAAGCAGGCGTTGGATGCCGCACCGGAAATGGCGGAGAAAGACCGAGATGTGGCTGCAGTGTTGAATACTTTAAAAGCAGAGTTTTCTACTTTAGAGGATTTTGAGCGGGAATTTCCGTCATTGTGCTTTGCTTTGGCAACGGGGGTGGGGAAAACCCGCCTAATGGGAGCATTTATCGCCTATCTACATTTGGCACACGGTATCAATAATTTTTTTGTACTTGCACCGAACCTGACGATTTATAACAAGCTGATTGCCGACTTTACACCGAATACGCCGAAATATGTGTTTAAAGGTATCAGTGAATTTGCAGTAAATCCACCCAAGCTGATTAGTGGCGACAACTATGAACAGCAGAATTTGAGTATGGGGATGGATAATCTTTTTGGTGAGATTACCGTTAATGTATTCAACATTTCCAAAATCAACAGCGAGGTGCGCGGCGGCAAAGAACCGAAAATCAAGCGGATGCGTGAAGTGCTGGGCGATAGTTATTTCAACTATCTGGCGAATCTTCCCGATTTGGTGTTGCTGATGGATGAATCACATCGCTATCGGGCGCAGGCGGGGATGCGGGCGATTAATGAATTAAATCCGCTTTTTGGCTTGGAATTAACTGCCACGCCATTTGTGGAATCCACCAAAGCGCCTATTCCGTTCAAAAACGTGATTGTAGATTATCCCTTGGCTCGGGCAATGGACGATGGTTTTGTCAAAATGCCTGCGGTGGTTACGCAGCGCAATTTTGATGCAAAAAATTATACGCCTGAAGAAATTGAGAAAATCAAGTTAGAAGATGGCGTGCGTGTACATGAAAACACCAAGGTCGAGCTTATAACTTATGCTCGGGAAAATAATGTTGCAGTGGTGAAGCCTTTTATGCTGGTGATTGCCCGCGATACCACGCACGCGGCGCAATTATTGTCTTTACTGGAATCGGACAACTTTTATAACGGGCGTTATCAGGGCAAAGTGATTCAGGTGGATTCGAGTAAATCAGGCAAAGACGAAGAAGAAATGATTGAACGACTTTTAGCGGTGGAGAGCGTAGATGAGCCGACGGAAATCGTGATTCATGTCAATATGCTCAAAGAGGGCTGGGACGTTACCAATCTTTATACCATCGTACCGCTGCGCGCTGCCAATGCTAGAACACTGATCGAGCAATCTATCGGACGCGGTTTGCGTCTGCCTTACGGTAAACGCACGGGAGTGGAAGTGGTGGATAGATTGAACATTATCGCCCACGACCGCTTTCAGGAAATCATCGATGAAGCTAATAAAGGTGATTCAGTGCTGAAATTGAAACAGGTAATTTTGGATGCACCAAGTGCGGACGATAAAAAAGTCAGCGTGCAGGTGTATAGCGGAGTGGAAACGAAATTGGGATTAGCGGAAACGTCGTCTGAAAATACAAAACAAGGTATTTCAGAAACCAATTCTTCAGTCGATTATCAGCCTGTTTTTAAAACTGAAACCGAAAAACGCATTGCCCGAAAGGTAATGGAGGCTGCTGCAAAATATGCTTCTCGTCCAAGTGAGGCTCCAACTTCCCAAGCATTATTGACAGCTGAAATCCGCGAAAAAATCGTTCAAGAAGTTCAGACGGTATTACAACCAGTTCAAGGGGAATTGCTGGTAGATGAGCTGGATATAGTCGAAATTGTTGCTAAAACCACAGAAACAATGGTGAATCAAACCATTGATATTCCTAGAATTACAGTTGTACCCAGCGGGGAAGTTAGCACGGGATTCCATCCATTCAAACTCGATTTAAGCAGCCTGCATCTACAACCGAGTGAACGTGAAATCACTATTCACAATCTGCACACTAATGAACAAAGTAGCCTGTCTGCTGAATTGGGTATGAAGGAAAAACGCCCTGAAGACTATATTGTTTTTTCGCTGATGGATTTCGACGATATCGACTATTTCACGCAGGCTGACCTGCTTTACGATTTGGCGGGGCAGATGGTGGCGCACCTACGCGCTTATTTATCCGAAGAGGAAGTTTTGAGTGCGCTGGATAAAGAACGTCGTCTGATTGCCCGTGAAATCCATGCCCAAATGATGACACATTTTTGGGAAAAAGCGGCAAGTTATGAAGCCCGCGTCAGTCAAGGATTTAGTACGCTCAAACCATGCAACTATACTGTTTCAGCTGATGAACCGATTCATTCTGTGCGACAAACACCAAAAGATGTCAGCCGTATTAAGCAAATGCTGTTTGGCAGATTTTCCAAATGTCTGTATCCCTTACAAAAATTCGACTCTGATACTGAACGCCGTTTTGCTGTGATTCTGGAACGAGACGCGCAAAAATGGTTCAAACCTGCCCAAGGACAATTCCAGATCTACTGGAAATCAGGTTTCGATTCTAAAGAATATATCCCTGATTTTGTTGTAGAAACAGAAGATTCTATCTGGCTTGTTGAAACCAAAGCAGGCAAAGATTTAAAAGATCCTGAAGTTTTGGCAAAAGCTGATGCAGCTTTTGAATGGTGCAAACATGCTACGGATTATGCGTTGCAGCACAATGGGAAGTCTTGGCGTTATGTGATGATTCCACATGATGAAGTTGCCGAATCAAAAAAATTGCCGGATTTTTTAAGATTTGAGAAAAAGTCTGTCTAAAGCGGATCGCACTTATAAAGTGCGTGGATTGAAACTAAAATTTATAGTTTATTAGTAAGAATCAGCCGCCTTCAGGCGGCTGTGTGTTAAGGAGTTTGTATGGCAAACCAAATCCGCCTACACGTTTGGGGCGATTATGCCTGTTTTACCCGTCCGGAGATGAAGGTGGAGCGGGTGTCTTATGATGTCATTACGCCGTCGGCGGCGCGCGGGATTTTGGCGGCGGTGCATTGGAAGCCGGCGATTCGCTGGGTGATAGACCGGATTTATGTGTTGAAGCCGATTCGATTTGAGTCGGTGCGGCGCAATGAGTTGGGCGGCAAGATTTCGGCGGGTAAGGTTAGCGGCGCGATGAAGCGTAAGAGCGTTGCCGATTTATATACGCTGATTGAAGACGACCGCCAGCAACGTGCGGCGACGGTGCTTAAAGACGTGGCTTATGTGATTGAAGCCCATGCGGTGCTGACGGCAAAAGCGGGGACGGATGAGACCGTTACCAAACATATCGAGATGTTCAAACGCCGTGCGAAAAAGGGGCAATGCTTTCAGCAGCCTTGTTTGGGCGTGCGTGAATTTCCTGCCGATTTTGCGTTGATTGATGAAGGCGAGCCGCTGCCGCCGTCGGCGTTATCTGAAAACGAGGCAAACCGTGATTTGGGCTGGATGCTGCACGATATTGATTTTGATCACGGCAGCACGCCGCATTTTTTCCGCGCACAAATGAAAGACGGCGTGATTGATGTACCGCCGTTTTACGCCGAGGAGGTGAAAGCATGATTCTTGCGTCCCTTGCCCGCTATTACCGCCGTTTGGCAGCAGAAACCGATGACATGGGCAACCCGAAAGTGCCGCCTTATGGCTTTAGCGAGGAGAAAATCGGCTGGATTGTGGTGTTGGATAAAGAAGGTCGTCTGAAAACCGTTGTGCCGAATCTGACTGCCGATAAAAAGCCGCAGCCGAAGCTGATGAGCGTGCCACGCCCTGAAAAACGCACGTCGGGCATCAAGCCGAATTTTTTGTGGGATAAAACTGCCTACGCGCTTGGCGTGGAAGCCAATAAAAACAAAGCCGAAGCGAAAGAAAAACCGTTTACGTCGTCTGAAAAAACCTTTGAAGCCTTTAAGCAATATCATCTCGATTTACTGCAAAACAGTGAAGATGAAGGCCTGCAAGCCTTGTGCCGTTTTCTGCAAAACTGGCAGCCTGCACATTTTGCCGCCGCAAATCTGCCTGCCGAAATGCTGGATGCCAACATTGCATTTTCTCTTGAAAAACCGACCGCACTTATCCATAAACGCGAAGCCGCACAAACCTTGTGGGCAGGCTGCCTGAAAAGCGACGAAGCACTCGAAGGCTTGTGCCTGATTAGCGGTGACACCGCTCCGATTGCGCGGCTGCATCCGGCGATTAAAGGCGTGTTTGGCGGGCAAAGCTCCGGCGGTTCGATTATTTCATTCAACAAAGAAGCCTTTGCCTCGTTTGGCAAGGAGCAAGGCGCAAATGCGCCTGTTTCCGAACAATCCGCCTTTGCCTACACCACCGCGCTGAACTATCTGTTGCGCCGCGAAAATAATCACTGCCTGACCATCGGCGATGCCAGCACGGTCTTTTGGGCGGAAGCGGACGATAACGCCACGGCGCAGGCTGCCGAAGGCTTTTTCGCGCAAGTGTTCACGCCGCCGGATGACGAACAAGAAAGCGCCAAAGTTTTCAACGTATTGAAACAAATAAGTAACAAAGGCCGTCCGCTGCAAGAAATTGCACCCGAACTCTCTCCCAATACCCGTTTTTATATCTTAGGGCTTGCCCCCAATGCCGCACGGATTTCCGTTCGGTTTTGGCTGGATACCACGTTTGGGCAGTTGGCGGAAAATTTGGCGCAGCATTGGCAAGATTTAGCCCTTGAGCCTTGCGCATGGAAAACGCCGCCGTCTATTTGGCGACTCTTATTGCAAACTGCCGTATTGGGCAAAAGCGAAAATATCTCGCCCGTGTTGGCAGGTGAGATGACTCGCGCCGCGATTTGCGGCACGCAGTATCCCTTGAGTTTACTGTCGCAACTGATTACCCGAATCCGTGCCGACGGCGACGTGAACGGCCTGCGCGTGGCAATGATGAAAGCCGTATTAGAGCGGCGTTTTAGAAAAGGTTTTATCAAAGAAGGAGTTCCTATGAGTTTGAACAATGAAAGCCCGAATCGCGCCTATCTTTTAGGGCGGCTGTTTGCCGTGTTGGAGCGCATTCAATATCAGGCGTTGGGCGAATTAAACGCCGGTATTGCCGACCGCTATTACGGCTCTGCATCTGCTGTGCCGTTTTCGGTTTTTCCGCGCCTTTTGTCGGGTGCAAAACACCATTTGTCGCGCTTGCGTAAAGACAAAGCCGGCATGGCGGTGAATTTGGATAAAGATTTGGGTGAAATCATTGCCAAACTGCCCGAAACCTTTCCGCGCCATTTGAGCATTGACGAGCAAGGCCGTTTCGCCATCGGCTATTACCATCAAAAACAAAGCTATTTTGCTAAAAAAGAAACCGCTGAAACCATTGAAAACTAAGGAGCCAGAAAATGTCTGCCATTCAAAACCGCTATGAATTTGTTTACTTTTTTGACGTAACCAACGGCAACCCCAACGGCGACCCCGATGCGGGCAATATGCCGCGTCTTGACCCTGAATCCAGCAAAGGCTTGGTAACCGATGTCTGCCTGAAACGCAAAATTCGTAATTTTGTCGAAATCAGCAGTGAAAACGAAGCCGGTTACGAAATCTACGTCAAAGAAAAGAGCGTGTTAAACCTGCAAAACAAACGCGCTTATGAAGCACTTGGCATTGAATCTGAGGCCAAAAAATTGCCAAAAGACGAAGCCAAAGCCCGCGACATTACCGCTTGGATGTGCAAAAACTTCTTTGATATCCGTACCTTCGGCGCCGTGATGACCACTGAAGTCAACAGCGGACAAGTGCGCGGCCCGGTACAACTGGCGTTTGCCCAATCCATTGACCCGATTGTGCCGCTGGAAGTTTCCATCACCCGCATGGCGGTAACCAACGAAAAAGACTTGGAAAAAGAACGCACCATGGGGCGCAAATACATCGTCCCTTACGCGCTCTACCGCGTGCACGGCTTTATCTCCGCCAACCTTGCCGCCAAAACCGGTTTTTCAGACGACGACTTAGCCAAACTCTGGCAAGCCCTGACGCTGATGTTTGAACACGACCGCTCCGCCGCCCGTGGCGAAATGGCAGCACGCAAATTGATTGTTTTTAAACACGACAGCGCGCTCGGTAGCCAGCCTGCACATAAATTGTTTGACGCCGTAAAAGTCGAACGCGTAAACGGCGAATCAGGTACGCCCGCCAGCGGTTTTGGCGATTACAAAATCAGCGTGGTTTCAGACGGCCTGAATGGCGTGAGCGTGGAAGAGCTGCTTTAAAAAACATTTGAAAAGATGACCGCACTTTTAACCGAAACCCAAGGGGAAAATCAGGACGTGCGCCTGATTCCCCTTTCCGCCCTGCAACACTACGCCTTCTGCCCGCGTCAATGC
>ERZ1023282.322-NODE-322-length-24941-cov-17.411396_pt1 | contig 24941 bp, 23 predicted proteins | sample MGYA00521262_ERZ1023282 | MGnify/ENA primary metagenome ERZ1023282 (study PRJEB32759, sample SAMN07749867) | skin metagenome | biome: transportation; feature: city; material: polyester macromolecule | host: Homo sapiens | place: Hong Kong:KT line | collected... | reverse complement strand
ACTGTCTGCGGCTTCGTCGCCTTGTCCTGATTTAAAGTTAATCCACTATAACGCTAAGGTCGTCTGAAAAACTTATTCGCGGTTGCGCGCGTGCCAGAAATAACGCCACACGAAGCAGGGGAAGGCAAATATCAGGTAAAGGCAGATTACAGTAGCGTAAAACTCCCAGTCTTGATGCTGTACCGCGCCGGCACGAGACTCAAGGATGTAGGCGAGGACGGCGGTCAATATGAAGCCTGCCGCCAATTCGACGAGGTGATGCCCGAAATGTTTGCGCTTGAGCGGAAACACGCCGAAAAATTTGGTGGTAACGAAGGGGGCATTGGCGAAGATGAGTGCCAATACCAAAAGGATGTACATGGATGCGGTCATGATGGTGTGTCTTTCTGTTTTCAGACGACCTCTTTGATTCAAAGGGTCGTCTGAAAAAACAATCTTGGGCTGCGTATCTTAACAAAAACGGCAGCCTCTGACACGGCTGCCGTTTCGGTTTATCGCCTTACAAAGTGTTTTCCAAAGCCTTTGCGCACCAGTCAATCATCGTTTGCGGCATAACGCCCCACAAAACCAACAAGAACGCATTGACGCTCAGGAAGAATTTGGCGGCATAGTTGCTGCCGATGGGTTGGTCATGGGTGGGTTCGTCGAAATACATGACTTTAACCACGCGCAGGTAGTAGAACGCGCCGATTAAGGACATAACGACCGCGAAGACCGACAACCAAACGTAATGGAATTTCAGCAACACCATGATGACGCCGAATTTGGCGTAGAAGCCCATCAGCGGCGGAATACCTGCCATAGAGAACATGACCAGCAGCATCAGTAAGGCAAACCAAGCATGGCGTTGGTTCAAGCCTGCCAAATCTTTGATTTCTTCACACTCGATATTGTCGTTGGACAATAACATCAATATGCCGAAGCCCGCAGCCGCCATCAAAGCGTAAGTAATGGCGTAATACAGACCCGCAGTAGAGCCAATTGAGCCTGCCATAAACGCCAGCAGGATAAAGCCCATGTGCGACACAGTCGAATAGGCAAGCATCCGCTTGATATTGGTCTGCATAATCGCGGCAAGATTACCGACCACAAGCGACGCAACGGCAAGGACGGCAAACATAGGCGCCCAGTATTGATGCACTTCGCCAAAACCGGTCAGCAAAATACGGAAGGCAAACATCACAGCGGCAATTTTCGGCGCCGTACCGACAAACGCGGCAACGGATGTCGGCGCGCCGTGGTACACGTCGGGCACCCACATATGAAACGGCACCGCACCCAGTTTGAACGCTATCGCCACGACGATAAACACCAGCCCCAGCTTCAACAGCCATTCGTTGGCAATCTCGCTGTATGACGATGCCAAAACAGTGGCGAAGTCGAGCGAATGCGTCGCGCCGTACACCATCGAAATGCCGTAGAGCAGCAGACCGGAAGCCAGCGCGCCCAAGACGAAATATTTGAGCGCGGCTTCGGCGGAACGGCCGGAATCGCGGCGCAGCGCAATCATGGCATAAAGCGACAGCGACAAAAGTTCCAAACCGATATAGGCGGTCAGGAAATGCGCCGCGCTCACCATCACGCTCATGCCTAACAGGGCAAACAGCGATAAAGTATAAAACTCGCCTTTAAAAATACCACGCGCCTGATTGTACGGTTTGCTGTAAATAAACAGCCCGAAGGTCAGTCCGTACAACACCAGCTTGGACAGGCGCGACATACCGTCGGCGATATACATCCCGTGAAACGCCAGCGTACTGCCCTGCTCCCACACCGCCAGCTGCGTAACCGCCACGATAATAACGGTTCCCAAGCTCATCAGATGGGTCAGATAGCGGTTTTTATCGCTAATCCACAAATCTGCCAGCAATACGGCAATCAAGAGCGCAAACAGCACGATTTCGGGCATGGCAGGCATTAAGTTCAAATCAATCAAGTTCATTCGCACACCTCAAATCTTGCTTTGCGCCACATGGGCAATCAAATCGTTTGCCGCCTGATGCACCACTTCGATAAACGCCTGCGGATACAGGCCCATACCCAATACCGCAACCGCCAAAATCGCCAGAATCGCAAATTCGCGGCAGTTGATGTCTTTCATATCGGCAACGTGCGGATTGCCGACCGCGCCGAAAATCACACGCTTATACATCCACAGCGTGTAAGACGCGCCGTAAATCAGCGTCAGTGCCGCCAGCGCGCCTACCCAGAAATTCACTTTGACCGCGCCCATAATCACCATAAACTCGCCCACGAAGCCCGAAGTCGCCGGCAGACCCGCGTTCGCCATCGCAAACAGCATCATAAACGCCGCAAACTTGGGCATCACGTTCACCACGCCGCCGTAATCGGCAATATTGCGCGTGTGCAGGCGGTCGTACATCACGCCGATACACATAAACATCGCCGCCGACACGAAGCCGTGCGAAATCATCTGAATGACCGCGCCTTTCAACGCCCAGTCGTTCAACTGGCCGTTAATGAACAAGAACATCCCCAAGGTAACGAAACCCATATGGCTGATGGACGAATACGCCACCAGTTTTTTCATATCGGTCTGCACCAGCGCAACCATACCGATATACACCACCGCAATCAGGCTCAACACGATGATGACCGGCGCGAAATAGCGCGACGCGTCGGGCAGAATCGGCAGGATAAAGCGCAAAAAGCCGTATGCGCCCAATTTCAGCGTAATCGCCGCCAATACCATCGAACCGCCCGTCGGCGCCTCAACGTGGGCATCCGGCAGCCAAGTGTGCACGGGGAACATCGGCACTTTCACCGCAAACGACAGGAAAAACGCCACAAACAAAAGCTGTTGCACGCCCAGCGGAATCTGTTTGATGTTTTGGAAATCCTCAATCGAAAAGCCGCCGACTTGGTAAGACAGGTACACAATCGCCACCAGCATCAGTAACGAACCCATCAGCGTATAGAGAAACAGCTTCACCGACGCATACACGCGGCGCGGACCGCCCCACACACCGATAATCAGGTACAGCGGAATCAGCATACCCTCGAAGAACACATAAAACAGCAGGGCATCCCGCGCTGAAAACGCGCCGTTAATCAGGCCCGACATGATTAAAAACGCCGCCATATACTGCGCCGGACGCTTCTGAATCACTTCCCAACCCGCCAGCACCACCATCAGCGTGATAAACGCGTTCAGAATGACAAACAGCACCGAAATACCGTCCACCCCCAGCGAATAGTTGATTCGCAAAAGCGGAATCCACTCGTGGAACTCGGTAAACTGATAGCCGCCGCTCAAACGGTCGAAACCCGTAAACAAAGGCAGCGTTACCAAGAAACCGGCAAGCGCACCGATTAAAGCGAGCACGCGGGCAAGCGGCGCACGGCTGTCCGGCCCCGTCGCCAAAACCAGCACGCCCGCAGCGATGGGTATCCATATTGCCAAGCTGAGTAGGTAGTTGGAAAACATAGTGGTTAACCTGTGGTTAAAATAAAAATATAGTTGTGTGGGTTGGTTTTTCAGACGACGTTTTAAGAGGCCGTCTGAAAAAGATTATGTGTATTTATGTGTATTTTGTGTATGGCGGAATCAATAAAAACATATATCTGCTGTCATTCCCGTGTAGGCAGGAATCCAGCAGGTAGGTTGGTTCTAGATCCAACCTAGCCCACCTCCACCTTAACTTCATCCAATCAAGGATTATTTCCGATACTTGTCTTGGATTAAAACATCTAATTCAGCCAAATTTTTAATTTTTGATTGTTTGACCAATACAGCTCTTAACTTCATACTCAAATCAATATATTTGGAACCTTCACTTGCTCCATGCGCCGAACGAAACTTGTTGTCTTTGTCTCTTAAAAATTTTTCTACGGGGTCATTGAGTAATGGATATTTATCAGGATACTCTTGGCAAAGCATTTCAGAAAAAACCGAACGACGAGTAGAAACTCCACATTCTTTTAGCCAATCAATTTGTTTGGCAACAACACTATCTTTATCAGCAGATGGTGCATCAAAAACTGCTTGGATAGCGCAACATAATTTTCGAAAATCTGAAGACTTACCCTTCCTCGTCCATGTTTTATCTTGAAAACGATTACCTAAAGACCATAATTTATTAAATTCCACATAAAAATCATCATTTCCTATCCCTCCACTAGCACATTGATTAATAAGATTTTTTAATTCTTCACGCACAGTTTGATGTTTTCTCATCTGTTCTCTCCGTGCTTTAATCAATTCGTGATTATAAGGTGGTATTTTCAAAGATAATCCGTCTATTGCTGATCTACTAGAAGCTGATTTCTTATAGCTAATTTCAGCTTCTTTATATCCCTTAAGCCAATCTTCCGATACTGGAATAGATTTCATCGCAATTTCATTAGCCCAAGATTTGACTTTTATAAAATCCTGCTCAGAAATTTTAGTCAAAATATTTGCTTCATAATTGCTATTAAACGCAGCATGAGTCAAATTTGAAGAACCGATTAAAGCATAATATTCATTCTTATCATTCTTCCAAAATACAGCTTTAGGATGAAAACCCTGAATGCCTTGAGCTACCATCAATGTGAATTTCAAATGGGACGGAAGCCATTTCAACACTTTCCGAATAGCCTCTTTTTTAGACAATCCGAAATCTTGTCCAAAAATAAATTTAAACTCTTGCAATTTGCTATTGAGCTTATTTTTTACATCCCAATGAGTGAGATACGCAGAGAAAATATACAGCTCTACTGCCTCTGAAACAGCTTTCTCATATATTGAAATCAGTGCCTTATCATTTGATGTATCTGAATGTAAAAACAACTGCGTCATCTCTTCTTACTCCAACCTACAATTCCATTGCAGCCTGAAACCTCTTTTCAGACGACCTCAAACACTGCCGTCTTTCTCAATCACCAAAATCCGCGCTTCGCCGCATGGATGGGCGACGTGTTCCGTGCCGATTCCTGCGTAGAAGATGTCGCCGCTTTTCAACCGAACGATGTGTTCTTCGCCGTTTTCTCGGTAGTGCATATCGACTTCGCCGTCCATCACGGCAAACACTTCCTCGCCGTCGTTGACGTGCCATTTGTAGGGCTGGTCCGTCCAGTGCAGGCGTACGGTGGTGCCGTTCATCTTGGCGATGTCGAGTGCGCCCCATGCTCGGGGAGCGGTAAATTCGGTGGAGCGGATGGTGTGCGTGTCGAGCATTTTCGCGTCTCTTTGATTCTGTATCTAGATAAACCTATCAATACAACTGTTTATTAAATCCCGTCATTCCCGCGCAGGCGGGAATCCAGAACGTAGATTTGAAGCCTTTTTCCTTGACAGGTTTATGCGCCGATAGGTCTGGATTCCCGCCTGCGCGGGAATGACGGCAATCGGCAAACTCAGTATCTATCCAAGTAAATCAATTATGACCGAAATGTTGACTACGCCCCGTCGGTACGGTTGGTTTCCATCTCCAGTTTAATGAACGCATCAATCATACTGCGCCAAACTGCTTCGGCAACTTCGGGCGACAAACCGGCCTTTTCGGCATAGGCACGGCGCGAGGCAATCACTTGCGCTACCCGTTCGGGCGCGGAAACCGCCTGCATATCGTTTTTAGGTTTCAGACGGCCTGCCTGCCGTACCAGCTTCTGCCGGCGGGCGAGTAATTCTATTAATTCCTTGTCCAAACCGTCGATGGCTTCACGGACTTCGTTTAGGGTTTGCGGTAATTTGTCTTCAACCATTGTTTCTCATGTTTCCTTTTTCAGACGACCTAAACGTCGTCTGAAAATCTCATCTTTACCTGAGCAATCCCGATATGCCGTACTATTTTTCTTTTTCATGTCGGATACAAGTATCCGACCTACAACTTGAATGGTTCTTTTTCAGACGACCTCTACACCGACTACAGACAAGTCGTCTGAAACCCCGCCTTTATCTGAACAATCCCCAGAAAGTCATGCCGAGCAATACCAATACGCCGAACACCATAGCGGCGGCGTAGGTGTAGATAAAGCCGGTTTGGACTTTGCGTATCTGAGCGGCAATCGCGCCGACCAGTTTGGCGGAGCCGTTGACGATGCCGTTGTCGATAATGGCGGTATCGCCGACTTTCCAGAAGAAGTTGCCCAATGCGCGCGTGCCTTTGGCGAAGACGTTGAAATACAAGGCGTCGAGGTAGTATTTGTTTTCAAACAAAACGTAAACCGGACGGAACGCCTGCGCGATTTTGGCGGGCAGGTGCGGCAGTTTGACGTACAAAAGCCATGCGCTCAATACGCCTGCGATAGCGAGGTAGAGAACGGGCGAATGCAGGCTGTGCGACACCATCGCCAATGCGCCGTGGAACTCTTCCTTCATGATGTGCATGGTCGGATGCGCGTCGGCGTTGACGAAAATCACGTCTTTGAAGAAATCGCCGTAGAGCATGGGTTCGATGGCGATGTAGCCGATGATGACGGACGGAATGGCAAGCAGAATCAGCGGCAGGGTAACGACCAGCGGGCTTTCGTGCGGATTGTCGTTTTTGCCCAAGCCGTGATGTTCTTCGCCATGGTCGTCCGAATGGTGTTCGGGCAGGCTGCGCCATTTTTCTTCACCGTGGAACACCATAAAGTATTGGCGGAACGCGTAAAACGCGGTAACGAAAACGCTGGCGAGGACGGCAAAATAGGTAAAGCCGCTGCCCGGCAGGGTGCTGTATTTCGCCGCTTCGATAATCGAATCTTTGGAGTAGAAGCCGGAGAAGAACGGCGTACCAATCAGCGACAAGTTACCGATCAGCATGGTCAGCCAAGTAATCGGCATGTATTTTTTCAGATTGCCCATGTGGCGCATGTCTTGGTCGTGGTGCATACCGATAATGGCGCTACCTGCCGCCAAGAACAGCAAGGCTTTAAAGAAGGCATGGGTCATGACGTGGAACATCGCCACGGAATAGGCAGACGCGCCCAGAGCCACGGTCATATAGCCCAGTTGCGACAGGGTGGAATACGCAACCACGCGCTTGATGTCGTTTTGAATCACGCCCAAGAAGCCCATAAACAGGGCGGTAATCGCGCCGATCACCATAATGACCGACAGCGCGGTGCTGCTCATTTCGTAAATCGGCGACATGCGCGACACCATGAACAGACCGGCAGTAACCATGGTTGCAGCGTGAATCAATGCGGAAATTGGGGTCGGGCCTTCCATCGAATCGGGCAGCCAGACATGCAGCGGGAACTGAGCCGATTTACCCATCGCACCGACAAACAAGAGCAAACAGGTTACGGTAATCAACGACCATTCCACACCGGGGAAAAGCTGGATGGTGGCATTTTGTACGTTGGGCAGATAGGCGAATACGTCCTGATAACGCAGGCTGCCGCCGAAATAGGCAAGCACCAAGCCGATACCGAGCAAAAAGCCGAAGTCGCCGACGCGGTTGATCAAAAAGGCTTTCAGATTGGCGAAAATCGCGCTCGGACGTTTGAAATAGAAACCGATCAAGAGATACGACACCAAGCCCACCGCTTCCCAACCGAAGAAGAGCTGGATGAAGTTATTACTCATAATCAGCATCAACATGCTGAATGTAAACAAAGAAATATAGCTGAAGAAGCGTTGGTAGCCGACTTTTTCATCGTGCATATAGCCGATGGTATAGATATGCACCATCAACGACACGCCCGTTACCACGACCATCATCATCGCCGTCATCGTATCGACCAAGAAGCCGACGGAAAAATCCAAACCGCCCATCGTCAGCCAGATATAGACATTCTCGTCAAACTTGACGCGGCTGCCGTCGATAAAGCCCCACAGCACATAAGCCGACAACACGGCGGACACCGCCACGCCGAGTATCGTAACCGTATGCGCGCCGGCACGTCCGATTTTATTGCCGAACAAACCCGCAATCAGCGAGCCTGCCAAAGGCACGAGGGCAATGATGAGATATAAAGTCATGTCGTTCATTTTGGATGAACCTTTTTGATTTTAGGAATTTTCTAAACTTCAGACTGCCCGAAAGGTTTTTTAGATTGGCTTGCCAATTCGACACTTTCAAGCTGTCTTCGCATCTTTATTAATGGGTTTTCAACCCATACTGCACGCTAAATACTCAAATCTGATAAAGCTGTCCTTCAAGACAATGGGCTTTAATCGGTCATGTTATTTTTTTCGTCGGGGTTAGTCCAACCTACCGCATCAGGTCGCCTGAAACAGTCTGAAATCGCTTTTCAGACGCCCCCTACTCTTCCAAATTTCCCATCAGTTTTTGTCTAACGGTAATCGTTACATACTTCTATTTTCAGAGAACGCCAAATTTTTTTTGGGCTCCAACCCTCTCTTTTAATGAAAAACTGGTCATCAGCATAACCCAACATATCTATCTCTTTGCCATTTTGTGAAAGGCTATAAAACTCATGACTCGGGTCGCCAAAATCATCTTTATATTTAGCCAACTTCATGCCGTTATCCAAATATATTTTTTGTTTGACCAGTCGGTAAGTACCACGTCGTACCTTTCCAGGCTTATCATCGCTCTGCATGCAATATTGACGATTTGGAAATAAGGCAACAGTCACAATTTTTGCATTTCCCTGTCCAAAATATGGGGTCATATATAACCCTGCCGGACGGCTACTTTTAGCCAGCGCAACACTAGAAGAGCAAGCAATCAAGAAAGCTAATAAACCTAGCTTGGCATAATTCGATATATTTCTCATTTTTTATATTGATTGGCGACCATACACTTATAAACATATTGGGAAGGGGATCTGCATTTTTCAGACGACCCCTGTCTCCCTAACCTTTCAACTCGTCCAAATCGGCAACATTAATCGTTTTTCTGTTACGGTACACCAGCACCATAATTGCCAGACCGATGGCGGATTCGGCAGCGGCGACGGTCAATACGAAGAATACGAAAATCTGTCCGGCGGTATCGCCCAGATGCTGCGAGAAGGCGATAAAGTTGAAGTTCACCGCCAAAAGCATCAGCTCGATCGACATCAGCAAGACCAGCACGTTTTTGCGGTTCATAAAGATACCCATCGCGCTGATACCGAACAGGAGCGCGCCCAATACCAAATAATGCGTCAAGGTAATCATGCTTTGCCCTCCTCTTTCGGCTTGAGGTCGTCTGAAACTTCGTTTTTTTCCGCTGATTCGGTTTGCGGTTTAACAGCTTCCATTTTCACCAAGCGCATACGGCCTTGGTCGGCGCGCACTTTAACTTGGTCGGCAGGATCCATGCGTTTCGGATTGGTGGTTTTGCGGTGAACCAGCGCAATCGCCGCCACCATACCCAACAGCAGCAATACCGCCGCCAGCTCAAACGGCAGCAGGTAGTCGGTATAAATACGGCTGCCCAAATCGCGGATGTTGTTGTAATCCGCAGGAATGTCTTTCATCAAACCAAATGCGGCAAGGTCGGTTTTCGGGTTGACCAGAATCAGAATCAGCGCAACCGCCAACAGCGTACCGACCACACCGGCAACAGGCGCATGACGCCAGAAACCGGCGCGCATTTCCTCGATGTCGATATTCAGCATCATCACGACGAACAGGAACAGCACCATCACTGCGCCGACATACACGACCACCAGCGTAATGCCCAAAAACTCCGCCTGCATCAGCATCCAAATCATCGCGCTCACGCAGAAGGTCAGCACCAGATGCAAAGCGGCATGGACAGGATTTTTCGCGGTAACGGTACGTAGCGCGCCGTATAAGACGATGGCGGCAAGGATATAGAACAGAATCGCGGAAAAAGTCATTCGTCTGCTCCTTAGCGGTACGGCGCGTCAGCGGCTTTGCGTTTGGCGATTTCGGCTTCGTATTTGTCGCCGATTGCCAAGAGGATCGGCTTGGTCATGTGCAAGTCACCTTTTTTCTCGCCGTGGTATTCAAAAATATGCGTTTCCACAATCGCATCGGTCGGACAGGCCTCTTCGCAGAAGCCGCAGAAGATGCATTTGGTCAGGTCGATGTCGTAACGCTTGGTGCGGCGCGTGCCGTCTTCGCGTTCTTCCGATTCGATGTTAATCGCCATTGCCGGACAAACTGCCTCACACAATTTACATGCAATGCAGCGTTCCTCACCGTTCGGATACCGCCGCTGCGCGTGCAGGCCGCGGAAACGCACGGATTGCGGCGTTTTCTCTTCGGGGAAATAAATCGTATCTTTGCGAGCGAAAAAGTTTTTGAGCGTTACGCCCATGCCTTTGACAAGTTCACCGAGCAAGAAAGTTTTTACTAAATTAGCCATATTCTGCTCCCTCAAAACAGGGATTCCGTTAAATATTCAAAACTGCGTTTTCAGACGATCTTGATACGTCGTCTGAAACTTATTTCCACAAATTCAGCGGCGAAATCATCCACAGACCCAAAATCACGATATAGGCAAAGCCGATGGGAATCAGCACTTTCCAGCCCAAGCGCATAATTTGGTCGTAGCGGTAGCGCGGGAAGGTGGCACGAATCCACAGATACCAGTACAGCACCGCCGCCATTTTCACAAACATCCAGAATGCAGAAGGCGTGCCGATAAAGCCCCAGCTTTGCGGGAACGGAGACAGCCAGCCGCCGAGGAACATCAGCGAGGTCAGCGCGGCAATCAGAATCATGAAAATGTATTCAGCAAGGAAGAACAGCGCGAACGCGAAGCCGGAATATTCGACGTGGTGTCCGGCAACGATTTCGGATTCGCCCTCTGCTACGTCAAACGGTGCGCGGTTGGTTTCGGCAACGGCGGAAATCAGATAGACGATGAAGATTGGGAACAGCGGCAACCAGTTCCAAGAGAACACCGAACCACCCGCGATGCCTTTTGCCTGCGCGGCGACAATGTCGGAGAAGTTCATGCTGCCCGACACCATCACGACGCACACCAGCGCGGCGCTCATGGCAATCTCGTAAGAAATACTTTGCGCGGAGGCACGCATTGCGCCCAAGAACGAATATTTGGAGTTGGAAGCCCAGCCCGCGATAATCACGCCGTAAACCGACAGCGAGGTAATCATCAGGATGTACAAAAGGCCGATATTGATATTGGTCAGCACCCATTCTTCGTTGAACGGAATCACCGCCCACGCCGCGAAAGACGGGGCGAGCGACATAATCGGGCCGATGTAGAACAGGGCTTTGTTTGACAGCTTCGGACGGGTAACCTCTTTAAACAAGAGTTTGAACACGTCGGCAAACGGCTGAATCAGACCCCACGGGCCGGTTACGTTCGGACCGACGCGAAGCTGCATGAAGCCGATGACTTTACGTTCGAAATACGTCAGGTAGGCGACGGTCAGAATCAGCGGAATCAGGATAATCACGATTTTGACGATGACGGATACCACCAAACCCACGGTGATACCCAAATCGCCCAGACCGAGCGTTGCGGCAAAGAGGTTTTGGAACCATTCCTGCATAATCAAGCTCCCGCCAGTTCAATAGTGTCCATCAACGCACCCAGCGCGGCATTTTCGGTATGCAGCGGCAGATGCACCACGTTTTCAGGCAGTCCGGCATCGGCTTTGACCATCACGGACACGCCTGCGCCGTTTTGTTTGGCGATGGCGGTTTGCCCGTCTTGCAGACCTAAGCGCGCCAATGTGTTCGGATTCACGCGCGCGGCAGGCACGGCGGCATGGCTGGTCGCTTGCAACGGTGCGGAACGGCGCACGATGGCATCGGTGTGATAAATACCGACTCCGCCCACGCGCACGAGGCGGTTTGAGGTCGTCTGAAAATCTTTTTGAGTCGAAGCGGCGCGGTTGTTCAGTTTGAACGGCAGACTTTCCGCATCCAGCGCATCTTTCAGAATCGCGGCGGTATCGTGGTATTCAAAGCCTTGCAGGTCAAACAGGTTGCCCAATACGCGCAACACTTTCCACAACGGACGCGAATCGCCGAAGCCTTGAACGACACCGTGGAAGGATTGCAGACGACCTTCCATATTGATGAAGCTGCCCGATGTTTCGGTAAACGGAGCAATCGGCAGCAATACGTCGCACACGTCCAGCAGCGTTTCGCTGACAAACGGCGTAAACGCCATCACGCTTTTCGCCTGTTTCAACGCGGCTACGGCTTTTGCGCCGTCCGCCGTATCGATTTCCGGCTCGACGTTGAGCAGCAAGACTGCCTGTTTCGGCGCGTTTGCCATTTCGGCAACGCTCTCGCCGGAGTTCACGCCCAAGACATCTGAGCCGACGCTGTTGGCGGCTTGCGGCAAAATGCCCAGCACTGCGCCGGTCGCGTCTGCCAGCTCTTGCGCGGCGGCGTAAATTGCGGCGTAATCGGGATGGTTTTGCACTTCCGCGCCCAAAATCACCGCTGCTTTTTCAGCGTTTTTCAGGCTGGCGGTAACTGCGTGTTCCGCATCGGCAGACAGGTTTTTCAGACGACCTGCCCACTCGTCGGGATGCACCGCTTCCTGAGCCAGAAGCGGCATCAACAACTCTTCCTTGCTGCTTGCCAACACGCTCAAGGCCATGCGCTCTTTAGCAGCGCGGCGCAGGCGGGCGGTCAGAAGCGGCTGTTCTTTGCGCAGGTTTGCACCGACCACCAGTACGGCTTCGTTGTCCGCCAGCGATTCGATACTTTGTCCCAACCATTGCGCACCATTGAGGTTGTCTGAAAGACGTTTGTCCAGTTGGCGCAGACGGGTAGCGAAATTTTTAACGCCCAAGCCGTCGGCGAGTTTCTTCGCCAAATACATCTCTTCGACCGTATTCATCGGGTTCGCCCAAATGCCGACTTGGTTTTGGTTGCCGTCTTTGGCGATACAGTCAATCGCGCTGCGGACATATTCCAACGCGGTTTTCCAATCCACGTCCATCCACTCGCCGCCCTGTTTGATTTTCGGGTTTTTCAGACGGCTTTCGTGATACAGGCCTTCGTAGGCGAAACGGTCGCGGTCGGACAGCCAGCATTCGTTAATCGCTTCGTTTTCCAGCGGCAGCACGCGGCGGACGGTATGGTCTTTGGTCTGCACAATCAGGTTGCTGCCCAAAGCGTCATGGGCGGAAACGGATTTGCGGCGGTTCAATTCCCAAGTACGCGCGTTGAAACGGAACGGTTTGCTGGTCAGCGCGCCGACGGGACACAAATCGATGACGTTGCCCGACAGCTCGGTTTCTACCGCTTTGCCGATAAAGGGCATGATTTCGGAGTGTTCGCCGCGATTCGCCATCGCAATTTCCTGCAAGCCGGCGATTTCTTCGGTAAAACGCACGCAGCGGGTGCAATGGATGCAGCGGCTCATTTCCTCGGCGGAAACCAAAGGCCCCATGTCTTTGCCGACGACGGAACGTTTTTCTTCGGTGTAGCGGCTGGTAGTTTTGCCGTAGCCCACCGCCAAATCCTGCAACTGGCATTCGCCGCCCTGGTCGCAGGTCGGACAATCAAGCGGATGGTTGATGAGCAGGAACTCCATCACGCCTTCCTGCGCCTCGCGGGCTTTTGCCGAATGCGTACGCACAATCATGCCGTCCGTTACCGGCGTGGCACAGGCGGGCAGCGGTTTGGGGGCTTTTTCCACGTCCACCAAACACATACGGCAGTTGGCGGCGATGGAGAGCTTTTTGTGGTAACAGAAATGCGGAATATAAGTACCGAGCTTGTGCGCGGCCTCAATCACCGTCGCGCCCTGCTCCACAGATACCTGTTTGCCGTCGATTTCGATTTGTAACATGGTTCGTTCCTAGTTACGGGTATTTGATAAATAATCTTTTCTGGAGGTCGTCTGAAAAATGGGGTTCAGACGGCCTTTAAAGTATAAGTTTATTACTTGTTTATTTTTAGGAGGGGTTTCTTAATTTTGAAAATCTAAATTCTGTACAACCCATCGCACCACCCTCTTCCTCCGTACGGGAGAGGAAACAGGTTTCTGTCAGAACATAAAGTAACAGATTCCGCCGCAATGTCTTTCAATATCATGTTTTATATTTGCTTTATTTCAGGAATAAACCCGAAGTATTCAAATCTACTACCCGTCTGTCCCTTCCCCCGTCCGGCGGGGGAAGGCTAGGATGGGGGTGGCTTTGCAACGTTGCAGCCGTCTTATTTCTCACCGCACATTTCGATAATCTTTTCCAGTACTGCTTCGGTTTGCTGCAAAACTTCATTATTCCAAAACCGCAACACCCGATAACCTTGGGCATTCAAAAACGCCTTCCGTCGCTCGTCATACTCAATCTGTTCCGAATGTTGCCCACCGTCCAATTCAATAATCAAACGATGCTCCATACTGACAAAATCGACGAGGTATCCGCCTATTGTCTGTTGGCGTCGGAATTTTATTCCGTTCAACTGTTTGCCGCGCAAGTGACCCCACAATTTCTGCTCGGCCAAAGTCATATTCTGCTTCAGATTACGGACATTCTGTTTTAATACCGTATTTCTTGTGCTGTACCGCATAGCCGAGTTGGCCTCAATCTTTTTCAGACGACCTATACGGAGGACGTCTGAATCTTGTCCGTATAAAAATTCGTTTCAAAATATTCCAAGTACCACCCCCACCCTAACCCTCCCCCGCGAGCGGGAGAGGGAATTAAGTCACTGGTGAGAACCCCAAACACGCCGATACTCAGGTCGTCTGAAACCTCAACACCACTTATTCGGCTTCATCGGTCCGCCGTGTTCAATGTAATGCACAAACTCCTCACGGAAATGCTTGGTAAAGCTGCGGACGGGGAAGACGGCGGCGTCGGCGAGGGCGCAGATGGTGCGGCCTGCCATTTGGTTGCCGACGGAATCCAGCAAATCCAAGTCTTCCATGCGGCCTTTGCCTTCTACGATGCGGTGGACGATGCGGTAGAGCCAGCCGGTGCCTTCGCGGCAGGGGGTGCATTGGCCGCAGGATTCGTCGTAGTAGAAGTAGCTTAACCGTTCGAGGGCTTTGACCATGCACACGTCTTCGTCCATCACAATAATCGCGCCGGAACCGAGCATCGATCCGGCTTTGGAAATCGAGTCGTAGTCCATATTGGTCTGCATCATGATGTCGGCAGGCAATACGGGCGCGGACGAACCGCCGGGGATAACGGCTTTGAGTTTTTTGCCGCCGCGCATACCACCCGCCATTTTCAGGATTTCGGCAAACGGCGTGCCTAATGGCACTTCATAGTTGCCCGGACGCTCAACGTGGCCGGAGATGCAGAACAATTTGGTCCCGCCGGCATTCGGAATGCCTTTGTCGGCAAACGTCTGACCGCCGTCGCGGACGATAAACGGCACGGAGGCAAAGGTTTCGGTATTGTTGATGGTGGTCGGTTTGCCGTACAGACCGAAAGAGGCGGGGAACGGCGGTTTAAAGCGCGGCTGGCCTTTTTTGCCTTCCAGCGATTCGAGCAATGCGGTTTCTTCGCCGCAGATGTATGCGCCGTAGCCGTGGTGGGCGAAGAGTTCGAATTCGAAGTCCGAACCTAAAATATTTTTACCCAAAAAACCTGCGGCGCGCGCTTGGTCGAGTGCGGTTTCAAAGCGTTGATAACCTTCGAAAATTTCGCCGTGAATGTAGTTATAGCCCGCTTTCGCGCCCATCGCGTAACCGGCGATAATCATGCCTTCAATCAGGGCATGGGGGTTGAACATGATGATGTCGCGGTCTTTAAACGTACCCGGTTCGCCTTCGTCGGTGTTGCAGACGACGTATTTTTCGCCGGGGAAGGAACGGGGCATAAAGCTCCATTTCAAGCCGGTCGGGAAGCCCGCACCGCCACGCCCGCGCAGACCGGAGGTTTTGACTTCGTCAATCACGTCGGTTTGCGAGATGTTTTCGGACAGGATTCTACGCAGCGCGCTGTAACCGCCGCGTTTGACGTATTCGTCCAATGTCCAGCAGTCGGGATTGGCGGTATCCACTTGGTCAAAAATCACGCCTGATTGGTAAATAGCCATTTTTGGTGTGCCTGTTCGTTTTCGTATCGGTTGCGGCTGCGCTTTAGCAGCTTGCTTTAGGTTTGTGCCTGTATGACGGTTTGCGTAGAGCTTTGTTTTCAGACGACCTTTGGTCATTTTTATTGAATCTCGGTCTAACTTACCTTGCCAACCTAGACAGTAAAATCTAACTTACGTTTTTCAAATGATTTCAGTACATCTTGATACCATTGCTTAATAATCTTTGTCGTTTCTGCATCATTACTTACACAAGGATTTAACGTGCCACGCGGTTGTGGCAGAGTCCGTTTTTCAATCGCCCAATCCAAAATACGAACAGGGCGGCGATTAACTATCCAAGAAGTTTCAGGATTTGTATCATCTGTAACTTGATATGCTCCACCAGTAACTTGAACAAGTGCAATCAATTCCGAACCTCGCTTTAAAGCGACAACATCATTAACCTTAATATCGTTAATAAATTGGTCAATTTGATCCTGTCCTTCTTTCCATTGTCCCAATCCAATAATTTTTTTATGTTCTAAAATCCAATCAATATTTTTAGAAAATCTAATTTCACCTGTTGGGTGCATTTGCATATGCCAAAATTTCATTTTCCCACATCCTTTTATCTTTAGATGATTTTCAAAATTGTCTGATATGTTTTCAGTTAGATTGAAAACCTAACATTTTCAGACGACCTTTAATTCGTTTTTGTTGGGTTCAACCCCAAACTACTTTCTTTACTTTTCAGACGACCTATTCCAACTCCGCCAGTTTCTTCTCAATCGCCTCTTCGGTCATAAAGCTGCACATGCTGTGATTGTTTACCAGCATAACGGGGGCGTCGCCGCATGCGCCCATGCATTCGCCTTCGACGAGAGTGAATTTGCCGTCGGGCGTAGTTTCGCCGTAGCCGATACCGAGTTTTTTCTTCAGGTATTCTCCGGTATCCATGCCACCGCGCAGGGCGCAGGGAAGGTTGGTGCAGACGGTCAGTTTGTATTTGCCGACCGGCTCGAGGTCGTACATATTGTAGAAAGTGGCGACTTCGTATGCCTGCGCCGGCGTGATGCCGATGTAGTCGGCAACAAAGGCGATGGTTTCTGGGGCGAGCCAGCCTTTTTCGGTTTGGGCGATACGCAACGCGCCCATGATGGCGGAACGGCGTTGGTCGGCGGGATATTTTGCCAACTCGATGTCGATTTGTTTTAAGGATTCTGCGGATAACATTATCGGTCAACCTCCCCGAATACAATGTCTTGCGTACCGATAATGGCGACGACGTCGGCGAGCATGTGGCCTTTTGCCATTTCGTCCATGCCTTGCAGGTGGGCGAAGCCCGGTGCGCGGATTTTCAGGCGGTAGGGTTTGTTTGCGCCGTCTGAAATGATATAAACGCCGAACTCGCCTTTCGGGTGTTCGACAGCGGTATAGGTCTCGCCCTCGGGAACGTGCATACCCTCGGTAAAGAGTTTGAAATGGTGAATCAGGTCTTCCATGCCTGTTTTCATTTCGGTGCGTTTGGGCGGGGCGAATTTGTGGTTTGTGGTGATGACCGGGCCGGGATTGACGCGCAGCCAGTCGGCGCATTGTTTGATGATGCGTACGGATTGGCGCATTTCTTCCATGCGGCAGAGGTAGCGGTCGTAGCAGTCGCCGTTGACGCCGACGGGGATGTCGAAATCCATTTGGTCGTACACTTCATACGGCTGTTTCTTACGCACGTCCCACTCCACGCCTGAACCGCGCAGCATCACGCCGGTAAAGCCTTTTTGCATGGCACGTTCGGGGGAGACGACGCCGATGCCGACGGTACGCTGTTTCCAGATGCGGTTGTCGGTCAGAAGGGTTTCGAGTGTGTCGATGTTTTTCGGGAAGCGTTCGCAGAAGGCGTCGATGAAGTCGAGCATGGTGCCTTCGCGGGATTCGTTGAGCTGCTTCAATACTTTGGCGTTGCGGAATTTGCTGCTCTCGTATTTGGGCATGAAGTCGGGCAGGTCGCGGTAAACGCCGCCGGGACGGAAGTAGGCTGCGTGCATACGCGCGCCGGAAACGGCTTCGTACAAGTCCATCAGCTCTTCGCGATCGCGGAAAGCGTAGAGGATGGCGGTCATCGCGCCGATGTCGAATGCGTGCGAACCGATACCCATCAGGTGATTGAGGATGCGCGTTACTTCGGCGAACATGACGCGGATGTATTGGGCGCGGATAGGCACATCAATGCCGGCAAGTTTTTCTACTGCCAAGCAGTATGCCTGCTCGTTGACCATCATGGAAACGTAGTCCAATCGGTCCATATAAGGCAGGGCTTGCAGATAGGTTTTGGTTTCCGCCAGTTTTTCGGTGCCTCGGTGCAAGAGGCCGATATGCGGGTCGGCACGGACAATCTGCTCACCGTCCAGCTCCAGAATCATGCGCAATACGCCGTGCGCCGCAGGGTGTTGCGGGCCGAAGTTGATGGTGTAGTTTCTTAATTTATTGGCCACCGTAGTTCTCCTCACGGACGATACGCGGCGTGATTTCGCGCGGCTCGATGGTAACGGGTTGGTAAATCACGCGTTTTTGTTCTTCGTCGTAACGCATTTCCACATAGCCGGAAATCGGGAAGTCTTTGCGGAACGGATGTCCGACGAAGCCGTAATCGGTCAGGATGCGGCGCAGATCGGGATGGTTGTTGAACATGATGCCGTACAAATCAAAGGCTTCGCGCTCGTACCAATCCGCGCTGTTGTAAACGGGAACTACGGATTCGACCACAGGGAAATCGTCGTCTGAAACCCAGACGCGCACGCGGATGCGCTGATTGTTTTTAACGGAAAGAAGCTGGCTGACAACGGCGAAGCGTTTGCCCTGCCATACTTCGTTTTTGTAAGTGCTGTAATCGACGCCGCACAAATCGACCAAAAGCTCGAAATGCAGTTCTTCATGGTCGCGCAGTGTGGTCATCACTGAAACATAATGTTCGGGCAGACACTCGACGGTAATCTCGCCCAAAGCGGAAATGACTTTGCTTGCCTGATTGCCCAAAACGCGGCTGACGGTTTCGTATAAGTTTTGAATGCTTGCCATATCGTTCTCTCCCCTACTCGTCCCGCGCGATGGTGGAAGTGCGCTTGATTTTTTGTTGGAGCTGCATCAGGCCATAAATTAGGGCTTCCGCAGTCGGCGGGCAACCCGGCACATAAACGTCTACCGGCACAACACGGTCGGCACCGCGCACGACGGAATAAGAATAATGATAGTAGCCGCCGCCGTTGGCACACGAACCCATAGACAAGACCCAACGCGGCTCGGCAAGTTGGTCGTACACGCGGCGCAGGGCGGGCGCCATTTTATTGGTGAGCGTACCCGCCACAATCATCAGGTCGGCCTGACGGGGAGACGGACGGAAAATAATGCCGAAACGGTCAAGGTCGTAACGCGCCATACCTGCGTGCATCATTTCCACGGCGCAGCAGGCCAAGCCGAAAGTAACCGGCCACAGCGAACCGGTACGCATATAGTTCAGCACCGTATCCGCGCTGGTGGTGATGAAACCTTTTTTCAAAACGCCTTCTATTCCCATTCCAGCGCACCTTTTTTCCATTCGTAAATAAAGCCTACCGTCAGAACGACGATAAACACCAGCATAGACCAGAAGCCGTATGCGCCCAAATCTTTGAACACCACCGCCCACGGCAGCATAAACGCGACCTCCAAATCGAAGAGGATGAACAGGATGGCGACGAGATAATAACGTACGTCAAACTTCATCCTGGCGTTTTCAAAGGCTTCGAAACCACATTCGTAAGCCGCGTCTTTTTCGGCGTAGTGGTGTTTCGGACCTAAAATCGTGCCGAGCAGGATAAACAGCACGCCGGCCGCAAGGCCGACGAGGATGAATACGAGGACGGGAAAGTAACTGGCCAACATGGGTTTATGCCTAACTGGTTGACAGACAAATCTTAATATCCTGCTATTTTATCGAATTTCAAAATCCATTAAAAGGTAAATGTCGGCCAACCTGCAAAAAAATCTTAATAAATTCAATAAGTTTATGATAACGATTCTTATTTGTGTTTTATAAAACCCAACTTCATTCCTTTACCCATATCAACGCCATTAAAATTGGACACAAAATGCATCACCCACCGCCAGCCCTAAACACAACAAACCCTTCCAATAAACCAGACTCGCTTTTCAGACGACCTTTTGTCCGTCTTTATCAACAAGAATCTGCTAAAATCGTCCGTTTCCCACTTCAACCTGACAGCAGCAATACATGAATATCTTTTACGAAGAGTCCGGCCAGTTCAAAGTCGCCGCCATCGTCCAAAAAAACGACGCCACTTACCAAGTCGATACCCAACACGGCAAGCGCACCAAAGTGAAGGCGAATAATGTCTTTGCCGAGTTCGACGGCGATATGGCGGCGTTTTTGGAGAACGCGCAGGCGCAGGCGGCGGACATCGATACCGATTTATTGTGGGAAGTATGCGGCGAAGAAGAATTTTCCGCCGAAGCCATCGCCGAAGAATATTACGGTCATGCGCCGACCAAAACCGAGCTGGCGGCGACCTTGATTGCGCTGTACGCCGCGCCGATGTATTTCTACAAAAAAGCCAAAGGCGTGTTCAAAGCCGCGCCCGAAGAAACTTTGAAACAGGCGCTTGCCGCCATCGAACGCAAAAAACAACAAGACGCGCAAATCGACGCTTGGGCGGAAGCCTTGAAACGCGGCGAGATGCCGTCTGAAATCGCGGCGGATTTGAAAACCATCCTGCACGCGCCCGACAAGCAGTCGCTGACCTACAAAGCCTTTACCAAAGCCGCCGACGCGCTGAAAACCTCCGCCTATGAATTGGCGAAAAAGACAGGCGGCATTACGTCCATTCCCCAATATCTGCAAGACGGGTTTGAAATCAAATACTTCCCGAAAGGAACAGGTTTCCCCGACCTCCCCCTGCCTGAAATGCCCGATCTGCCCAAGGCTGATGTTACCGCCTTTTCCATCGACGACGAATCGACCACCGAAGTCGATGACGCCTTAAGCCTGACCGATTTGGGCAACGGCACGAAGCGCGTCGGCATCCACATCGCCGCGCCGTCGCTTGCCATTAAACCAGGCGACAAAATGGAAAAAAACATCATGGAACGCTTGAGCACGGTCTATTTCCCCGGCGGCAAAATCACCATGCTGCCCGAAAACTGGATTGCCGCGTTCAGCCTTGATGCGGGCGCGTACCGTCCTGCCGTCAGCATTTATTTTGATGTGGACAGCGAGTTCAACGTCGGCGAGCCGACCTGCAAAATCGAAGCCGTCAACATCGCCGAAAACCTGCGCATCCAAGCCATCGAGCCGCATTTCAACGCCGAAACCGGCTTGGACGAAGCCGGTGAAATGATGTTCGCCCATCATCAAGACCTGATTTGGTTCCACCAATTCGCCGTCGCCCTGCAAAAAGCACGCGGCAAATACGAACCCGACCGCGCGCCGCAATACGATTACAGCATTGAATTGGATGAAGAAGGCAAAGTCTCCGTCGTCCGCCGCGAACGCGGTTCGCCCATCGATATGCTGGTCAGCGAAATGATGATTTTGGCTAACAGCACTTGGGCGCAGATGCTCCATGACAACGACCTGCCCGGCCTCTTCCGCGTGCAACCCGCCGGAAAAGTGCGCATGAGCACCAAATCCGAGCCGCACATCGGCATGGGTGTGCAGCATTACGGCTGGTTCACCTCGCCGCTGCGTCGTGCCGCCGACTACATCAACCAAAAACAACTCCTCAGCTTGATAGACGACTCCGCCGAGCCGCTCTTCCAGCAAAGCGATGCCGAACTCTTCGCCGCACTGCGCGATTTCGACACCGCCTACGCCGCCTACGCCGATTTCCAACGGCAGATGGAAGCCTACTGGAGCCTCGTGTACCTGCAACAGCAAGGCACAAGCGAGCTGACCGCAACCATCCTCAAAGAAGACCTCGTCCGCATCGAAGGCCTGCCTCTAGTAACGCGCGCCACCGGCATCCCGTTTGACGCGCTGCCTAAAACGCAAGTCCTGCTCAAAATCACCGAGCTTGACCCCGAAAAGCAGTTTATCGCGCTGAACTATGTAAAAGCTGTCGCTCCTGCGGTTGCGTAAGTTTGCCGTCATGAAAAAAGGTCGTCTGAAAACCTGAAATATAGGTTTTCAGACGACCTCTTTTACGTCTTAACAGCCTCTAGCGAGTTTCCACCCGTTTGAAATCCCTTGGTCGGAAACCCAGAGTAGCCAGCGAAACGAAATACAAACCGCCGCCTATCGCAATCAGGATGCACAACTGCCCTGCTTTACGCAAAGCACCAACGTGTACCCAATCAAAAGGCAGGTAAGTATGTGCAGCCCATAATCCCCCGCCCATTACAACAAGCGACAGCACTATTTTAATCAGGAAAATTCCCCATCCTTTGCTAGGTTGGTAAATGCCGTGTTTGCGCAACAGGTAATACAACAGTCCCGCATTCATACACGCGCCCAAACTGACGGCGAGCGAAAGCCCGGCGTGCTTCAAAGGACCGATAAAGGCAAGGTTCATCAACTGCGTGCAGATGAGCGTGAAGATGGCGATTTTGACCGGCGTTTTGATGTTTTGCCGTGCATAGAAACCGGGTGCCAACACTTTGACCATGATAGATCCGAGTATACCGACAGAATTGGCAATCAGCGCTTGCTGCGTCATCTGCGCGTCAAACAGTGAAAACTTACTGGACATAAACAGCGTCGCCAACAACGGGAACGACAATACCGCAACCCCGACTGTCGCCGGCAGCGCCAGCAGCATACACAGACGCAACCCCCAATCGAGCAGTCCGGAAAACTGCTCGGTATTCTGATTGACGGCGTGTTTGGACAAAGTTGGCAGCAAAATCGTACCGAGCGCCGCACCCAAAACACCGCTGGGCAGCTCCATCAGACGGTCGGCGTAATACATCCACGTAATGCTGCCCGATTGCAGATAGGACGCAAAAATCGTGTTGATCACCGAAGAAATCTGTATCACGCTCACACTCAAAATCGCAGGTGCCATCTGTTTCATCACGCGGTTGACCGCTGCATCTTTGAAATTAAGCTTAGGCAACTTCAAAAAACCTAGTTTTGCCAACCAAGGCAGCTGGAAGCCGAGCTGCAAAATTCCGCCGACAAAGACCGCCCACGCCAACGCGGTCACAGGTGGATCAAAATAGGGGATGAAATATATTGAGAAAACGATAAAAGAAATATTCAAAAACGTCGGCGTAAATGCAGGAATACTGAATTTATGATAGGAATTAAGGATTGAGCCGACAAAGGAAGACAGAGAAATAAACAAGATATACGGGAACGTTATCTTCAGCAAATCGATGGAAAGCAAAATCTTTTTCGGCTCTTTAAAGCCGGGCGCGGAAGCCTGAATCACCCAAGGCGCGGCTAGAATGCCCAGCGCGGTAACGATGACCAAGACAAATGACAACATCCCTGCCACATGGCGAATAAACGCCTCCGTCGCTTCTTTCGAACGCGTTTCCTTATATTCCGCCAAAATCGGCACAAAAGCCTGGGCAAACGCCCCTTCCGCAAAGATACGGCGCAGCAGGTTGGGCAGTTTAAATGCCACAAAAAAAGCGTCGGTCGCCATACTCGCACCAAACGTGCGGGCAATTACCGCATCACGCAAAAAACCAAGTATGCGCGACAGCATTGTTAAGCTACCGACCCTTGCCAAAGCCCCTAACAAGTTCATCCGTTTTATTCCTTCAAAAGTCCAGACGTCGTCTGAAAGCGCGTATTGTACGACAGAATATGCAAATCTAGGCAAATCGGTATTCCAACAGGCAAACATATAGCGGATGAACACCCCCTGCTTCGTTGCCTGTTCCTTATGTTGCCCACCATCAAAAAGGTCGTCTGAAAACCTATTTTCGGGTTTTCAGACGACCTGTTGCTTGATCAAATCACTTCAATTATTGCCCGATAGGAATCAGCAGTGAACCAGCGTGCCTTCGTCTTCGCCGGTAATGACGCGTTTGAGCGAGCCTTGTTTGGCGATGCCGAAGACGACGATGTTGAGTTTGCGTTCACGGCAAAGGGCGAAGGCGGTCGCGTCCATGACTTTGAGGTTTTTGTTCAAGGCTTCGTCAAAGGTGATGGTTTCGTAGCGCGTGGCGGACGGGTCTTTTTTCGGGTCTGCGGTATAAACGCCGTCCACGTTGGTGGCTTTGAGCATGACGTCGCAGTTCATTTCGGCTCCGCGCAGGGCGGCGGCGGTGTCGGTGGTGAAGAACGGGTTGCCCGTACCGGCGGCGAAGATGACGACTTTGCCTTCTTCAAGGTATTGGATGGCTTTGGGGCGGGCGTAGGTTTCGGCGATTTGTTGCATGGAAAGCGCGGATTGCACGCGCGCTTTGATGCCGAGGGTTTCGAAGGCATCTTTAAGGGCGAGTGCGTTCATGACGGTTGCCATCATGCCCATGTAGTCGGCGGTGGCGCGATCCATGCTGCCTGCTTGGGCGGATACGCCGCGGAAGATGTTGCCGCCGCCGACAACGATGCCGACTTGTACGCCCATTTTGACGACTTCGGCGATTTCACCGACGGTTTGGACGATGGTGTCGTGGTTGATGCCGAAAGGGTCGGAACCCATCAGGGATTCGCCGGAGAGTTTCAGTAATACGCGTTTGTATTTGATTTGCTGTGTCATGGGATACCTTGCTTTCTTTGGGTGGATAGCGCCGAGTGTTTAGAGCGCTGCTTCAATGCGGGGAAAGGGCATTTGATTTTTCAGACGACCTTTCGGGATGTTTGGCTGACAGGGTAACGCGTTTTCCGTGGGTGTATGGGTTTAGATAAATTATTATGTGTTGATTATGATGAAATATTCTATTTCCAACAGTATTCTAAACAGTGTAACTCTCAAAAAAAAGCACCCTGATTCGTTTGGAATCTAGGTGCTTTCTTTTTCATCTCTGCCTTACACTTTAGCAGCAGCGGCAACTTCGGCTGCGTAGTCGACAACGGCTTTTTCGATACCGTCGCCTACTTTGTAACGTACGAAGCTGACAACTTCGGTGCCGTTTTCTTTAGCGAATTGGGCAACGGTTTGGTCAGGGTTCATGA
>ERZ1023282.318-NODE-318-length-25128-cov-6.967854_pt1 | contig 25128 bp, 22 predicted proteins | sample MGYA00521262_ERZ1023282 | MGnify/ENA primary metagenome ERZ1023282 (study PRJEB32759, sample SAMN07749867) | skin metagenome | biome: transportation; feature: city; material: polyester macromolecule | host: Homo sapiens | place: Hong Kong:KT line | collected... | reverse complement strand
TCACCTGCCTGGACTACCCGGTGGAGGGCGACAAGACGACCTGGGCCGCGCAGTACGAGGAGGCCGAGCGCGTGGCCCCGATCTTCGGGGATTCCTCGATCGGCATCGATCTGGCGTGCAGCGCCTGGGGACACAACGGGACCCAGAAACCGGCACCGATCCACGCCCGCGGCGCCGCGCCGATCCTCGTCGTCGGAACCACCGGGGACCCGGCCACCCCGTACTCGTGGGCGAGGTCCCTCGCCGACCAGCTCGACTCCGGCCGGCTGCTGACCTGGGAGGGCAACGGGCACACCGCCTACGGCGGCGACGCCCCCTGCGTCAACGACGCCGTCAACACCTACCTGCTCACCGGCACCATGCCCGACGAGGGCCTGACCTGCCACGGCGACGAGTAGCTGCTGCGTAGGCGGGCGGTCCGGGCGTCCCGGCCCGCCCGCGCGGAGGCAGCGCCCTCAGACCCGGGTCGGGTGGGGCTCGCCGCCGGTGCACTGACGGTCGCGCCTTTCCAACAACAAATTCTTCACAGACGACACGGCTCCGTGTCGTCTGTGAAGAATTTGTTGTTGTTGGGCCTGGGTTCCGGCTGCTAGCCGGCGGCGGACACCTGCGTGGTGAAGTCCTCCTTGCCCTGGTTGTCGGTGACGACGGCGGTGACGGAGACCTGCTCGCCGGCAGGGACGGTGGCGATGGCCCGGGCGCCGGTGAGGATCTCCTCGGCGCCGTCGGCGTGCTGGACGTACCAGTCGATGCCCGCGACCGCGCCGTCGGCGTCGGTGGAGGCCGAGGCGTCCAGGGTCAGCTGGTCACCATTGCGGGTGAGGGTGAAGGAGCCGGCAGGGCGAGTGTTGTCCACTTGTGCCTGAGCCGCGGCGGGCTGCTCCTGCGCGGCCTGCCGATTGTTCAGACTGTTCATGATCGAGGAGGCCATGGCTTTGTGCCCGGCGGCGTTGGGGTGGAAGCGTCCGTCGTCGAGCAGGCCGTCGAACCAGGAGGTCTGCTTGCCGCACAGCTCGTGGCCGACGAAGGAGCCGGAGGGGGCGGTGAACTGGTATCCGTGGCGTTGGGCGGCGGCCCTGAGAGCGGTGTTGAGCTCGTTGGTGCGGGCGTTGATCCAGCGCTGGTCCACCTTGGCGAGCCCCTGGCAACGGCCGGGAACCGGACCGCCTTTGCCGCCCTGTCGAGTGAACATGCGCGGGTAGCCGACGGCGACGACGGTCGCATTGGGGGCGCGGGTGGCGATGTCGCTCATGACGGTGTCATAGCTGTAGACGCCGTCCTGCTTTCCCTTGCCGGCCAGCGCGTCGATGGTGGAGTCGACTTGGTCGGTGTTGCTGGAGCAGTTGGAGAAGGGCGCAGCGGTGACGCACTTGGAGAAGATGGTGGCGAAGCCGGCATCATTGCCTCCGATGGAGAACGTGACCAGCCTCGTGGAGGCGTCCAGGTGATCGAGCTGGGCGGGCTCCTTGCCGGGGGTCTTGGCCTCGTAGAAGTGCTTGGTGAAGGCGTTGGAGCAGGCCCCGAAGTCGAGCGTCTTGCCAGCTCGGTTGGCAATGGAGTGCGCGTAAGCGGCCTTGGCTCGCTTGCACTTGTTACCGTTCTCCACCTGCACGTTGGTGCCTTTGGCGTAGGGAGGCGCCCCGACGCCAGAGGCGCAGGAGTCTCCCAGGGCCACATAGCCACCTGTCGGTGGGGACGGCGCCAGGGGCACGGAATGGACTGAGGGGCCGACGGCGGTCAAGGCGGCCAGTACCGTGACCAATAGGCCGAAGTGGAGTGTGAGTCGCCGTGTACGGCTGACAGTGGTGGTCGGTGGTGTAGATAGACACATCAGTCGGTTCGAGAGTGATAAGTGACGTGTTGACATCAACGATATCGGACCTTCTTGCTCAGTCCTATGAGGGCTTGTATCTGCTGTGAGGATATGCGCTTTTCCAGGTCAGAGGTGGGTGCCCCAATTCCGGAAATTCGACCAGTCGAAGTTTTTACTGAAAGGGGCAAGAGCGAGTGAGAGAGCGAAAGCGAGGTGAAACATCATCGTTCCTTTCCGGATATCGGTGCTGGTGACGCTCTAAGTATCTCCTGCTGGATAGTGGTGTGAATCACCCATCCGGATAGGTCGATCGGGTGATTCCGCTCAAATCAGATTGTGCTGCAGGGCGTATACTACTGCTCCCACCCTGTCCTGGACTCCGAGCTTGGCAATGATCGCGGAGACATGAGTCTTGATCGTGGCCTCGCTGAGTCTCAACCGGGTTGCAATCTGCTTGTTGGTCTTGGCGTCGACGACAAGCTTCAGCACCTCCCGTTCTCGTTCTGAGAGGGTGATCCCATGGGGGAGGGGGGAAGTGCTCTGCTGTGTCTGAGTCTGCTTCGAGGTGGACTCTGAGGGCTGGGCAGAGCCGTTTGCCCATAGTCTGGCCTGGTCGCTGATGATGGCCGATGACGTTGGTGACAGGACGAGATTACCTGCGACCGCCTGTCGGATGGCGCCGGCCAAGGATGATGCGCCATCCTCCTTAGCGACGAATCCACGTACCCCCAACGCCATGGCGTCATCAACGATGGAGTCGGCCGTGAACGTGGTCAGGATGAGGATCGCAATTTCCGGGTTCTCCTCGAGAAGTGCTTTAGCTAGTGCTAGGCCATCCATTTTGGGCATCTGGACGTCCACGAGAACGGCCTGGACCTCGTTGTCGACCTCCGAGGAGCGGAAGAGGTCGAGTGCCTCTTGGCCATCCTTGGCTGTCCAGGTAACGACAATGTCGTCGTTTTTGGAGAGAAGGTCGCTCAGTGTTTGACGAACCAGGGCGTCGTCGTCCGCAATACCAATACTGATCATGACTCATCTTCTATGACTCGTGTGGCTGACTGTGAGAGAGGGATGGAGGCGGATGCTAGCCAGGTGCCGTTGTCTATCAGTGTATTCAGTGAACCTCCAATGGTTGAAAGTCTTTCCTGCATACCAAGAATCCCCATCCCGGAAGAGGGGAGTCTATGGTGCGGAGAGAAGACTCCATTAGTCACCACTAGGCGAGCCTTGTTCGTGTCCTGGCTCAGCGTGATGGTGACTGGTCGATCGTGGTCCGCATGCCTAAGAACGTTAGAGGTCATCTCCCGAAGTACCCGGGAGAGGATGGCGGCTTGAAGACGGGTGTAGTGCCCATCTCCTCTGCACTGATAGGTCACGGAGTAGCCGGATGCGGATAGGTCGTCGGCGACGGCGCGCACAGACTCCTCAAGATCCAGCACGACGGCTCCCAGTCCGGTGATGCTTGCACGATCGGTGTTCTCGTCCTTGTTTCGTAGGGCTCGAAGCACGAGGCGTAGCTCGTGAAGCGAGTCGGCCGCAGTGGACTCGATCGCGGCGAACTCTTGCCGAGCGGCGGTGGGGTAGGAAAAGTCCGCGGCCGCTCGTTGGGCCCGCAAGGCGGTCTGGGACATCGAGTAGGCGACGAGATCATGCATTTCACGAGCAATTTCGACGCGGATGGATTCCAGTTGCTCCGTGACGGTCGAGACTTCTTCTCTTAATGTTGTCTCTGTGCGCCGCAGCATTTTTCCTGAAAGGAGCATGCAGGCAGCGAGGAACAACTGAGAAACTGCGTCCAGGATAGGGCCTGTTGGGATGATGATTGCCGCTGGAATGATGATTGCGAGAATGAGCGCCACCCGCAATGGGAGAAAGATCGCCAGGAAAAAGAAGAAGGCGGCGTTGGTGATAGTCATGTCGCTGGCGGGAACATGCGGCACCTGAAGGAGCACGATCCAGAGGGCCAGATAACTGAGAGATCCCGATATGGGGTATGCAGGAATGAGGGACAGAGTGATAACTGTTAAGAGAAGAAAGATGAGGCGTTCTGTGCTGGGTGAGTTGACGAGGGTGAGCATGAGTACCAGGTTGATGACACCAACTATGGATCCGATAGCGGCATATCGCTGCCGGGATCGGGATGCGCCCCATAGATGCATGCCCGCCCACCAGTGACGGAGGGTGCTGGTGGCATCTGAGAAGTTGCTCACAAAACTTTAATACAGGATGAATTATTGGTGTGTCAAGCGTTTTTGTGAGAATGAGGGCGGGGTCGACACCAAGCACCGCCCCGCCCTGGAGATCATCCTGACCCTTCGGCGGGCGCGTGATGCCGCCCCAGAGGACACCGTCATCGCCTGGCCCACCCCAGCTGAGCCGAAGCGGGCGGGTAAGGCAGGGATTGAGGCCAAGTTGAAGCAGGGGACTCGGCGGCACGCCACCTGGGCCGCCAGCGAGATCATCTCAGTGTTGGACCAGCCGTCACCTTCGATTGACAGCGCCGAGGATGACGCTGATGTGGTGGGGTAGAACTGGATTGGGGGTGGAGCGTTGAGCAGCCAGAAAGAGGCTGGCGTCCTTGAGGTCGTTGACGAGGTCCTCGGGCGTGACGAGATAGTGCTCGGAGATGTGCTCCTTGTCGCGGCAGCGCAGGATGGTGCGCCGCCTGCGACCCGCATGGTCGATCTCCTCGGTGAGGCATGTATCTGGCCGGAGCCGGATTGTGCTGGTTGCGGCTGCCGCAGGCAGTACTTGATCAATGGAGGCGATGAGGGCGCCACCGATCGCCATATGGGCGGCCACGCATCGTATGGTGGCTCGTCGCTGTTCAGGGTTCAGGAGGGTGATGGATGCCATGGGAAGGCAGACGGCCTTGAAGGACTCCTTAATATCGAAGGAGACCATGTCCGCCTGCTGGAACTCGACCCGATCAGCGACTCCCGATTGGATGGCCTGCCGTTCAGTCAGTCGTTCGGCGAGAAGACTGAGCACATCGATGCTGAGGTCGGTGGCGAGCACTCGGTGCCCAGCGGCCGCCATGGGCACGGTGACACGCCCCGAGCCGCAAGCAAGTTCGAGGACCCGCAACCCGGCCAGTGCCTGATCGGGCAGGATCTCGAGAAAATCGAGGATTGAGGCAATCTCAGTGTCGTCCCGGTGCGTAAGCTCGTGGCGACGTCGAGCACCGGTGCCGAAGGAAAGGCTGGATTCATGGCCCGCTGCTCGTACCTCAACCATGTGAATCACCTCCTGAGGTTCTGTGGGGTGGTTGGCCGACTTGACCTCCAGATGCAGGCCTGAGCAGCAGGGGGCTTCGGTCGGATCGAGCCAGCGGTAATCGCGCTGCGCAGGGCGCCGAGGGAACAGGTATGGGCTGCGGCGGTTGCGGCAGGCCGGAGTCTGGCCCGCACCTGGAGTGAGTAACAAAAATGGCGGCAATGGCGTTTGGACATCAGTTTGTCCTTCCTATCGGAGGAGCAGGATGCTCCCGATGTCAGAGTTTAATGACGGTAAGAGGCTTATTCATGGAGTGAGGAACCTCAGTGTCCGAAGAGCACCCAGCAGCAGTCCACCAGTCAGTCAGTGCTGCTTCCTTCTCAGCGCTCGTCTGCTGAGGAGAATGGTGACAGTCATGAGGATGGTGTTCCAGATGAGGAACCAGGCGATGCTCGCGGGCGTGGGTGTGGCCAGTGTGCGGGCCTGCATGCCAATGGTGACCTGGGAGTATGGGTAGAGAGGACTCAGTGGCGGAGCGACGAGGAGGACGGCCAGGCTGAGGAAGGAGGCTCCTATGCCGGTCAGGACGGTGGTGGCGAAACTGGAGACGTAGATGCCGACGAGCAGCTGGGCGGCGGCGATGGTGGCGGCTCCGAAGGTGCCCAGGAGGGCCCAGGCGGTCATGGTGACGATGTCGGTCGGGGTGAGGTGAAAACCCAGGGCTGCGCTAGCAGCCATGACGAGCAGGAGAAAGGCCATCTGGCAGTAGAGGGCGAACAGGGTGGTCAGGATGAGCTTTCCGGTGTAAGTGGTGATGGTTGCGCCGTAGGTGGCCATGCGGCGCCAGTTGCCGTGCTCGTGCTCCATGCGGGTCAGTCCTGCGGCGCGGAAGGTAATCAGCATGGGGAGGAAGAGGGTACTCCACATCAGCGCGCCTTGGCCCCACACTACCTGCCAGGTGACGCCCTGATCGCGGAAGATCTTTGTGTAGCCCAGGTATCTGAACACGCCGTTGGCGGTGTTGAGAGCGGCCAGGGCCAGAGCGAAGGTGGCCAGGATCCAGGGCCGTCTGGATTTGGTGCGCTCGATGGCCAGGGGCAGCAGGACCCGCTCGCGCAGCCGACTCGTCCTGGTGATGGTTGGGCCCGTCTGGGGGAACTCGGGCATACCGGCGGGTGCAGCGGTGTTGATTGCTGCGGTCATGGTGGTCTCCTCTTCGTTCTGGTTGGATGTCGTTTCCTGGTGAGTCGGGGGTTTCTAACGCGTGACCTGTCGATTAAAGGCGGCCTGGGCCAGGGCGGTGGCGGCTAGGCCAATGACGATGACGATGACGATGTAGGCACCCAGGTGGTCCACTGGGGCTACGCCGGTGGTGGTGCCCTTGCCGAACACCAAACGCACAGGAGAGAGAAGCGCAGGGTACTGCCAGGGCAGAACGGCGGCTACTGAATTGGGCATAATGACATCGGTGAGGGTGCCGAGTAGGCCGCCCAGGGCGCCGACGCTCAGTGTCAGGGCCTGGCGATGGACGAGCAAGGCCAGGACCAGGTGGATGGCGGTCATCGCGATGTTGGCCACGAGCAATCCGCCCAGCCAGGTCGCGGTCATGCCTAGGTCGGTGGGTACGCCGTTGGCAGTGGCCACCAGAGTGGTTGTGGCCACCAAAGTGATGACCGGGACCGAGCAGATGGCCAGGGCTGTGGTGAGCTTGGCCAGGAACAGGGAGGTGCGCGACTGGCCGTCAGCGAGGAGCTGGGACAACATGGTGCTGTCGTGCTCGGTGGCGGCCAGGCGGGAGGCCACCACCGCGGAGATGATTGGAGCGACCAGGTTGTGCACGTCCGTGGCACTTCCAATGGCGTAACCTGTGGTCGCCGCGACACCGCTGGGTGCCTTGGCCAGGCTGATGACTGTGAGCGCTGTGGCCCAGACCAACTCCAAGCCGGTGGCCAGGAGAAGGGTCAGCCATAGACGCGACCTCTTGAGCTTGGAGATCTCCAGTCCTAGGGCTTTCATGCTCCTACCCTCCTCATCCCCTGGTAGGCGGCCTGCTGGGCTGGTGCCTGGTAAGCAGCCTGGGTGTAAGTGGGCGCCGGTTGGGCTGGGGCCCGGTGGGGTCCTTGGATATCCGAGTAGCCGGGTAATGGTGCCTGGGACGGAGCGCTCTGCCTCTGGGCTGGCGCCTGACGGGCGTGAGCGGGCTGGTGCGGCACTCCGCGCAGTGGCTGCTGCTGGATAGCGAGCTGGTCCTGTGGTGAGGGAGCCTGCTCGGTGATGTCCAGGAAGATCTGCTCCAGGGAGCGGCGCCTCAGCTCGACTCGGTAGATGCTGGTGCCTGCGGTGACCAGGGTGGTGACCAGCCGGGCGACGTGATCGTCGTCGTATGCGGGCATGATGATCTCGCCGCCCTGGACTGAGCTCACCCGCCATCCCTGAGTAGCCAGGGTCTGGGCGGTGGGGACCGCCTGTTCGGGGCGGGTGCGCACCACGATGTGGCCGGCCTCGGCCAGGGCAGACAGAGGACCTTGGTAGAGCAGATGGCCATGGCTGATGATGCCGATGGTGTCGGCCATCTGCTCGATCTCGCTGAGCAGGTGACTGGAGACCATCACAGTGATCCCCCGGGAGGCTGGCAGGCTGGTGATCAGCTCGCGGATCTCGTGGATACCGGAGGGGTCCAACCCGTTGGTGGGCTCGTCCAGGATGAGGAGCTCGGGCTCTCCTAGCAGGGCCATGGCCAGACCCAGCCGCTGCTTCATTCCCAGGGAGTAGTTCCGTGCCTGTTTGTTGGCTGCGTGGGACAGGCCCACGGTATCCAAAGCCTGGTCGATGCTAGCTGCGCCCAGATGCTTGACCCGGCGCACGATGTCAAGGTTCTCTCGCCCGGTCAGGTGACCGTAGAAGGAGGGCTGCTCGATCAGGGAACCCACACGAGACAGCGTGCGCCCGGGTGAGAAGGGCTCCCCAAAGACCTCCACGCTCCCGTTGGTAGGGCGGGTCAGCCCGAGCAGCATCTTCATCGTGGTGGACTTACCTGCTCCGTTGGGGCCGAGGAAGCCGTAGACCTGCCTGGCAGGAACCTCCAGGCCGACACCACTGACTACCTCAGCATTTCCGTACTGCTTGGTCAGTCCCGTACTGCGCACCACCAGGTGCTGCCTGGTATTCAGCATTGCTGCGCTCCTTTCTGATTTCGTCGCCGCCAAGTGCGGCGACATCGACTGCATGATTTGAGAGGCGTATCCACGATAGCACCGTTAAGAAAATCCATGTGAATGATTCTGGTCCTACGACTGGGCTAGTCGATCGTCGTATTGACGTTCTGGAGTTGGGGTGCTCAAAGACGGTAGGTCTCGGTCGATGGTAGCGAGATGCCGTCCACCTGTTGTGTCGACATCAGGAATCAGTGGCGATATCGCGCGCAGCAAATGCTGGCAGCCTGTTCAGAAAAAGAGGTCGTCCATGTGGGTCACCATATTCGCTCCCTTGATGGTGCGCGGGGACGCGCCTAGCGTCGGTACCGAGGTTCAACTCCTGAGTCGCCAGTCTTGGAGAGTCTGGCGTCCGTTGAGCCGCCACAGGATTCGTCGATGATTCATCGATGAGCCGACAACATGAACAGCACCGTTAAAGGCCGGTGCGAACTCGAAAGGAGAACATCATGAGCAACATCAACATGCAGGCAGTAGCTGCCCTCGACGAACTGAGTGACGCGGAGCTTGACCAGGTCCTGGGGGCCGGCGTTGGCGTGTTCTACACGCTTACCCATGAGTGTCACATGAACAGTCTGCAGCGTAGGCTCACGTGCTGCTCGTAAGTGCGCCCGCCCTTAGTGGGCCTCGGAACTGATTGTGGGTAGGCCGGGCCGCCTGCCTGGCCTACCCACAATGCTCATCAAATATCGACAACATGAACGGCACCGCTAAAGAGTGACGTGAACCCGAGGGGAGAACGTCGTACGTCTCATTCGCAGGCTGAAGCGCGTGCTTCCTGATTTGGGTAAACATAAGCGATTAATGCGGCTGTCAATAATCCTCTGGGAGTAAGATTATGGGTCATTCACCTGAGATTCCGTTTTGTGCCTATGTATCCCTGTGGGGTGAGGATGTGGGTTCTTTAGCTAGGCGGTTCCTGCCTCCTCAGTATCTTCAGGGAGAAATTCTGGCTATAGTCGGTCCGGTTCTGGTGTATCTCATCAACGAGTACCGACTGCAGGATCAGCTTGACGGGGACTCCCCGCAGAAACGTTACCGGGACTTCGAGGCCTTAGCCCGTCAGAAGGTGATCCCTGATGTCGCCTCCAGGTTCCCGGAAGTTCTTGAGCGCCTTCATTCACGGCTCGACTCTCTTGAGTCCCTGTGTGCCACGGTGCGTCAGCGCTTCAATGACGACTATGAGTCACTGGTAGCCGAGTCAATCATTCCGCCGGAGGCCTCCGATCTTCTCCAGATCAAACCGATGGGAGACCTTCACGATGGAGCCGCCACGTGCAGGCTCTCCCTGAGTGGGGACGCGACTCTGTACTACAAGCCCCGGGAGTCCTCCGGTGAGCTCCTGGTGCAGGCGGTCTCCGACACGGTCGCGGCGGCGGCCGGCATGAGTGCGCTTCGAGTAACGCCACGGCTTAGTGCTTGTTCCGGGTACTCCTGGGTGCAGGAGATAAAATCCGAGCCGTGCTCAAATAAAGACGCGGTGAACGCCTACTACGAGAGAGTGGGGCACCTGCTCCTCGTGGCCTACCTGGTCGGGCTGACGGACCTTCACCATGAGAACATCCTGCCCGGAGCCGGCACCCCCTGCGTCGTCGACGCCGAGACCATGTTCAGCACCCCGTTGCGGCAGCCTGTCTCCATCACGCAGGCGATGCGCGATGTCAACGGCTCCATCATGTCCTCCGTCAGCGGCTCAGGCATGCTTCCCGTCGGTACCGGTAACGAGATGTACGGGGGTGACGTCAGTGGACTGTCCCAGGGCAGGTGGCAAAGAGAGTCGCGGGCGCTTGTCAACCTCGGCCGCGACGACGTCAAGTTCACCAAGCAGGTTCTGGAGCACACTGACACGTCCCATCTGCCGCACGTCGTCGAGGACGGTGAGTCCACCGCTCTGCAGCCGATGAACCACGTCGATGCCATAGTCCGGGGCTTCACGAGGTCTTACAGGGCGGCGGTAGAAGCCCGACGGGATATTGCTCTGCTGGTGGCCGACCGCGCCCCCAACGTCCAGTGCCGGCTTCTCGCCCGCAGGACCGCTGAGTACAGCATGTTCATGAGCTACCTGTGGTCCGTCACCAGGATTGGTCGGCAGGAGGAGATCTATGAGTACCTTCGCCGCCGGTCCGAGGGCCTTTCCGAGCAGGTCGTCTCCTCTGAGATTGCCCAGATGAACGAGGGCAGCATTCCGATCTTCTGGTGCTCGGGAGACTCCACGGACGTCTATGACCCGAGCGGGGCGTTGGTGGCCAGTCTGGAAGCACCTCCTACCCACGGCGTGTACTCGGTCCTTGACGCGCTTGGCGACGATGACCTTGCCCTCCAGCAGAGGCTCATCCGCTTCGCCTTTGACAGCGAAACGACGCTGTCTCTCCAGAGTCCCCGGCGTATGAGGTACGAGCGCGGGCTCCAGACACCCGCGCACTCTGCGTACGAGGGGGCGAAGGACCTTTACAGGACAATATGCAAGTCTGCGGTCAGCTCCGAGTCGGACGGCTCTGTCAACTGGCTGAGTCTGGCTGTCGACGACCACGACGCGCTGGAGCTGCGCCCGCTCGCGGGGTCGCTCTACTCGGGAACACCGGGGCTCGCGGTGGGGCTCCTGAGCTACCGTGAGCTCACTGGCGACCGCAGCATGGATCCTGTGCTGCGCAGCATCGGCCGGGAGGCTCTCGAGTCCTACAGGCGAGGTCTAGCCGCGAAGCAGGCGCTCTTCTCCTACTACAACGGGACCCTGGGGTACCTTCCTGTTCTTCGAGCTCTTGGCGCCCAGGGCCTGACAGACGCTGACGCGGACCAGCTGACCCATGACTTCGTGGACACGTGCGCCTCGGTCCCTCTGGACGACCTTGATGCGGACGTCATCGGTGGGGCCGCCGGGACGATCATGGCGCTGGCAACCCTGCCGGACCGTCAGCAGGCCGAGCCGGTCATCGCTCGACTGGCCGACTACCTGGCCGGCCTACGTGACAGCGGCTGGGCCGTTCCCAGACCCCGGGCCATCGACAATGCCAGCTTTGCCCATGGTGCCAGTGGGGTCGCCACCGCGCTGCTTCATGCCGCCGTGGTCACCGGTCGTGACGAGTACCGCGACTCCTGGAGGGCGGCCTGGAAGCACGACGAGCGCTTCCGGCGCGGGGACACCTGGGTGGACATGCGCCGAGACGACGGGCTTCCCAGTGCCAACTGGTGCCACGGACTCACCGGGCTCATGCTGGCCAGGTGCCGGTGGCTTGACCTTGACGACGAGCACGACCTGCTCTCACCCGACGAGCGCGCAGCCGTCAGTGACGAGCTGCTGCTTGCTGCAGACGGGGTCGAGAAGTACGGGCTTGGGCTTGACACCTTTGCCCTCTGCCACGGCGTGGCAGGAAACCTTCTCGCCCTTGAGAACGTCGCCCACCGGCTTCCAGGCAGGTCCTGGGAGGATGAGTGGACGAGCATGAGTAGCTTCGGGATCGCCAAGGACTGGCTGTGCGGCCTGAGTGACCACTTCCAGTCGTACTCCGCGATGAGCGGGCTGCCCGGCATTCTGCACGCACTCGCCGAGCACGCCATGCCGGGCAGTCCCATGTCACCGCTGCTCCTTCCAAGCCTTGACTGGGGTGGTACCCGTGCGCGTTAAGTTCCGGATGCAGACTGGAGAGCAGGACTGCCTTCTTGCCTGCTACTCCATGGCAGTCTCGTCCCTGGGGATCGACCTCCTCCCTCACGAGCTCTACGACGGTGATGCACTGCCTGCGGATGGACTGAAAGCCAGCTACCTGAGGCAGATCGATCAGTCCATCGGCACCCGCACCCGCGCCTACCGGGATCCCGGGGCAGAATGGACACGTGAGGTGTTCACCTCCTTCAATGGCCCGGCGATCGCGCACTGGAACTCGAACCACTTCGTCGTGGTCGCCTCGATGTCACGTACCCACGTCCGTGTGTTCGACCCCGCCCTTGGCAGACTCCGTCTACCGCTGGAGGACTTCTACCGCTCCTTCACCGGAGTGTGGATCCTCGTCGAGCAGGAGCGTCCTCCGGCTCCGGCGCCCCGTTCTCGGCCGCCTTCCGCTGTCCGGGTCTTCTTCTCCCGGCACCTGTGGCTGCTGTTCCTCGGTCTGACGATCGGTCAGGCAGCCTCCATGGCAGTTGCCACCGGGGTGCGTAGTGTACTCGGTGCAGAGTATCTCTGGCCGATCACTATCGGCCTGGGAGTGGTGCTTGTCCTTTTGTACCTGGCGTCCGGCCTGATGCTGACTGCTGCTCAGCGTGGTCTGACGGGCAGGTTTGAGCGGCGCTACTCGGAATCACTCTTCCGCTCGGTGCTGAGGCGCCCCTACCTGTTCTTCAAGAGCCAGACCGTCGGTTCCCTGATCGAGGTCATCAGTCTGCGGGGAACGATCAGGGATGTCATCCTCTCCTCAGCGATCCCAGCTGCCATCAACTTCCTCTCCGTCATGGTCCTGGTGGTCTACCTGGCGTGGATATCCATGCCCCTGACCCTCCTGACGTGCGGGGTATCGCTGCTGTTCAGCATCCTGGCTGGACTTGCCGTCCAGAGGGAGCGTGACGCCAGTCAGAACTATGTCCAGCGCCAGATCGCCTTCACCTCAGCCATTCAGCAGGATATTCACTCTGTGGATGAGACCAAGGTGACCCGGACGGAGGACCAGGTGGCGGCACGCTGGTCAGCGGAGAACAATCGTCTGGCCGAGGCGTTCAAGACGACCCTGGGCGCCCAGAACCTCAGCGCGGGAGTCCAACGCGTCTACTACGGCGTCTCCCTGGTCGTCGTCGCGGCCTTCAGCGTCAGCCTCTACCGTTCGGGGCACGTCGGCATGCCTGATGTGGTGCTGTTCCAGTCGGGGGTGGGCATGCTGGCCGGAGCGACATCGGAGCTTCAGACTTTCTTCGTCTCCTGGGCAAAGGCTGCGGTCTTTGAGCAGAAGCAGGCTCCTCTTCGGGAGGAGCCCGAGGAGCAGCGCCGCGACGTCGTACTCGCTGACTCGCCGGCGTTCATCACGGCACGCGACCTGTCCTGCACCTACCCAGGTGGTGAACCGGTCTTCGCTCCTATCTCATTGACCATCGGTCAAGGAGAGCATGTGGCCATCATTGGGGAGTCAGGGTCAGGAAAATCCACCCTGCTGCACGCGCTCATGGGCCTGCTGCCCCACGACGGAACGGTCCAGTATGGGGATGGGTGGGACCGGTCAGGGTTGGGGGTGGTGCTGCCCGGCATGTCGCTCTACACCGGCACTGTGCGCGACAATCTGGTAGCTGAAGGCGCGGACTGCACCGAGGCCGACATCTGGGAGGCACTCGCTGCGGTGAACCTCGCGGACACCGTCTCCCGCCTGCCCCGCGGGCTTGACTCCGCCGTCTTCGAGTCCGGCCGGAACTTCTCCTCCGGTCAGGCGCAGCGGATACTCGTGGCCAGGTCCCTCATACGAGGCCGCTACGGCATCTTCTGGGACGAGGCGCTCAGTGGAGTGGACGCGAGCACGCGCGAGAGCATCTACCGGAACGTCTTCCAGTCCGACGCGTACCGTGGCGTCACGATCATCGCTGTCAGCCACCAGATGGATATTCTGAGCCGGGTTGACCGGGTCGTTTATGTCAAGGGCAACCACAGCGCGCCGGTTATCGGCGTGCCGACCGCCCTGGAGCACACGAGCAGGCGGTACAAGAGGTTCGTTGCCAGCGCTAATCTGCTCGCCGCATAGACGTGCAGCCGAGCGCCCTCTCCTTCGTCGGTGCGGAAGGCGTCCTCAGCCCCCTCGGGTGTCGGATCGCTCAAGCGCCACGGAGGTGGCCAGTACGACGACGACGCTCAGGGCCGCGCTGATACCGACCGTGACGGCAGCGCTCGTCCATGTGAGGTCCTGGGCGGCGAAGACAAGGGCAGCACCATCGCTGGTGGCGCCGATCTGCGTCGTGCGGGTGACCAGGGCGTGCGGCAGGAGCCAGGCCGCCGGAATGTGCACCAGCAGCGCCGTCGTCCCCGCTCCCGTCAGCGCCAGGCCGATCGCCACCGGCACGGCGAAGGACCGGGTGAAGGCCGACAGACCCGACTGGAGGGCGCACACGGGTGCGCAGGCCACCGTGATCAGCAGCCCCACGACCAGGTACCGCGACGGCAGGATACCCGGCAGCCCGAGGACGAGTGCCCCGACGGCGGCCGCCGCCATCACCAGGACGAGCTGCATGACTGCTGCGAGCAGCCAGGCAGCAGTGGCCTTGGCCGCCACCGTCCTCCACGTGGGGACGGGCGCGCTCATGAGTATCAGCCCGTTGGACCCCTGGTGCTCAACCCTCCAGACGAGGGATGCCAGGACGCCGAGGGATACGGGGAGCAGCACCATCCCGTAGAAGCCGATGGACCGCACCCACAGGAGCTGCCAGTCCGTAGGACGCACGAGCACGCACGCGCAGAGGGCCGAGACCATCGGCAGCACGAGTACCACGCCCCAGCTCGCCGAGCGGCGCAGCTTGAGGAACTCGATGATGACGGAGGACATCTCACACCCCCTGATGATCGAAACGGGTAGTGACCAGCGCAAACAGTGCGACCCCGACGCCGGTCAGAACCGTGAGGCCGACCAGGTGCGTATCGAGGTCCACCAGATCCGTCCCGACGAAGTCCGCAGGGACGATGAGCCCGTAGGCGGTCCACGGGCTCAGGTACCGCGCCCACAGCGGCATGACCGGGGCGAAGACGCTGAGGAGAATGCCGATCAGCCCCAGCGCCAGCGGCCCGAGCTGGTTCTCCACCCGTGCCGAGGCGAGCAGCTGCGCGCCCAGCACGGCGAGGTTGATGGCCGTCAGGCCCGCTACCAGTGCGAGCAGCCGGGGAGCCGGCACCGGAGCCGTCAGTCCGACGGCGCGGCCGACGATGACCACGAGCGCTCCCCAGGCCGCCGGGATGGGGAGGATGAGCAGCCCCAGGGCAAGGAGCTTCACCCGGCACAGCCGGCCCGGGGTGGTGCCCGCGGTCGCCGAGGACATCCAGCCCTGCCCCGAGTGCTCCACCTCCACCTGACGGCTCGCCATGACGGCCAGGAGAAGCGGCGAGGTCAGTCCGACGGCGCCATGAAGGCTGACCATGAGGAGCCGCCACCCGTCGCCGTCGGCGTCGAACCGGTGGTTGACCAGCCCCGAGTTCAAGGCCGACAGAACAGTGATCGAGCAAACCCCCAGCAGGAGGAGCGCAGTGATGAGCCCGATCCGCAGGTGGCGCATCTTGGCGTACTCATTGCGCACCATCCTCGTCGCCAACCCGGTCCTCATAACCCTCCCCCTTGAGTGAGAGCCATGAAGACGTCCTCCAGGGTCTGCTCCTCCTGGCGGACCTCGTGCACCCCGATGCCCTCGCGGACCAGGAGTGTGACGACGTCGGCCCTGGCCTGCCGGCTCAGGCCCGGGACCCGCAGCAGCCCGTGCTCACGGGCGGACGCCGTTCCTCGTGCGAACAGGAGACGGGCGGCGGCCGGCGGGTCCGAGCAGCCCAGAAGCGTGTCCGGCGCGGAGGCGCTCATGAGCTCGGTGCGCGTTCCCTGGAAGAGGAGCCCGCCGTGCGAGACGATCCCCAGCACGGTGGCGACGCGGTCGATCTCGCCCAGCAGGTGAGAGGAGACGATGACTGTGACGCCGTCGGCCGCCAACGACCTCAGGAGTCGGCGGATCTCCTCGATTCCGGCGGGGTCGAGGCCGTTCGTCGGCTCATCGAGGACGAGCAGCGAGGGCCTGCGCGCCAGCGCCATGGCGATGCCCAGGCGCTGCTTCATGCCCAGGGAGTACTCGCGGACCCGCTTGTCCATCTGCCCGCCCAGGCGCACGGTGTCCACCGCGTCCTTGACGTAGCGGTCGGGGACGTCGAGCAGGCGCTGGACGATCCTCATGTTCTCGGCGCCGGTGAGGTGCCCGTAGCCGGGCGGGGACTCGATGAGCGAGCCGATGTGGGCCAGGTGCCGGCGTCGAGTGCTCCGGTTCATCGGCTCCCCGCCGATGAGCACCTGGCCGGCGCTCGGCTGCACCAGGGAGAGCAGCATCTTCATGGTCGTGGACTTGCCCGAGCCGTTGGGACCGAGGAATCCGTAGACGGCGCCCCGAGGTACGCGCAGGTTGAGGCGGTCGACGACGGTGCGCCGTCCGTAGCGCTTGGAGAGATCAATGGTGCGTACGAGGTCGTTCATGCCCCCGAGCCTCCCCGCCGGGGCGGCCTCCTACCTCCGCCGCGAGGAGCAGGCTGGACTATGCAGTGTGCATACGGGGTGCATACGGGTCGTATCCAGTGCGTAGGTGCGCTGTCCGCGCTACGAGCCCCGTTCCGCCCGACCCGTGTCCCGGCGCGGTGAGACCAGGCCCGACTCGTAGGCGAGCACGACCGCCTGCGCCCGGTCCCGTAGCCCCAGCTTGCCCAGGATCCGGCTGACATGGACCCGCACCGTCCCCTCGGCGACGCACAGGTCGTGAGCGATGGCCTCATTGGACAGCCCGCGGGCGACGCGCGCCAGGACCTCGCGCTCGCGGGCGGTCAGGTCCGCCAGGGCCCGAAACCTGTCATCGCCGTCGTCGACCACCGGGGGCGGGAGGGCGAAGTGCTCGATGAGCCTGCGGGTGGTGGAGGGGGCCATGACCGCGTCGCCGCCGTGCACATGGTGGATCGCGGCCATGAGCTCCTCCAGGGAGGCGTCCTTGAGGAGGAAGCCGCTGGCGCCCGCCCGGATCGCCTCGTAGGCGTACTCGTCGAGGTCGAAGGTGGTCAGGACAATGACTCGGGGGCCGCCGGCGCCGCCCCGGGTGATGGTGCGCGTCGCCTCGATCCCGTTCATTCGCGGCATGCGCACGTCCATGAGGACGATATCCGCCTCGACCCGCTCGATCAGGTCGACGGCGGCGCGTCCGTCCTCCGCCTCCCCGACGACCTCGACTCCCTCCTGGGTCTCCAGCAGCATGCGGAAACCGAGTCGGTACATCTCCTGGTCGTCGACGAGGATGAGTCGAAGAGTCATGCACCCTCCTCGGTGGTTTCCGGTTTCGGAGACTTCGGGGGCTCTGTGGATTCCTGCTCCGACCGCTCCTCCCACGGCAGCACCGCTCGGAGGCGGAAGCCACCTTCGTCTCGAGGTCCCGCCTCCAGCGTGCCCCTGTGAGAGGCGACTCGCTCGCGCATACCTGTCAGACCGTGCCCGGGAACCGTGGGCACGGTCTCCGCGGGCAGGCCTCCGCCGTCGTCGAGGACCTCGACGACGATGCCCGCGGGCTCCCGGCGTACACGGACCTCGACGCTGCTGACGGTGCCGGCGTGCCGACGCGCGTTGGCCAGTCCCTCCTGGACGATCCGGTAGACGGTCAGGCCGATCCCTGCCGGCAGGTGCAGGGTGTCCGGCATCTCGAGTCGGGCCGGCAGACCCGTGCCCCGGGCCTCGGCGACCAGTTCCGCCAGATCCCGCTCGCCGGGCTGAGGGGCATGCGGAACCTCGTCCTCGCCGCGCAGGATGGCCAGCATCCGGCGCATGTCGCCCAGGGCCTCGCGCCCGGTGTCTCGGACGCGGCGCATGGCCACCGCCGCCCGGTCCGGATCCGAAGCGGCCGTCGCTGCCGCGCCGTCGGCGACGACCACCATGACCCCCAGGCCGTGGGAGACGATGTCGTGGATCTCGCGGGCGATTCGTGAGCGCTCCTGGCGCTCGGCCTGCTCGTGGCGCAGTTCGGCCTCGCGCAGCCGGTACTCGGTGCTGCGCGCCAGGGCGGCCAGGTGGGCGCGGCGCGTGCGCTTCAGGACGCCTGCGGTCCAGGCCCACAGGACGGCGACGACGCAGAGCGCGGGCAGACTCAGGCGGCTGTACCCCATTCGGAGCACAGGGATGAAGGCCGCAATGACCCAGGTGCTGACGAGCGCCGCGCAGGGCAGGGAGATCGCCGACCGCCTGGCGGCGGCCAGGTGGTGGACCAGCAGCGCCAGCAGGAGGTCCACGGGAAGGACACTGGATCCCGGGCCCACCGGGAGCTGGGCCCAGGCGAGGAGAATCGCCACCGCGAAGGCGATTGTGGGGGAGTGGTGTCGCAGCAGCCAGCACAGTCCGAGTCCAGCACTGACTGCCTCCAGCAGCCACCGCTGCGTTGTCGACGCCGCGGTGAGGGGGAGGGCGAGCTGGTTGTAGCCCAGGATGAGGGCGAGCACTGTGAGGTCGACGGCGCGGCGGTGACGCTCCAGCCATCGCTGGGGCCAGGGCGCAGAAACCTCCCCCGGGCTCGACGACGGCTCGGGCCTGTGCTCCATGTCCCCAGATTACGGGCCGATCGTCGGCGGTGGCGGTGCCTACAGGTCCCCGACCTTCTGGAGGCGCTGGAGACTGAGCCAGCCCACCGGGATCGGGATCCAGAAGGTGACCAGGCGGTAGACGATCGCCGTGGACAGCGCCACCCCGTAGGGGACGCCGGCGGCGACGAGCCCGGCGGTCAGGGCGAGCTCGACCGGCCCGATACCGCCGGGGGAGGGCACGATCGAGCCCACCGTGTTGGAGGCCAGGTAGGTGATGGCCAGGACCGCGAAGGGCACCGTGTAGCCGAAGGCCCACAGGCTCGCGCTGAAGGACAGGATGTAGGACAGGCTCAGCATGAGCGCGCCGCCCACCCCCAGGGCCAGGCGCACCGGGTTGGACATGACCCACACGAGCCGCGGCCACACCTGGCGATAGGTCGGCTCGATCTTGGCCCACGTCCAGCCGCGCGCCCGGGGAACGACCAGCACGACCGCCGCCACCACGACGATGGCGCCTGCCGCCACCAGCATCCACCCCGACGGCAGGGTCAGTCCTGTGGACTGGCCGGTCATGGCCGCCAGCACCACGAGCAGCACCACCGTGACGACGAACTGGACCACCTGGACCAGGGCCACCGTGGCCACGCCGACTGCCGTCGGCACGCCCTTGCGGTTGAGGAATCGCAGGTTGATGGCCGCCCCGCCCACACCGGCCGGTGCCACGAGGGAGATGACGGCACTGGCCAGGTGCACCTCGGTGGAGCGCCACAACGAGAGCCGTTCGGGACTGAAGGCCACCAGCGTCAGCCCGGCGCCCACGTAGGTCGCCACGGAGAAGGCCAGGGCCGCCAGCATCCACCAGATGTTGGCCTGTGAGACGGCAGCGCTGACCTGCTGGAAGTCCATCCCCGCCATCAGCGTCCACACCGCGACCAGCCCGACCACCACCATGAGAACAACACGCGTGGAGAATCGGTTGAGGCGTGCCGGCTCGGCGTCGGCCGTCGGAGTGAGGGTCACGAGGGCGTCGCGCAGGTCCTGGAGCACCTGCCGGCTGGCCCCGCGCCGCCCCATGACCTCACGGGTCTGGCGCGGCAGTACCACCCGCTGGAGCATGGGGGCTATCGAGGCCAGCTGCGCCATGGTCAGCGAGCGGGAGGCGGCGTCGATGGCCCGCTCAGCGCCCACGCTCAGGGCGGTCAGCGCCAGAGCCTGGGCCAGGTCCACGCGGCGGGAGAGCTCGGAGGAGATCGTCTCGCCCGAGGCCCAGTCCAGGAGCCACAGTTGCCCGGCCTCGTCGACGACGACGCTCGAGGCATCGATGCTGCCGTGGGCCAGTCCTGCGGCGTGGGCGCGCTGGAGCTGGCCCCACAGCTGGTCCAGGACGTTGTCGTCGACCTCGGTCCCCAGGTCCTGGATGGAACGGGCGCCGACGACGTGGTCGGTCACCATGAGCACCGACTCGGCGGCCTCGGCCATGCCCAGCAGGCCGGGGGTGCGCACACGGGCGCGGCGCGCCTCCATCGTCATGAGGGCGGCGTGCTCGGCGGCCGGCCGCAGGGACAGGTCGCGGGTGGGGGACAGGCCCTTGATGCGGATCTGGTCCCAGATGTTGGACAGGAAGCCGGCCACCTGCCGGTCGGCATCGAGGAGGGTGACGTTGCGGCGCTCGCCGGCCGAGTCCCACACGGCGTACATCCGGTGGACCGAGGCCCGCTCCTGGGAGAGGGCCTCGCTGGAGGCCTCGGCGAGGACCGCGGCCAGGTCGACGTCGGTGGCCGGCCTGATCGTGTTGGCGCCGACTGGGTCCGCTGCGGCCGGCTCGGTGGCCGACTCGGTGCCCGACGTGGAGGCGGGGCTGGTGGAGGGCTCGGCGGCGGGACTGCCGGCCGGGTCGGCGACCCCACCAACAGGGTGAGCGGGAGGTGGCGTCTCAACCGCTGTCCGCGGGTCGGTCGGCACGCCGTCGACGACGTCCGTCGAGGCGGCCGACGCCAACGGGGCCTCGCGGACCTGCTCACGGACCTGCTCGGTGTAGCCCAGGGGCGCGTCAGTGGTGACGACCCAGGCGCGCGCCTCGGGGGCGCGGTCCATGCGGACCACGCGCACGGCGTCGATCCCGGCCCGCCGCAGTGCGCGCACGAGCGTCACCCCGTGGGCGCGGCGGTCCTCCACGCCGAAGACGTAACGGACCAGCAGGCCGACGGCGCGGCCCAGCAGCAGGGACAGCACCGCGCCGGGCAGGGTCAGGGCACCGCGCAGGACCGCCAGGCCGAGGACCACCAACATGGCTGCCCAGCCCGAGCGCATCGTCGTCGAGCTGTTGCGGTCACCGGCGCCCGTGAGCAGGCCCGCCATAGAGGCGAAGACCGTGGAGACGCCCAGCTGGGCGGTACCTGAGGCGGTGACCGTCAGCCCCATGACCAGGGCGGTCGGCCCCCACATGACCAATCCGGTCATGGCGGCGAGGGCAACCACGTACCCGGCGAGCCCTGACAGGACGGCCTGGCCGCAGGAGCGCCAGGAGCGGCGCAGGAGGCGGTCGAGCAGCACGGCCAGCGGCACGATGAATGTGGTCAGACCCTCGACGGCCTGCAGGGGGAAGACGAGGATGCGGCGCAGCACCACCGCCAGCGCGTTCTGAACGTCCTGGGTGACGCCGGTCGTTGTCTGGCGGGCATAGATCGCCAGGATGAGGACGGCGCCGACACCCAGGAGGGTCAGAGTCAGGTCGAGCAGGTCCTCGGTGCGGCGCAGGCGGTGCGCGGTGGTGTCCACCAGGAGCGTCGTCGAGCGGGGCGTGGTGTGGTCGGAGGTCGGGGTGGGCTCGGCCATGGGGGCGACCCCGATGACGGGGAGGCCGACCGGCGAGGTGGAGGCTGACTCGGCCGAAAGTGCCGAGGTCGCGGAGACGGCTGACGGGCTGGGGGCCGCAGGTTCCTGCTGGGCGACGGCTCTGGGGGGCTCGCTGGGAGGCTCGGTGACCGTCGAGGCGTGGTCGAGGTCGCCGACCGGCGGAGGCGAGCCTGGTGCCGCATCTGTCATGACGCCGATTCTAAGGGGCGTGCCTGTGCAAACCCTCGTACGCCGGAAGGAACCGCGCGGCAACGGGTGTCTTACTCGAAGTAGTTTGCGACGCAAACTAAAGAGGGCCGACTACCAGAACAAGACCTGCTCCGGGCGCAGTCCTGCCACCTACCTGGCGCTGACTTCCGAGGGGCGGGTCGCCTTCGAGCGGTACGTGCGCAATCTGCGTGCCCTGCTCGACGGCTGAGCTCTCGGGGAACGGACCTCAACAGGGGGTATTATTAACCGCTTGGTTGGCGTATAGTGTGAATCGGGTCTCATAGGTGGGTGCCGATGGCGGTGCCTTCGTGAGGCCCTGTTGCAAGGGTCGGCCGGTGTCCGTCGGCCGACCGGACCTCGGGGCGGGTGGTCCGCCCCGCCAATCCCGTCACCGTCGACCACCCAAGGACACGCCATGCCTCTCAGTGCACAGACCACACCCATCGACCCTCCAGCCCACCTCCGGCCCGGCCACGTCTACGCCCACCGGCTCAGCCGACGGACCCTGCTCAAGGGGGTGGGCGGGCTCGCCGCCGCCTCCGTCATCGGGGGCGGCGCCGTCGTCGCCGGATCGGCCCCGGCCCAGGCCGCCCTCACCGTGGCCGAGCACGAGGACCACGGCCGCATGCAGTACTACAAGCTGGCCACGTCGTCGGTCGGCTTGCTGCCGAGGGTCAACGTGCTGCTTCCCGACGGCTACGACATCTCGCGCCGCTACCCGGTGCTCTTCCTGCTGCATGGCGGCGGTGAGAACTACTCGACCTTCGACACGAAGTACGACATCCGCAACCACACCGCAGGCCGCGACCTCATCGTCGTCATGCCCGACGGCGGGGCGGCCGGCTGGTACTCCGACCCCGAGTCCTCCAACGTGGGGCCGCGCAACTGGGAGACCTTCCACGTGGGCGAGCTCATCCCCTGGGTCGACGCCACCTTCAGCACCATTGCCCAGCCCTCCGGGCGCGCCGTCTCCGGCTTCTCCATGGGTGGCTTTGGGGCTCTGAAGTACGCCGCGAAGCACCCCGAGCTCTTCGGGTCCGTCTCGAGCCACTCGGGGCCGGCGGACCTGCGCATCCAGGACGGCGCGGTGGTCCACTGGGCGAACTTCACCGCCGGAGCCACCGACCTCAAGGGCGGCACGATCTACGGGATCCCGTGGGACCAGACGCGCGTGAGCGCCGACAACCCGGTCGAGCACGTGGAGAGCTACCGGGGTAAGCGCGTCTTCCTCGTGTGCGGCACCGAGAGTGATCGGTACGAGAGCGTCGTCCTGCCCAGCCAGCAGAGCTTCGAGAAGGCGCTCGCCGGCGCCGGTATCGACTACGAGCGCTATGAGGACACCGGCGCCCATATTGTGCGCTGGGGTCGCATCCAGCAGGACATCGACTCCATGCTCAACTTCCTCACCAAGGCCGGGTGAGTGCGGGGACCCGCTGTAGGCCGTTTCGGAGAAACGTCCGTCGTCGGCGACTGCGTTCTTCATCGGGGACGTACTTTTCCCGCAGACGACTGAGATCTGCCCTCAGCCATCTGCGGGAAAACGCAGTTCTCGCGGGAGATGTACGTACCCGACGGTGCCGAGCGGGTGTACTGGGCCGATTTGCTAGCGCACGCCGCCGGTGCGACGGGCGACAATGGCCAGTAGGCCCCACATGACAGCGCCGATGCAGACAATGGCGAACACGAGAGGAAGCATGCTCGCCGCGTCCAGTTTCCCTGCCGTCGACACGGCCGACGATCCCAGGGTCAGGGTCTTGCTGAGGATGCCCTGCGGGACGAGGTAGATCAGGGGGTTCTGACTCGCCAGGAGGCCGAAACTCACGACGCAGCCGAGGAAGGCGACCGCCACGGGTGCGGCGAAGGATCGCATGAGCATGCTCAGCAGCGACTGCACCGCGACCAGTGGCAGCGCGCCCAGGGCGGCCAGCAGGCCGGAGGCGACGAAGGCTGTTGGTATTGCCGGCCCCAAGCCCGCGACGGTGATGCCCGCCAACCAGGCCAGCGCCAGCAGAACGCCCTGCATGGCCAGGACCGGGACGAGGATGACCAGGGTTTTGGCCAGTGCCACAGCCGCCGGAGAGTGCGGGGTGGTACGCATCGCGTTCCAGCTCGTGCCCCGGTGCTCCACGCGCCACACGGTCGAGGCCAGCAGGGCAATCCCCAGGGAACAGAACATCATCGAGTAGAAGAGAGTGATCTGTGAGCTGAGCGAGATCCACCCTTCGAATGACTCGCGATTCATGATGAAGTTGACCGTACCTGTGATGACGGCCAGAAGCGGCAGTAGAACGGCGACGACCCATGCCGAGGAGCGCCTGAGCTTGATGGCCTCGGCGGCCAGCAGGGAGGTGAAGCCGCTTCGGCTACTACTGCCGCTGCTGTCCGGTGCCGTGGGCTCGGCCGGGGCGGGACGGGCGCTGGAGCTGGCCGGGGCGGGTCGTGTGAAGCCGGCGCCGCGGGGCATGGTGGAAGCGTTGACGGGTGTGCTCATGGGGATCACCTCTCGATCCGGTCGAGCCGGTGGGTAGCGAAAGCGAAGGCAAGTGTGGTCAGGATCAAGAATCCCGTGATCCAGGCCGATGGCGGACTGATGTATTCGTAACCGGTCTTGTCTCCGGACGTGATGAATCTGGTGGGGATGATAACGGTGTAGTAGCCCCAGGGGAGGAGGCGGGCCACTGAGACCGGGGCCAACAGCATGAAGGCACCGGTGAAACCGCCCAGCAGTCCCGCGCTCACGACGACCAGCTGGTTCTCCACCACGGCGGCGAGCCACAGGTGGAAGGCGCACATGGTCAGGTCCACGGTGATGAGCAGGATCGTATAGGTGACCCAAGGGCCGACGTCGAGCGGGACACTGATGCCCATAATGCGGGCGAAGACGATGAGGACTGCGTTCTGGAGGACGACGGCCGGGACGATGACAACCGTCAGCGCCGCGAGCTTGACCCGGCACAGGGCCCCGGGTGTCAGGCCCGAGGTGGCGGCCAGGTTCCACCCGGCCCCGCTGTGCTCGATATCGGTCTGCCGGCTGGCGAGGACCGCGGCGAAGACCGCGCCGGTCATTGCGTTGAAGAAGGCGGTGTTCAGTAACAGCATCGCCCACGGCTTGGCGGCTGGGTCGGCGAAGGACTTGATCGTCGACTGGCTGAACAGATTGGTGCTGCTCAGTGCTACCGAGGCGATGACGAGCAGCGCGGTCACCAGCAGCACCCGCAGGCGGCGCATCTTGAGGATCTCGACGCGCACGGACGTGAAAAGACCGGGCGCGGTCCGGGTACTGCGGGAGCCGCGTGCTGACGGCGCAGGTCTCGTTGAGCCGGCGATTCCGGCTGCGGCGGGGGGCTGGGAGGGGACGGGTGCTGACGAGAGCGCGGCGCTGGTCATCACAGGACACCTCCTCCCCGGCCGGTGAGGTCCATAAAGACGTCCTCGAGGCTCTGGGCCTCGCGGCGCACCTCGTGCAGCTCGACGCCCGCGGCGGCCAGCCGACTGATGAGCTCGGCGACGGCGCCCTTCGACATCCCCGGAATGCGCACGCCCTGCGGCACCAGTGCCGGACCGCTCGG
>ERZ1023282.313-NODE-313-length-25275-cov-5.526249_pt1 | contig 25275 bp, 18 predicted proteins | sample MGYA00521262_ERZ1023282 | MGnify/ENA primary metagenome ERZ1023282 (study PRJEB32759, sample SAMN07749867) | skin metagenome | biome: transportation; feature: city; material: polyester macromolecule | host: Homo sapiens | place: Hong Kong:KT line | collected... | reverse complement strand
GGAAGGGCCATCGCTCAACGGATAAAAGGTACGCCGGGGATAACAGGCTGATGATGCCCAAGAGTCCATATCGACGGCATTGTTTGGCACCTCGATGTCGACTCATCACATCCTGGGGCTGGAGCAGGTCCCAAGGGTTTGGCTGTTCGCCAATTAAAGTGGTACGTGAGTTGGGTTCAGAACGTCGCGAGACAGTTCGGTCCCTATCTGCCGTGGGTGTAGGAGAATTGAGAGGATCTGTCCCTAGTACGAGAGGACCGGGATGGACGTACCTCTGGTGGACCTGTTGTGGCGCCAGCCGCATTGCAGGGTAGCTATGTACGGACGGGATAACCGCTGAAAGCATCTAAGCGGGAAACCCACCTCAAAACCAGTTCTCCCTGAAGAGCCGTGGAAGACCACCACGTCGATAGGAAGCGTGTGGAAGTGCAGCAATGCATGAAGCTTAGCTTTACTAATAGCTCGTTCGGCTTGATCCTCTCATTAGTCAATGTTCATCTTTTAAAAGCCCCTATAGGGGCTTTGTAAAAGATTAGTTTTTTGTCTTCACGCCAGTTGGCTGCGCCAACGGCTGCAGACGGCACGGCCTGACCGGCCGGCGCGCACTTGCGCTTGCCGTCGCTACGCTCGGAACTCTTGTCTCCTGCAAGGCTTTGAAAAACTAATCCTCAAAATCTCAATTAAGACCAGGTATGTCCTTCATGGAAAAAGAGTTCCAAACCGTCAGGTTTGGCAAGGCCGACCGGCCGCCGCTGCTGATGCAGCGCGCCCGCGCAGGCTAGGCTGCAAAGCAGCCGCTCAGCCGTGAGCGACATATAACTTCACATCCAAATTGCCCTTCGCCGGCCTGGTGGCTCTAGCGGGGAGCCCCCACCCGATCCCATCCCGAACTCGGCCGTGAAACTCCCCAGCGCTAATGGTACTGCATCTTAAGGTGTGGGAGAGTAGGTCGCTGCCAGGCCTGCAAAGCGCAATTTGGACACTTCAGTGCACTATCGGCTAACGCCTACTTGAGTGCATCTCTTCCAAAAGTGTGCCAACACATCAGCACATATCTGACTGCCAATACGCAGACGATGAAACAAACACCAGCACCAAAAAGCTCAAGAGCAACCGGTGCCGGCACCGTGGAGCAGCCTACCGCGACGCCCGCAAGGCCGAAGGCCTGAGGACGCGCTAAACAAAATGAACCGGGCTTGCACAAAGCCTCTCAGTCAGGCAAAGAACCACGGATTAAAAAAATAACGCGGGATGGAGCAGCCCGGTAGCTCGTCAGGCTCATAACCTGAAGGTCGCAGGTTCAAATCCTGCTCCCGCAACCAATAAAAACAGCCGCCTTCTGGGCGGCTTTTTTGTTGGAAGGGCTCGCTGATTTTGACCTGACCGGGTCCCCGGAAGGAGGACAACGCCCGACGCAACGGGGCAGAAAACATTCAAATCCTGCTCCCGCAAACAAATCCCCAAAAAACTCAAAACCTCGCTCTTTAGCGGCGGATATGCGCGTCTTGAAACAGCTGCGCTCCGAACTCATGGCAGACGACCAAAAAGCAATAAAACTCAAACAAAAAGGCAAATGCGTAAAAGTCTGATCACAAAATCAAAGCTACCTGAATAAAGGCCTAGCATCGGTTCAAGAAATAAAATGCATCATAGCGGCCGAACGTCTACAGCGTGAAAGCTGCTTTGGTCGCCGGACGATCGCAAAACGCCTTTGACGGGGGCGACATCCGAATAGTCGCGGCCATAGGCAACGACGATATGGTCCGAGCCAGCGAAGCAGGCGTTCGTCGGATCGTATTCAATCCACCCGGTCTCTATGCCACACCATGCACAAACCCAGGCATGCATGGCATCGGCGCCCTCGAGGCGCGGCTGACCTTTTGGAGGCAATGTTCTCAAGAAGCCGGACACATATCCGGCCGGGATACCAAGTGATCGTAGGCCTGAAATCATGATATGAGAAAAATCCTGACACACACCATGGCGTTGTGAAAATGCCTCGGCGGGCGATGTGGACACTTCGGTTGCCTCCGGATCAAAACGCATTTCTTCGTGCAACGCTTTGCCAATAGCTTTCACGATGCTCATGGTGGAAAGCCCAGTGCCTGATTGATCCTTGGCAAATTCCGTTATGGCTGAATCGGCCGGAACCCTTGGAGAGATACCTGTATAGTGTGCCGGGGCGATGGCGGTTAGGTTCCGGTTCGCCAGAACCTCCTGTTCAAGCGTTTGGAGGTCCGGCGAAAAATCGAGACTGGCGGCAGGTTGGAGCCGTTCAACAGTCGCCTTGAGAGACACTTCGATCTTGTCAATTGGCTCATGAAACACCAGGACCGTCATGACATTGCCAAAAAAATCACGGGTATCGTGTCGTTCCTGAGGCTTGGGCTCAATAATCAGCAATCTGGAGGGGACGGTCTGTTTGCCCGGGACGTCGGAGGGCAAAAGCCGGACAAGGGTTCGTGCGTGTTCAGATGGCGCCCCATAATCATATCCGACAGTCAGGCGAATTTCATAGCGCATCAGTTTTCATTCCGATCCTAGATCAGATAATTGGTGGTCAGGCGGTCCGAGACTTCGGACAGACGAATGCGAACGCGCTCTAGCCGCCGTGCGTTCATTTCTGATGGTGAGGCGACAGACAGCTGCGCCTCAAGTGGCAGTAGCGCCCTGAGAACGGGCGACACGCGGCCGCTAATCCTTGCATTCGGCAGGTCCTCTGCAATCCGCCGCATGGCTGTGACCTGAAAGAGTATTGCGCGTGGATTGCTGGCATCGAGAGCCAAGAGGTCGGTGACGGTTTCGTTTGTTGGGTCAATGCGATAACGGCGCTGATGGGTGATCACGCTGTCAGCATACTCAAGGGCAACATCCGGGAAACCGGGTCCGGCGTCATCTCCTGCAAATGCCATCAATACGCCGGCCGCCCCATCTGCGCGTTCTATCGCCCGGCCGAGCGTCAGGAACCGCCAACCGGAGGTCCGGTGCATGTTTTCATGCACAAGGCCTTTGAAGCCGGTGATCTTTCTCAAAAGAATGCCAAGCGCTCTCGCCGTGTCGTCTCCACGGGCAAGGTCCGGGGTCAGATCTTTCAAACTGTTGGTGAGATCGGCGAGGGCCGCCCAACCATCTATCGAGAACCGGTCGCGGACTTTGCCCGCAGATACCCGGGCAGCGCTCAAGGGTGGGTTCAGCGCGGTGATGACGGCCTCATCAGGATCGAGCGACAGCAGTCGGAGCTGTTCTGCGATTTGAACAAGCCGCGGGTCTTGGTCATATCCTGCCTCAGCAAGCCGCAGATGATAGCCGCGCAGCAGTCGGATCACGCCCTCAGCTCTTTCTATATAGCGTCCGAGCCAAAAGAGATTGTCCGCCGCCCGGCTGGGCAGGACGCTTGGCCCTTGACGCCGGAAGTTCTTCGCATCGAAAAGCGTCTCCTGCCGGACAGCGCTGTCTCTCATGACCCAGACGTCTGCGACTGACCCGCCTTGTTGCATGGAGAGGGCTGTGGCATCGCCGCCGCGGCCGATCCGGGCATAGCCTCCGGGCAGGAAAACCCACCCTTCGGCCGTGCGGGCAGCAAAGACACGGATGCTCATGGGGCGGGGGACAAGCCTGTCGCCATCCCAGACCGGTGTGGTCGATAGGGTTACGGCCTCTTGTCCGACAAGCTGGCCGGCGCCGGTGTCTATCCAGGTCGAGAGGGCCTCGGGCGTTTGCAAAGCTGGGTCGTGTCTTGGACCATCTGTCCGGCCGATATCGAAGGGCAGGGCCCTGCTGAAAGCTTCCCCGACGAACAAGTCTTCTGCGTTGGCTTTCACATAGTCCCGCTCGGCGGCTTGTCCGCACCACCAGGTTGCCAGATTTGGGATTTTGAGATGTTCACCCAATACCACATCGGCGATCTGCGGCAGGAATGCCATCAAGGCTCTGGTTTCAAGGATCCCGGAGCCGAGGCTGTTGACCAGATTCACATTCGAGTGGCGAACCGCATCCACTAGTCCAGGTGTTCCAAGGTGAGATGTCTCATCAAGTTCCAACGGATCCGCGTATGACGCATCCAGCCGGCGCCACAGAACACTGACCGGTTTGGGGCCGGACACGGTCCGCATTTGAACCGTGCCGTCCTGCACAAGAAGATCCGCGCCCTCCAGAAGTGTCAGTCCGAGATAACGCGCAATGTAAGTGTGTTCAAAGTAAGTATCGTTGCCGGGGCCCGGCGTCAGGATCGCAGTGCGCCCCCCCTCAGTCGAAGGCAAGTCATCCATGGCATCGCGAAAGGCGCGGAAAAAACCCGCCAACCGCTGTACTCTGGACTGTGGAAACGGTTCGGGAAACACCCGTACAGTCGCCATCCGGTTTTCCAGCGCAAAACCAGCGCCGGATGGGGCTTGTGTTCTGTCGCCCAACACCAGCCAGGAGCCGTCCGGGCTGCGGCCGATTTCGAACGCCAGAAAATGGAGATGGTGGCCCGAAGCCGGTGTCAAACCGACGAGCGGCCGGTGCCATTCCGGGTTTTGTGCGACAAGTTCTGCGGGCAAATGACCATCGCGGACCAGGGTTGCGTCGCCATAAAGATCGGCCACCACCCGCTCCAAGAGCTCAGCGCGTTGCGTCAGCCCTTCACAGATCTCTGCCCATTCTCTTTCATGCAGGATCACCGGAATATGGCTCAGGGGCCAGTCGCGTTCCTGGTGAGGGTCAGTGCTGTATTGGCGGAAAAACACTCCGGCATCCCGCAGGTATTGATCTCCGCGGGCGAAATAGGCCGTGATCTCCGGCTGCGACAGTTGCGACAGTTGCTTAATGAATGGCCCCCAAACCGGGCGCATCACGCCATTGGGGTCAAGCAGCTCGTCAGCGACGCCGGATTGGAGGGCATAATCCCGCAACAAGGGGTTTGTTGCCGAAAGGGTTTCTTTTGCGGGCGTGGTCATATCAACCCGCCTTGCCGCCGCAGATCTAGCGTCATTGGGAACTCCGGATGCGGCGTTTCCCAGATAGGGGTGTATTGCCCGGAGGAATGGCCAAACCCTTCGAACCGGGCCAGCCGGCGTGCTTCCGCTTCGTTGCCATTGACGGGAAACGTGTCGTAGTTTCGGCCGCCTGGATGCGCCACATGATAGACACACCCGCCGACCGGCCGCGATGACCAGCGGTCATAGATGTCGAAGGTCAAAGGGGCGTTGACTGGCAGAACGGGGTGCAAGGCTTCGGCCGGTTGCCAGGCTTTGAAACGGACACCGCCAACATTGGTTCCCGCCGTACCGGTTTCGGTCATCGGTATTGGGCGCTGGTTGCACATGATGGCATACCGGTCTTTAAAGGCGGTCGTCATCTGCACTTGAAGGCGCTCCACCGAGCTGTCGGTGTACCGGACCGTTCCGCCAATTGCTCCGGTCTCGCCAAGGACATGCCACGGTTCCAGGGCCTGCCGGATCTCCAGATGAACACCTTCGACATCGACCGCACCACAGAACGGGAAGCGGAACTCGGCTTGGGCTTCATACCAGGCAGGGTCGAGCTCGAAACCATGGTCTTTCAAATCCGCAAGAACGGAGAGGAAATCCTGCCAGACAAAATGCGGGAGCATATATCGATCATGAAGAACCGTGCCCCAGCGCACCGGCTGGCCCGTCACCGGTTTCGCCCAGCACCGTGCAATGATGGCTCGCAAGAGCAGCTGCTGTGCAAGGTTCATGCGCGGGTGCGGCGGCATTTCGAAGCCCCGGAACTCTACAAGTCCCAAACGGCCAGTCGGGCCATCCGGGGAATAAAGCTTGTCGATGCAGATTTCTGCCCGGTGGGTGTTGCCGGTGACATCCGTCATCATGTTCCGGAGCAGGCGGTCAACAAGCCAAGGCGGCGTGTAATCTCCAGTGCCCGGTCCGGCAATCTGGGACAACGCGATTTCCAGCTCATAAAGAGTATCGTGGCGGGCTTCGTCGATCCGTGGAGCCTGGCTGGTCGGGCCGATAAACAGCCCGGAAAACAAGTAGGACAATGACGGGTGGCGCTGCCACAGCAAGATCAGTGATTTGAGGAGGTCCGGGCGCCGCAAGAAAGGACTGTCTTCCAGCGCCGCACCGCCAACGACAACATGATTTCCGCCGCCGGTGCCCGTGTGCCGGCCATCAATCATGAACTTGTCCGCCCCCAAGCGGCATTGTCGGGTCTCTTCGTAGATCGCTTCCGTCGTCGCGACGCAATCGTCCCAGCTTGCAGCGGGATGAATGTTGACCTCCAGAACGCCGGGGTCCGGAGCGACCCGGACAACGTTGAGCCTTGGGTCATTCGGCGGCCCATATCCTTCGATATGAACCTTGAGGCCGAGCTGTTCTGCACTCAGCTCTGCAGCGGCGAGAAGCTCGAGATACTCTTCAAGACGTTCGACGGGTGGCATAAAGATGCACAGCCGACCCTCGCGCAGTTCGATCGCAAGTGCGGTTCGGACGGACCCATCTGATGGATCGATCCCTCCTTGCGGGACAACAGTTTGAACATCCCCGGTTTCCCGCTGTGTCTGTACCGGTTGGGAATGCTCAGCACTTGTCTCCGGCAAAAGCTCAGCTTTTTCCTTCTCCTCTGCGGCGAGCCGGTCAATTTCCTCCTGAATGGCACGCCGGCGTTTCTGCGTGAGCTCATCCTGATAGTCAGGCAGGGCAGCAGTTTGCAGGGAAGGGTCCGCCGTGTACGTGTAGGGATAATCGACAGGCCGGATATAGGGCAGGGATCCAAGCGGCAACCGGAAACCGGCAGGGCTGTCGCCTGGAACGAGGAACAGGTGGCCCCGGCGCGACCGCCAGCGTTCAGACCGCCATTTTGGCCCTGTGCTTTTGCTCTGCCAGCTCTGGACCGGCAGCACGTATCCGACCGCGGTTTCAAGGCCACGACCAAAGACGCGTGCAAACCGGGCCCGCTCCTCGGCATCTTTTAGTTTTGGATTCTGCGGCGAAAGATTCTCCGGAAGGTTTGCTTCCTTCACGATCCATTCGGCTGGATCTTCAAAGACTGGTTGGACATGTTCCTTCGGCAGGTCGAGGTGCTCGGCAATGGCTTCGAGCAGCGCGCCCGCCTTGGATGGATCTTCGACGGGCTTGCTGTCCTCAAGCGCGATCAGGTCCGGGTTTTTCCAGATCTGCGCGCCGTCTGTCCGCCAAAACAGCGAAAACGACCAGCGTGGTAGCGTTTCGCCCGGATACCATTTCCCCTGCCCGTAGTGCAGGACCCCGCCGGGCGCAAACCGTTCGCGCAGGCGGCGGATCAACTGATCGGCCAACCCCCGTTTTGTCGGTCCGACAGCGGCGGTGTTCCACTCTGAACTTTCAAAGTCATCAATGGAGACAAAGGTCGGCTCCCCGCCCATTGTGAGCCGGACATCTCCGGCTGTCAGCGCCTCATCGACATTTCGTCCGGTTTGAAGAAGCCGCTCCCAGGCGTCATCGGAAAAGGGTTTTGTAATCCTTGGATGCTCGGAAACACGGGCGATGTTCATGTCGAACTTGAAGTCGGTTTCGGCAAATGTGGCCGACCCGGAAATTGGAGCCGCGTTCTTGTAATGGGGTGTTGCAGCCAGCGGGATATGGCTCTCACCGGTCAAAAGGCCGGATGTCGGATCAAGACCGATCCATCCTGCGCCAGGAATATACACCTCAACCCAGGCATGGAGATCCGTGAAGTCATGGTCTGTGCCGGAGGGGCCATCCAGAGCCTTCAGATCCGGTTTCAACTGGATCAGGTAGCCGGAGACGAACCGTGCAGCAAATCCGAGATGCCTGAGTACCTGAACAAGCAGCCAGCTTGAATCCCGGCACGATCCGGAGCCTTTGGAGAGGGTCTCCTCAGGCGTCTGAACGCCCGGCTCGAGACGGATTGTATAGTCGATTTCCTCCGAGACCCTGTGATTGAGGCCAACAAGAAAATCGACCGTGCGGGTTTCGTCCAGACCGATCGACCCGATGAATTTTGCCAGTTTCGGCCCTTCCGCCTCTGGTGTCCGATAGATGACCAGATCGTCTTTTAGGTCCGCATCGTACTCGAATGGCCAATGCTCGGCGCGATCTTCAACGAAAAAATCGAACGGATTGTAGACGGTCATGTCCGCAACAAGATCAACTTCGATTTTGAACTCCCGAACCGGCTCCGGAAACACGAAACGGGCGAGCCAGTTGCCGTATGGGTCTTGCTGATGATTGACGAAATGGCCACCCGGAGAAACCTTCAGGCTGTGCGAAATCACCCGCGTCCGGCTGTGCGGTGCCGGTCTCAGCCTGACAATCTGCGGTGAAAGTGTCACCGGCCGGTCATAGGCATAGTGGGTTAGGTGATAAAGACTTGCATGAATGGCCATGGAGTGCTCGTGTCGCGCGGGAGGTGACCTGTACTATGGCAGAGATAAATTGCTTTGCACAAGGACTGGAGCCAGCTGCCAACTGACCGCAACTGCAGAAAAAAGCGGCAGTCTTTGAGCCCAAAGCCGTTTCACGAGCGCAAACCTTTATTGAGTATCCACCTGGTCGGTATGCAGCGAGTGCAGGTTATCGCCGAAGAAAATCAATCCTTCTCCGGATCCGGGATCCAGCCGACAGCCACACGTGCCTCCGTTTCAAAGGGAGAGGCCACGGCACGCGCGGTGATCAACGCTTTAAGCTCCAGAGCGGTCAGGTCTTGGTCTTTTTCCAGAAGCCGGGCGGCAAGTGCGGCAAGGCGCGGGACGGCATAGCTGGAGCCGGATGTGACGCCAGCAGCTCCCCGGAAATCGGTCACCGCGATGTTTTCCGCAGGGACCATCAGGTCGACGCTGGCTCTGCCCCAGTTTGACCCCGGCGCCAATCGGCCAAAGCCATCTGCCGAGGTGACCGTCAGAATGTTGTCCAGATCGAGCGCCGCGGGATAGACCGGTTGTGCATCGATATCGCGGCCATTGTTGCCAGCTGACACGATGGCCAAGATGTTCTGGTCTTTGAGTGCTTCGGCGAAGTCCGTCCAGTCTTTCTCTGAATTGCTTCCGAGTGGCATCGCAAGGATACGGATCTCGTCGTCGAGTGCACGGGCAACAATATCGGCCATCCGGCTCATATCCGGGCGCGGATACCTGAAAGGAACCAGAGCCGCATTTGGGGCCTCGCGGGCGAATACGGAGGCGACCGCTGTGCCGTGGCGCACCGGGAGAAACGCACCCCTGGAGGTGTCGCCATCATAAGGCCAGGGGTCCATATCCCAAAAGTCGTATCCTATCGGAGCGCCGACATCGTCGCGCGCCAGCCGATCGCGAAACAGCGGGAGGTCATAGGCAAGTCCGGAATCAACAAAAGCCACCCGTGCGCCGCCAGGATCTGTGCCATCAGGCCACGGGGCTTGAAGAGTCTCAGTCCAGCGAAGGGTTTCCATGTCGCCTTGGAGCTGATCCATCAGGACCCAAGGCGCATCTTCGAAGCGGATCTTGCGGGCAGACCGGATCACACAGCTGCCATCTGCAATCGCAAGAAGGCTGGGAAGAAGCGCATTGTCCTTGTTCCGATAGTAGGTGACTCTGATTTGGCGGGGAGATCCCTCTGCGAGGCGGATTTCAACGGTCAGCTCATCACCACCTGGCAAAACCAGGCGTATGTCCTGCCGCAACGGCGGGCCTGATGACGGAATACTGGTTTCGCTGAGGAGCCAGCTTTGCGGAACTGCGTTTTGAATTGAAAGGCCGGTCGCAGGTGGGGCAGCACAGACGGATGTTATCGCGCGTTCCAAAACCGTCTTCGCGGATGGACCGGACAGTTCTTCGGCCTTGGTCTCCGGACTTCCAAGCAGAACGCTTGCAAGGACAGAAAGGATGGTTCCGGACCAGCTCGTCTTGGTGATGTAAGAAATCATGCAAGTCTCGTCCGATCACAGGTCCTGCGGATCTTGACCGCCTTTTCGGCGTCTACTTGTCCTTGCTCACACTCCGCCAAGCGGCAAAAGCGATGAGAACAAAGACCAGTGACAACAGCAAATGACCAATTTCCGGTCCGGTCAAGCCGAGCATGTTTGTCTCAGTGCCTCCATCATCAGCTGGGTTGTCCCAAATCCATTTCTGATGTCTGCCGATTCCTACGTACATGTCATTCGCCGGATCAGCCGGAGAGCAGTTACGACAGCTATACGGAGCGGATGGTGGTCTCCGCCAGTGCCGCTTGGACGGCCCGTATCTGAATTGCGAAGCCCGGCCTTAAGCGAGTGGCGCCTGTCCGGCGAGCCGGCCGAGGACTACGGCACTCAAGAGTCCGTTGCCGGACAGATACCCGCTGTCACCGCGGCCCGAAACGCCGCACGCTGCGCCACCGCAAGCATGAAGATTGGGTATCGGTGTTCCGTCTGTCTTTAGGACACGTGCATATTCGTCGGTTCGCAGGCCGCCCTGTGTGTGAAACAAGGCGCCCGTTACCCGGACACCGAAATAGGGTGGGGCTAGCTGTGTGTCGCCAAACTGGCGGCCAAAGCCATCTGTCTCATTCATTGGAAGGCTTGAGATTGTGGCGGTCAGATTTCCCGCCGGGAGGCCGAGCTGGTCTGCAAGGTCTTCGAGCGTCTCGCTGACTTTGATCGCGCCTACCGCTTCGGCGTTCTTGAAGTCCTCAAACTGGCGGGCGATCTTCGCAATCCGGCCGTCAAAAATCGTAAAGGCTTCCCCGCCTGGTTGGGCGAGCACCGCACGGGCGGCTTCCGAGTAACCTTGAGATTCATCCCAAAAGCGCTCTGCTTCTCGGTTCACCTGGACGCCGCCGCTTGAGATCACCGCCCATGTGATCAGGATCCCGTGCGGATGCGCAACGTTGCCGTGACCCTGGTACGCGCCAAGATGCGCCATGTCCGCGCCGATCTCTTTCCCCCAGAATATGGCTTCCCCGCGATTGCCGTCGTGACCAAACCAAAGGCCGTCGGCAATGTCCGGCATGAACTGGCTGACAAGATCGCGGTTTCCGCCGAAACCGTTGCAGGCCAGTATCAGCTTTTCACATCCGATGGTCTCCAGTCCGCCATCCGGGCGCTGAACAGTCACGCCGGTAATCCGGCCCTGATCGGTATGAAGTCTGACCGCGCGCCGTTCACAGATGATGTCGATGCCTCGGGTCTCGCAAGTTGAGCGCAGGCTGTCGATGAGTTCAATGCCGGACCGGGTGGAGAGGCCATGCATTCTGTGCCTGGAATGACCGGGGTAATCGAAGTTGGTTATGACCGAAAACGGCAGGCCGTGCGTTTCACTCAGCCAGTCTATGGCCGGGCCAGACTGTTGGGTCAGGAGATCTACAAGCGCCGGATCATTTTCCTGCTTTGCTTTAGCTTGAATGTCTTGTGCAAAAAGGTCTGCGCTGTCTGCGACACCCGCTGCCTTTTGAATGCTGGTGCCAGCTGCCGGTATAAGCCCTGCGGAGAGCGCCGTTGATCCGCGCGGGATGGGATCCGCCTCCACCACAAGAACAGATTGGCCGGCCTCTTGAGCGGACAGTGCCGCCACGAGACCGGCTGCACCGGCCCCAATGATCAGGGTCTCACAGTCCAGATCAAACGCGGCCGGCGCCGGTGAAACCTCAACGGTCACTTGGGTCATAGCTTGAACCCTTCGCCAGCATATCCGCGGTTCCGATCACGCCATTCAGGCCGTCGAAATCGAACATCCGGTCTTTGAACGGCCGGTTGCTGCCATTTGCACGTAGGCTAGCGTAGTACTCTTGTGCTGTCTTGGCCAAGGCCCGCACGATGCCGCCTGGGAAAATTACGATGGAAAAGCCTTGAGCTTCCAGATCGGAAGCGCCGGAAATAGGGGTGGCGCCGCCTTCCACCATGTTTGCCAGAAGCGGCACACGGCCTGCGAATTGGGTTGCGACTTCGGTCAACTGTTCGCGCGATTGGGGCGCTTCGATGAAGAGAATGTCTGCGCCTGCTTCCAGATAGGCTCCAGCTCGGTCGATGGCAGCTTGAAATCCTTCCACCGCAATGGCGTCCGTCCGGGCAATAATCAGGGTTTCTTCTGAGGCTCGTGCGTCCGCCATGGCCCGAACCTTCCCGGCCATCTCAGCAGCAGAGATCAGCGATTTATCGGCAAGATGCCCGCAGCGCTTCGGATAGGTCTGGTCTTCGACCTGGAGCGCAGTTGCCCCGGCGCGCTCATAAAGCCGCATGGTTCTTTGGGCGTTCAGCGCGTTCCCGAATCCGGTATCGGCATCGATAATGACCGGCAGATCGGTGCGGTCGGCAATCAACGCCATCGTGTCGGCCATTTCTGTAAAGGACGACAGGCCAATGTCCGGGCGGCCCAAACGGGTGTAGGCGACAGCGGCACCGCTCAAATAAAGGGCTTCGAACCCGGCGGCTTCGGCAAGCGAAGCCGTGAGGCCGTCATAAACACCAGGGGCGATAACAATCTCGTTCTGCTGCAGGCGTTTCTTGAGGCTCATGCCGCCACCTCCGGCCAATCGGTTGTGATGGTGTCCAGCAGGTCGGCACACGCCATCTGATGAGTCACGGTGGCCAGAGACAGCAGGGTTGCCTCGTGCACATCGTTCTTGAAGGCAGCAGAGCCGTCCGTCAAAAGCACGGTTTCAATATCGCGCAGATGAGCGTCGCGCAGTGTGGATGCGACACCTCCGTTGGTGACGATCCCGCCAACGATCAGCCTGTCGATGCCAACAGCGCGCATGATGTATTCCAGTCGTGTCTGGTAAAAGGCGGAATAGGCGACTTTTTCAATGACGAAATCAGCTGGAAAGAGCTCATCGACCAACGTATGACCGAAGCTGCCCGGCGCAAAATCGCCTTTGCCGAGGAAGGGCCGTAGAGCTTTCAGGTGTGGGGAGATCAAAGGCTCGCCCGACGCATTCGGGACCAGTGTGAATTGCGCCGAGATATAATGGCCGCCACGTGCCCGTAAGGCCTTCACCAATGGCGCAATGCAGTCTGGCAACGCCGCGATGCTGTCAGCCGATTGCCCGGCGCGCCCATACGCTCCCTTGGGATGTAGAAAGTCGTTCTGCAGATCAATGGTCAGGATCGCCGTTCGCTTTGGATCCCACGTTTTCAGATCAATCATGACGTGCTCTCCAAGGGCTCGAGAATGGTGTTGCCAAAAGCGTCCACACGCGCTTGCAGATTGGGCTCAACCAGAACGGTTGTATCCGGCTGGACCAGGATCGCCGGCCCATTGATCAGCGTGCCTGCAGGCAGGGAAAGGCGGTCGTAGATCGCTGTCTCGTACCAGGAATCCCCGAAATGCACCTTGCGGGTCGATTTGGGTTCCGTCGTGCCGCCAGCTGAAGGGGCAAGCGTTTTCAGATCGAATTTCGGACGTTTTCCGGTGACAGCGGTACGCAAGTTCAATATCCGCCGCACGCCGTTGTTCAGGAGGCGGCCGAAGGCGGATTTGTAGGCCGCATCAAAAGCGGTTTCGATATCTGCCTTGCTCGGAGCTGTTACCTGGCCGTCACGCATGGACACTGTAATCGGTACGGAGACCGTATGCGTCTGGCCGATATAGGCCATGTCCAGTTCAAAACTGATGTCGCGGGCTTCGAACGTTGTGCGTGCAGCATCCAGAAGTCCCATGCCGCTGTCGACATGGGTCTGCATGTGGTCCGCCAGCGCATTTTCGTCGAGGGCATCAACCAGCGAATTGATGGTCTGGACGAAGTCCTGGCGCATATCCGCAATGACGCAGCCCATGGCCGAGGTGACGCCTGGATACCTTGGCACGATGGCCTTGGCGATGCCGACCTCGGCAAGCATCGCTCCGGCATGCAGCGCGCCGCCACCGCCAAAAGGCATGAAGGCAAAGTTCTTCGGATCAAAGCCGCGCTCGATGCTAACCAGGCGGATAGCCCCAGCCATACGGGAATTGGCAACCCGCATGATGGCCTCTGCCGCCTGTAATGTGTCGAGGCCAAGCGGCTCTCCGACATGAATGTCGATCGCCTTGGCGGCCGCTTCGACGTCCAGCCGGTCCAGCTTGCCGCCAATCGGGCTTTCCGGATCAATACGGCCAAGAACAACGTTCGCGTCCGTGACGGTCGGCCGGTCATTTCCAAGCCCGTAGGCGACGGGGCCAGGGTTGGATCCTGCACTCTCCGGGCCGATGTTCAAAAGACCGCCCTTGTCGACCCAGGCAATGGACCCGCCGCCCGCGCCGATCGTGGTGATCTCGATCATGGGCGTGCGGACCACCATCCCGAAGTCAATCGAGGTCTGGGGAGACAGCATCGATTGGCCGTCGGATATCAGGGATACATCAAAACTGGTGCCGCCCATGTCTCCGGTGATGACATTGTCGAACCCGGCCGATGAGGCAATGTAGCCTGCGGCGATCACACCCGCGGCCGGGCCGGAGAGCGCTGTGCGCACCGGCAGCTTGCAGGCCGTATCAACGGCCATGACCCCGCCGTTCGACTGAACAATCATGAATTCGCCGTCGAACCCGCCGGTCTTGAGTGCCTGTTCCAGGCGGCCAAGATATCCGGACACTTCCGGCTGCAGGTAAGCGTTCAGTGCCGTTGTCGAAAACCGCTCAAATTCGCGGATTTCAGGGAGGATTTCCGAGGACGCGGACACATGGGCATTGGGCCAGATTTCCCGGACTGCAGCAACAGCCGCATTTTCATTGTCCGGATTTGCATAGGCGTTGGCGAACAGGATTGCCACGGCCTCGCAGCCTTGCGCCTGGAGCTGCTGTGCGGCAGCGCGGACGGCATCGAGATCCACTGGGGTGCGAATGGTTCCATTTGCGAGGGTTCGTTCCGGCACTTCAAGACGATTGCGCCGGTCGACAACCGGTTCAAAGTCTCCGCGAAGTCCCCAGGTGCGTGGCCGGTCCCGGCGGCGCATCTCCAGAACGTCCCGCAGACCTTCGGTGCAGATCACCCCGGTCGGCGCGCCTTTGCGTTCAAGAAGCGCATTGGTTCCGGCGGTGGTGCCATGAACAACCACAGAAATCGTTGACAAGTCATCAACCTGCTTGCCGATGCCATCGAGGAAACCGCCGGATTGGTCCGGGCGGGTCGTCGGGACCTTTGCAACGGCGGCCGTGCCATCGGCTTCATTGAGAACAAAGACGTCCGTGAATGTTCCGCCGACATCAACACCAATCATCCGTCCGCTCATTGGGACACCTCCCGCCAAGCCGTACCGTAATCCTTGTCGGCCGCATCTGAGCTGATCAGACCACGTGCCACGTCACGGGCGATGTCGCCCGGTTGACGGTTTTCTGCCTTGCCGTATCCGCCGCCACCGGGTGTTTTCAAGCGGACAGCCTGGCCCTGGCGCAACTTGATGCCGCGCATTTTTGAGGCAAGCGGAGGTGTTTTCCAACCATCGTCCTGTTCATAGGTGAATTGGTTGAGCTCTCCGTCGTGTCCATCCGCAATGCCTTTTGGCGCAAACCGGCCACGTTCTCCGAAAAGGAAGGCCTCCGCCCCATTTTCTTCCAGGACTTCGATCTCGTAGATCGCGCCCATGCCACCCCGATGAGCTCCTGCACCGGCACTGTCTGGACGCAGGGCCCACTGGCGGAACATGACCGGATAGGCGGCCTCGAGAATTTCCATTGGCGGAATGGTCGCCGTTGAAATTGGCGCATTGCCGTGGTTCAGGCCGTCGCTTTCCAGCGAACCGCCATGACCGCCGCCATAAAAGCTGAACATGACCCAGGGCTTGCCGTCGCTTTTCTTGCCTGCAATCGACAGGGCGTTGATCGTCCCATAAGCGTTCGCGACAACCCGATCCGGTGCGGCCTTCGCAAATGCTGAGAAGATCACATCGATCATGCGGAGAATGGTTTCGGTGTAGCCACCGGTTGGGGCCGGAAATTCAGCCGACAACAACGATCCCTCCGGCACCTTGACCGTGATTGGGCGCATCACGCCGGCGTTTGCGGGCAGGGCCGGGAAAATGTGCTTGATCGCAACATAGGCAGTGGCAACGGTCGTCGGCAGCGCGATGTTGACCGGACCGGCGCATTGCGGCGCGGAGCCAGCGAAATCGAGGGTCAGGTTATCGTTCTTGATTTCCAGCGCGACTCGGATTGCAAGCGGCTCATCGGTAATGCCGTCATTGTCGAGAAAGTCTTCCGCTTCCCAGCGCCCATCAGGCAAGTCAGTCAATTCGGAGCGCATCAGCGCCTCTGCGCGGTGTCCGAGGGCATCCAGAGCGCCGCTTACGGTCGTTGCGCCATATTCATCGAGCAATTCGTCCATGCGTTTGACGCCAAGATCGAGGGCGCCCAGCTGGCCATTGAGATCGCCCATGGCCGATTGTGGCAGGCGGGTGTTGCGCAGGAGAATGTCAATGATGTCCTGATTGACCACACCGGCACGCGCCAAACGGACCGGGGGCAGGACAAACGCTTCCTGAAAGACTTCCGTTGCCGCTGGATTGTAGTTGCCCGGAACGGCGCCGCCGACATCGTGCCAGTGGCCGACGGAGGCGAGATAACAAAACAGTTTGCCATCGCGAAAATAAGGGCGGACCAGCCGCATGTCCGACAGGTGCGTGCCGCCGATATGCGCGTCATTAAAGATGAAGATGTCACCATCGTTCAAATCCCCATCGACGGCGGCTTTCTCAATCACGGCTTTGACGGCAAAGGACATCACGCCAACAAAAATCGGAAGCCCGGATTTTCCCTGGACCAGCGTGTCCCCGGTTTCCGCGTGATAAAGGCCGTGGCTGGCATCATGCGCTTCGGCAATAATGGGATTGAACGCTGCGCGGAAGAGCGTTGCGTCCATTTCGTCCGCAATCTGTTCCATGCGGCCGGCTAGTACCGACAAGGTTATCGGGTCGATCTCGCTCATGCGGTGGCCTTTACTTCTGCAATGTCGTTCCAAACGTCCTGGCGGGTAATTTTGCCGGCGACGACTTCGAACCGATCGATGAAACGAATGCCGTCAAAGCTGTCTCCATCCGGCCATTCGCCGGAGAGAGTGCCGCGGCAATAAACAACTGTGGCCGCTTCGCGGCTTTGCATGACATCGAAGCCGTCATAGGTTTTTTTCACGAAATGGTAGCGGGGCTTTGCCCAGGCGATCAGTTCGCCGAGCGTCCGGAGTGGGCCAGTGCCCGGGAACTCCATCACGAAGTCTGTGCTGAGCATCGATTGCGCACGCTCCAGGTCTCTCGCCTCCATGGCGCTCAAGTACGCCCGGACAAGATCGCCCGCGTCAGGCAAAGCCGGAGCGCCTTGCCGGTGAACGCCGCCGCGGGAGTAGTCCTCGCCCTTTAATTCATGGATCAGGACGGTAATTGCTTCGGGTGGAGCCGGCACGACGAGACGTATGGCATCGGTCAGAGCCTCATGAAGCCGCAATTTTTCTTGCGGCTCGTAGCCTTGCAATACGTGCAATTCGACAATTGGCATACTGCCTCCCTACAGCAATTTGTATTACACATAATACAGCTTAAAAAAATATCTAATACAAAAAATGAAAAAAATATCGGACCGGCAACTTGATATTTTAGTATCCAGCGATACCATTGAGCTTTATCCACGGAGGCTTGCGTACGTGAACAAGCATGCGAAATCGGTGTTGCCGGAAGGCGCAAAGGCGCGGCAGGTCTACCTGTCTCTCCGTGATCAGATTTCCGATGGCAGGTTTCAGGACGGACAAACCCTCCCGGGCGAACAGAAACTCTCCGAGGTCTTTGGCGTATCGCGCGTGACAGTACGCCGGGCGCTTGATGCGTTGGCCGCCTCAGGCCTCATCATCCGGCGTGCTGGCAGCGGGACAACGGTCTCGACAGCGGGTCAGCTGGACAAACCGGTCGCCATGAACCTTGCGACTTTGATGCCGCAACTTGTTGAAATGGGTCAAAGCACGACGGCGCGCCTTCTGTCCTTTTCATACGATGCTGCGCCGGATTTCGTGGCATCCGCTCTCGGGCTGCCGGGCGATGAACAAGTCCAGATCGCAACCCGTGTCCGGAGCACGAACCAGACACCTTTTTCACACCTGACAACGTATGTCCCGGCTGAAATCGCTCGCAACTATTCAGAAAATGATCTGGCGACGACCCCGCTTTTCAAATTGCTGGAGCGTGGCGGTGTCCAGATCAAGGATGCTCATCAGTCGGTTTCCGCAACCCTTGCCGGGCCGGAGGTTGCCGATGCACTCGAAGTCGCGGTCGGCTCTGCGCTTCTGTCTTTGCGCCGCGTGGTCAAGGACGTCGATGGCAACGGTGTGGAGTATCTGGCGGGCCTCTACCGCCCGGACATGTTCCGCCTTGAGATGCCACTGACCCGGGTTGGAGACGGGAATGCCCGCCATTGGGAGCCGGCGATTGGCAAGACGCCCGAGGAGGGTGCATGACTGCGGTCGCGACCCTTCTCGACAAGCTTTGGTCGTCGCACGAAGTGCTGACCCGTGAAGACGGGACATCGCTTTTGTGGGTGGACCGGCACCTTGTACATGAAGGGTCCCATCATGCGTTCGCCAAACTGGCCGAACGTGGCGCGGCCGTCGCTGAACCGGAATTGACCTTTGCCGTTGTTGATCACTATGCGCCGACGCGCCACCGGGAACATATTGCGGACCCCAAAATCCGCCGCATGATCGAAACGCTGCGCGCGAATGCAACACAGCACGGTTTGCGCTTGTTCGATCTCATGGATCCGGCGCAGGGCATCGTGCATGTCGTGGGACCGGAGCAGGGCCTGACCTTGCCAGGTTTGTTGATCAATTGTGGCGACAGCCACACTTCTACCCACGGTGCGTTTGGGGCGCTCGCCTTTGGCATCGGAGCGACCGAAGTTGCCCATGTTCTTGCGACACAAACCGTCTGGCAGAAAAAGCCAGCGGCCATGCGCATCGCCGTCGACGGAAAACTGGCCGAGGGCATCAGCGCCAAGGATATTGCGCTCAATTGGATTGCAAAACTTGGGTCCGACGGCGCACGGGGACACGCGATCGAATATGCCGGAAGCGCGATCCGGGGCCTGTCTATGGAAGGGCGGATGACGCTCTGCAACCTTTCGATCGAAGGTGGCGGCCGCTTTGGGATGGTCGCGCCGGACGACACCACCTTTGCCTATATCAAGGGACGTCCCTTCGCTCCAACCGGCGAAGCTTTTGAGAAAGCTCAGGAAAAGTGGCAGAAACTGCGCTCGGACGAGGATGCGATCTTTGCCAAGGATGTGAGCCTGGCCGCAGAAGAAATCGCTCCAACGGTCACTTGGGGCACGAGCCCTGAGCAAGCCTTGCCGGTTAGCGCAACTCTGCCTGATCCGTCCCGTTTGTCAGACGAAAAGCAAAAGGCTGCGCGCGACGCGCTGGACTATATGGGCTTGGCCGCCGGGCGCCCGATCGAAGGCACGCCGGTTGATCAGGTGTTCCTTGGTTCATGTACAAACGGGCGGATCGAAGATCTCCGCGCGGCCGCCGCTGTCCTTGCCGGACGCTCTGCGAAGGTGCCCGGTCTGGTTTCTCCGGGCTCGGCCCTTGTCCGCCACCAGGCAGAACAAGAAGGTCTGGACCAGATTTTTCGGGAAGCCGGTTTGGAATGGTCTGCATCCGGCTGTTCGATGTGTGTCGGCATGAACGGCGACATCGTCGCGCCGGGCAAGCGTTGTGCGTCTTCGACCAACCGGAACTTTCGCGGTCGTCAAGGGCCCGGTGCCCGCACGCATCTCATGTCACCGGCGATGGTGGCGGCTGCCGCTGTGACCGGCACCATCACCGATGTCCGCCCTCTCTTGAAGGGGAGGGCAGTCTGATGGCTGGCTGGACGGAACATCAGGGGCAAGCAGTTGCTTTGCCGGTTCACAACATCGATACGGATCAGTTGATTCCGGCCCGGTTCATGTCGACGCCACGGTCTGAGGGGTATGGACAGTTCCTCCTTCATGATCTGAGGCGTCTGGAGAGCGGATCGGAATGCCCGGACTTTCCGCTCAATCAGTTTCCGCAGGCCAGCATCTTGATTGCAGGCCGGAATTTCGGCAGCGGCTCTTCGCGCGAAGCTGCGGTCTACGCTTTGGTGGATGCAGGTTTTCGGGCCGTTGTGGCACCGAGCTTCGGCGACATCTTTGCGAGCAATGCGGTCAACAACGGTCTGCTGCCAGCGCTCGTTTCCGAAGCCGATCTTGAGCGCCTGACGGGCGAACTCAACGAAGGTGGTGGTTCGGCACACATTCATCTGGAGCACGGACACATCATCGTCGGTGGATCCGAAGTCCCATTCTCACTCGACAACAGCTGGCGAACAAAGCTGATCAACGGGTGGGACGACATCGATCTGACACTGCAGCACGAACTCGCGATCGAGAAACACAAGCAAGATCGCAGAACAACTTCTTCCTGGGTTTGGCCCAACGCGGAAGACCAGAACTCTCAAGTGAATGGGAGCCAATAGCTGAGGGGCCAGCCTTGAAAACATAGGGACCAACAGAGGGACGTCCCGCAAAGTGGAGTGAGACTATGAAAAATATCCTCGTAGCTGGCTTGGTTGCCAGTGCATCATTGTTCACAACGGCCGCGCATGCGGAAGACAGGATTTCCGCGGTTCATGCGTTCCCGGAAACTTTGATTTACACCAAAAGCTTCCTGTCCTTCGTCGACAAGGTCAACGAAGCTGGCAAGGGCGTGATCCAGATTGATGTGCGCGGCGGTCCGGAAGCCATCGGCATGTTCCAGCAGCCGGATGCTGTCCGTGACGGCATTGTCGACATGGTTTACACGCCGGGTTCCTTTTATGGCGGCGCCCTGCCGGAAAAAGACGCGATGGTTGGCTCCAACCTGACCGCTGTTGAGACCCGTCAGAACGGCGGTACGGAACTGATTGATCAGATCCATCAGGAAAAAATGGGCTTGAAATACCTTGGCTGGTTTGACAGTGGCGTCTGCTACAATCTCTGGACCCGCGATGAGCCGACCTTCGATGCCGATGGCAATCTGGAAGTGGAAGGCCTGAAACTGCGCGGCAACAACGTCTACAACGCGTTTTTCTCCAACTACCTCGGCGCACAAGTGATCGATTTGCCGACCGGTGAAGTCTATGCTGCCCTGCAGCGCGGCGTGGTTGATGCAACCGGCTGGACCCAGATCGGTCTGATCGATCTGAAATGGAACGAGTTCCTGAACTACCGGATCGAGCCCTGCTTCTTCTCCACCGACCTTGGTGTGATCGTGAACCTGGAGAAGTGGGATTCCCTGTCTGATGAATCCAAGAAAATCCTGCAGGATGTCGCCATTCAGCATGAGAAGGACAGTGTTGAGGCTCTGCGCAAGAAACGGGATGAGGACTTTGCAGCTCTTGATGCTGCCGGCATGATCTCTGTCTCATTGGAAGGTGAAGCCAAAGCCAACTACCTCGCAGCAGCCCGCGAAAAGACGTGGGAGCGCATGAAGGGCCTGATGGCAGAACAGCCGGGTGGTACCGACAATTACGACCGCTTGATCGAACTGTTCTACGATTTCGACGCTGCAAAATAAGCACTTGAAACATGGGCTCGCGGTGATCGCGGGTCCTCTTTTTTGCTGGAGCAGGCGGTCTTCATGACAGCACTTAAGAAAGCCTACAACGCTTTGATCGATGCAATGGCGATTGCAGCCGGGGCAACGCTTGTGTGGCTGATGGTATCGGTGGTCGGCTCTGTGCTCATGCGAAATATGGGTATGCAGCCGTTTGCCTGGCTGTTTACGTCAGCCGAATACGGACTTCTCTATATGACCATGCTGGGTGCGCCGTGGCTGGTGCGCGAAAAGGGGCATGTGCATATCGAGCTCATTACATCGATCTTGCCACCTGCCGTCCGGAATGTTGTGAGCCGGAGCGTGGCGCTGGCCTGTGTCCTTGTATGCCTCATTCTGGCCTGGCAAGGCGTTGAACTGTTTTTGAAAAATATCGAGCGCGGTGATTATGACACGCGCGCCTATTACTACCCGCGCTGGCTTCTCACGATTTCCTTTCCCGTCAGCTTCGGGCTGATGGCAATCGAGTTTTCGCGTTTTGTCGCCGGGCCGGACACCCTCCATACCGGTGAAGCAGGGATACACGAATAATGGAATGGTATGAGGCGCTCGCCCTTTTGCTGGGTGTGATCGTGGCCCTCATGGCGATCGGTATGCCGGTCGCCTTGGCGTTTCTTGCGGCGAACATCGTGGGAGCCTGGATTTTCATGGGCGGGGAGCGCGGCATTGGCCAGCTGCTCAACAATGGCCTTGGGTCCATGACCAAATTCGCCCTGGTCCCCATTCCATTGTTCTTATTGATGGGGGAGATCTTCTTTCACACCGGTCTCGGCAACCGGATGTTTACGGCCATCGACAAGTTGCTTGGCCGGCTTCCCGGTCGCCTCAGCTATGTCACCGTCATGGGCGGGACAGCGTTCTCAACCCTCTCCGGCTCATCCATGGGATCGACCGCGCTTCTGGGCTCGCTCATGGTCCCTGAGATGAACCGGCGCGGTTACAAGACCCATATGAGCATCGGTCCGATCCTTGGGACTGGCGGTCTGGCCATCATCATCCCGCCGTCTGCTCTTGCCGTTCTTTTGGCAACGCTTGCGCAGATCGATGTTGGCGCTTTGTTGATTGCGGGGGTCATTCCGGGACTCATCCTGGCAGGATTCTACATCGCCACCATTTGGCTTCAGACGAAAATCGATCCGTCCGCTGCGCCAGCCTATGACGTGGAACCGATGTCCCTCGGTGCCAAACTCTCGCTCTTGGTGCGAGAGGTGGTTCCGATGGTGGGCGTGATGGTCATTATCATTACGCTGATGATCAATGGTTTCATCACGCCATCAGAAGCGGCTGCCTTCGGCGCGCTGGGCGTTCTCATCCTTGCCGCGGTCTTCCGCTGTCTAACATGGGAGGCCATGCGCAAGTCGATCACCGGTGCGCTTCGGGTCACCCTGATGGCCTATCTGATCGTTTTCGGGTCCGCCACGTTCAGTCAGTTGCTAGCATTCTCGGGGGCCTCCCGCGGTCTGGTAAACTGGGCAACATCCTTTGAGCTGGCACCGATTGCGATGCTGCTCGTGATGTTTGCGGTTCTTTTGATCCTCGGCATGTTCATGGAGCAGATCTCGATCATGCTGCTGACCGTGCCGATTTTCTTCCCGCTCGCACTGACGCTGGGTTTCGATCCGATCTGGTTTGGCCTCATCATGCTCTTGTCGCTGGAAATCAGCTTCACAACACCGCCCTTTGGACTGTTGTTGTTTGTGATGAAGGGGGTCGCCCCCCCCGGCACCACCATGCGCGACATTTACACCTCGGCTTTCCCATTCATTGGCTGCTCGCTGCTGGTTGTCGCATTGCTGGTCTTGTTTCCTGGCCTAGCGCTATGGCTGCCCGGCTTGTAGCGACCACAAAGGACAGCAACGTACTTGAGCGTGAATTTCGGCACAGGCTAGAGCAACATATAAACCCGCCCAAAGAGGCGGGTTTATTTTTGCTTATGCGAAGTAGGTAGGGTTGAAGTCAGGCCTTTTGGCCGACGGATCGTCCCGCTCCCTCTGGCTGTCCAAGCGCCGCATGGGCGTGATGATAGGACTGCAATTGCTCCAAAACATTTTGATCCGGTAGCGAACTTGCCCGGGTTGTCAGGTCCACATGCAACAACAGTGTCTCTACCGTTGCTGCAAGCGTGTCGTCCGGCCCGTAAAGCAAGTGGAAGAGGTGCAGCTTCTTGCCTTCACCCTCAAGCACCTGGGTGCGGATGGTCAGCCTGTCACCGGCGTGTAGTTCGCTGAGATAACGGACATGGGTTTCGATGGTAAAATAGCTTTTGCCCGACGCGATGTAGTCCGCGTCCGCACCGATCAGCTCCATGAACCGGTCTGTTGCGAGTGACCCGGCCTCGAGATAGTGGGTCTCGTTCATATGGCCGTTGTAGTCGGTCCAACTGACAGGGATTTGCCGGTCAGCGGTGATCGGCAAATCCGTGGCATAAGGTTTTGGCAATTCTGCCTCGTGGCGCTGGATTACGCCGCCGGCGCCGCTGCCGGTCTTTTTGAGCGCCCGCATCATGCCGACGAGATTGTCGTCCCGCAGGCGCTCCAGCTCGCGGATCGACATGTGGCCGGATTGCGCATCCGATTGCCCTGCGATCAGATCAACCAGCTCATCGGTGAACTCCGGGACGTCCATCAGTTTTGTCCAGGGCCACTTCAAGGCCGGACCGAACTGGGCCATGAAATGCTTCATGCCGGCTTCACCGCCGGCGACCCGGTAGGTCTCGAACAGGCCCATCTGCGCCCACCGGATGCCAAAACCCATCCGGATGGCCTCGTCGATTTCTTCCGTGGTGGCAATGCCGTCCTTGACCAGCCACAAGGCCTCGCGCCAGACCGCTTCCAGAAACCGGTCGGCAATGTGAGCGTCGATTTCCTTGCGGACCATCAGGGGAAACATACCGATCGAGCGGAGAATGGACGCAGCCGTCTCGCAGGTCCTGGCATCTCCAACCAGCTCAGTGAGCGGCAGGAGATAAACCGGATTGAACGGATGGGCGACGATTGCGCGCGCGCCTTTCTCGTTCAGCTCCGATGGCTTGAAGCCAGATGTTGAGGAGCCGATGACCGCGGTCTCCGGCGCCAGTTCGCTGAGGTCTCCCAGGATCTTGTGTTTCAGGTCCAGCCGCTCTGGAATGCTCTCCTGGATCCAGTCTGCGTCCCGAACAGCATCTGCCATCGCGGAGTGGAAACTCAAGATCCCTTCAGCCGGCAGCGCCGTGTCATAAAGGGCGGGAAGGTTGCGCCGCGCATTGGCGATCACTTCGCCAATCTTGCGTTCCGCGTCCGGGTCAGGATCAAAAACGGCAACATCCCAGCCGTTCAGGAGAAACCTTGCGGCCCAACCTCCGCCGATGACGCCGCCGCCAATGATTGCCGCCTTCATTTCGGTGCCCTCTTGGTCAGACCCAGGGTTTCTCGCACGGCGTCTGGGCCAGCTATTCGGGCGCCCATGCCTTCAATGAGGCCGACCGCCTTTTCGACAAGCTGGGCATTGGTGGCAAGAACGCCCTTTTCCAGGAAGAGATTATCTTCCAGGCCAACCCGGACATTGCCACCTGCTAGAACGGAAGCTGCGACATACGGCATTTGATCTCGGCCAAGGCTGAAGGCCGACCAGGTCCAGTCTTGCGGCACCGCATTCACCATCGCCATGAAGGTGTTGAGATCGTTTGGCGCGCCCCAGGGAACGCCCATGCACAGTTGCACCAGTGCCGGGCCGGCCAGCGTGCCCTCGGCCACCAGCTGCTTGGCAAACCACAGGTGCCCGGTGTCGAAGATCTCCATCTCGACGCGGACGCCGA
>ERZ1023282.310-NODE-310-length-25326-cov-12.480828_pt1 | contig 25326 bp, 26 predicted proteins | sample MGYA00521262_ERZ1023282 | MGnify/ENA primary metagenome ERZ1023282 (study PRJEB32759, sample SAMN07749867) | skin metagenome | biome: transportation; feature: city; material: polyester macromolecule | host: Homo sapiens | place: Hong Kong:KT line | collected... | reverse complement strand
GGCGGCAATCGGCGAACGCGCAAGCCCGTTTGACGCATTCGTATCCAATCAATATGCGCGTTTGGAAGAAATGCCCGCAGGCGCAATCGTCGGCACATCCAGCCTGCGCCGCGAAGCACAACTGCGGGCGAAGTTTCCGCACCTGACCATCAAACCCCTGCGCGGCAACGTCCAAACCCGCCTGTCCAAGCTTGACAACGGCGATTACGATGCCGTCATCCTTGCCGCCGCCGGCCTGCAACGCTTGGGCTTGGACAGCCGCATCCGCGAAATCCTCTCGCCGGCCGACAGCCTGCCCGCGGCAGGGCAGGGCGCATTGGGCATCGAAATTGCCGCCCAACGCACCGACCTTGCCGACATCCTGCGTCCGCTGAACCACGAAGAAACCGCCGCCTGCGTTACCGCCGAACGCGCCCTTGCACGCGCGTTGGGCGGGAGTTGCCAAGTACCGCTGGCGGCTTATTGCGTGATGAAAGACGGCCTTCTGACCCTCAACGGACTGGTCGGCCATCCCGACGGCTCAGTCATCATCGAAGCCTCCGCCCAAGCCCCGGCCGCCTATGCCGACGCACTCGGCCGCGCCGTGGCCAAACGCCTGGCCGACGACGGTGCGGAAGAACTGATAGCGGCCGTTTTGGCTGAACAGCAATAAAAGTTTGCCCTGCCGCCGTTTTCAGACGGCCTCTAAACATCGGAGGCCGTCTGAAAATATCAAATGCCGTTCGATATATGTAAATAACGGACAGCCGGAAACCCCCGGCCGTATAGCGGAAAATAAAAAACGATATATGTGCGTACTGCAAAACGGCCGCCTTATCTGCCCCCGCTGCCGGAAAAGGGAGCCGTAGCGGCTTTCGGCAGTGCGGCACAGCTGGTTAAAGGCCGTCTGAAAACTTTGTATCCGTTCCCGCCCACCCAATCCCATTTTATCCGTCCGACCATGCCTACCCTCCTGATAGTCCGACCCGCCGCCCAAGCCGCCGCCGACCGGCAAACCTGTACCGCCGCAGGCTGGCAGGGCAGCATATTCAGCCCGTTTGCCATCGAAGCCGACGCGGATGCACTCGCCCGCCTGCCCGGGCAGTTTCAGACGGCCTCCGCCGTGTTTTGGGTCAGCCCTTCGGCCGTGGCCGTGGCTGCGCCGCACCTCGAATTTTCAGACCGCAGCCCGCCGCAGATAGCCGTCGGCGGCAGCAGCGCGCGCGCATTGCAGGCGTACAGCCGCACCCCGGTCTGTTTCCCCGACGACGGCAACGACAGCGAAGCCGTTTTGCGGCTGCCGTTGTGGCAAACTCTGCCGCAGTGTGCGGCCGTATTGATCGTCAGAGGCCACGGCGGACGGGAATTTCTCGCACATCAGCTTACCCTGCGCGGCTTCAACGTCCAAATCGCCGAAGTGTATTTCAGACGGCCGCTCGAACCCGATTGGACGCAGTTTGCCGCCGCACCGCCCGATGCGGCGTGGATTACCTCGGCCGAATCCGTGCGCCTGCTGTTTGCTGCCGCATCGCCGCCGTTCACGCAAAAGCTGCAATCCTTGCTATACTTCACCCACCATCAGCGCGTGGCCGAGGCACTCCGTGCCGCCGGCGCGACACGGGTAGAACTGATTCCCGCGCTGGACATTGACACTTTAAATCGTTACGCGGAGCAAAACCGATGAGCGGACAAGAAACCGAACAGGCCGTAAACAACGGCGGCGAAAACATGGAAACCTCGAAAAACACCGTTTCAGATGGCCTTCAGAAAGACAGGCCGTCTGAAAGCCCATCCGGCGGCAAAACACCCCCTCCGCGTGCAGAAGCGGAAAAAACGCCCGAGCCTCCACAGGCTCCCGCGCCGGTCATCATCCGCGAATCCGGCGGCAAAGGTTTGGCCGTCGGCGCGCTGGTATTGTCGCTGCTGGCCTTGGGTGCAGGCGGCTTCCTGTTCGTCCAAGGGCAGAACGTATTGAAAAACCAGGAAACGGCCTTCAACCAAAAAATCGACCAGGCCGCGGTAGGCGAAAGCGAAAACGCCCAAATCCTGAAAGAAAACAGCCGCAAGCAAAGCGAGCTTGCCGCCGCTTTGCTGCAGATTGCCGACGGACAAAGAGACAATAAAGAACAAATCGAAGCAGCCAACCGCGCCTATCAGGAACTGTTGCGCAACCGCGCCGACTGGCTGGTGGACGAAACCGAAGCCACACTGAACATGGCCGCCCAACAGCTCTTGCTGTCGGGCAACGTGCCGGTGGCTGTTACCGTGCTCGAAAATATCGAAAGCCGTCTGAGCCGCTTCGAACAGGCCGACTTGTTGCCGATCAAACAGGCGGTCAGCAGTGATTTGGCGGCCTTGAAAAACCAGCCGTATCTGGACATCTCCGGCACAGCTTTGCGTTTGGACCGTCTGGAAAATGCCGTTGCCGGTATGCCGCTGGTGTTGGAAAGCACCCTGCAGCCCGGACAGGCCGAAGCCGCCCCGCAGGAAGACCCGAATGCCTCCTGGTGGCAGCGTACATGGAACAAAACCCTGCACGGGCTGGGCAATTTGGTTGAAGTGCGCAAGCTGAACAACGGCGACGCCATGCTGCTGGCTCCCGAACAAGCCTACTTCGTGCGCGAAAACCTCCGCCTGCGCCTGCTGGACGCGCGCATCGCCTTGATGCAGCACAATGGCGAAGTGTTCCTGAGCGATTTGAACAACGCCGAAGCAACGGTGAAACAATATTTCGACAACCAGTCCCCCGCTACTCAGGCGTGGCTGAAAGAGCTGGCCGAACTGAAATCGCTCGATATGAGGACGGTATCGAACGAATCCCTGAAAGCCAGCCTGGCCGCCGTCCGCAACTATCAGGATACCGTGCGCGGTACGCAAAGCATTCAGCTGCCCGATCTGAAATCCGTGGCACCTGTCGAAGTTCCGGCTTCCGCGCCGGCCGAAAAAGCCGCTTCCGATACCGCCCCTGCGGCACAGGCGGCCTCCGCGCCTGCTGAAAAAGCGGCCTCCGAAGCCAAAGGGCAGGACGGCGAAAACAAGGTTGACAAAGCAGCCAAGCCTGCCGAGCATTCGGCTTCCGAGCCGGCCAAACCCGCCGAAGCGGCTAAATCCGCGAAGCCCGCCGAACCCAAAGCAAACGAAGCCGCCAAGCCGGCCAAACCCGCGGGAAATAAAGCTTCCGAGCCGGGCAAAGCGAAAGGCGGTGCGGCATGAAAAGCCTGTTGTGGATTATCATCCTGTTTGCCGTCGCCGTCGGTTTGTCGATCGCATCCACACTGTTCAACGGCAACGTGTATTTCGTCGTCGGCAACACACTGGCGCGGCTGGATTTGATGCTGTTTGTGCCGGCACTGATTTTATTCGTCGTCCTGCTGTATATCGTGGTGCAACTGATGGGCGGACTGTTTAATATTCCCGCCCGTTTGAGCCGTTTCGGCAGCGCGCGTAAAAGCCGCAAGGCCGGCAGCAACCTGAACGCCGCCGGTTTGGCTTATTTCGAAGGCAAATACCAAAAAGCCGAGCAGGAAGCGGCCAAAGTGCTGAAAAACAAAGAGGCCGGTGAGAGCCGCGCTTTGGCGTTGATGATTGCCGCCCATGCCGCTGACCACATGAACGACGAAGCCCTGCGCGCCCGCTACCTGGACGAAATTTCCGCCCTGCCGCAAGCCAACCAGCTTTCGCGTTACCTGCTGCTTGCCGAAGGCGCGCTGAACCGCCGCGATTACCCCGAAGCTTCGAGCAACCTGGCCGCCGCCGCCAAAATCAATCCTCGGCTGACCCGCCTGTTGCGGTTGCAACTGCGTTATGCCTTCGATCACGGCGATGCGGCCGAAGTGTTGGACAAAACCGACGAATTGCAAAAACAAAAAGCCGTCAATCCGCATGAAGCGGGCGAATACCGCGATTGGGCCTACCGCCGCCTGCTGGCATCGGCCACGGATGCCGACAGCCTGAAAGCCGCATTGAAGCGTATTCCCGAGGAACAAAAATCCGGCGCGCTTTGTGCGGCGATAGCGGAAAAATACGAGAAGCTCGGCCTTTATGCGTCAGCCGCCTCGTGGGTGGAAAAGCATTATCCGCAAAACCGTCAGGCAGAACTGTTGCCGCCTTTTGCCCAAAGCGTGGCTTATTTGGACGACAAAGAACAGCGTAAGGCCATCGATGCCGCCGAAGGCTGGCTGCAAAACAGCCCGCAGGATGCCGACCTGCTCGTGTATCTCGGCCAGTTGGCCTACAGTAAGCAATTGTGGGGCAAAGCACGCGGGTATCTGGAAGCGGGCATTTCCGCACGCGACAGCGTTCAGGCACGGCTGGCTTTGGCCAAAGTGTTTGATGAAACAGGCGAGAAGGAAAAAGCCGAAGAACAGAGAAAGCAGGCTTTGTCGGCAACGCAGAATACGATGCCCGTTTTGGCAAAACAGCCTTAAAACCGTTATACAAGGCATAAAGAGGCCGTCTGAAAATGCAGTTTTGCGTTTTCAGACGGCCTCTTTGTCAGGACTCCGGATTCTGCCTTATTCTCACTGCGCCTGTTTGCTGCTCAGGCTTTTGGCAATTTTCACCAATTCGACAAACTCTTCCTGCAGGCCGAAGGGGTCTTTGCCTTTGGCCTGTTTGGCCATTTGTTCGATGGCGTCCCAATCCAGCTTACCGTTGTATTCGCCGCCGCGCAGGGCTTGGGCGTAAGACGCGGCGGCCAGCGCGAGGCGGGTGTCTTCATCGGCCTGGGCCAGCGGGATGCTGACGGCGGGGACGGCCTGCTCGATGAGTTTGCTCGTGCTTTGGCCGGGCAGTTTGTAGCGCACTTTGACGTAGGCGTATTCGTTTTTGCTGCCGTCGGCGGCGGGGGCTTTTTGGTAGCGGGAATCGGCGAGCCAGCCGGTTTTGCCCTGCGGGATGATTTCGTAGAGGGCGGTGACGCTGTGGCCGGAGCCGATGTCGCCGGCATCGACTTTGTCGTTGTTGAAGTCTTCGTTGCGCAGGGTGCGGTTGGTGTAGCCGACCAGGCGGTATTCCTTAACCGTGGCGGGGTTGAATTCGACTTGGATTTTCACGTCCTGCGCCACGGTGGCGAGGGTGGAGGTCAGTTGGTGCTGCAGGACTTTTTTTGCTTCTTTTTCGTTGTCGATGTAGCTGTAATTGCCGTCGCCCGCATCGGCGATTTGTTCCATCATGTCTTCGTTGTAATTGCCCGTGCCGAAACCCAGCGTGGTGAGCGAGATGCCGCTTTTGCGTTTTTCCGCCACCATGGATTTCAGGGCGTCGGTGCTGGAAACGCCGACGTTGAAGTCGCCGTCGGTAGCCAGCAGGATGCGGTTGATGCCGTTTTTAACGTAGGCTTTTTGCGCCTGCTCATAAGCCATTTTCAGTGCGGATTCGCCCGCTGTCGCACCGCCTGCCTGCAGTTTGTTGATGGCGCGCAGGATTTCGTCTTTATTGCGGCCCGAAGTCGGCGGCAGGACCAGTTCTTCGCCTGATGCGTAGGTAATCAGGGTAACTTTGTCTTGAGGGCGCAACTGTTCGGTTAGGATGCGCAGGGTTTTTTTCACCAGGGGCAGTTTTTCGGGGCTGTTCATGCTGCCGGATATGTCCACTAAGAAGACCAGATTGGCGGGCGGCAGTTCTTTTTTCGCCAAGTCTTGCGCCTGTATGCCGATTTTGATGAGTTTGGCTTCGGGCTGCCACGGCGAATCGACGGTTTGGGTGTGGACGGCGAAGGGGTACCCGCCGGTCGGCAACGGGTAGTTGTACGGAAAATAATTGACGATTTCCTCTATTCTGACCGCGTTTTTGGGCGGCAGTCTGCCGTTGTTTAAAAAGCGGCGCACGTTTGCATAGCTGCCGGTATCGACGTCGATGCTGAAGGTGGAAACGGGTTCTTGGGCAACGGCTTTGACGGGCTGGTCGGGCTGTTTTTGGTAGCGTTCGGTATCGGCGGCAGGCCGTATGCTTAGGGCTTCTTGTCTGAACGGACCAGTTTCGGCCGCATACTCGGCATGGCGCATGACCATCATTTTATTGGCAGCCTGCGGTACTATTCGCTCTTTTGTTCTTGCCGCGCCGGGTAGCTGTCGTTGTGGCGGGTTGTGCGTGCCGCAGGCAGTGAGGGCGAGTACGGTCGCCATCACGGCGGTTTTAAGCAGCGGGTGCGGTATGGCGCGGTTGGTTTTTCCGATGTCCATTGAATGTCCTTTCATGTCGGGTTTGCTGTTTGGACAGGCGGGTCAGCCGACGGGCTTTTTGCCGTTCCAGTTGTTGAAGGGGTCGTTTGATTCGGTTTCTATGGTTTCGTATGCGGCAGTATCTGTGATGCCGCTGTATTCGCCGTCGAATAGGTCGTTCCAGATTTCCCGGCAGCGTTGGCGTACGGAGGTTGCGTTTGTGCCGTCCAGCCAGTCGTCCGCGCAATCGCGCAGTGTTTCGTCCGGCCAAAAGTTCAGGCCGTAGCGGAAGCTCTCTTTGATGCGGAGTTGGCGGGCAGGCGAATATTCTTGGAATCGGGGGCGGAGGTATCCGTTTACCCAGCAGCGAACGCTGTTGCGGTTGGCAAAGTTCAGGCTGCACAATTCGGTGTATTCACTGTCGCAGCCTTCGTAGCCGTATGCTTCGTAAATGGTTGAAATATCGAGAAAGAAACGCAGGTAGTTCGGGCTGATTTTATAGGTTTTCATGATGTTGCAGACCATGAAAGGCCGTCTGAAACATAGGTTTCAGACGGCCTGCCGTTTATTTCGGTTCGGGTATTTGGAAGGTTTGGCGCAGGTAGGCGAGGAAGGTGTCGTTGTCGGTCATGGTTTTGCCCGGGCTGTCGGACAGCTTGGCGACGGACTGGCCGTTGCATTCCACCAGTTTCAAGACTATGTTCAGCGCCGTGTGGCCGAGGTCGTTGGTGAGGTTGGTGCCGATGCCGAAGCTGGTTTTGAAGCGGTCTTTGAAATATTGGTGCAACGCCCATGAACGTTCGATGTCGAGGCCGTCTGAAAAGGTGAGCATTTTGGTGCGGCTGTCGATTTTGAGATTTTTGTAGTGGGCATAGGCTTTGTCGCCCCATTCGTAGGGGTCGCCGCTGTCATGGCGCAGGCCGTCGAAGAGTTTGGCGAAGTAGAGGTCGAAATCGCGAAGGAAGGCGTCCATGCCGACCACGTCTGTCAGCGCGATGCCCAAGTCGCCGCGATATTCGTGTACCCAGGCTTCGAGTGCGGCCGTCTGAAAATCGCGCAGGCGTACGTCCAATGCTTGGAAGGCCTGCAAAAATTCGTGCGCCATCGTGCCGATGGGGGTCAGGTCGAGTTTTTTGGCCAGATAAACGTTGCTGGTGCCGCGAAAGACTTCGGGCGCGGCCTGGTGGAAGGTGCGGACGACGTGTTCCTGCCATTTAAGGTTGTAGCGGCGGCGGGTACCGAAGTCGGAAACGAGAAACGGCGGGTCTTCGGGATTTTGGCTGCCGGCAAAGGTTTTCAGGCGGGCTGCCTTTTCTTGCAGGCGGCGTTCGCCTTCGGCCAGCACTTCGGGCGTTTCCAAACGGCGGAAGTAGAGTTCGTTGACGATGGCCAAGATGTAAATTTCAAAGAACATGGCCTGTATCATCGGCCCTTCGACACGGATGTGCAGTCGGCCGGCCTCGTCGGCCATTACCGTTACGAAGCGGCGTTTGAGCTGGAACAGTTCGAGATAATCGACAAAATCGCTTTTGATGAACCGCAGGCCGCGCAGGTAGTCCAATTCGTCCTGCGTGAGTTTCAGGGTGCACAGCGCGTCGAGTTCGGCTTCCAAATCGCTTTTGATTTCCGCCAGCGGGTAAACGGTGTCCGCATTGTTGCGGCAGCGGAATTCGTATACGCCGTGCGCCTGCGGAAATTGGTGCAGCACGACTTGCAGCATGGTGAATTTGTAAAGGTCGGTATCGAGCAGGGAGTGGATGATGGGGGCGCGGGACACGGTTTTCTCCTTGTGCGTTGGATGAGGGCGCATTAAAACATGTTTGCGGTGAAATTACTAATAAACTGTCGGGCGGATTGAATTGTCCGGCACGGTACGGCGTCGGTATGGTTTGTCGGGCTATATCGGAATTGCAAAATTATGAAAATGATAGTTATAATTATTTATTAAGAAGGCGGCAATATCGTTTTCTGTTTTTCCATTTCGATTTTAAGGAGAGTAGTGATGAGCACCCGTACCGAACACGACACCATGGGCAATGTCGAAGTCCCGTCCGAAGCCTATTGGGGCGCGCAGACCCAGCGTAGCCGCAACAATTTCAAAATCGGTGGCGAAACCCTGCCGCAGCCGTTGATTTATGCTTTGGCGCTGGTGAAAAAAGCCGCAGCCGCCACCAATGTTTCCCTCGGTAGGATTAAGCCCGAGCAGGCGGATTTGATTACGCAGGCAGCGGACGACGTGTTGAACGGCAAGCTCGACGGGCAGTTCCCTTTAGTGGTTTGGCAGACCGGCTCCGGCACGCAGTCCAATATGAACATGAACGAAGTGCTGGCGAACCGCGCCAACGAAATCGCCGGTACGGGGTTGGCGGCGTACCAGCCCGTCCATCCCAACGACCATGTGAACCACGCGCAATCGACCAACGACGCGTTCCCGACCGCCATCCACGTCGCCGCTGCGATTGAAATCAACCGCCACCTTATTCCGGCGGTAAAAGCCCTGCGCGACACCTTGGACAAAAAAGCCAAAGAATTCGCCCCCATCGTCAAAATCGGCCGCACCCACTTGCAGGACGCGACGCCGCTGACTTTGGGACAAGAATTTTCCGGCTACGTTTCCCAGCTCGACCACGGCTTAGGTCGTCTGAACGATGCACTCAAAGGTTTGTACGAACTCGCTTTGGGCGGCACGGCGGTCGGTACGGGCTTGAACAGCCATCCCGAATACGCCGAAAAAGCCGCTGCCAAACTTGCCGAATTGTCCGGCCTGCCGTTTGTCAGCGCGCCGAACAAATTTGAAGCCTTGGGCGGACGTGATGCCGCCGTTGCCGCTTCGGGCGCACTGAAAACGCTGGCGGCAAGCCTGAACAAAATCGCCAACGATATCCGCTGGCTGGCAAGCGGCCCGCGCTGCGGTTTGGGCGAAATCAAAATCCCCGAAAACGAGCCGGGTTCTTCCATCATGCCGGGCAAAGTCAACCCGACCCAATGCGAAGCGATGACCATGGTGTGCTGCCAAGTGTTCGGCAACGACGTCACCATCGGCATGGCGGGCGCGTCGGGTAATTTCGAGCTGAACGTCTATATGCCCGTTATCGCCTACAACCTTTTGCAATCCATCCGCCTGTTGGGCGACGCATGCAACAGCTTCAACGAAAACTGCGCCGCCGGCATCGAACCCGTGCCGGAAAAAATTGACTATTTCCTGCACCATTCCCTGATGCTCGTTACCGCGCTGAACCGCAAAATCGGCTATGAAAACGCCGCCAAAGTCGCCAAAACCGCCTATAAGAACGACAAATCGCTGCGCGAAACTGCCGTTGAGTTGGGCTTGCTGACAGGCGAAGAGTTTGACGAACTGGTCGTCCCCGCCGATATGGTTCATCCGCGCTGATTGACGGTTTGAAATATGACAAAGGTCGTCTGAAAATGTTTCAGACGACCTTTTTTGATGTTTGAAACCGTCAAACGGCTTATTTGTCGTGGCGCACCATTTTCGGCGCGTAGCGTCCGGCGCGTTCTTTGAGGCGTTTGACCAGACCTTCGGTGGTGTTCGGTACGCCGTCGACACAGAAGGCCTGGTAGAGGACGGCACGCATCTCGTCGTTTTTGTTGAAGGTTGAGCCTATGGGTTTCCATTCGGCTTTGCGCGGCTCGATCCAGCGGCGGTTGACGGTGTCGCCGTAGCCGAACACTTTATAAGACGAGCGTTTGTCTTTGCCATATGTGAAGGAAGAGCGGGCGCAGAAGAGGCCTTCGACGGTCAGGTTGTCATGGCCTTTGTCGGAACGGACGTTGAGGATGTAGCGGATGCTGCCGTCGGGAGAGGGTATGATTTGCAGGCTGCTGAGGAGGATTTTGGGCTGCTTACCGTAGTCTTCGCTGACGTAGAGGTCGAACCAGTCGCCGGATTGGGTGTCGGGCAGCGGCGGGAGCGCGGTTTTTTGTTCGGCGAACTCGCGGGCTGCGGCTTCTTCGGGGCTTTCTTTGTAGCGTGTGTTGAAGGGGGTATCTTTTTCGCTGAATCCGGCGGCGTTGACTGCCGTGGCGGCGAGGCAGAGGGTCAGGAGGGCGAGACGGCGCATGGTGTGCTCCAAAGTGAAAAACGGCTTTATTTTATGGGTTCGGCGGGGTGGGGTGCAAGTAAGTACGGTATAATTCATGTTAATCCTGTTAACGGAACATCCGAAAATATGAACGCACACACCTTAGACCTGAAGGGGCTCAGATGCCCTTTGCCGATTTTGAAAACCAAAAAAGCCTTGGCGCAAATGCAGGCGGGCGAAGTCCTGACCGTGTTGGCGACCGACGGCGGCGCGCCCGGCGATTTTGAGGCTTTCTGCCGCCAGACCGGGCATGTCTTGCTCGAATCGCGCGAAGAAGACGGCGTGTTTACGCTGGTCGTGAAACACAAATAAAGGTCGTCTGAAAATGGCGAAACGTCCGATTTCAAGGCTTTTGACGCTTGCCGCTTTCTCCGTTTTATTGACGGCGTGCGGCAGGGAGGAAGTGCCGCCCGAGCAGATGGCGGATCGTGCAAACGCGGCGACGGAATTATTCCGTCAAGGCTGCGTCGCTTTTGACGGGGCTGCCAATAAAGTGCGCTCTTTTGCCGATAATGAAAAGCTGACGGCTTTGAACGCGGAAGAAATCGGCAGGCTGCCCGCAGGCTTCGTCGAGCCGGATGCGCTTGCCGTTTGGAAGAAAACGCAGGACGGCGCGGATTATTATTTGAGCCTGACCGGCGACAGTTGCAGCGTGAAGACGGCGCGGGCGGACGAAAACTTGATACGCAAGCAGTTTATGGTGTTGGTGGAAAACCCGCCGAAGGGTTTGAACAATGAATTGCGCACCGATCAAGCCTCCGAATCGCCGATAGCGATCCGTCAGCTTTCTTATGCGTGGCGAGCTTCGGGTAGCCCGGAAGAAACCCTGCTGACCGTCAAAACCACCCCGTCCGACCAGTTGCCCGTGCAGGCGGTGTTTTACCTGACGCATCAGTCCTACAACGGCAAACCTGTCCTTGTGCAATAGTCTTTTCAGGCGAGCTTTGGGGCTGTCGCCATTCAATAGTTTCCGTGTCTTTTTATCCTCAAAGCGGCATCTTCCACGTTGGAAATCCTCACAAGGTGTCCAACCTTGTTGCGGTTTCCGCCTTGAATCTTCCGCTTTGTGAACAAAAATCCACTTGGAAAATTAAATGTCAACAGCCCCTAGGGTTTACAAAAATAAACCATTTCAAATATTGCGCCTTGTCATTTCATCTTGTATATTTGTATGCAAATGAATACAAACCAAATCAAACGAATATGAATGCGACAAACCGTATCCCCGTTAGCGTGCGAATCACTCAGGAAGACGCTGATTTTATTGCTGAATTAAAAATCGAAGGCGCGAATACGCCGTCTGAAAAAATCCGCGAGCTGCTCAAGCAGGCGCGTTTGGCGCATACGCAGACGCGCGATTACGGTTCCGCGCTGACGGCGCAGGAGCAGTTTTTCCAAGCGGCGAAACATGATGTATTGCACGCGGAAAAGCAGGCGGGGGTGCATTCGCATATCGTGGCGCGATTGTTTGAGCAGTTGCCCGACTTAGGCGCGACGCTCGTCGCCGACCTGCCCGAAGAAGCCGACCTCGACAGTTTGAAAAAATACGAACGCGAACTGATGTGGCGCATCGTCCGCCTGACCGACAGCATCTTGCAGCTCGCCGTAACCGGCAAAGGCGCGGCATACGACGATACCGTGCTGCAACAGCTTGAAAACACTTTGAAACTGGCGAAGATTGTGCAGCAGGCGGGCGAGGTTTGAGAAGTAAGTGAAAGGCTGACTGAAAAATGAAAATCCACCATTGGCTTCTGACCTGTATGTTCATCTATCCCTCTTTGGCGGTGAGTGCGGACGGCAGCGCACAACCTGTTACCGAGCAGCAAGTCCTGCGGCTGACCGAAATTTATGTGACGCAGCATTACGGTAAACAAACCGCTCAAGCGCAAAAGCCGTATCGGGTGAGAAAAGACGGGGAACATTGGATTATCAGCGGCAAACCACCTAAAGCATTGGGTGGCAATTTCCGCGCCGTTATCGGAGCAAACGGTCGGCTGGAAGAAATCACGCATAGCAAGTAGTGTAAGGTTTGAGGTCGTCTGAAAGGCTTCTCCTTTCAGTCCTGAACATCTATGTCCAAAATGGAAATGGTTCTATTCCAGCTTTAAGAAAGGGAGAGTAAATGAAAAAAGATATATTATATAAATTATCAAAGGAAGGGCTTTACCCTTCATATGTAGAACTTAAGGCATCTGGTATAAGTGAAGAAATATTAGAAAAAATACAGTTTTTTGATGAAAATCCAACTAAACTATTCTGGGAAACATATATTTCTAAAACAGAAGATAGGATTGTATATTTTGATCATGATTTAACCATAAAATATCGTTATTTAGATTACTCAGAATTGGAAAAAGAATGTTTTTTTTCTGATCTTAAAGCAGAGATTGGTGAAAATGAGATTTTTATGCTTTTCCATAGTTCAAAAATAGGCTTCTGTTTTCAAAAAGAATTTTTAAAAGAAATTTTAAATGCGGTATATTTTATGGACAATGAGGATATTTTACTTTATTGCCTGGATAGTAAAGTAATAATTACTGGTGGGTATAGGGGGTTTACCGTTTGGAATAATTTAAATAGGTAAGTTGTGTTCAGTATAAAAAATAAATTCATTTGTAGGGCATATATGAGATATATGCTAGGTGTTGCTTTATCAAAGCTTTATCTCACAAGTTGAAAGCTCTTTTGGAGAGGTATGGTGTACCTTTATCAAAGGCAAGGCAACAAAGATGGAAAAATGGATAGCAGAAGCATACGAATTATTTGCACCTTACAGCGTGCGCTTCCCGCTGAATATCTGCACTTGCAATAGCTGCTCTCCCGAAGATTTCCAACAGGCGTTGTTGGAATATCCGTTACGCGAGATTCCTGTCGATATGTTGCAGGCGTATTTGGGCAGCGTGCCTTTGGACAAAGGAGCTGCGACGGCTTTAGACATGAAACATTTTCTGCCGCGTATTTTGCAGGCTTTGGTCAACGACGAAGATGTCCGATCGCTTGATGAAACGTTGCTCGATAAGTTGTGTTGCCATTTTCCCGAATGCTGGACAAAAGAAGAAATCGATTGGTTGAAACGTTTCGCCGCCGCTTGGTTTGACTCGCAACTGACCGCGCCCCGCTACGAAGGCTGCTTGGTCGTTTGGCTGAATATGTTTCAATTTGCCGGATTGGATGTTGTCGACGAACTGCTGGCAGTGTGGACGGAACAGGCGGATAAAACGGCAGCTTTACGCGAATTTGTCGACTTGTATTTAGAAATTCCGTATGGAAGCGACGAGCCGGATTGGTACAAAGTCTGCTATCTGCCCGAGCATTGTCCGAATAGAACGCAATTCGCCGCCCGATTGTCGGCTTGGTTTACCCACCCGGATACCCGCGCCACATTCAGACGAGCTTTAGAACAAGCCCTGCTGGAAGGGAAAGAAGACGAAAACGAAACATTGTTATGGGAGCAATGTTACGACTGGTTGGCACAATCGGATGCCGGCTAAACACAATATTTCTCATGATTTCATAAAGAAAGGAAAATCCAAATGAGCGAAACCCTATCCCGCAGAGTGGGCCGTCTGGTGAGCGGCGGTTTTCATACCCTGATTGATGCGGCGGAAAACCTTGCGCCTGAGGCGGTCATGAACGAGAGCATCCGCGAAATCGAGCGGGCGGTAGACGAAGTGCGTGCCGAATTGGGCAAAGTGTTGGCGCAGAAACACCTTGCCGCCAAGAAAATGGCGGATGAGAGCAACCGCCACGAAGCCATCGATGCCAATCTGCAAGCCGCCGTAGCGGCGGGGCGCGACGATCTTGCCGAGGCTGGTATCGCCGAACAAATGGACATCGAAGCGCGTCTGCCTGTTTTGGAAAACACCATTGCCGACTGTGCCGCGCAGGAAAAAGAACTTGAGGGCTTTATCGCTGCCTTGCAGGCGAAAAAACGCGAGATGCAGCAGCAGTTGCAAGACTGGCGCGCCGCGCAGCAAAGCACGGGCGCAGGCAAAGCGGCAGGCGGCAGCGACCTCAACCGCATCGCCCGTGATGCCGAAAAAAGCGGCAACGCTTTCGACCGCGTGATGGGTCGTCAGAACGCGGTACACAGCAGCACCGATGCGGCGCAGTTGGCAAAATTGAAGGAATTGGAAGACTTGAGCCGCAACAACCGTATTGCCGAACGATTGGCGGCACTGAAGGCGGGGAAATAAGTTTTCAGACGACCTTCTTTGTCGGAAAGGTCGTCTGAAAACGGTACGAAGGTTACAGGTTGATACAGGAAATGCTTCGTTAAATTGTAAATGGGAACGGTATTATTTATGCACAAACCCTTTGTCCTAATTCGGAAGCATTCCCTGTTTCGGCCTGTGGCAGCGGCAGGCAGCATTCTTCTGTTTGTGTTAGCGGTTTTCAATCCTCCAAACTGGTTTTATGTTTTGTCCGCTATCGTACTGCTTCTGATGTTGTATTTCTTATGGCGTCAGAATAGGGGGATTCCGATCATTTTTCATACTGACGGACAAATTTTTGTCGGTAAAAAACCATATTCCCTTACTCTTGGCGAATTTAAAGGTGTTGCATCTGCATTCTGCCGTTGTGGACAAACCAACTTTTGCCTGAGGATTGCGCTGATTCCGAAAAATGTCTGCCATCCTGTGCTTATTGTGCAAGAAATTTCCGATGTCCCGATGACGTGGCGCAGTGTTCCGAAGCCTCCTCCAGCGGAGTTTGATAACTTACGGGCAGAACTTGCTGATCGCTTGAATCTACAAGACTTCGGATTTCTCGGCATTATGGGAGACGATGAATGGCACTTTGCCGTAAACCGTCTGCCAAAGGTACACTAAAATACAGATGTAATACTTGAAAGCGGGAAAATAAGTTTTCAGACGACCTTCCTAACAAATAAGGTCGTCTGAAAAGAAAAACGCCGCGCGGAGCTTGTCCTTGCGGCGTATGGCGGAACGGATCAGTAGTCGATGCGTTCGCTGATGATGCGTAAATCCGGCCATGAGAAAACGATGTCGTATTCGCGTCCGTTTTTGAAGGCTTCGGCTTTCAATACGGGGCGGCCGCGGCGGTCGTCGGCTTCGATTTCGTGAACTTGGTAGCCGCGTCGTTCGAGTATCCGCATGACTTGCGCGCGTTTTTGCTCGAAGGACGGATCGCTGTAAATTTGGTGTTCGATGTAGTCGTCATCGTAATACTTGCCGTTGCGGTAACGGTAGTCTTCATTACGGTCGTAATCACGCTCATAACGGTCGTCGTAACGATCATCATAGCGGTCATCGTAACGGTCATAACGCTGCTCGTAGCGGTCGGTACGATAGTCGTCATCGTAATAGTCGTAAGGATAAGGGGCGGCACAAGCGGTCAGTGCGATGCTGCCTAAGAGTAATACCGGTAAGAGTTTTTTCATGTCGTATCCTTTCGGGACGTGGGGTAAGTAAAGAATATTCGGAAGCGGATTATAAATCGACGCGTTCTACGAGAATGTTTAAATCGGGATAAGACATCACGATTTTGTATTCCAAGCTGCCTTTGTAGGCCTCAAATTCCAAAACGGGTCTTGCCCAATAGAGGTCGGTGTCGGAATCGTGGACCTCGTAGCCCCTGCTGTGCAGGATGGACAAAGCGTGGTCGTGGTGTTGTGCGAACGCGGGGTCTGTCTCCATACGGTATTGGGCGTAGTCTTCGTAAAGGTCGAAACCTTCTGCTGCAAGAAAAATGGCGCAAACAGCGGCGACAGGAAGCAGCAATTTTTTCAAAAACGGTTTGGACGGTTTTGTATATTGCGACTGAGAATGTTTCATTTCGTTCCCTTTGCGTCTGTTGTCGGTATAGACATTTAAACACGGAGGACTTAGGGAAAAGTTAGGAACGGTTTCAGACGACCTTTCTTTACGATACGCACAGGTCGTCTGAAAAATAGGGGAATTTGATGATTTTTGCCATTTTGATCGGTTTGCTAACCGCCGTATTGCTTTACTTTGTGATGTTTAAGGATTGGGACGAATTTGTCGAATGCGTCGAATTCTATTGCACACCCGACATTATCAGCGCGCTGCGGGGGAGGTATTGGGATGACGTATGGGCGGAAACCAAAATCCTGCTGTGGCTGAGTATCAGCGTGATGGCCGGCGTATCTGCCTATTTCTGGCTCAACTAGAGCCGGCGTTTCAAGGCGGGTACCGTCTTTATTGCCGCAAACGGCAAATTATCGAAAGGAATGTCAAAATGAGCAAAAAACACACCTACCGCACCGCAACAACATGGACGGGCAATCTTGGCGAAGGCACATCATCCTACACCGCTTATTTGCGCAACTTTACCGTTTCCGCCGAGGGTAAGCCCGACCTGCACGGTTCCGCCGACCCTACTTTCCGCGGCGATGCGGGCTGCTGGAACCCCGAAGAAATGCTGTTAGCCGCCGTTTCTGCTTGCCACAAACTATGGTACCTGCACCTGTGTGCCGACGCGGGCATCTGCGTTACCGCCTATACCGATCATGCCGAAGCGGTGATGGACGAAGGCGGGAATGGAAACGCGGGGCGTTTCGTCTCTGCCGTGTTGAAGCCGCGCGTTACCATCGCCGCAGGAAACGACCGCGCCAAGGCTTTGGAACTGCACCACGAAGCGCACCGCCTGTGTTTCATCGCCAATTCGGTCAACTTTCCGATTGAATGCCGCGCCGAAATTGAGAGTGAAGAGGTCGTCTGAAAACCCAATACCTGTTTGAAATGCAAGAATAAAAAGGAACACGATAATGTGGAATCTAATCAACGCCCCCGAAACGGAAATCTTCGGCATCGCCATCGCGCTGATGGTTTTACTCGGCGTGTTGGAAGTCATCTCCATGCTGGCGGGCGGCATCAGCGACTGGCTGGACAACCTGCTGCCCGACAGCCTGACCGAAACCGCGCACGCCGAAGTCGGGCTGGATGCGGCGGACGCGGGCGTGTTCGTCAGGTTTCTGAGCTGGCTGTATGTCGGTCGCGTGCCGGTATTGATGCTGATGGTGGTGTTCCTTGCCGTGTACGGACTGACGGGCTACCTGTTTCAGACGACCTTTGCTGCCGTGTTCGGCAGCTATCTGAACGGATGGCTGGCGGCAATCGCCGTGTGGTTCCTTTCGCTGCCGCTGGTGCGCCTGACGGCGGGCGGACTGTACAAAATCATGCCCAAAGACGAAACCACCGCCGTTTCGCAGGAAAGCCTAATCGGACGCATCGGCACAGTGGTGCTGGGCGAAGCACGGGCAGGCAGCGCGGCGCAGGTGCGCGTGAAGGATGTGTATGGTCAACAGCATTATGTGATGGCAGAACCGGATTCCGACGAAGTGTTGAAACAGGGCGACGCGGTGTTGCTGGTGTCGCTGGAGGGAAATACGTTTAAGGCGATTTTGAATCCGAGCGGGAGTTTGGTGGATTGAGGTCGTCTGAAAAGATAAACGCCGGTTTGCAATGAACCATCATTTTTATCAGATTAGAAAAACAAAACGGGGATAGATATGGATCATTTGGCGCAGTCTGAGCGCGATATGCAATCCCGCATCGAAGCGTTGAAAAACAAGCTGCCGCGAGGGGTTATCGTTGTCGGCGACGGGCTGCTGTTTAAACATTCGTTATTTAGAGGTTTGTTGTTTCAACCCTTGGTTGCTTTCTTGTTCGGCCTCATCGGCGTAGGCGGCCTCTGGCTGAAGATAGTGAAATGGATGGATCTATCGCTTTCTAGCAACATGACTTGGCTGCTGGCGATTGTATTCACGCTATGGTGGTTGTGGCGTGCGGAACGTTGGTGGTGCGGGCTGACGACCCGGAAATCGATTTATATTGATCGCGAAAAATTGATTATTTACGGTGCATTCGGACGCATCCGTTATCAAGGCGGACATGACGGGGCTTACAGGAAGTTTGACCATATACGGGACATCGTCGGAGTCAGTCTGATTACCGAACGCAAAGGAACAACAGTCATCTTCGGGCTACTGGGCTTAGGAAGACACAATATTTGTACAACAGCTTCCCAAAACGCATTTATTGAATTAACAGGTTGGCAGTGGAATTCAAGGTATAAGCTCGGTAGGTCGGATTCTTGAATCCGACGAATTGCTCCGCTTCAGCCATATTGCACATAACCGAAATTGTCGGATTCAAGAATCCGACCTACCTTTAAAACCGCTATTTTTAACCTTTCAGACGACCCCAAACTCTAAAAAAATCGTCTGAAACCACGCCCCTCAAGTAGTCCGTAGCGTGGGCTTCGCCCACGGAGCAAACAGCTCGCATGATCATTTGATTCAAACGACAGTAGGTTTCGCGGGCAAAGCCCACGCTAGGGTTTACTTGATCAGTTTGTTTTTCAAATGACCGCTATCAGCATAATTTTAAAAAAAATTATCGTTTTAACTCACAAAAAAGGAAAAATGAAATGCCAAGAAGATTAGAAGCAATTTCTGACGGACTTAAGCAGGCTTTGTTGAATACATCTTTTGAGAATCAGGTGGTTGTTTGGTTAATGCAAGATGGGTGGCAGGTTTTTACCCCCGTTTTGGATCATGGGCATAAAACGGATATTTTAATTTCGGACGGAAAACGTTATTTCCGTATCCAAATCAAGACAGTAGATGCTAATAAGGGTAAGAAGCAAGAAGTATCGAATCAATGGGGGGAAATTAAGATTGATTTTGTTATTTATTTTGCACGAAATGGTGAATGGGGTTGCATTGCTCCAGCATTTTCTGAAAATAAAAAGCCGTTGAATGCACCTGAACATAAGATGTTCTTATTAAAAAGAAATGAGTTTTTGACTGCTTTTCATACGGTTGATAATTAGCTTGTAGGTCGGATTCTTGAATCCGACAAATCGCTCCGCTTCAGCCGTATTGCACATAACCCAAATTGTCGGATTCAAGAATCCGACCTACCTTTAAAACCCAAAATTTTTAACCTTTCAGACGACCCCAAACCCTAAAAAAACCGTCTGAACCCACGCCCTTCAAGGGTATATCGACAACAAGAAAGGAAAACCCATGAACTTAGTTTCCATCGGCATCATCGCCGGCGTCATACTCGTCGCGCTGTTCGTACTCGGCCTTATCCTCACCCGCCTGTACCGCCGCGCCAGCAAAGAAGTTTCTTTCGTGCGCACCGGTTTTGGCGGCGAAAAAGTCATCATGAACGGCGGCGCGATGGTGCTGCCCGTGCTGCACGAAATCATCCCCGTCAACATGAACACATTGCGTCTTGAAGTGCGCCGCGCGGCTCAACAGGCATTGATTACCCGCGACCGGATGCGCGTCGATGTGATGGCGGAATTTTACGTCCGCGTCAAACCCAGCGCCGAGAGTATCGCCACCGCCGCGCAAACGCTGGGTATGAAAACCATGTCGCCCGACGAGTTGAAAGACCTCGTTGAAGGTAAATTCGTCGATGCACTGCGCGCCGTTGCCGCCGAAATGGCGATGGAAGAGCTGCACGAGAAACGTGTTGATTTCGTTCAGAAAGTGCAACAAGTCGTGAGCGAAGACTTGTTTAAAAACGGCCTCGAACTCGAAACCGTCTCCCTGACCGGCCTCGATCAAACCAGCTTTGAGTTTTTCAACCCGCAAAACGCTTTTGACGCGGAAGGTCTGACCAAACTGACCGAAACCATCGAAGGCCGCCGCAAAAAACGCAACGAAATCGAACAAGACACCGATTTGGCGATTAAAACCAAAAACCTCGAAGCCGAGCAGCAACGCTTGAAAATCTCGCGCGAAGAAGAATACGCCAAACTCGAACAAGAACGCGAAATCGCCGTGCGCCGCGCCGAACAGGAAGCCAGCATCGCCGAGCAGGAAGCGCAGAAAAAACGCGAAGCGGAAGAAGCCAAAATTGCCGCCGAACGCGAAGTGGATTTGAAACGCATCGCCGCCGAACGCGACATTAAAAACGAAGACATCCGCAAAGCCCAAGCCGTCGAGCAGGCGGAGGTTGAGCGCCGCAAAGCCATCGAGCTTGCCGAACAAGACCGCGCCATCGCCGTTGCCGAAAAATCGCGTGCCGAATCCGAAGCCAAAGCCGAGGCCGACAAAGCCCGTGCCGCCGCCGTGCGTGAAGAAGAGAGCGTGATTACCGTACGCGAAACCGAACGCGCCGAACGTGCCAAAGCGGTCGAACTGATTGCCGCCGAAGAAGCCGCGCAAAAAGACGCGATTTCGCTCACCGTCGCCGCCGAAGCCGAGAAACAGGCCGCGCAAGACCGCGCCGAAGCCGTGCGCATCGCCGCCGAAGCCGAAGCCGAGAAACAACGCCTGCAAGCCAAAGGTGAAGCCGATGCCAAAGTCCTGCTGGCACAAGCGCAAGAGCAGCAATACAAAGTCGATGCCGAAGGTACCCGCGCTGTGAACGAAGCCGCCAACGTCCTGAGCGTCGAGCAAGTCGAAATGCAAGTGCGCCTCGCCCTCTTGAAACACCTGCCCGACATCATCCGCGAATCCGTGCGTCCGATGGAAAACATCGACGACATCAAGATTCTGCAAGTCAACGGCTTGGGCGGATTCAGCGGCGCTGCCAACGGCTCCGAAGGCGTGTCGGACGGTCAAACCACACAAGCCAGCCTCGCCGACCAAATGGTCAACAGCGCACTGCGCTACCGCAGCCAAGCCCCGCTGGTTGACGGCCTCTTGAAAGAATTGGGTCTGAACGGCGGCGACATCAACGGTCTGACGCAAGGGCTGGATAAAGGAATCGGCAAAGAATAAGCCGCGCCGTTAAGAAGGTCTGAAAGCAAAGGTCGTCTGAAACCTCGAAACAGGGGTTTCAGACGACCTTTTGTCATGGAAGGAACAAATCTGTCATCAGCCAAACCTGTTCTATCGCATCAAACGCGACAAACAGGCGGCGCAGGTTCAGCGTATTTGTCAGGTGTTCGGTTTACGGAAAACCAGTTGGAAGCCGCCCTTAATCCCCTCTCCAATCCGGCAGAACCAAGCAAACTGCGTCCGCCGCAAACTGGCATTGAAGCAATAGTTTGCCCATACCGAACAAGCCGTTTTAAAGCATAAAACACAAAGGTCGTCTGAAAACCGATTTCAAAGTTTCAGACGACCTTTTATCTTTTCCGGCAAACCTAACTTACCCTCTGCGCAATACGGCGTTGTTGACGTATTTTTGGATGCCGGTGGCGATGGCGTCGGCGCATTGGCGGCGGAAGGAGTCGCTGCCGAGCAGCCGCTCTTCGGTGGGGTTGGACAGGAAGGCGGTTTCGACGAGGATGGACGGGATGTCGGGTGCGCGCAGGACGGCGAAGTTGGCTTCGTCAACGCGTCCTTTGTGGAGTTGGTTGAGTTTGCCCAATTCGGTCAGGACGGAATGTCCGAGTTTGCGGCTGTCGCGCATGGTGGCGGTTTGGGTCATATCGAGAATGGCGTTATCGACGCTGCGGTTGCCGCTTTTGGGAACGCCGCCGATGGCGTCGGCGTTGTTTTGGGTTTGGGCGAGGAATTTGGCAGCGGAGCTGGTCGCGCCTTTGGTATTGAGCATGTAAACGCCGGTACCGCGTGCAGACGGGCTGGTGAAGGCATCGGCGTGGATGGAGACGAACACGTCGGCATGACGGGCGCGGGCTTTGGCGACGCGCACGCCCAGCGGGATGAAGATGTCTTCGTTGCGGGTCATGTAAACGGTGTAGCCTATGCTTTCAAGGCGGTTTTTAGTTTCGCGGGCGATGGAGAGGACGACGTTTTTCTCTTTCAAGCCGCTGGACCCGATGGCGCCGGGGTCTTCACCGCCATGACCGGGGTCTATCATGACGACGGGGCGGCGTCCGCCGCGGTTGGAGCGGGGAGGTACGTCTTGGGCAATGTCCGTGCGTTCGGCAGGACGTTGCGTTTGCATGCGTTTCGGCGGATTGCCGTTGAGCAGCGCCATCATCGGATCGTTGGCATCGACGCCGTGCGGATAGAGGTCGATGACGAGGCGGTTTTTAAAGCCGCCGACAGGGGCAAGCGAGAAGACTTGCGGATAGGCGTTTTGCTTGAGGTCGATCACGACGCGTACGGTCGTCGGGGTGTTTTGTCCAGCACGGATGCTGCGGATATAGGGGTCGTCGGGCAGGACTTTGCCGGAAATGCCTTGCAGGACGCTGTTGATGTTGGCGTTTTGGATGTCGACGACGAGCCTGCCGGGGTTTTCCAAGGCGAAATGCTGATATTGCAGCGCGCGCGAGCTTTCGATGGTGATACGGGTATAGGCGTGCGAAGGCCAAATACGGGCGGCGACGAATTGGGCTGGCGGCGCGGCTTTGGCGAGAGCGGAGGCAATCGGCGTGAGGGTAAACAACAGTCCGGCGGCTTGGCGGACGACTTGTCTTCGTGTCAGTTTGAATTTAACCATGCTTCTAAACTTTTTTGTCCGTTGGCGGTGTGTGCGGTAGCGGTGCAGGTCCTGCCCTGCACGGCGTGATTCAGGGATACGGTGATGTCTGCGGGCGGCGTGAACGCGCCGCCTTGTTGCGGCCATTCGATGATACAGACGCTGTCAGGGGAGAACAGGTCGTCCAGACCCGCATCTTCCCATTCTTCGGGCGAGGCAAAGCGGTAAAGGTCGAAATGATGGAGCGTGAACGCTTCCAGCGGGTAGGATTCTACGATGGCGTAGGTCGGGCTTTTGACCGCGCCGGTGTGTCCGAGTCCGCGCAGGATGCCGCGCGTGAACGTGGTTTTCCCCGCGCCCAAATCGCCTTGCAGATGGATGACCAATGGCGCACGCAGCGATTTTGCCCAACTTCCGCCCAACTCGAGTGTGGACTCTTCGTCGGGAAGCTGGCGGGAAAAGGTTGCGCCCTCGCTCATGAAATCAGCCTTGTCGTGTTCTAAAAACCTTAATTATGCTGGATTTACGGGCATTTGCAAACATAAGGGAGGATAAAGTTAGATAAAGATGTTCAATCGGCATCTTTGCCGCCTGCCGTCCAAACGCCGTAGAGGTCGTCTGAAAACACCGTTTCCACACAACTCAAACCCTTTCAGACGACCCCGTCCCTGTTAAGCCTTGCGCCGAACGTGTACAATCGCCCCATCATACCTAATCCGTACAAACCGCATCATGACTATCAGCAAACAACGCCCCATCGGCGTTTTCGATTCCGGCGTCGGCGGCCTGACCAACGTCCGCGCCCTGATGGAACGCCTGCCGATGGAAAACATCATCTACTTCGGCGACACCGCCCGCGTTCCCTACGGCACCAAATCCCGCGCCACCATCGAAACCTTCGCCATGCAGATTGTCGATTTCCTGCTGGAAAACGATGTCAAGGCGCTCGTCATCGCGTGCAACACCATTGCCGCCGTTGCCGGACAGAAAATCCGCCAAAAAGCAGGCAATATGCCTGTATTGGACGTGATTTCCGCCGGCGCACAGGCCGCTCTGAACACCACGCGCAACAACAAAATCGGCATCATCGCCACCAACACCACCGTCAACAGCAACGCCTACGCCCGCGCCATCCACGCCCAAAACCCCGACACGCTCGTGCGCACGCAGGCGACGCCGCTGCTCGTGCCGCTGGTGGAAGAAGGCTGGCTTGACCATGAAGTGACCCGCCTGACCGTGCGCGAATACCTCAAACCGCTCTTGGTGGACGACATCGACACGCTCGTCCTCGGCTGTACCCACTTCCCGCTGCTCAAGCCCCTAATCGGCAAAGAAGCGCAAAACGTCGCCCTGGTCGATTCCGCCATCACCACCGCCGAAGCGACCGCCCAAGCGCTCGCCCAAGCAGGGCTGCTCAACACTGAAAACGACAGCCCCGACTACCGCTTCTACGTCAGCGACATCCCCCTGCGTTTCCGCACCATAGGCGAACGCTTCCTCGGACGCAGTATGGAACAAATCGAAATGGTCTCGCTGGGATAAGGCATATCCCGCATACCAAAACGAGAGGTCGTCTGAAAACTCGAAACACGGGTTTTCAGACGACCTTTTTGAATGAGGCGAATCAAAGCTATTTCCAATCCTGATCCGCTTGTCTCATCGTTCAAGCATTTCTCGGGTAACTAAGGGAATAAAGTCCAAATTGCTGTCCACAGAGGCGGATAGCTTTTCGGGCAGACTGGGAGCTGCATCGCGGTGAAAACAGGCAAGATTGAGATCTACGCCCGATAGGCTTTCGGGGCGGCGGAAGAAGTTGTCTTCCTGATAGCGGTGGGAAGCAAACCAATAGCAACGATAATCCATACGCTCAAAATGGCGGATTAAATCGAGGCAGTTGTCAGGCTGAGCCTCTGCAAAAATGATTGGTTTATGCTGTTCAATCAGGCGTTTTGCGCCGTTGAGTACATGGCTTTCAAAGCCTTCCGCATCGATTTTCAGCAAATCCAGCGCATTGAGTTTTTGAAGCTCGGGATGTCGGTCTAATGCAGTAAGGCGTATGGTTTCGTTGTAGCGGATACCGTCAAAGCTGGATTCGGTGTCAAAACCCTTGTCCAAAGAAAAACTACCGTAATTCCACTCTGTTTCATAATCTGAAGAGGGAATCTCCAGCCAAGCGTTTTCATCGCCAACGCCTTCTTGATAGGCGTAAACATTGGTCAGGCTGTTGAGTGATATATTGGCACACAGAGTTTGGAAAATCACCCGCTGCGGCTCGAAACAGAATAGTTTGCCGAGCTCGATATGTCGGGCGATGGGAATTGCGTGCATACCAATATTTGAGCCGACTTCGACGACATTGCTGTCAGCACGAAGATTGTTCAGAAGAAAACGGACTTCCAAATCCGACCATTCTCCATAAGCCTGCGCGTATCGACTGATGAAGTCGCCTTCGATTAAGTTAAACATGCCCCTTTTGAGCATATGTAAAGACGTCCGCATGATGATTCCCTTTAAAAAATAATGGATTGATTTGATTCGATACTTTGAAAATTATTTTCTTGATGCGTGTATCAGACTGCTCCGTCGGGGCTTAAATTTTGCCTATCGAATCAAGCCCGACAGTGTAGTCGAGTTAAGTCAGAGCCGACAAACCATCGGTATTCTAATAGAAAAGGTCGTCTGAAATTAAGTTTTCAGACGACCTTTTTTAGTATGTCAAACCGCTGTTAGGAAACAACTTCG
>ERZ1023282.295-NODE-295-length-26113-cov-4.244263_pt1 | contig 26113 bp, 24 predicted proteins | sample MGYA00521262_ERZ1023282 | MGnify/ENA primary metagenome ERZ1023282 (study PRJEB32759, sample SAMN07749867) | skin metagenome | biome: transportation; feature: city; material: polyester macromolecule | host: Homo sapiens | place: Hong Kong:KT line | collected... | reverse complement strand
CTCATTCACCCTTAGTATTATCACAACTGGCTGAAGGTGAAGCTTATTTGCTTAAACGTGATAATGATAATGTGGTAAGAAGTGAAAAAATTAATTCGCCGAATACTCGCCTTTTAGCCAATGTGTTGCAAGACACCTTCGGTGTAGATTTAAATACCTTGAAACGTGACAATATGGCGAATATCGACCAAAGCCAAGCTAAACAACGACTATTAGACTTGCTTAATAGTGAGGCACAGCCATAATGTCAGAGCGCTTTATTTTACTGGATGCCAATTTGCTAATTGGGGCGTTTGACCATGACAAAGACAATCCAAAACATATTGAAGCTAAATCGATAGTCACTGAACTATTAAATGATGATAAAGTAAAAATTGCTATCACGCCGCTGATTCGCTATGAAGTGTTGCGAGGAGTAAAACGGATAGCGGTTAACGAGATGCAAGCAATTTTGGATGATTTTCAAGAATTTGAAATCACTGACAAAGAAGGTAATTTTGCATCACAGATTTATCGATTAGCCAAGAAACAAACCAATAAGCACAATTTTGATATTTTTCATTATGCTGTGTCAAAAATCCGTCAGCTTGAATGGCAAAGCTTAGACAGCGATTTTAGTACACTCGAAAATGCCTTAAATCATTCGTAATTTTGTTTTAAATGTACTTTAAAGTAAGGGTGTAAAGCAATGCCAAAACGTACCGACATCAAATCCATTCTTATCATCGGCGCAGGTCCTATCGTCATCGGACAAGCCTGTGAATTTGACTATTCAGGCGCACAAGCCTGTAAAGCCTTACGTGAAGAAGGCTACCGCGTCATTCTGGTTAACTCAAATCCAGCCACCATCATGACTGACCCTGTCATGGCAGATGCCACCTACATCGAGCCCATCACCTGGCAAACGGTAGAGCGCATCATTGATAAAGAACGCCCTGATGCCATCTTGCCAACCATGGGCGGACAAACCGCGCTCAACTGTGCGTTAGACTTGGACAAGCATGGCGTACTGGAAAAATATGGCTGTGAGCTGATTGGCGCGACCAAAGACGCCATCGAAAAAGCCGAAGACCGTAACCTGTTTGACCAAGCGATGAAAAAAATCGGCTTAGAGTGCCCGCGCGCCGAAGTGGCTGAAACCATGGAACAAGCCTTCGCTATTCAAGCCAAAGTCGGCTTTCCCTGCATCATTCGCCCGTCGTTTACCATGGGGGGTTCGGGCGGCGGTATCGCTTACAACCGTGACGAATTTGTCGAGATTTGTGAGCGTGGTTTTGACTTATCGCCCACTCACCAACTATTGATTGACGAAAGCCTAATCGGTTGGAAAGAGTACGAGATGGAAGTTGTCCGTGACAAAAAAGACAACTGTATCATCGTCTGTTCGATTGAAAACTTTGACCCTATGGGTGTGCATACAGGCGACTCTATCACTGTGGCACCTGCTCAGACTTTGACGGATAAAGAATACCAAATCATGCGTAATGCGTCATTGGCGGTGCTGCGTGAGATTGGCGTGGAGACCGGTGGTTCAAACGTACAATTTGGTATTGACCCAAAAACAGGTCGTATGGTCGTCATCGAGATGAACCCACGTGTCAGCCGTTCATCCGCCTTGGCATCTAAAGCCACGGGGTTCCCGATTGCCAAAATCGCAGCAAAACTTGCGGTCGGTTACACCCTCGATGAACTCAGCAATGACATTACAGGCGGCTTGACCCCAGCCAGCTTTGAGCCCGCCATTGACTATGTGGTGACCAAAGTACCGCGCTTTAACTTTGAAAAATTCCCCCAAGCTGACAGCACCTTATCTACCCAAATGAAATCGGTGGGTGAAGTGATGGCGATTGGTCGTAATTTCCAAGAGTCGATGCAAAAAGCGTTACGCGGTCTTGAGATTGGCGTGAATGGTTTTGATGAGTATCTTGATTTCAATCAAGACGACGATACCATTCGCAGCACCTTAAAAGTTAAGTTAAAAACCCCCACACCTGACCGTATTTTCTACATTGCTGATGCCTTCCGTTTTGGCATGAGCGTGGATGAGGTGTTTGAGTTTACTCGCATTGACCCTTGGTTTTTAGTGCAAATTGAAGACATCGTCAAAACGGAAAAATTGGTGAAAGAAACTGGCTTTGGCGGTTTGACCAGCGACAACTTGCGTCAATTCAAACGTAAAGGGTTATCAGATTTACGCTTGGCAACGCTCTTGGGTATTTCACAAAAACAACTGCGTAAAAAACGTTGGGATTTGGGCGTGTATCCTGTGTACAAACGCGTGGATACCTGTGCCGCGGAGTTTTCGACTTCAACCGCTTATATGTATTCAAGCTATGATGACGAATGTGAAGCCAATCCAACCAACAACAAAAAAATCATGGTCATCGGCGGCGGTCCCAACCGCATTGGTCAAGGTATTGAATTTGACTATTGCTGTGTGCACGCCGCCTTGGCAATGCGTGAAGATGGTTATGAGACCATCATGGTCAACTGTAACCCTGAAACGGTTTCCACTGACTATGACACCTCTGACCGTCTGTACTTTGAGCCTATTACGTTAGAAGATGTGCTTGAAATCGTGCGCATCGAAAAGCCCGAAGGCGTGATTGTGCAGTACGGTGGACAAACGCCATTAAAATTAGCGCGCGCACTGGAAGCTGCAGGTGTGCATATCATCGGTACCAGCCCAGATGCGATTGACCGTGCAGAAGACCGTGAACGTTTCCAACACATGATTCAGCAATTGGGCTTTACTCAGCCACCCAATGCCTTGGCGACCAGTACCGAAGACGGTATCGTCAAAGCGACGCAAGTGGGCTATCCCCTAGTTGTCCGTCCCTCTTACGTGTTGGGCGGTCGCGCCATGGAAATCGTCTACAACGAAAACGAACTGCGTCGTTATTTGCGTGAAGCCGTACAAGCGTCTAATGAAGCCCCTGTGTTACTTGACCGCTTCTTGGATGATGCGATTGAAGTGGATGTGGATTGTATCTCTGACGGCACCAACGTGGTGATTGGCGGTATCATGCAGCACATCGAACAAGCGGGCGTGCATTCAGGCGATTCAGCGTGTTCAATCCCGCCGTATTCACTTAGCCAAGAGATTTGCGATGTGATGCGCGAACAAACCGTGGCAATGGCAAAAGAGCTGGGTGTGGTGGGCTTGATGAACGTGCAATACGCGGTCAAAGATGGTGTGGTTTATATTCTTGAAGTCAATCCGCGTGCCTCACGTACGGTGCCTTTCGTATCAAAATGCATCGGCACTTCACTTGCGCAAGTCGCTGCGCGTTGTATGGCGGGCACAACGCTTGTGGAACAAAACTTTACCACTGAGGTGATTCCAACATTTTTTGCGGTCAAAGAAGCGGTCTTCCCTTTTGCCAAATTCCCAGGCGTTGACCCCATTTTAAGCCCTGAGATGAAATCAACGGGTGAAGTCATGGGCGTGGGTCAGACCTTTGGTGAAGCTTACTACAAAGCCATCATCGGCAGTAATGATAGATTGCCCGGTTTGCCAGTGGACAATGAAGTTAAAAAAGTGTTCTTATCAGTGCGTGAAAGCGACAAAGCCAATCTGGTACCAGTGGCAAAACAATTTGCCGACTATGGCTTTAAACTTGTGGCAACCTCAGGCACCCAAAAAATCTTGACCGAAGCCGGTATCGCCTGTGAGCGCATCAACAAAGTCACCGAGGGTCGCCCACATATCGTCGATGCCATCAAAAACGGTGAGATTGCGATTGTGGTCAATACCACTGAAGGCAAACAAGCGCATGAAGACTCGTTCTCGATTCGCCGCTCAGCCTTACAGCATAAAGTATTTAATGTGACCACCTTAAATGCCGCGGCAGCAGTTACCCAAGCGTATAAAGTGCAGCTACCATTTGATGTGTATAAGCTTCAAGCGCTACATACACAGACACAGGGATAACCACCGCTAGTCTAAAATACTGATAGCCAGTGCTGTCAGTATTTTTTTATGGGCTAAGATAATCCTAAGGTTTGGGGTGTATACTGGGTTTGCCCTAAGTACAGCCACGTTTATCAATGTTTTGACCACTAACCACAATCAGGGTGTGAATGCCATGAGACAACCTTCTAAGACCTTTAACATCATACTGCTCGCTGCTGTATTAGCGCCAACGACAACGGTATATGCCAAAAGCGATAGCGAAAAAGCGGGCGATATATTGCATATTGCTATCCCGGTAGCAGGCTTAGGCATGGCACTTGCCAAACATGACCAAGAAGGCGTGTATCAACTAGGCAAAACCATGGCAACCAATTTGGCGGCTACCTATGCGCTCAAATACGCCACCAATGACACCGCATGGGGCGAACGTCCCAATGGCGAAGATTACTCATTTCCATCAGGGCATGCTAGTGATTCTTGCGCGGGCGCGACTTTCATCGGTCAACGCTATGGCTGGCGCTATGGCTCGATGGCAATGATTCCTGCCGCCTATGTGGGCTGGTCACGTGTGGATGCCGACAAGCACCATACCCGTGATGTGGTTGCTGGCTGTGCGCTGGGTGTCGTCAGTGGTTTGGTGATGACGCAACCGTTTGACAATGCCACTATTTTACCTTGGTATGAAAATAAAGCCGTGGGTGTTACCATCAGCTCAGCTTGGTAATGTCAGGGTTCATTCAGTCAATTGAGTGAATGCTTTGCATCACAAGCCGTTATCAAGTAAAATACCGTTATTGTGGTGATTGACGCAGCACAGCAAATTTTTTACTAGAACCTTGTTAGGCAGTAGCCCTGTCTAGCATGGTTTTTTTCATCTATACAAAATAGATAATGGTTAATCACGAGCGTTGATGACCATTTTTTGTGACTTGTTACTTTGGCAATCTTGCCGTTTGAATCCCTATTTGTGACAAAAGGAATCCCCTATGCAACGTTATCCAATGACGCCTCAAGGTCACGCGGCTTTAGAAGAAGAGCTCAAACAGCTCAAAACCGTTGACCGTCCACGTATTACCGCGGCGATTGCCGAAGCGCGCGAACATGGCGATTTAAAAGAAAATGCCGAGTACCATGCTGCCCGTGAGCAGCAAGGATTTTGTGAAGCCCGTATTCGCGATATTGAAGCCAAACTGGGCGGGGCTGAAGTCATTGATCCGCTCAAACTACCGCAAGAAGGTCGCGTGGTGTTTGGCGTCACGGTAGTGATTGAAAATCTCGATACCGAAGAGCAAAAACGCTATAAAATTGTGGGTGATGACGAAGCGGATTTTAAAGCCAACAAAATCTCGATTAACTCGCCCATCGCGCGCGGTCTGATTGGCAAATCAGAAGGTGATGAAGCCAAAATCCAAACCCCAAGCGGTGAAGTCGAATACGAAATCGTCGAAGTTTTGTACCAATAACCGCTATTTAGCCGATAAAGCCAATCAAATGATTGGCTTTTTTATTGTGACAAATTATGGGTAATTGTCAAAAAATGGCGAAAAACACGTTGACAAAAATGTTACAATAATTCGATAGGTTGATTTTACAGATTATTTTTTGAGAATTGGATAGGGAAGCTTATGAGCCACGATACCACAAACAATGCCACCAATAACGCCACCATTTTACAATCTGTCCCCGTCGGGCAAAAAGTCGGTATCGCGTTTTCAGGCGGACTTGACACCTCAGCTGCGCTACTTTGGATGAAGCAAAAAGGCGCGCTGCCATACGCTTATACCGCGAACTTAGGTCAACCTGACGAAGACGATTACAACGCCATTCCCAAAAAAGCCGACCAATACGGTGCGGTCAAAGCACGTTTGATTGATTGCCGTTTGCAATTGGCGCTTGAAGGTATTGCCGCAATTCAATGCGGTGCGTTTCATGTCAGCACCGGTGGTATGCCCTACTTTAACACCACGCCACTGGGTCGTGCGGTCACAGGCACCATGCTAGTCACTGCCATGAAAGAAGATGATGTCAACATTTGGGGCGATGGCTCAACTTATAAAGGCAATGATATTGAGCGTTTTTATCGCTATGGTCTACTCACCAATCCTGCCCTTAAAATCTATAAACCGTGGCTTGACCAAACCTTCATTGATGAATTGGGCGGTCGTAGCGAGATGTCACAGTTCTTAATCGACAATGGCTTTGACTACAAAATGTCCAAAGAAAAAGCCTACTCAACCGACTCAAATATGCTCGGCGCGACGCATGAAGCCAAAGACTTGGAGTTTTTGGATGCCAGCATGCACATCGTTGAGCCGATTATGGGTGTGGCATTTTGGGATGACAATGTCAAAATCGACAAAGAAACAGTGACAGTACGCTTTGAACAAGGCATGCCCGTGGCAATCAATGACGAAACCTTTGATAGCCCAGTGGATTTGATTTTAAAAGCCAACGAAATCGGGGGTCGTCATGGTCTTGGTATGAGTGACCAAATTGAAAACCGTATCATCGAAGCCAAATCACGGGGTATCTATGAAGCCCCTGCTATGGCGCTGTTGCACATTGCCTATGAGCGTTTGGTCACTGGGATTCATAACGAAGACACCATCGAGCAGTACCGTATCAATGGTTTACGCCTAGGTCGCTTGTTGTACCAAGGTCGCTGGTTTGACTCACAAGCCTTGATGCTTCGTGAAACCGCCCAGCGCTGGGTCGCCAAAGCTATCACGGGTGAAGTCACCATCGAGCTACGCCGCGGTAATGACTATACCATCTTAAATACTAAATCTGACAACTTGACCTACCAACCAGAACGTCTATCAATGGAAAAAGTGGAAGATGCGGCGTTCACGCCAATGGATCGTATCGGTCAGCTGACCATGCGAAACCTTGATATTTCAGATACCCGGGCTAAATTGGCGTTATATAGCCAATCAGGTTTGTTATCCAATGCCCACGGCTCAGACGTACCACAACTAGAGCAAAAATAATGCGGTAAATAAAAAGGGCGTATTTAATACGCCCTTAGCTTGTTACAACCCATCATTTAGTCATTGGTATGAAATAACAAAAACAACTCAACGATGTTTTTTTCTATGGCTTGTGCCATTTGGCTCATGGTTTCTGGGTCTTTGAGTAGCTCTTGCATATCCGGTTGGTCTTCATCAATGCCACTAAACAAAATCATCGGTAACGTCAGCATTGCCACATCTTCTTCGCTGTCGTCATCATCAAACCAATCATCTTCTTCGTCATCGCTGGCATACATGGCATCAACAAAGCCCACCGACCATTCGCTAATTTCTGAGTTTTCAATATCGAGATAGTCAGTTTCGTCGACATCAAAAGGCAGCTCAATTTCACGCTCATCTTGCAGCATGGCTTGCAGCTCATCACGCCACTGTTCAATGGCTGATAGCACATCTGGCTTGACTTGTTTTTCATGCCCTTCAAAAAGATAGGTTTGCCAATTGTGTAAAGGTTTGCCGACAATAGAGGCGGTTAAAAAGCCGTGTGTAGCGATGCTCGATAGCCCAAATTCATTGTCATCACTGTCTAAAAAATCGATTAAATCATCAAAATCCATGGTGGTTATCCTAGTATTTTATCAAAAAAGCGGATTGAAAAAAGAAAGGTTAATACCTAGTGTATTAACCTTTTGCTTGACTTACAACTCATCATCGTCAAAATCGTCGTCATCGTCTAAGTCATCAAGATCGTCATCAAAACTGTCTTTGAGTGAGCGCTCTAGACGCTTTTCTTCCAATAAATTATCAATCAAACGACGTTTTTCAAGACTACTTGCCCGACTTCGACCCGATGCGTCGTCATCCACGAGTCGCGCGTCATCGTCATCATCAAAATTGTCATCTTCAAAGCTATCATCAATATCTGGATCAGCCATTTAGTGCTCCTTTCGCTGGTCGATTCGATAAATTTGCAATTTCATAAAGCCTTATAATGGGTTTTGTCGGTCAAGTCAAGTGGCGAAAGAAAAAATAGCCATGATTCTTTTATTTTTCTGTGGCGGTCAAAATATCATCGCGTTTGGCAATGAGTTCGGTCATCAAGGTTTCTGATAAACCGTTGTACCAAACCATCTCACGCTCTGTGATAGTGGTCGGATGTTGCAGGTTTTTAAACTGCACTTTACCATCTAACGTTTTAAGTAAATCCAGCGGATACAGGAGTAATAAACCATCTTCTTTGGCGTGGTTTGCCATCAGTTTTTGTACGTCATCGAATTGATGACTGATACTGGTACCGATGGTTAATGGCAAGGCAAAACGCGATAGCTCACGGTGTTTTTCGTATACCACTTGGTTGAGGATAATCAACAATTTTGACAACAACACCGCTGCCAGTGGCAATTGCTCGGCTTTACCTGCTAGATGAATGACCGCGCCTTTGGCATTAAAATGCGAGTTGTCTTTGATATACACGTCTTTGATATAGCGATTTAACACATTGTTTGACGAATTAAACAAACTGTTTGATGCGCGCATCAATAGCTGATTACACAATTGAAAATACGGTTTTGCAACTTCAGGTGCCACCCGTTTTAGCAGATGATACTGGTCATAAAAATGAATTTGTAATTCGATTTCGGGTTGTTTTTGGCTGTCTACTGTCGTTTCTTGAGCCAGATTGTCAATCGCTGCGGGCTGGGTTTGGGGAATGTCTTTAGCAGATTTTGATTTTTCTCGATTTAAAAAATCATTGATGGTTTTGCCAGTGGCGGCAGGTTGCGCGGTGGCGCTGCTATCCCCTGCTTTATTGTACAAGGTGTCTTCGTCTAACTGCAATTCACCATCGGCTGTCAATGCAGGACTGGTGGATGCTAGGCTACCACGCGCAAGCGCGATATGCTGCTGGACTTTTTCACCCAATTGCGCAAGCTGTTCCTGCGTTGGGCGCGCCATATAGCCATAAATCAACCATAAAAACCCATGCAAAATTGCTGACCCTAATACAAACAACCATTGACTACTGACAATCTCGCCTTTGGAGACCGCTTTCATAATGATAGTGGCGTGACCGAGAACTTGGTTGTTTTGGATAATGGGTTTATCAATTACCTGCCCCACTTCGTTTTGCGCTTGTCCCGTTTGCACCAGCGGCTGGTTGTTTTGGTCACTGATGACAAGCTTGGCGACTTCCTGATCTACTTGGTAGCGGTTTGCCAAGACGCTCAGGCTAATTCTATCTTGGCTCGTGATGCCCACCATGGCTTCTTTGGCTAACTGTTCAACAATTTTTTCACCCTTTTGGGTACGCTGCTCGTATTGGGATTTTTCACTACTAAAAGTAAGCATCAAAAAATGTAAACAAAAACTAATAAGTAGCACAATAGCGAATTTGCCTTGACGGGGGGCTAGATGATTCATGGGTAGATTAAACTTTCTTTAGGAGCGATTAAATGCTACATTATCATGTTTATTTTTTTGGCATACAAGGGGTAAACTACCATGACGACGAATTTTTTGTATCAACTTAATCAGCATTTTCCCCATAGTTACGCGATTACCCTAAGCGCCGCCAAGTTTGAATTGGGGCTATTGAGCCAAATTAGCCAAACCCTTGCAAGCCTTCATCCTGCCATTCGCCTCTTACATCAAGACACCTTAGTCAATGAGCTTGATTGGCAAGCCAATGACACACGCGCCCAAGCTGAGCAAACCAGCCCTGTGACGACGATTCGCTGGATTGTGACGCTGGAATCAGATAGCGATATCAGCGACTTACCGCAACGGATCAAACAAATCGCCGCCAACAACCTCTATCATGTAGATGTCAATGTCATGCCCCTTGCGACATTGGTGCGCCCGCATAAACTGGCGTTGTTTGATATGGATTCGACCTTGATTGAGCAAGAAGTGATTGTGGAATTGGCAAAAAAAGCCGGGATTGGTGAGCAAGTCGATACGATCACCGAATCTGCCATGCGCGGGGAAATTGATTTTGCCGAAAGCTTTACTCGCCGTGTGGCTTTGCTTAAAGGGTTATCAAGTGAGGTGCTCGAAGATATTATTGCCAATCACATTACCTTTAGCCCAGGGGCAAAACGCTTGATTAGCGCACTGAAAAATCATGGTTACTATGTGGTATTGGTCTCAGGCGGCTTTAACTATTTTGCCGAATACGTGAAAAACAGCTTAGGGATGGATGAGAGTTATGCCAATGACCTAGATATCGTCGATAATCTAGTGACAGGTGAAATCACCTCAGCGATTGTAGATGGCAAGCGTAAAGCCGAAATTTTGCAAGCCGTGGCACAGCGTCTAGGCATTAAGCTGTCAGAGACTGTTGCTGTCGGCGATGGCGCTAATGACTTGCCAATGCTAGGGCTAGCTGATATCGGTATTGCCTATCGTGCCAAACCGATTGTGCGCGACCAAGCAGATTATGCGGTAACCGTCGCAGGACTCGATGGGGTGATGACTGTCTTGGGATTGAGCGATTCATGTTAGCGGTTAGTTTTAAAGATTATTTTTAACAATGAATTTTAAAGATTATAAAAAAGCCACCCAGATTATCGAGTGGCTTTTTTGTTTTTTTGGATAAAAAAGCTAAATTAGCAATTTCGCCACGATTTTATCGACGATGACTTGTAATTTTTGCCTCACTATCGGTGATAAAATGACAATACCGCCTAGCACACCCATGAGACAGCCGAGCACGGTATCCCAAAACCGCGTGACGATAATCTCACTGATTGCGGTAGGCTGCACCGCGCTGTACTCTGCCAAAAAGATGGTCAGTGGGGTAATAAAAATAACCGCCACCCCATAATGGCGTACCACAAAAGTCTCAATGCAAAACATCATGCCAAAAATGCCTAGCGCCACCCCCATATCGCTCAAATGCACCGATAGCAATAGCCAAGCTAGCAGCATACCAATCGCTGTACCCACAATACGATGTATCTGCTTGATCCATATGCTTTGAAAATTCATCCCTTGCATGATGACATAGCAGCTCATCGGCACCCAATAGGGCTTAGGCATCTCTAGCCACAGCGCGAGCAGCAATGATAAGGCGATAAACGCTGATACAATCAGGGTATCACCCAAAATCTCTCGCACGGGCATCGGTGTGTTTACCGGTAAGACAGGCTTATTATAAATCAGCAGTAACGCATAAAAACACGCCACCATCCCCGCAAACAACGCGCCCAATGCCACCACGCCAATCAGCTGTGGGATTTGTGACACGGGTGCGGGCATAAACAGCGCAATCGCTGATGCCATGATGATAAACAGCCCAGCAGGCGGTGGTAACTTATAATAACGGCTAAACAGCGTACACCAAAAGGTCACAAAAAACATCAAGGGAATCGTCAGAATGGGCACGTTATGGGCAACCAAGCCAACGGCAAAACACGCGACCATCCCAAAACTACACGCCAATACCGTGGTCATGCGAGACAATAAAGACCCAGTATAGGGTAAGTTTAAAATCACCATCGCACCGAGTGACGCGAGTAGCCCCATGCGCAAATCACTCAGATACGCGCCGACCATCACTGGAAAACTAATCGCAAATGCCACAAACAATGGCATATGCCAAGGTCTAGGATTGCGATTGAATTGGGTCAAGGTGGTAAGCGGGTGCTTGATATATTGATGAGTGATAGGGTTGTCCAAATGAAAGACTCTTTTATTAATCATATTGAGGGCTAAAAACTTAAACTTAAACTTAAATAACCTGCTAAAAACACAAAACTGGAGCAAGCCCCAGTTTTAGATGTTTATCTATTTCACATGTCATCCAAATTTAATTGGACTTAATTAGATTCGCTGTAGCGATTAGCTAGCTTGATGAATGCGTCCGATTTATCGACCTGACTCATCAACCAAAGACACGCCAATACGCTGGGCAACTTCTTCATAACCTTCGACCACATCACCTAGGCTTTGACGGAAACGGTCTTTATCCAGTTTTTTCTTGGTTTGTTTGTCCCAGACGCGGCAACCATCTGGCGAGAACTCATCGCCCAGTACGATACGGTCTTTGAATACCCCAAATTCTAGTTTGAAATCCACCAACATCAAACCACCGTCATCAAACATTTTTGATAACACGTCATTGACTTTAAAGGTTAAGGCTTTCATTTCATCCAGTTGAGCTTGCGTTGCCCAGCCGAGTGATACCGCTAACGAATCATTTACCATCGGGTCGCCCAGACCGTCATCTTTATAGAATAATTCAAAGGTAGGTGGTGTCAACGCTTGACCTTCTTGCAATCCTAAGCGACGTACTAGGCTACCTGCCGCATAGTTACGTACCACACACTCGACGGGAATCATTGTTAGGCGTTTGACCAGCACTTCTTCATCCGATAATTGCTGTTCAAAATGGGTTTCGATGCCTGCTTCGCTGAGTTTTTGCATGATAAAGGCATTAAAGCGGTTATTGACTTTGCCTTTACGCGCTAACTGTTCGATACGCTCGCCGTTGAACGCAGAGGTATCATCACGAAATTCTAAAATCAGATAATCTGGATTGTCAGTTTCGAAGACTGATTTTGCTTTGCCTTTATAAAGTAAATCGAGTTTTTGCATGGTAATTCCCAAATGGCTGTTTAAGATTGGCTAAGGTTGGCTCAGTGTAGCTAATTTATGACAGTTGCATTGATTGGCTGATACGCGGTTAGCAACACCAGCTGCAAACTATCATAGATGCGGTCAGCCACTCTCTATTTTACGGTACTAATTGGACGCGGTAGCTCAAAACGCTTACTGCCTTCTTTTGTGATTTTTAACGTATTTTCACCCGATTGCGGCACTGCATAAACTGGCGTAAAAGGTAGCGTTTGTGCATCTGCCGGTAATTGGATGGGTTCAAGTTTTTTGGTTTTGGTATAGTCCAAAGAATTGTCGCCAACTTTACGTTTAAAAGTAGTACAGCCTGTCATAGCAATGCTAGCAGAGGCAATAATCGCTAGGGCTAGCTGGGCGTTGAATCGATTGCGGTTGGTGCTGCGTGTTTTTTTCATAGTAAACCTGCTTTGGCAAGTGCTTCATCCATCACTTGTTGGTGTTCTGGGGTAAGCCAAGTTAATGGTAAACGGATACCTTGCTCGATATGACCCATTTTGTATAAGGCATATTTTGCAGGAATGGGACTTGACTCGATAAATAAATCTTGGTGTAAATGGGCTATTTTTTGGTTTAATGCTTCGGCTTGTTCAAACTCACCTTTGAGTGCCAAGCCAAAAATTTGGCTCATGATTTTTGGTGCGACATTGGCGGTCACTGAGATATTGCCTTTTGCCCCATGACGCATCAGTGCTAACGCGCTTTCATCATCCCCTGACCATACAATCATGCGACCTTTTACTGCTTCAATCAGTTTGGCACCACGCGCCACGTCACCCGTCGCATCTTTAATCGCGATGATATTTTCGATGTCCGCTAAGCGCTCGACAGTGGCTTGCTGCATATCAACAACAGTGCGCCCGGGTACGTTGTATAGCACTTGGGGAATGTCCACGGCTTCAGCAATGGCTTTATAGTGTAAGTATAGCCCTTCTTGGGTCGGTTTATTGTAGTAAGGCACAACCAACAGCGCGGCATCAGCCCCCGCTTGTTTGGCGTGCTGGGTCAGCTCAATGGCTTCAACTGTATTGTTAGCGCCGGTACCCGCGATGACGGGAATACGACCACCCACTTGCTTCATGGTAAATTCAATGACGTCCACATGCTCTTGCATGGATAAGGTTGCGGATTCACCGGTCGTACCAACCGATACCAGTACGTCCGTACCTTGCTCGATTTGCCAATCAATGAGATTTGCCAATGATTGCCAATCGACGTCACCATTGCTATGCATAGGTGTAATCAACGCGACCATAGAGCCTTGTAGTTTATCTAAAATGGGGGTCATAACAATACCTTGGACAAAACCTTAAGTAGAATATGTAACAGCTGCGACAATTTTTTGAAAATTTTTGTCTAGTGTAGCATACATTTGGGGCGAAGTTTAAGCGCTTTGATAGCAAACGCAAGTTTCTCCACCGCTGTAGCCAATCAGGTTATAGACCCCACTCAACCAGATAATAAGGCAGCAATTGGTTTATAGTCGCTGGCTTACAGTGGCGAATGGTATGGGTTAAGCATCAACCGTTTGAACCTGGATGGTTAGCACATCAATGGTAGGGGGGCAGTTAAACCGAAACGGCAACCCTGTCATGCCAATCCCAGTATTCACCCATACTTGGTAGCGTTTGCTGGGTTTGTTAGCCGCATTGAGTGCTTTGGGATGATAGTCGGATTGTTTGGGTATATCGGGTTGACGTAACCCTGCCGCCAGTTTATTACCTGTCAATGCTCTCACCATCAGCGGTGTCAGTATAGGTATATTGACCTGACCCCCATGGGTTTGTCCCGCAATCACCAAAGTATCGTTGTTGGCGTCGCTTAAGGTTCGCGGATTGGCTTCTAACTGCTTGATATCATGGGTGGCAATGACTAATGGCTGCCCCGCGCTGCGCTGCTGTTCAATCACGCGCGGTAAATCCATTGTACTGCCATTATGAATGCCTATGATTTTTATCCCTGCAATATACAAGCCTTGCTCAGGCAATAATTGAATACCGAAGGTTGGCAAAATATTCATTAACTGCATATTGCTAGCAGGTTCGCTATTTTGTGCATCATCGACAACCTGCTGGGTATCGGCATCGCTAAGGACGGTATAGCAAGGCTTGTTCAGCGTTTTAAATGGGCTTAGATGGGCATCCAAAGTTGTCGCTTGATATAACCAATCACCCAAAATCAGCACCGCATCAACATCTAAGCGGTTAAGGCATTTCACCAAACGCGCTAACTGATGGGGGTTAGAAAATATACCCACATGGATATCACTCAGCACCGCAATTTTTGCAGCTTGTCTTTTGATAGGTTGTCGTTTGATAGGTTGTGACGATGGCGCAGCCAGTGAAATATCGGTCGCGGGCTGATAGGTCGCAGCTTGATAGGTCGTAGGTACGGTCAAATTAATTGAAAAGCGCGAAACGCGCAGCCGATTGGGCTCAACCCAGCTCATATAGATATACAACAAGGATAACGCGATAAGCAGCCAGTAGATGATTTGGTTGTCATACAGCAGTTGCACGTTTGCCCACAGCAACAGCCAAACAAACCAATAGCGCGCGTAGAAACTGACCAGTTGTAATAGAATCTGCAGATTATCTGTTCGCGCTTTGAGTTGCACGGTTTTTAGGCACGACCATAGGATTACCAAAACGGCAATGAGCGCTCCAAGATGACCTAGCCAACTGCCAATCATGCTACCACCCATATCAAGCGTTACCTAAATTTACTGAATAATCAATAATTTGCATGACAAATACGTATAAAAAAAAGCGCCCATTATAAATGGCAATCATGGATATGACAATTTAAACTGTCATCATATCGCAAAAAATGGATGAACAGCTAGGCGAGTTTTTTGTATTTAACTCATCCAAAAATGCCTGATTTTGCATTTTGACCCTGTTGTCTGGTAGCGACGGCAAAACAAAGACGAGCGCATTTGCGTATGTCGTACCCTGTTTAACCCTCAACATTGGCAATTTGGATGGGATTGCTAATTAAAAAACAAACCATAGAAAAAATCCGCCATCATTTATAAAAGCTGATATGATAGCTTATTTTCCCATGGCTTTTTAAACCTAGCTTTTTTAACCATAGCCTTTTAACCATAGCTTTTAAAATAGCCTTTTAAACACAGCCTTTTAAATGTAGCACGGTGACCCAATTTGCTCAGCGCTTGCTTAGATTTTTTGGCTCTTTAACTCATTAATTTGAAGGACGTCAGCGTTATGACAGCAAGCGTTAATGTGTCAAACTCCCCTATCAAAGAAACTCTCCAGCCGCAAGCACAGGCTAACCATCGCCACGCATTTGATGTGGTGATTGTTGGCAGTGGCGGTGCAGGTTTATCGTTAGCTTTATCCTTACCAAGCCATCTATCGATTGCGGTTTTGGCAAAAGACAAGCTCACTGAAGCCAGCACTTTTTATGCCCAAGGCGGCGTGGCAGCGGTACTATCGGATGATGACTCGGTTGATGAGCATGTCGATGATACCTTGATTGCAGGGGCAGGTCTTTGCCATGAAGATGCGGTACGTTTTACGGTAGAGCATAGCCGAGAAGCGGTGGAGTTTTTGCTCAAACAAGGTGTCAAATTTACCTTGGATGAAAACGAAACCTTGCACCTGACCCGTGAAGGCGGTCATAGCAAACGTCGTATCATCCATGCGGCAGATGCCACTGGGGTGGCCATTTCTACCACGTTAGTCAAACGTGTCAAACAATGTCCGAATGTCAAACTGTTTGAGTATGTCGCTGCCATTGATGTCATCACTACCCATAAACTTAGCAAACACAACTACAGTCCGATTAGCGAGCCCAATCGTGCCGTGGGGCTGTACGCCCTTGACTTGAATACCAATCAAGTGCTGACCTTTACCGCACCCTTTATCGCCTTAGCCTGCGGCGGGGCATCAAAAGCGTATTTATATACATCCAACCCCGATATTGCCACGGGGGACGGTATCGCGATGGCATGGCGCGCAGGTTGCCGCGTTGCGAATTTGGAATTTAATCAGTTCCATCCTACTTGTCTATATCATCCAGAAGCGCGTTCGTTTTTAATCACCGAAGCCATGCGCGGTGAAGGTGCCTACCTGCGCCTGCCAGCAACCAAAGAACACCCAGAAGGTGAGCGCTTTATGCTTCGCTTCGATGAACGGGGTGAGCTGGCACCGCGTGATATCGTGGCTCGCGCCATCGACTTTGAGATGAAGCGTTTGGGAATACGTCATGTTTGGTTAGATATTACTCATAGAGACCCAGCGTTTATTAAAGGTCATTTCCCTATGTTATATGAGCGGCTACTAGAGCTGGGCATTGACATGACCCAAGATAAAATCCCCGTGGTACCCGCCGCTCACTACACCTGTGGTGGGGTGATGGTCAATGAAAACGCCCAAACCGATGTGTTCAATCTATATGCCATGGGCGAAACGTCATTTACGGGTCTGCATGGCGCCAATCGCATGGCGAGCAACTCGCTATTAGAATGTTTTGTGTATGGGATGACTGCAGCGCGCCATATTGCCGCCGCATTTGCAGAAAATCGCGTCCCCCCCATTCCTGCTATTCCTGATTGGGACAGCCAACATGTAACCGACCCTGACGAAGAAGTCATCCTACTACAAAACTGGGATGAATTGCGCCAAAGCATGTGGCACTACGTTGGTATTGTGCGCTCAGACAAACGCCTGCATCGCGCACTCAACCGCATTTTGTTGTTAAAACAAGAAGTAAATGATTACTACGCCAACTTTGTGGTCAGTAAAAATCTGATTGAATTGCGTAATTTGCTGCTAGTCTCTGAGCTGATTGTGCGCTCGGCGCTACGTCGCCACGAATCGCGCGGACTGCATTACAACAAAGACTTTCCGCAAACTTTGCCAGTCGCGGCAGACGTGATTTTAACCCCATCTATGCCATAGTTTGGGTTAAATAAAAAAGGGAATGTTTATCATCCCCTTTTTTCAAAATAATTGTAAAAGCTTTATAACACTAAATAACGACATTAAATACCCAGCTGCGTTAGCACTTTTGCCAACACTTCATCAGGTGTACCCTGCGCATCAATGCGTTTGACGCGCTGCGGTTCTTGCTGTGCTTGATAAGCAAACCCTTGATGCACCCGCTCAAAAAACGCTAGCTGATTTTGCTCAAAGCGGTCTAGTTTGCCGCGATTTTTGGCACGGCTCATCCCTTCTGTCACCGGTAAATCTAGCCAAATGGTCATATCTGGCATTTTTGCCACAAACTGCCTAATCAGTAATTCAATTTTGCTAAGTTCTGCCCTATCGCCCTGTTTGCGCCCAAACCCTTGATAGGCAATGGTAGAATCAGTAAAGCGGTCGCACAGTACCCATTTACCCTGAGCGAGCGCAGGCAAAATCACTTGCGCCACATGATCGGCACGTGCCGCAAACATCAATAGCAGTTCACTGTCCTCTGTCATAGTCGTTGCAGGGTCAAGTAACATGGCGCGTAACTGCTCAGCAAACGGACTGCCGCCCGGTTCACGGGTCTGGATAAAGTCGATGCCTTGCGCGGTCAAATGCGCTGCCACATTGGCAATCAAGGTGGACTTACCCACCCCTTCGGTACCTTCAAATGAGATAAATTGTTCGCTAATGGGGGCTTTCGCAGCTGTTTGCATGGGTATCGTTTTTTACTGAGCTGATTGGCTGTTTTGGCTGGCGCGTTTTTCACGCATCACCCGCAGATAATCTTGCACCGCTTGGTTATGGTCTTCTAAATTACTGGTAAATTTATGACCGCCATTGCCCGTTGCCACAAAATATAGCGAATCGGTTTGATTTGGGTGGAGTGCCGCTTTAATGGATGCAATACTTGGCAAGGCAATCGGTGTCGGTGGTAAGCCGTCAATTTGGTAGGTGTTATAAGCGGTTTTTTCTTCAAGGTCAGATTTGCGAATATTGCCATCGTAACGATCGCCCATGCCATAAATCACGGTGGGGTCGGTTTGTAGGCGCATATTATTCTTCAGACGATTGACGAACACGCCTGCCACTTCACCCCGCTCACTTTCGACACTGGTTTCTTTTTCAATAATCGATGCCATAATCAGCGCTTCATACGGTGTCTTGTACGGCAGATTGGCTTGGCGATTGTTCCAGTTTTCCATCAATGCTGTGTGTTGACGGGTAAATAAATCCGTTAGCACTTTTTTATCGCTGCTGCCTTCATTAAAATAATAGGTGTCCGGTGAAAACCAACCTTCAAGGTTGCCATTCGGATGGTAGTCAGCAGGGATATTGAGCCCAAGTTTATCGACGTCAACTTTGCTACCATGGATAACTTCGTTTTTAATCCCTTTATTGTCCATCAAATGTTGATATAAATCTTTGGCTGTTTTGCCTTCAATGATTTGCACTTTGATAAAAGCGACTTTTTCACCTTGTTGTAGCATGGCTAAATAATTGGCAAAACTTGGATTTTCAGGCAGTTGATAGACCCCTGAATGAAGCGGTTTATCCACCGTCATTTTGATATATAGTTTGGCAAGTGGCGCGACGAACAGTTTTTTCTTTTTATCCCAGTCGTCTACCAGTGAATAGTAGGTTTGACCTTTATTGATGGTCACCATCTGCTTTGGTTGGGTGATAGTGCCGTATAGGGTGTTATACCAGGCAAACAACAACCAGCCCAGCACCAATACAATAAACCCGAGCAGCCCCAGTAGACGGTATTTATTTTTTTTGTTTCTACCGGTGATGTGGTCATTGAATTCTCGCGTTGAACGATTAATCAGACAAGCATCATTAATATTGACGTTTTTGCTATGCGGGTCTTCGTCATCCTTATCATTGATATCCTTGTCATCGATACCCTTATCTTTGCTATGATTGTCCTGCAATTGAGAATCTGGAATATCCGCGGCGTGAGGGGCGTCACTGTGCTGAGTAGGATGATGCTCAGAACCGTCTGAGTTACTAGACATATTATTATCAGATTGGTCGTTCATAGAGAAGGCTTATATTGACTCAATAAGCGAGAATTTAACAATTAATGACAAAAATAGCAATTTTTTTTAGTTACCAGCAACACGATTTAAGTTAATTTTTGCGCATAGATTGGGGCCAAATCAAGCGCTGTTGACTGCCCATTGGGTAGCATCAATGCTTGAATGGGCAAAATCCCGCGTACGGCATTGCAAAAGAACAAGCTTGTGATATTGGCTAACTCCTCGCTGGTTAAATACCGCTCCTTATGCGCCCTATTGTACTTGGCAAACTTAGCCAATAACACCTGCCGCATCACCCCTTTTACCCCTGAGCGGTTGATGGGCGGTGTGTACCACACGTTTTCATGATTAAGCTGATAAAACACATTGCAAAAGGTACCTTCTACCCAATGCCCCATCACATCTTGTACCAGCCCATCAATCATTTGCGCATTTTGGGTTTGGTGCTGCCACAGCTCGTGACTTGCCATCACTTTATCTTGAGCGTTTAGTAGCTTAAGTCCTACCAAGGGTTTGGGTAGACACGCAATTTGCTGCGTAAGACAGATGGCGGTAGCGGCAGGTTGGATGATGACTTGATTGGCTTGCTGTGCTAATGGCTTATCGGTGGGCATAAGCTTAATAAAAGCGTCAAATTGACAGTTGCAAAATCCATAGCCTTTGATAGGTTGGTTTTTTCGGCAAACTATCAGCTTGAGCATACCGTGATTGAGGGTTTTGGCAAAATTGGCTAATTGGCTATTAAAGTATGCGCGGATAGTGTGATTGGGGGATTCTAAATTGCAGGCGTCTAAATTGGAGGCGTCTAAATTGGCTGCGTCTAAGTCCGCGTTGGTTAAATTGAGTTGTAACGCATGGACACTCTCGTCGATTCTATCTAAGTGGTAACTCAGCCAATTGATTTGTCCTGCCACCACCGCCATGGTGGTAAAGAACCCATCGCCATACGCTATGACCCGTGAATCAATATCGATAGCGGTGATTGGCGTTTGCTTGGCATACTGAGCATCAGATAATGAATACCACATGGTTATTTGGCTACTTGATTAAATTAATAGTTAACTGTGTTACAGTGAAAGCCGCATCAATTAGCCGCTTTTTTTAGCGGTTTTGGCGGTGACAGTGGGTTTTCTGACCACCAAATCACAATGATAATTGTCACAGCGTGCTAATTCTACCAAAATTCCGTGGTAGCTCGCATTTTTAATCGGCTGTCCTTGCACCATGTGGGCAACAATGTCTGAGCCATCTTGCCCAAACCAATTTTGGGTCAGATGAAACGCTGTTTTGGCATGCTGGATACTGATGTTTTTAACGCTGGCATTGTCATAGGCACTGGCATAATACCACTGTAACTCGATATACATAGGCGAATCAAGCAAATCAAAATACGGCTCGCCAGTTTTGGCAAAACTATATTTACTTGCCACATTGCTTCGGTAGTCCAAACTTTGCTTATCAATGCTGATGGGTTGACCTAATAATAACGTCATAGCTTCGGTATCGTGGATACTGACTTTGTTTGCCAGCGTTTGTTGCTGCCATTGATTGATGGGATAGACCACAGGCGTTGGCTGCGAGGTAGGGTTGATAGACGGATTGGCGGCTGTGGTCGATGCGGTAGTGCTAGCGGTCACACTGGCATTGCGTTGTGAGGCGATTTGTTTGACCTTATCACAGCCAGTTAAGGTGAGTGCTAAGATAATGCACCCCCCGCCAAGATTTTTTGGCCAAGTGGGTTTATTTTGGCTAGCGCCTTTTTGGGCAGCGCATTTTTTGGTAGCGCCTTTTTGAGTAGCGCCTATCGGATGTTCTGAGCGGTTTTGACGCGGTAAAAAAAGCGGTTTGCGGGCAATTAGCTTCATTGTGTTTTGTAAACGTATATTGTATAACGGGTTGGTGTGAATAGCGCATTGTAACAAGGCATTGATAGCGGTTAACAGTACGCTTTTGTTGTTATTTTTAGCCAAATCGATGAAATGCTACGCTTTACACCCACCCAATCATAACCTAGCCAATCAAAACCTAGCCAATCAAAACCCAGCATTGATGTCGCAGCCATAGTTATTGTAAAGTGGTGGCAATTGGTAATTTTACTCATCGTATTATAGGTTTTCCCATGTCATCAATTCCTGATTCAAACGTCCGTTATCACTGCATGGTAATCGGCAATCCGATTGCCCATAGCAAATCGCCTGATTTGCACCAAGCCTTTGCCCAACAAACGGGCATCACCTTGTCTTACCAACGCCAATATTGTCCCAACGATGTCGACAGCTTTACCGCTGTCATCGAAGCATTTTTTGCAGGCGGTGGCACAGGGGCAAATGTGACCGTACCTTTTAAAGAGATGGCATTTGCGCTGTGCCAGCAGCGCGGTGAGCTATCTGAATACGCGCGCTTGGCGGGTGCAGTCAATACCCTTGCCATCAAAGCGGGCAAACTGTATGGCGACAATACCGATGGTCGCGGTTTGGTGGCGGATTTATTGTCGCAAGGCGTCAGGTTAAAAGACGCAAATGTTGCTATTTTGGGGGCAGGTGGGGCGACTCGTGGCGCGATTTTGCCGTTGCTAGATGCGCAAGTAAAATCGCTACATATTGCCAATCGCACAGTAGAAAAAGCAGAGAATTTAACCCGATTATTTGATACCGATAAGCTCACCTTTTCAAGTTTGACGGATTTGCCCAACGATATTGAGGTGATTATCAATGCAACGTCGATAGGTCTGAGCGGTGACACATTGCCGTTTGCCAAGGATATGACGGTCGATTTTGCCTATGACATGATGTATGGCAAACCATCCGCGTTTTTGGACTTTTTTAAAGCGAAACATGCCAAAACCTCGGATGGCTTGGGAATGCTGGTCAATCAAGGGGCATTAAGTTTTGCGCTTTGGACGGGTAAACAAGTCGATTTGACGAATTTTCAGTTTTAGCTTTCTCATAAAAAAGCACTACGCACTCGCCTACGCTTTAGATAAAATAGACAAAACCAAAATTTGCCCAAGAGAGCGCAGGAAAACCCAATAAAAAAAGCCAGTTTGTCACTAGCTTTTTTTAGTCATACTAATTTAGCGATTCGCATTGCCTAATTGCGCCAAAATATCACTGATTTCTTTATTGGCTTGGCTTTCGGTTTGGGTATCACCATGTGGTGTCAAGTTGTCAAATAACTGTGGCAAAAGCTCCGCCATACTTTGACGGACTTCGCTTTGGTCGACACCAGTTTGTGCCGCAACTTGCGCCAACTCATTATTATCAAATAGCTGATTGATATCATTAGCATCCAGCGGTTGGTTTGATTGATGCGCACTCATCCAAGAGTTGGCTTGATGCCCAAATCCCATATTTTGGATTTTATTAAAAGCGCCTGATAGACCCCCATTACGCTGAATAAACATCAACGCGATTGGCAACAAAGCCGCCATTAACATACCCTTACCACCAAAGCCACTTTGACTTTGTGGAAATTGGTTCATACCCACGTTATTGCCCATACCACTACCTAGACCACCGCCCATGCCACCCCCTAGCACGCTACCTAGCACTTGTCCAAGCACGCCACCTTGGGACATACCTTGATTTTGGTTCATCGCCATACCGATGATATCATCCAAACCAAAACCATTTGACTGCATTTGTGGCTGCTGCATCCCGCCGCCTAAAACATTACCAAAAATATTCCCTAGGCCGCCCATATCTGCTTGGCTTTGACCGCCCATTTTGCTTTGGCCCATTTTGCTTTGAATGGCACTTTGCGCCACTTGTGTTACTAGACTTGTTAATAGACCCATGGTCATTCCCTTTTATCTTTTTCAATGATTGTTGTATATCACCAATAATACCGCGCTGACGCATGCCAATTGCGCTTAATTTCAAACTAAAATGCGCAGTCGCCTCAACACTTGGTTGATTTAATTGTAGCAATATTGAATATAACTTATATACCATTTTTGTTATCGCTCCAGCGTGTTCGCTAGCACCTTAAATTGCCGCCATGTATCGCGGTCCACTTGGTCTTGCCAAATGGTTACGCTGATTTTAGCTGGCGCTGATTCTATCAAGCCAAATGTTAAAATCACCAAGCACCCCATATCAGCGATGCCCAGCAAATTTGCCTGCCACACCGCTTGCTTATGATGTCTAGGTACTTTGACAACCCCACGTACCCACTGGATTTGCCAGGTTAAAAAATCAAAGTTGTCATAGGGTAAGGTTTGATTGTTACTTTGCGGTTTGGCGTGTAACGATGAAATAGCCAATAAGTGACAACTGGATATTTGCCCTAACCAAAGACTGGCTATAGCGACCATACCTAGCAAAAGTTTATAAATAAGCGCCAAAGGCACCAGGATTAAAATGCCAACTACCACCCATAAACAAGCCCCCCAAAGCAGTTTTTTATCCACACTGGGTTTGAGCGTGGCATCAATGTCAATAAATGAGGTGTTATGACGCGATAAGTAGCGCTCGTTCATCTAAGTCAATTAAGAAGAAGCTTTTAATGATTTGAGCTTGGCTATCAAATCAGCAAATTCTGGCTTGGTCGGCTGATTGTGTAAAAACCAATCCAGCAAATCAGGATCTTCTTCTTTCACCAATTCTGCAAAAATTTGCTGCTCTTGTGAGTCGGCTTGTAGATAGTGCGCTCTCACATACGGGTCAAAATAATAATCGAGTTCTTTTAGACCGCGTCTGGCACGATAGATGACTTTGCGCTGCTCTAATGTAGGTTCTGGCTGGTTGTCACTCATGATAAATCCTTGTTATTGCGCGTTAAATTGATGTATTTTTAAATTTTTATAAAGCTTTTGCCTGTTGCGTCGCTTGCCACATCGCAAGCCCTGCTTTAGTCGCTGCTACGTTATGGGTGCGCAATATACACGCCCCTTGCTGCACAGCAAATAAGGCTGCAACCATACTAGCAACATCTCTATCGGTAGGGTCATGGGGTAGATTGGCTGACTTGAGGACTTCCCCAACAAAGCGTTTACGGGATAATGCCACCATGACAGGTAAGTTAAACCTATGCAACCGATAAAATTCATTCAGCCATGCCAGATTTTGCTGGGCGTTTTTGGCAAAGCCAAACCCTGGGTCAATGATAAGATTGTCACGTCTGACCCCACCCGCTATAACCTCATCAATGCGCTGCTGTAACTCGGTAATAACATCGGTATATAAGTCTTGATAATCATCTAGCTGATTCATGGTCGTTGGTTCACCGCGCATATGCATGAGCATGACAGGAATATCAAGTTTGGCAGCGGTAGCAATGGCATCGGGGCGCGTCAAGGCTCGTACATCATTCCAAATTTTGGCACCGACTTGACTGGCGAGGGTCATCACGGTCGGGCTACTGGTATCAACCGACACCCACACTTGCTCACCAAAGTTATGATTAATCGCTTCAACGACTTTAATAACGCGGTCAATTTCTTCTTGTTCACTCACAGGACTGGCGTTTGGGCGAGTAGATTCACCACCCACATCGATAATCGTCGCCCCGTCTTTGATCATCTGCTCGGTATGACGCAAGCCTTGGTCGATATGATTATATCGACCACCATCAGAAAATGAGTCTGGGGTGACATTTAAAATGCCCATGATATGGGGATAAGACAAATCAAGCGTTTGATTATGATAATGAATGGCAAAGTTGGGAATGGGCTGTAACTGCATGATGTCTACAATAATGGCTAAAATTTTTTACTATTTTAAGTGAAAAACAAAAAAACCGCTATCAAGTTGGTAGCGGTTTTTGGGTAACTCATATCATGGATAATTTACATTGCAGGTAACGGCGGCGGGGTTAAGCCCGAACCACTTGAGGGTGGATTGCTTGGTTTATCAAAATTTACTCTAACAGGCTCTTGATAAACTTTAGGCTCGCGTGGTGGGATACCCGCCATAATATCTTGCAATTGGTCACGGTCGATAGTTTCCCATTTCATTAACGCATCGACCATGGCATGCATTTTGTCCGCATTACCTTCAATTAATGCACGTGCGATATCATACTGCGCTTCTAGGATACGACGAACTTCATCATCTACTTTTTGCTGAGTCGCTTCTGAGATAGTGCGAGATGAGGCACCAAAGTAACCTTGGTTTTCATCTTCTTCATACACCATCACACCCATGGCATCTGACATACCGTATTTGGTAACCATGGCACGTGCCATTTTGGTAGCACGTTCAAAGTCATTTGACGCGCCAGTCGATTGCTGATTGATAAAGACTTCTTCAGCGATACGACCACCAAATAAAATCGCAATGTCATTTAGCATTTTTGATTTATAAACGCTGGTCTGATCATGCTCTGGCAATTGCCAAGTGACACCCAATGCCCAGCCACGCGGCATAATAGTCACCTTATGCACAGGGTCGGTACCCGGTAGCATTTCAGCCACTAAGGCATGCCCTGCTTCATGATAAGCCGTTGCACGACGCTCTTCTTCACGCAGTACCATCGATTTACGTTCTGGACCCATATAAAGCTTGTCTTTGGCTTCTTCAAAGTCGTTCATATCGACTGACGCTTTGTTGTTACGTGCAGCAAATAGTGCCGCCTCATTCACCAAATTCGCTAATTGCGCACCACTAAAGCCTGGCG
>ERZ1023282.288-NODE-288-length-26669-cov-4.545916_pt1 | contig 26669 bp, 26 predicted proteins | sample MGYA00521262_ERZ1023282 | MGnify/ENA primary metagenome ERZ1023282 (study PRJEB32759, sample SAMN07749867) | skin metagenome | biome: transportation; feature: city; material: polyester macromolecule | host: Homo sapiens | place: Hong Kong:KT line | collected... | reverse complement strand
GCATAAACAGCTGGAAGGTTTTTCTTGGTCATCACTTCGATCTGAGTTACGCTAGGTAACGTAGAGGGATTGCACGAGCAAACAGAGGGAACAGACTATGCGTCTATTAACTACTGGTATCGCGGCCCTTGCGGTCAGCACTTTCGCACTTGCCCCGGCCCATGCCTGCTCTTGGGGCAAAACGGCAAAAGCGAAAGACATGACCGTTGCCGAAACGACTGTGGCGCCTGAGATCGACACCGAAATTTCCATCGCCACCAATGACCTCAGCGATCAAGTTCTTCAGGAAATGACAGTTCCGGAAGTTGAGACCGAGGAACCAGCGGAATAAACGACAGCACTCAATGCTCCAAAGCACCCGCTGCCATGGCAGCGGGTTTTTTTATGTCTAGCGGACAACACCGTCAGGTGCATTGCCATGTTCGTGGTCCGAGCCGGTCTCAGTGTCCGTCTGCCTGTACTCTGCGATCGCCTGTTTGAGGATCTGCACCGCGGAGTTGACAAAGAGGCTCGCCATCAGACCGGCGACGATGAGATCCGGCCAACCGGTCGCCGTTCCCCAAACCCCAAGTGCCGCCAGCATGACAGCGACATTGCCGATCGCATCGTTGCGGGAGCAGAGCCAGACCGAGCGGACATTGGCATCACCATCCTTGTAGCGAACCAGAACCAAGACGCTTATCAGGTTTACAGCCAGGGCCAGGAAACCGATGGCCCCCATGATTTCAGCCTTTGGAGTTCCAAGTACAAGAAACTGGTAAGCGGTCGATCCGCCGACCCAGAGACCCATCAGCAACAGGCTTCCTCCTTTGAACAACGCCGCGATTGCCCGGGTTCTTAGAGATGCGCCGATAACGGCCAGCGAAATACCGTAGGTGATCGCATCGCCGAAAAAGTCGAGCGCATCGGCTTGCAGTGCCTGGGAGCGCGCCGCATGACCCGCGGCCATTTCCACGACAAACATGGTGGCATTCAGTGCGATCACCAGCCACAGCCGCCGTTTGTAATCGTGGGAAACCCCATCGAATTTTGCGTTCGATCCGCAACATCCGGCCATTCCACTGAACTCCTTGATTTTTATCTCTTGGCTCTGTGTAATCCCTATAGCGGCTAGAGGTTCAAGAGGGTTTTATGGATTTTTCAATCGGAGAATTGTCAAAGGCGACAGGCGTGAAAGTTCCCACGATCCGCTACTACGAAAAAGAAGGGCTCATCGAAGCCCCGATCCGCACCGAGGGTAATCAGCGACGCTACCAAGAGCGGGACCTCGACCGGCTACGGTTTTTAAAACACTGCCGGGATCTTGGTTTGCCGATGGACGCCATCCGGGAACTGATTGACCTCAGCCTCCATCCAGAAAAACCCTGCAGCAACGCAAACCGGATTGCTGCGGACCAGCTTCAAGCAATCCGCACGCGCATTGCGCATTTGAAAAAACTGGAGAAGGAACTGGCCCGGATCAGCGCAAGCTGCACCGGCGAGCACCCGGCCGCCGATTGCAACATTTTGAAAGCCTTCGGCGATCATGATCTGTGTTTGTCGGATCACAAGTGATCGCGAAGAAATCATCTGTGCTGATGCGCAAGATCCTTAACCGGCCAATCGGCCTTGACCGCCGCGCCGTCATAGACACTGTTGAGGAATGAGAGAATTGCCGCAGCCGGATCGGCGCCCGTGCGGGCATCTTCGTATTTCAGGATCGCCAGTGCACCACCGTTCTTTTCAGCCCAGAAGGCGTCAGCTGGTTGCAGGTTAATCTGGCTCATGCCCTGCGGTTCCGGATAGGCATAGCCATAAAAAGCGGCTTCGGGAAAGCTATCATCTCCGGGCCAGAACCCAATTGAAATCACCTCGTGGGAGTAGGCCTCGCGATCGGACTGTGTGCCGCCTTCCAAAGGATGTGCCCGCCCGGAGAACCGGGTCACGACCAGGTCAAAGGAATGCCAGTAGAGCTGAACCGGTGTCTGTTTGCCGACAAATCCCGAGCGGTAAGTTTCAAAGACGCTGGAGATTGAGCAGAGCGCCCGCCAGAAATCGGAAACGGCCTTTCGGTCGTAAGTGCGCGGTGCGGTGTCTTCCGGAAAGGGCACCTTAGATTTATTGTCGTACGGAACGGCAACGATCTTCACTGAGATGCCCAGCTGCTCAAGCCGGGAGAAAAGCGCTTCATAAAATTCAGCAACAGTGAGACCTGGAGCTGAAAACGATGCGTTTTCGCCATCGTTCCGGCTGATGGTCACTGTGTGATCAAGCATGTCATAGAGAATTTCAAAGCCGCTGGTGCCATATGGAATGCGCTCGGTGGTCAGGCCGCGCACGTGGGGATAAAGCGTCACATGCCACCAGTGATTCAGTTTCGGATGGGCCTTCAGGCGGATCTTTCCGATCATCTGCAAGAAGAGATGCAGCGTGTCCTTGGTTTCCGACCAGTCCTGATAGGGAAGTGCGGGCAGCATGCCGATCTCCTGACAATTCACTTGAACAATGGCGTTGGAAGCCCTTACTGACCGGCATATAGGCGCGTGACCGGCCAAGCCCAGCCGGTTCCGCCTGAAAATCAAGGCGCGTTGCGCTGTGACGGATCTTTGGCAAACGCCTCTGTTGCTATCGCCTGCTGGCGTTGGCGGTGCGCGGCCTCCGCCCACCAGGTCAGCTGGCGCAGGGTGCGCCCAATGTACCCGTCCCATTTGTCGGCATCGACACCTTCAAGGTAGCGGCCTTTTTCATCAAACACGTCCTGTGCTTTCGGCACATGAATCATGGCGGAAACTGGAAGACAGCCGAGCTCGCTCAAATAGGTGCGCATGTTGACGGCCGCCCGCGCGCCGCCCCATTGACCCGCGGAATACGTCGCAATCGCGCTCGGCTTGAAGGAAAAACTGGAACTGCCGAAATGGTTGAGTAGATCCGCAAGCGCTGGGCTCATGGAGTGATTGTATTCCGGCGAGACCATCACATAGCCGTCCGCGTCCCTGATCTTGTTCGAGAGAACTTCAAGCGATTCCGGCGCCCGCCCGGCTGCATAGGCGAAATGCGGCTTGAACACTGATTGCGGCTCGAGGTTGAGCGGATCAATGATCTCGACGTCGGCCCTGGCCCGGACGAGTTGTGCCGCGCAGGCCTTGGCCACCCGCTCTCCGAGCCGCGCTGGCCTTGGCGGTGTGCTCTGTCGCACCGACCCTAGAAAAACCAACAGTTTCATGACTTGCCCTTTATCCGATGACATTGCCGTCGAAGAATGCGGGATGCTCGCAACCGTGAACAGAAAATTGTTGGATCTTCGATGTAAGGCTACGAGCCAACAGCATCTTCAAGCCAACCCGCGACAGCGCGGCCAATTTCTGCACCACTGTCTTCCTGGATGAAGTGGCTTCCCTTGACAGTCACCTCTTGCTGGTTTTTCCATGTCCTGCAGAAATTACGCGGGGCACCGATTAGGATCGCGCCGGGATCTGCATTGATGAACAGCTTGGGCAAATCATTCTCCGCCATCCAGGCCGCATAGTCCGAAGCGATTTGGGTAACGTCTGCCGGCTCGCCGCCTATCGGGATTTGGCGCGGCCAGGTCAGGGTCGGCCAGCGATCGTCCCGATTTCGAAAGGGCCGCAGGTATTCGGCTCGTTCTTCGGCGCTCAAGTCCCGCAGGATCGATCCGGGCAGAACACGGTCGACGAAAAGATTGCGATCGAGAATCAGCTCTTCACCTTTTTCGGATCGAAATCCTTGAAAGATCGGCGCCGCCTCCGGATTGAACTCAGACCAATCCGCCAGTGGCTTCACGATGCCTTCCATATAGGCAATGCCGGCGACTGCATTCCGGTGCCTGTTTGCCCAGTCGAAACCGAGTGCAGAGCCCCAGTCGTGAATGACGAAAATCGCGTTCTTGTCGACACCGACGGCTGCCAGAAACCCTTCCAGAAAACGCCGGTGGGTCTGAAAGGTGTAGGTGTCCGGTCCTGGGTTCGGCAGTTTGTCGCTGTCGCCCATGCCGATCAGATCCGGCGCAATGCAGCGCCCGAGATGTTCGCATTCCGGGATTACGTCCCGCCACAGAAAGGAGGAAGTCGGATTGCCATGGAGAAAGACGATTGGGCGCCCTTGCCCGCGCTCCACATAGGTCATGTCATGACCTTCGATGCTGATCTTTTTCTTTGCAGCTGCCCAGTCGGATGTCATGCGATTTCCTCCTTCTTGTTTGCCCAGCGGGCCGTCAGGACGCGCGTATAGTCGCTCGCGCCGGGGCCCGGTACAGGTGTAACTTCCCGGGGCCCAAGCGGTCGGCCATCCTGGGCCGTCACCGCCATGTCGCGGACCGGCAGACCGGTTGCCCGTTCTGTGAGCGTCATGCGCGGTCCCCGGCCGTTGGGGGTCCATTTCTCCCCCCAATGCAGCAAGGCGACGAGCACCGGATACAGGTCCAGTCCCTTGTCCGTCAGCCGGTATTCATGGGACCGGCCATCCTCCGGTGATGGACGCTTCTCCACGATGCCCGCCTCGCTCAAGGTTTTGAGGCGGGCTGCCAGTACGCTCGACGAAATCCCGAGATGGGACTGCATGGCATCAAAAGTGCGCATGCCATTGAAGAGATTGCGCAGGACGAGCAGCGTGCGCCATTCGCCAACGATGTTCAGCGCCTGGCCAATGCCACAGTCATCTTCAATCGGTGCGCGGCTCATTTGCCCTTGTACTCCGGCGTTTTCTTGGCAAGGAACGAGGCGATCCCATGCGCGCCGTCATGGGTTTTCATCATGGCGGCAATCGACCGGCTTTCCTTGTCGAGCTGGGTTTCCAGCCCTTCCGAATACGCTGTCTGCAAAAGGCGCTTCACACCGCCGTAGGCCTGGGTTGGTCCCGTGGCAAATTGGGCTGCGAGTGCACGCGCTTCTGCCATCAAATCATCCGGGGCGACCACACGGGTGACCAGCCCCCACTCGCAGGCTTCCTTGGCGGTCAAAACACGGTTGGTCAGCATCAGCTCCTTCGCCCGCAGCAAACCAATGTGCTTGGCAAGGTAATAGGACGACGACCCGTCGGGTGTCAGCGCGGAGGCCGTGTAAGCGGAGACAAATTTTGCCTTTTCGGACGCCAGAATGATGTCGCCGGAAATCGCGATGGAAAACCCGCCACCACCGGCTGAGCCGTTCACAGCCGTGATCACTGGTGCATCCATGTGCGAGAACCTGGAAAGTGCCGCATGAAGGATGGTTGCCATGCGGGTGACATGGTCTGCCTTGTCCTCCGCTTCATCAAATTCCTGCAAGTCTCCGCCAGCGTTAAACATGCGCCCGGATCCGGTGAGGATCACCGCGCGCGCGCCTTCCGCCTCGCACCGGCAGGCCGCATCGAAGAGTTCATCCGACATGCGGGCACTTAGCGCATTGGCATTGTCTGGCCGGTTCATGGTGATCTCGGCTACGCCGTTTTCGTGGCTCCAGAGGAGCGTTTGATAGTCCATTATTTTTCCCCCGACGCTTATTCAGCAGCAACGGCAACGCCGCCCACCATGCCTTCCAGCCGCTGGCGGATGAGGGCATCAGCTTCACTCATGATCCGGTCGATCAGCTCCTTGCAGGTCGGAATGTCATCGATCAGACCGGCCACCATCCCGCAGGACCAGGCCCCGGCATCCATGTCGCCGTCCATCATGATCTTCGGATAGACGCCAGCGACTTCTTCGATGATGTCCTCGAATTTCAGATCGTCACCGAGGCTTTTTTCCTTCTCCAGCAAACGCTCCACGGCGGCATTGTTAAGGACGCGTTCCGTGTTGCGCAGCGGGCGCATGACCAGACGGGTGTCGAGTTCGGAGGCGGCCACAATCGCATCCTTGACCCTTTGATGCACCGGCGCTTCCTTCGTGGCGATGAAGCGCGTGCCCATGTTCATGCCTTCCGCACCCATGGCGAGCGAGGCGACGAGACTGCGGGCATCGGCCATGCCGCCGGAGGACACAAAGGGGATTTCCAGTTCATCTGCGGCGCGCGGTAATAGGATCATGTTCGGAATGTCGTCTTCGCCCGGGTGGCCGCCGCACTCAAAGCCATCCACCGAGACCGCATCACAGCCAATGGACTGGGCTTTCAGGGAATGCCGTACGGAGGTGCATTTGTGGATCACCTTGATGCCTGCGTCTTTCAGGTAGGGCATAACCTGTTGCGGGTTGCGACCAGCGGTTTCCACCACCTTGACCCCGCCTTGAATGATCGCCTTTACGTAACCCGGATAGTCAGGTGCGTTCACCGTCGGCAGAAAGGTGAGGTTCACCGCAAACGGCTTGTCGGTGAGATCCCGGCATTTGGCGATTTCGTTGGCAAGGGCTTCCGGTGTCTTTTGAGTTAAACCCGTGATCGTTCCAAGCCCGCCAGCATTTGAAACAGCCGCCGCGAGCTCTGCAAAACCGACATAGTGCATGCCGCCCTGAATGATCGGATGTTCAATGCCAAAAAGCTCGGTAATCCGCGTTTTCATGAAAGGGTCCTCCGTTGTCCATGCCATTTTTCGCAGGCAACCGGTTGCCTCCGGCGTTCTGGAAATAGCTTTCATAACCGAAGCTATCTCCGTTTTCGCCAGGGTGCAATTAGTCCGTGAAGTGATGTTTTCAGAATGCGTGCCCAGTGTTCAGCCAAAGCACAGACTCCGGAAAGGTATTCAAAAGAAAACGCCCCGGCCTGATCTGACCGGGGCGTTCTAGTCTTTTCGACACTGATACTGGAGCGTTTATGCGCTCCGGTGGCGGTTGCGCGGTTCAAAACCGGATTTCTCAGCCGGGCGTGGATCGCGCACCCAGACTTCCCGGTTCGGATGCAGGCCACCGCCGCGGACGGCCGGAACCGCCGTGTGACGGGCCCGGTGCAGAAGCCGGGTGTCCGCGATACCGCAGTTCGGATGAATGCCGCCGTTGTCGGCAACAGCCTTGTCCCAGGCAGCCTTGCGGGCTGCGAGCGTTGCTGCATCGTCCAGCGCTGGGCAATTCAGGGTATTGGTGTTGAGGTCAACGATGATCTCGTCGCCGTCATGGACAAAGGCAATTGGCCCGCCAAGCGCTGCTTCCGGACCCACGTGGCCAATCACCAGACCGACTGAGCCGCCGGAGAAGCGGGCATCTGTCATAAGGGCGATCACAATACCGCGTTCCCGGCAGAGGGTCGTGATACGGGATGTCGGGTCGAGCATCTCCGGCATGCCCGGACCGCCGCTCGGACCGTCATAGCGCACAATGACCATGTCATGGTCTTGGAAGCTGTCCGGTGCTTCATCAAGGGCCTGGATCAGACCGGCTTCGCGCTCAAACACACGTGCACGGCCTTTGAAGAGATTGTCTTCCAGACCGCCTTCAACACCGGCAAGCTTCAGAATGGCCGAGAAATCCGGCGACAGGTTGCCACCGAGCATGCGAAGGCCGCCCGTCGGCTTGAACGGCTCGGCAACGGAATGAATGACGTCGCCGTCTGGGGCGGTTGCGTTGAGGTCCGCAACCTGTTCGGCCAATGTACGGCCGGTGCAGGTCATCATGTCGCCATTCAGAAGGCCGGCATCCAGCAGTTCCTTGACGATCACCTGGACCCCGCCAACGCGATCAATGTCGAGCATGGAGTATTTGCCGTACGGCCGGGCGTTGGTCAGAACCGGGACCACGTGCTGGGAGAGATGATTAAACTCTTCCGGGGTCATCACATCGCGCCAGAAGTGTTCATAACCGGCTGCGCGCGCGATTTCCGGAACGTGCAGAACAACGTTGGTGGACCCACCGATGGCCATGGCGACGATGATCGCATTGCGCAGCGAATCGCGCTTGACGATATCGCGCGGTTTCAGGCCCTTTTCCATCATGTCGACTAGATAGGAAACGAGCTGCTGCGGGAACTCTTCGAGGCGGCGCGGATCGTCGGATGGTGGGGCAACCATATGCAGCGGCTGTAGGCCGACAGCGCCGATGAAGGTCTGCATGGTGTTGTAGGTGAACATGCCACCGCAGCTGCCAATGCCCGGACATGCGTTACAGGCAATGCGGTCCCGAACGGCCTTGTCCGGGTGTCCAGCGACCTGATAGGCGCTCACGATGTCCAGCATCTCACCGGTTTCCGGATCCTTGCCCGGGCGGATTGTGCCATCGGACATGATGATCGCCGGTTCATTACGCTCAAGAACTGCAGCCATGGTGCCGACCGGCGGCTTGTCACAGGCGACGACGGCGATCGTGCCAGCCAGACCGGAGGCTTCCAGGTGCTCGCACAAACCATCGTTGGTGACTTCGCGCCCGATGAGCGAATAGCGCATTTCGCGCGTGCCGTTGCGGATGCCGTCGGACGTCGCAATCGTGTATTCCGGCTGGACCAGCCGGTATTTCAGCTGACCTTCGCCGCTGCCGATGCGCGATTTCAAGTGCTCATGGATGGCATCGACCTTGCGCGCCACACCGAGATAACACTGGCTGTCGCCTTTTGTGCCAACCACGCCCACAGACGGTTCATGGATGAGATCGGGGTCGGTGCCCAATTCCCGCGCCACGCCAATGGTTTGCGCGGACCGGCCGGGGTGGCGGTCAATCAAGACGATTCTCGAACCCGTCATTGTGTGTTTCCTATCCTTCAGCGCTTTAACCCGCGCTCTTGCTGTCTGTTTTCAAATCCACGAATACCCTGCGTGCTTCCGTCTGTCACCGGGGTCGGGCCACTTGGGATCGGGATTTGCCTGAATGGCTGGGCTGTCCGGCCGTCAAATGCCGGAACCGCGGCTCAAAATAGAAAAATGAAGAGCCGAGTGCCACCGCTTTTTGATCGCCGGCTTAGCAACATAAAGGTAAGGCCCCGGATGAACCGGAGCCTTAAGATTTCGAGGCTTGGGCGTGTTGCAATGCTGCGCGTGCGGCCCCCAAGCAGATTGTCCTTACAGAATGCTCTGACCGGTTTTCGCCCAATCGCTCAAGAACGCATCAAGGCCCTTATCGGTCAGCGGGTGCTTGACCAGGGACTTCAGCGTTGCCGGCGGAACGGTGACCACGTCAGCGCCAATGATCGCTGAGTCCTTGACATGATTGGGTGTGCGGATCGACGCGGCCAGGATCTCGGTGTCAAAGCCATAGTTTTCATAGATGACGCGGATTTCGCGGATCAGTTCCATACCATCAAGATTGATATCGTCGAGGCGGCCAATGAACGGCGAAATGTAGGTCGCGCCAGCCTTTGCTGCGAGCAGGGCCTGGTTGGCCGAGAAGCACAAGGTGACGTTTGTCTTCGTGCCTTCGCTCGTCAGCTGCTTACAGGCTTTCAGACCGTCAAATGTCAGCGGAAGCTTGATGACCACGTTGTCTGCGATCGCACGCAGGACATGGGCTTCCTTGATCATGGTATCGAAGTCGGTTGCTGCGACTTCTGCTGAAACGTCACCATTTGTGATCTTGCAGATCTCGGCAATCACGTCTTTGAAATCCTTGCCGGACTTGGCGATCAGGGACGGATTTGTGGTGACGCCGTCCAAGAGGCCCGTGGCTTCGAGTTCCTGGATCTCCGCAGTATCCGCGGTGTCGACGAAAAACTTCATGGATGAATTCTCCCAATGGCGCTTGTGTGTACGCCTTTGCAGCCTGCCTCGGTCGGCAAGCGAACGAATGAATGGTCAGCTGCGCTCTCTTTAGCCTAGGATGCTGTCTAACTGAAGCCCTGATTCTCTGGTGAAAGCCTTTTTGCGGTACGTACCTCAGAAATTATTCCGCTTGAATGGAAGGTGGATCCGGGCGATCTCCGCAGAGCGTACCGCATCTCTCATCCGTGGGTGTGTGGACCAAGAAATGCCATGCCGAAAAATGTGACCTGCCGTGCTGTTTGACGATTTGGAGCCGAAAGACACGATTGCCAGCGTGCTGGTACCCGTCGCCGTGCCGGTTGCCTACACTTATAAGGTCCCTGCTGGGCAGTCGGTGGTGCCGGGCACGATCGTCCGGGTGCCGTTGGGAACGCGCGAGGTCATCGGTGCGGTCTGGGACGGTGAGCCGGATGCGGCGATCAATCCCAACAAACTCAAATCGATTTCCCACGTTTATGACACCACGCCGCCGCTTGATAAGGATCTCCGCCGGTTTGTGGACTGGGTAGCCGGCTGGACGCTCGGTGCACCGGGCATGGTTGTGCGCATGGTGCTGCGGTCTGAAGAGGCACTCGAACCGGAAGCCCCGGTTCCAGGTGTCCGGCGGATCGAAGGTGCGGAGCCAGAACGGATGACGCCCGCCCGCCGCCGTGTTCTCGAAACAATGGAAGACGGATTTGCCTGGACAAAAAGCGGCCTCGCACATGCTGCAGGTGTCAGCGCATCCGTCATTGACGGGCTGGTGCAACAAGAGGTGCTGGAGATTGTCTCCATGCCGGCAGCCCCCCCGCCGCCACGTCCACAGATCGACTATTCGCAAAAGGATCTGACACCGGCCCAGCAAGCAGCCGCAGAGAAGCTCAAAGAGAGTTTCGACAAGGGCGCTGCAGTAACCTTGATTGATGGAGTGACCGGGTCGGGCAAGACCGAGGTCTATTTCGAAGCGATCGCGGAAGCCTTGCGGCGGGACAAGCAAGCGCTGGTGTTGTTGCCGGAAATTGCGCTGACCGAACAGTTCCTACGCCGGTTTGAACAACGGTTCGGCGTTTACCCGGCCGAATGGCACTCTGAAATTACACCAAAGAATCGGGCGAGGGTTTGGCGCGGTGTGGCCTCTGGGGATGTCCGTGTGGTGATCGGCGCGCGTTCCTCTCTCTTTCTGCCGTTCAAGGAACTCGGGCTGATCATCGTCGATGAAGAGCATGACGCTGCCTTCAAGCAGGATGACCGTGTCCCATACAGCGCACGGGACATGGCAGTCGTGCGCGGGCATATCTCCCGGTTTCCGGTTGTCCTGGCCTCTGCGACACCGTCGATCGAGAGCCGGGTCAATGCTGAGCAGGGCCGGTATGGTCTGGTCGAATTGCCTGACCGGGCGTCCGGCGCTGCACTTCCCGATCTATCGGCCATTGATATGCGCCTGGACGGACCGGAACAGGGGCGTTGGCTGGCACCGGGTTTGGTGGGCGCTATCAAGGAATCTTACGCCAATGGGGATCAGGCGCTGTTGTTCTTGAACCGGCGCGGATATGCCCCTCTGACATTATGCCGCACCTGCGGTCACAGGTTCCAATGCCCGCATTGCAGCACATGGCTGGTTGAGCACAGGTTTCAAAAGAAACTGGTTTGTCACCACTGCGGGCATAACGAACGCGTGCCGGACAGCTGCCCGTCATGCCAAAGCACCAACACGCTGGTTGCCTGTGGCCCCGGTGTTGAACGGATTGCAGAAGAAGTGAGCGAACTCTTTCCGCAGGCCCGGACGCTGGTCCTGTCGTCTGATCTACCTGGTGGGCCTGAGCGGTTGAAGCGGGAAATGAAAGTCGTCGAAGAGGGCGGAGCAGATATCATCATCGGAACGCAGTTGGTCGCCAAGGGGCACAACTTCCCGAAACTGAAGCTGGTTGGCGTGGTTGATGCAGATCTCGGCCTGGCGCATGGCGATCCGCGTGCCGCCGAAAAGACCTTCCAACTGCTTGCCCAGGTCACGGGCCGTGCGGGTCGCGTCACCGGTGGCGGCAAAGGCTTTCTGCAGACCTACAGTGCGGATCATCCCGTCATCAAGGCGCTGCTCTCCAACGATAAACACGCGTTTTACCAGGCGGAGATCGAAGCGCGCCGTGCCGCTGGGCTGCCGCCATTTGGTCGTCTGGCAGCAGTTGTGATCTCAGGGCCTGACAAGAATTTTGCGGAAAGTTTTGCCCGACAGCTTGCGCGGGTGGCGCCGCCGGACCAAGCCGTTACGCTGCTTGGACCTGCAGAAGCCGCTTTGGCCATGGTTCGGGGGCGCTACCGCTTTCGCCTCCTGGCAATGGCGCCGAAACAATATGACTTGCAGTCTTACATCAGGGGCTGGCTTTCAATCGGCCCGAAGCCGACGAAGGGCCTTCGCGTACAGATCGATATTGATCCGCAGCACTTTCTATAACGGGTGTCCTGCCGTCTTTTGTAAGGTTCGCTTGTCTTCTCGTCTCATCATGAGAGACTTCCGGTTCTAACAAGGGAGGTTTCTGCATGTCATACGTTCAAGGGTTTCTCGCACCCGTAAAAACCGCCAAGAAAGCCGACTACGCCCTGATCGCAGAAAAGTCGTGGGCGCTTTTCAAGGAATACGGCGCAGTGAGTTCATGTGAGGCTTGGGGAACCGACGTACCGGATGGTGAAGTGACCTCCTTTCCGATGGCTGTAAAAAAAGCGGCGGATGAAACCGTTGTGTTCTCGTGGATCATTTGGCCCGACAAAACGACAGCCGATGCAGCGATGGGAAAGTTGGAAAAAGATCCGAGATGGGGCGAAATCATGCCCAATGCGGATGAGGTGTTCAGTTTAAAGCGGATGATTTTCGGCGGTTTTGAACCCCTGCTGCAGACTTAGCCGTCGCAGGATGTGTAGGTCTTTGGTGGTAGACCCGCAATGCGAAGAGCTGCAAACACGGTCTCAAAAACGGCCACCGTCTAAAGGTTTATAAGGCCGGTGACACATTGATCCGCAAGGCTTTTTGTCGCGGATGGGTAAAAAACACCAATGAATCGGCAAGAACAGGCTCCGCGCGGCGTTGCACACTGGGAAACCCTGTGCTAATTGAGGCGCGGCTTTGGGGGAACGGTTTAACCGTCATACCTTCTGACCTTGAAATCATTCATTTTTTCAATGTCTTGCGGACGCTAGCCGTTTTGCGGACATGAAAAACGTCAGAGAGCACGGACCTGGTGACTGACAACGTATCTCTCGTATCCGGCGTGGCACAGCGTTATGCGTCCGCCCTTCTCGACCTAGCTGAAGGCGACGGCGTAACGGCTGACGTGGAACGGGATCTGACTGCTTTTGAAGGCATGCTTTCCGAAAGCGAAGATCTCGTCCGTCTTGTGAAAAGCCCGGCATTCAGTGCTGAAGAGCAGCTTGCAGCGCTCGCAGCACTTCTCGACAAGGCTGGCATCAAAGGCCTGGCCGCAAATTTCGTGAAGCTGGCAGCCCGTAACCGGCGCCTCTTCGTCCTTCCTGACATGATCAAGTCTTTCCGCGCCCTGCTTGCAGAAAAGCGCGGCGAAGAAACAGCTGAAGTGGTGTCTGCCGCTGCTCTGTCCGACGAACATGTCGCTGCCCTGAAAGAAGCGCTCTCTGCTTCCACGGGCAAATCCGTAAACATCGCAGCTAAGGTTGATCCTGCCCTGATCGGCGGCCTCGTGGTCAAAGTCGGGTCTCGCATGATCGATACGTCGCTGTGTACCAAGCTCAATTCACTCAAGTTCGCGATGAAAGAGGTCGGCTGATGGATATTCGGGCCGCGGAAATCTCCGCAATCCTCAAGGACCAGATCAAGAGCTTTGGCCAGGAAGCCGAAGTTTCTGAAGTTGGTCAGGTGCTCTCCGTCGGTGACGGTATCGCCCGTGTTTATGGTCTGGACAAAGTTCAGGCTGGTGAGATGGTCGAATTCCCGGGTGGTATCAAGGGCATGGCCCTGAACCTGGAATCCGACAACGTCGGTGTCGTTATCTTCGGTTCTGACCGTGACATTAAAGAAGGCGACACCGTCAAGCGGACCGGCGCCATCGTGGAAGTTCCGGTTGGTAAAGGTCTTCTTGGCCGCGTTGTCGATCCGCTCGGCAACCCGATCGATGGCAAAGGCCCGATCGAAGCTACTGAAAAGCGCCGTGTGGACGTTAAAGCGCCGGGCATCCTGCCGCGTAAGTCCGTGCACGAACCGATGTCCACTGGCCTGAAAGCCATTGATGCCCTGATCCCGGTTGGCCGCGGTCAGCGCGAGCTCGTGATTGGTGACCGTCAGACCGGTAAGACCGCGATCATCCTTGACACATTCCTCAACCAGAAGCCGCTTCATGCCGGCGACGACGAAGATGCAAAACTGTACTGCATCTACGTCGCTGTTGGTCAGAAGCGGTCCACCGTTGCCCAGTTCGTCAAGACACTGGAAGACAACGGTGCTCTGGAATACTCCATCGTTATCGCCGCAACCGCATCCGAAGCTGCTCCGCTGCAGTTCCTGGCGCCGTTTGCCGGCTGTGCAATGGGTGAGTTTTTCCGCGACAACGGCATGCACGCCGTGATCGGTTACGATGATCTGACCAAGCAGGCCGTTGCTTACCGCCAGATGTCTTTGCTTCTGCGCCGCCCGCCAGGACGTGAAGCGTTCCCGGGTGACGTTTTCTACCTGCACTCCCGTCTGTTGGAGCGTGCTGCGAAGTTGAACGAAGACCACGGCAAGGGCTCTTTGACCGCACTTCCGGTCATTGAAACCCAGGGCAACGACGTGTCCGCGTTTATTCCGACCAACGTGATCTCGATCACCGACGGTCAGATCTTCCTGGAAACGGACTTGTTCTACCAGGGTATCCGCCCGGCTGTTAACGTTGGTCTGTCGGTGTCCCGCGTGGGGTCATCCGCTCAGATCAAGGCGATGAAGCAGGTTGCTGGCCCGATTAAGGGTGAGCTGGCTCAGTATCGTGAGATGGCTGCGTTCGCGCAGTTCGGCTCCGACCTTGATGCCACCACTCAGCGCCTGTTGAACCGCGGTGCACGTTTGACCGAACTTCTGAAGCAGCCGCAGTTTTCGCCGCTGAAGACTGAAGAGCAGGTCGCCGTGATCTATGCTGGCGTGAACGGATACCTCGACAACCATCCGGTTGATCGTGTGAAGGAATTCGAAGAAGGCCTGCTTCTGTTCCTGCGTGGTGAGCACAAAGAACTGCTCGACGCGATCTGGGAAAAGAAAGCCCTCGACGACGACCTCACTGGCAAGCTGAAAGCTGCGCTTGACGCGTTCGCTAAGAACTTCGCCTAAGACCACACGCCGGGATAAGGAGCAGGGGCGGCCATGCCGAGCCTGAAGGACTTACGAAACCGCATCGCTTCCGTGAAGGCGACGCAGAAAATCACCAAGGCCATGCAGATGGTGGCCGCGGCGAAACTGCGTCGTGCCCAGGAAGCTGCGGAGGCCGCGCGTCCCTATGCGGAGCGCATGGAGAGCGTGCTGGCCAACCTCGCCGTGGCTTTTGAAGGCCGCGACGACGCTCCGAAGCTGATGTCCGGTACGGGCAATGACCAGGTTCATCTCCTGGTCGTTGCCACGGCCGAACGCGGTCTTTGCGGGGGCTTCAACACGAACATCGCCAAGCTGGCACGCGAAAAGGCCAAAAGCCTGATCGGCCAGGGCAAGACAGTCAAGATCCTATGCGTTGGCAAAAAAGGTTTCGACGCGATCAAGCGCGACCTTGGCCAGCACGTGATCGAGACCATCGAGCTGCGCGGCGTCAAGAACGTTGGTTTCTCCAATGCGGATGAAATCGGGCGCAAGGTTCTCTCCATGTATGAAAATGGTGAGTTTGACGTCTGCACATTGTTCTATGCGACCTTCCAATCCGTTATCGCTCAGGTTCCGACTGCCCAGCAGTTGATCCCGGCCCATTTTGAGGCAAGCGAAGGCACGGATGAAGGTGGTGCAAGCGCGGTCTATGAGTATGAGCCGGATGAGGCTGAGATCCTTGCTGATCTTTTGCCGCGGAACATCTCCATCCAGGTTTTCCGGGCGCTTCTGGAAAACGCTGCATCTGAGCAGGGCGCTCGTATGTCCGCAATGGACAACGCGACGCGCAACGCCGGCGACATGATCGACAAGCTGACGATCAACTACAACCGCCAGCGCCAGGCTCAGATTACGACCGAATTGATTGAAATTATCTCAGGCGCTGAAGCGCTGTAACGGGATCGAGACGAGGATTAGGGATATGGCTGACAAAAAAGTCGGACGGGTCACCCAGGTCATCGGCGCCGTTGTCGACGTCAAGTTCGATGACCATCTGCCGTTGATCCTGAACGCTCTTGAAGCGGACAACCAGGGCAACCGCTTGGTGCTCGAAGTCGCTCAGCACCTGGGCGAAAACACAGTACGTACCATCGCGATGGACTCCACCGAGGGTCTGGTTCGCGGTCAGGAAGTTGTCGACACCGGTTCCGCCATCATGGTGCCGGTTGGTGACGGCACTCTGGGCCGTATCATGAACGTGATTGGTGAGCCGGTGGACGATGCTGGCGAAATCAAGCACGAGCAGAAGCGCGGTATTCACCAGGAAGCTCCGGAATTCATCGAGCAGTCGACCGAAGCTGAAATCCTTGTGACGGGCATCAAAGTCGTTGACCTTCTTGCACCGTACGCAAAGGGCGGTAAAATCGGTCTGTTCGGCGGCGCCGGCGTTGGCAAAACCGTTCTCATCATGGAACTGATCAACAACATCGCTAAGGCGCACGGCGGTTACTCTGTATTCGCCGGTGTTGGTGAGCGCACTCGTGAGGGTAACGATCTTTACTGGGAAATGATCGAATCCAACGTGAACAAGGAAGGCGGCGGAGAAGGCTCCAAGGCGGCCCTCGTTTACGGTCAGATGAACGAGCCTCCCGGAGCCCGTGCACGTGTTGCTCTGACTGGTCTGACAGTCGCCGAGCACTTCCGTGATGAAGGTCAGGACGTTCTGTTCTTCGTGGACAACATCTTCCGCTTCACCCAGGCTGGTTCTGAAGTGTCCGCGCTTCTCGGTCGTATCCCGTCTGCTGTGGGTTACCAGCCGACACTTGCCACCGACATGGGCGGCATGCAGGAGCGGATCACCACCACGAACAAGGGCTCGATCACCTCGGTTCAGGCCGTTTACGTTCCGGCCGATGACTTGACCGACCCGGCACCGGCATCGACCTTTGCTCACTTGGATGCGACCACGGTTCTGAACCGCGCCATCGCTGAAAAAGGCATCTACCCGGCTGTGGATCCGCTGGATTCCTCATCCCGCATGCTGGATGCCCGTATCATTGGTGAAGAGCACTACGAAACAGCCCGTGCTGTTCAGGGGACCCTGCAGCGCTACAAGGCTCTTCAGGACATCATCGCCATCCTCGGCATGGACGAACTGTCTGAAGAAGATAAGCTCACCGTGGCACGTGCCCGTAAGATCGAGCGCTTCCTGTCGCAGCCGTTCTTCGTGGCTGAGGTGTTCACCGGTTCTCCGGGCAAGCTGGTTGCTCTGGAAGACACCATCAAGGGCTTCAAAGGCCTTGTTGACGGTGAATACGACCACCTGCCGGAAGCTGCTTTCTACATGGTTGGTTCCATCGAGGAAGCCATCGAGAAAGCTCAGAAGCTGGCTGCAGAAGCTGCTTAAGGCATTGGATCGGACGCCGGAAAACGGCGTCCGGTTTTCTCTTGTTTGATGGTCCGGCCTTCTGCCTGCCATCTGAACCGATGACTGACAAGGAAGACGCCAAATGGCTGAACTTTTCCAGTTTGAGTTGGTCTCGCCGGAGCGCCAGCTCCTGTCCGAACAGGTTGCCGAGGTCGTTGTACCGGGCACCGAAGGCGAGTTTGGCGTTCTGAAGAACCACAGCCCGTTCATGTCCACCATCAAGCCGGGCATCCTGAAAGTCCGCACAGATGCTGGATCATGGGATGAGTATTTCGTGCGCGGCGGGTTTGCTGACATTGCTCCAGGCGGTTTGACCGTCTTGGCAGAGCAGGCAATCCCGGTGTCTGAAATCAGCGAAGACCAACTGGCTCAGGCGATCAAAAACGCCGAAGAGGATGTTGCTGACGCGAAGGACGACGACACCAAGCAGAAGGCAGAAATGACCCTGTCTCAGCTGAAGGACGTCGCAGAAGCTCTCAAGGCTGCCTAATCAGCTAACGCTCAGAAACGTATTTATGAAAACGCGGTCCAAGTCGGATCGCGTTTTTTGTTGTCTACCGAAAATCATAAGCGTCCAGCGAGGTTTCGTTTAGGCTGCACCGCCGCGAATAACCTTGTGGGCCCGGCCAGCCTCGTAGAACCGGAAGCCATTGCGCCCATTCTGCTTGACTTCATATAGCGCAATGTCCGCTTTTTTCTGCAGGGATTCAATGGATGCGGCGTCTGCACCAATATAAGAAATCCCGATGCTGATTCCGATCGAAACCTTATGGGCAAAGACATCGAAGGGCTCATTAAGTGCCGCAACCAGCCGCTCCGCGATCTCTGTCACCCAGGGCTCGCTTGGCCCACCGCCTTGCAGAATGATTGCAAATTCATCTCCGCCAATGCGCGCAACCAAGTCGGTTGCCCGAACGCACTCCTTGAACCTCTGCGCAACCTGACACAGCAGCTCGTCCCCGACATCGTGCCCATAGGTGTCGTTGACGGGTTTGAAGCGATCAAGATCCAACAACAACAGATGTCCGCCCGTTCCTTGCATCTGGGCATCGAGCAGGGCTTCTTGAAGGCGTGCCGTGAAGAGTGCGCGGTTCGCGAGACCCGTTAGGTCATCGTGGTGGGCAGCATGGGTAATACGTGCTGCAGCTTCTTCACGTAGAGTGATGTCTTCGTGGGTCCCGATCCATCCGCCGTCTGGCAGTGGGGCATGGACCACCCCGATTACCTTGCCGTCGGGATGTGTGAATTTCGATCGGACAACCTCGCCGCGGGACAGTTTTTCGTAGAGCGAATTATAGTGTTCTTCGACGTCACCGTCGAAATCGCCACGGTCTTTTTCCGCCTGCAGCAAATCAATCAGGCTGACACCTTCACGCACCTCGCCATAGGGCTTCCGGAAGATGTCCAGGTATTGCTGGTTCCACAAGATGAGCTTGCCATCCTTGTCGAAGACGCTCACGCCTTGGCGCATGTTACCAAGGACAGCCTCGAGCTCTGCTAACCGGTCTCGTGCCAGACGTTCGCTATCGGCCAGCGTTTTTTCCATTTCCTTGCGATCAGTCACGTCAAAGAAGTTGAAAATGGAACCGCCCGCCGGCAATGGGGTGTAGCGGACTTCGAGGTATCGCCCATCAGCGTTCTGGCGCTCGTAGCTGTAGGCTTCGGAGGGAGAGTTCAGCCTGAACTTCTCCAGAGCAAGTTTCTCCGGGTCTCCAGGCCCATAATCACCTCTTTCGGCTGAAAACTTGAGGTAATCTAGAATATGTAACTTCTGCCGTAACATATCGGCGGGATAACCGAGCAGTTTGCCGAATTCGTCATTGTAAGATGCGAGCTGGAAGTTGTCACTGTAGTGCGCCACACCGCCCGGGAAATTGTCGAAAATGCCTTGGAGCGTATTCGCCTGGCGTTTGGTTTCCGTGATGTCGGTCAGTGAAACGACGACTCCGTTGAAACCCAAGTCGCTGTTTTTCTCGATCTCTCTCGCATTTACACGAAGCCAGCGGACAGTTGAATTCCCGGTATGCCGCAATTCGGCTGTCGCATCACAAACGAGAATTGGGTCTTGCGCGGCCAGAGCCAGCGCGTTGACCTCTTCATTGTCGACCCCGAGCTGACAGATTACCCCGACACTCAGGTCACTTACATTTCGGCCTACCAGCTGGTTGCCAATCGATCCCAAAAAATGCGCGGCTGCCGGATTGCATGATTGAATAACTCCGGATTTGTCGAGCACCAAGACGCCTTCACTTAGCGTCTCTAGGGTTGTCCGGTGCGCCGCTTCCGATTCGCGGACCGCTTGTTCAACTTGTTTCCGCTCAGTTACGTCCTGAAATGCGCCTACAAGCTTGATGGTTTCGCCGTCCTTTTCGATTGGACGGCCCACTGCACGCACCCAGATTTGGCGTCCTTTGGCGGTTATCAGCGGCAGTTCCGCATCCCAGCCGCGTCCTTGCTCAATACCACGCGCAACCGCCTTGGTGATTGTCCCCCGGGCCTCTGGCGCATAGAAGTCAATGGCTGTTTCGACGCTCGGGACATAGTCGTCTGATACGTCATGGATCTCGTGGGTCTTACGCGTCCATGTCAGCTTTTGAGAGTTCATGCACAACTCCCAGCCGCCAACACCCGATACGGTGGCTATTTCCTCAAGCAGCCGGCCTTTGCCCACGGCCTCTTCATGTTCTGCTTCTGCACGCGCAAGCGCGGCTTCTTTTTCCACATTTGCCTGATGAGATTTCAGAAGCCCCTCGACCACCCGGCCCATCCGTCGCAGCTGGTTCAATTGCTGCCTGGCCGGCTTGCGTGGTCTTTGGTCGATGACGCAGAGAGTGCCGAGCCTGTTTTTTCCATCCAGACTTAGAGGACAACCGGCATAGAAACGGATATTCGGCTCGCCCATGACTAACGGATTATCGCGGAATCTTTCATCACTCAGTGTATCTGGAACGACAAACAGATCATCAGCTGAAAGGGCATGTTGGCAGATGGAAACTTCTCTCGCAGTGCCTTCGATATCAACGCCGCAGGCGGCCTTGAACCATTGAACCCGTTCGTCTACCAGAGAAATCAATGCGATGGGGCAATCGAAGATGGCTGCAACGGCTTCCACTACCGCATCATATTCCGGCAAACGCTCAGAGCCCACGATCTGCAGTGCGTGCAGCGCGTCCAGGCGTTCCCTCTCATTTTCAACCAGGTGTATACCCATCCTGCCCGTCGTCTAGGTTGCTTTGCAACAAATCTAGTACGGGAAAAAGTACCGGTCGGTTAAAAACAAATTCTTAACTGGGTCCAATAATTGAATAAAAAATATCTAAAAATGAAACAACGAAAGCTTTGAGGCAGCAGTAAAAAGGAGGAAAAGAACGCAGGGTAAATTGAAGGAATAGGTAATATATACGGAAAGCGGAACGTATTGGCGCAAAGATTGATCGTTAAAAGTGTCAGGGAGCGCCAACAAAAAACCCGGCCTGGGGCCGGGTTCGAGTCGCGTGGATGATCCACGGAGAACTGCTTTTATTTACAAGCAGCTGAAAATCTACGCTGCGCGTCGGAAGGACAAGCTCATGCCACCACCAGAACGGTTGCGGCGGCGCTCTTCCGGTGGGATGTAAACGATAGAGCGGTGGTCGTCACAGTAAGAAACGCCCGGCTCAACCCGGTTGGAGCACGGAAAGGTGTAATTACCAGCGTCGCCTTCTGCCCATTTGCAGCAGCCCGGGCGCGGGAGAGACAAGTCAGCCATGACAGTTTCCTTCATTTTATACGCACACAACAAAAGCGCTCGAGCATCCTCCTCAAGTGAGGATCCGAACAGCCTTTGAAATAAATCGGATTTAACAGACGCCCGGGACGTTTTTCATGGCCCACCCCTGCAAGCAGAGAGCTCTTCAGCAAGCGCACCGAGTACATAGGTCGGATGTCACAAAATTGCAATAGAATAGCAGGCATGTCGGCCTTGCATTTCCTGCATAGCCGGTTAAGCCTGATTTACCTTTGCTCAGAAAGCCAAACAACTTCCGTTGTTTAGTGCTTTATTGCTGGTCATCTGGCGGGAGCTGCCCACCGGCTGCAAACAGTGCTTGGGGTGTGTCCAAGTCGAGCCGGGCCGCATCGCCAAGCTCGACTTCCGCTACGAAGCCCGGGTTCTCAGCAATAATATGTCGAGCGCCAATGTCACCGGTCAAGGATTTCAGCGCATCGAAAAATCGCTGGTCCCAGAGTACCGGATTGCCGCGTTTCCCGTCGGCTGTCGCTGTGACGATCAGGTTGCTGGAGCTTTCCCGGTAGGCACCAATGAGGTGGTTCAAATCCTCTGGCGTAATGCGCGGCATATCGCCGAGTAGAATAACAACAGCGTCCGGGTCAGTTTTTAGAGCATTCATGCCAGCGCGGATCGAGCCCGCCATACCATCTGCATAGTCGGGATTAAACGTGACATTCAGATCAAGATCATCAACTTCGGCTTCGACCCTCTCAGCAAGATGACCAGTGACCAGAACGGTTTCGATCAAATCAGCATCGCAAGCCGTTTCTGCAGCATGGCGTATCAACGACTTGCCATCCAGTTGCGCCAGCAGCTTGTTCGGTCCACCCATGCGGGAGGACTTACCGGCGCCCAGAATGATCGCTGCGATCTTCGGCTTCGACCTTGAGGGCTTTGGGGCCCTTGGTTGCGGCCGCGTTCCGATTTCCATCAAGAGGCCTCCAACGCCCATGCCGGTGATGTCGTGGGTTGAAACTTCCAATCCGGCGAGCAGGCGATCGAGGATCCAGTCAAAGCCGTTTTCCTTCGGGCTGCGGGCGCACCCCGGTGCGCCGATCACAGGCGTGGCGTTGAGATCGCCCAGCATGAGAAGGTTGCCCGGGTCCACCGGCATGCCGAGGTGTCGAACGTCGCCGCCAGCTCTTTCCAGCGCTGCAGGAAGAACATCTTCCCGGTCAACAACTGCTGACGCGCCAAACAGGATCAGCAAGTCCACGCCGCTGGTATTCATTTTGGAGATGGCAGCAGAAACAGCCTCTTCGGTATGGTCGACGCGCAATTCAGCCGCGATCTGACTGCCGCTTGCCCGAAGTCGGTCTTCGAGTATCCGGCGGGTCTTGTCCATCGTGGAAGGTTTCAAATGGGGCAAGCATGTCGCGATCAAGCCAACCTTGCGGGCAGAAAACGGGGCGACGCGGACCGCACCATTAATCGCGGTTTCGGCTTTCTCGAGCAAGTCATCGGCCACAGCGAACGGGATAATCTTGGCAGTGGCAACCATCCTGCCCGGCGTGACCCGAGTATGATTTGCGAGCGTTGCAAAGGTAATCGCCGGATCTATTCTATTGGCAGCTGTGACCGCGGCTTCATTAATAACCAGAACACCGTCGGTGTCTGAAAACAGGTTCATCCGGCCCGTAAACGGCGCGTCCGTGTACAGGCCGGCACCTTTGGCAGCGCCTCCTAGTCGGGCTGCCGCTGCGTCTTCGTCCAGGTCTCCGGCTTCAAGGCGCGCAACAACAATCGTCTCCAAGCCGGCCTCACTCAAAAGAGCACAGTCGGTTTCTGTTAAACGATGCCCTTTCTTGAGGATGAGGCCAGGCAGTTTGGTCGAGTGGGCGAGCACACAGCCCTCAGCTCCCATCGGCGCAACGGGGCCAAACTTCATTCCGGGCCCCTCTTCATGGCGAAACCCCTTCGGGTTTTCGTAAGGCCTTGATCACGGAGGCGAGGACTGCAACTGCAATTTCTTGAGGGGAGGCTGCACCAACGTCGAGACCGATTGGCGCTTCAATCCGGCTCATTACATCCTCTGACAAGCCCGCTTCCCGAAACCGCTCCAGACGCTTGCCATGGGTCTTTTTGCTGCCAAGAGCACCCACATAAAAGCACCCGGTCTTGAGCGCTTCCATGAGCGGGTAATCATCAATCTTGGGGTCATGGGTGACCGCCGCGACGGCGGTGTAAGGGTCAAATGGCTCAACTCTCAGGACATCTTCTGGCCACTCAGCCAACAAGCTGGACCCAGGAAACCGGTCTTCGGTCGCAAAGGCCGTGCGGGGATCAATGACGCTGACATTGAAGCCTGCAATTTCAGCCATGGGAACCAGTGCCTGACTGATGTGTACGGCGCCAATGAGGACAAGCCGGGGGGCGGGGACAGAGACCGTCAGAAAAGCCTCGCCAGCATCGGTTTTGACTAGGCCGGATTTGCCGGACAGGAAGCGCTTGTCGAATTCTTCAGCCAGAGGGTCGTCACGGTAAGCAAAGTCCCTCTTGATCAGCCGTTGACTGCCGGCCGTCATATCCGTGACCAGAATAGCGGCGCGGCGGGCAGCCCGCTCTGTGTTCAGTTGGCTGAGAAGTGAGAGTTCCATGTCAGCTGCGATCCGTTGCCAGCTTCAGGCCAAGCCCAACAAGCAGTGAGCCGCCAGCCCACCTGGTGACTGCCTGCATTCTGGATTGACGCGTGAAGCGCTTTTTGACTTCCGAGGCGAAGAATACGGTAACGATATCTGCGGATGTGAAGGCAAAATTGACGATCGTTCCGAGAACGAGAAACTGCGCCCAAACGGGTAGAGCCGCCTCCGGACTGACGAACTGTGGCAGAAACGCAATGAAAAACACGGCGACCTTCGGATTGAGGACTTCTACGAGGAAGCTGTCCAACATGGCCCGTCGTCCGCTTTTCTGCGGCAAATCCGGTATTGCACCGCTTTCCGCCCGTGCGCGGATCATCTGAACGCCGAGAAAAATCAGATAGGCGCCACCGATAAGTTTCAGCGCGAAGTAAAGACTGGGAACGACAGAAAAGATCGCGGAGAGCCCGAGAGCCGCTGCAAAGACATGCACGTAACAACCCATGTGAATGCCGAGAGCTGCAAGAAACCCGGCGCGGCGTCCCCGCGCGATCGTTTGAGCGGCGGTGTAAAGCAGGGCAGGGCCTGGCATGTAAGCAAAAAGGGCCGTCGCGGCGAAAAAGGCCAATAACGTCTCAATAGGTGGCATAGACAATACTCAATCAGTTTACCGGCTCGACATAAACGCGAATTCGGCCGCCGCAGGACAGTCCAACCCGCCAAGCGGTTTCATCGGCAACTCCAAATTCAAGCATCGCCGGTTTACCTTTCTCGATCACATCAATGGCTTCCGCAACGACGGCGCCTTCGACGCAGCCACCGGACACCGAGCCTTCAAAATTACCGTCAGCATCGATCACGAGGTGCGATCCGGCGGGGCGAGGCGCGGACCCCCAGGTCTCAACGACAGTCGCCAAGGCCACCGAGCGGCCCGCCTCTTTCCACGTTTGGGTGGTTGCCAAAATGTCGGGAGCGGCGCGGCTGTTGGCATCCTGCATGGTTCAATCTCCTTGGATCCATTCGTAAATATAGCGGGTCCACAAACGGATGAAAGAAGAAGCTGCCAAAGAAAAAGCACCTGCCGGTTGGCAGGTGCTCCTCAATTGGTCCAATTGTCAGCGGATGTTTATTCTGCCGCGAGCCGGACGGATGGGGCTGCGCTGCGGACAGAGTTGTCGACATGTGGTTCGAAGGTTTCAAAGTTGTCTACGAACATGTCGACCAGTTTCGCAGCTTGTGCGTCATAAGCCTCTTTGTCGGCCCAAGTGTCCCGCGGCGTCAGGATCTCGGTATCGACACCGGCAACTTCAACAGGAACTTCGAAGCCGAAGTTTGCATCTGTCCGGAATTCTGCGTTCGAAAGATCACCGGAGAGTGCAGCCTGCAGCAGCGCGCGCGTGGCCTTGATCGGCATCCGCTTGCCGGTGCCGAACGGGCCGCCGGTCCAGCCGGTGTTCACCAGCCAGCAATCGACATTGTGCTTGGCGATCAGATCCTTGAGCAGATTGCCGTATTCGGACGGATGGCGCGGCAGGAACGGCGCACCGAAACACGTTGAGAACGTCGCTTGCGGCTCGGTCACACCTTTTTCTGTGCCCGCCACCTTCGCCGTGTAACCGGATAGGAAGTGATACATTGCCTGGGCCGGGGTGAGCCGGGCGATTGGAGGCATGACGCCAAAGGCATCTGCCGTCAGCATGATGATCGTCTTCGGGACCGGCGCACAGCCGGTGTCGCTGGCATTGGAAATGAAGTGGATCGGGTAAGCGGCTCGGGTGTTTTCTGTTTTCGAACCATCGTCGAAATCCGGAACCCGGTCTGCGTCCAGCACAACATTCTCCAGAACCGTGCCGAACCGCTGAGTGGTGGAATAGATTTCCGGCTCTGCCTCCGCGGACAGTTTGATGGTCTTTGCGTAGCAGCCACCTTCAAAGTTGAAGACGCCGTTTTCGCTCCAGCCGTGCTCGTCATCGCCGATCAGAGTGCGTGACGGATCAGCGGACAGGGTTGTTTTGCCGGTGCCGGACAGACCGAAGAAGACCGCTGTATCGCCGTTGTCGCCAACATTGGCCGAGCAGTGCATCGGCATGATGCCTTTTTCCGGAAGCAGGTGATTAAGAACGGTAAACACCGACTTCTTCATTTCGCCGGCATAGGACGTGCCGCCGATCAGAACGATCTTCCGGGTAAGATCAACTGCGATCACGGTCTCGCTGCGGCAGCCGTGGCGGGCCGGGTCGGCCGTAAAGCTTGGCAAATCGACAATCGTCATTTCTGGCGCAAAACCTGCGAGGTCGCTGCGCTCCGGGCGCAGCAGCAGATTGCGGATGAAAAGAGAATGCCACGCATATTCAGTGTACACGCGGACCGGCAAGCGGTGGTCGGCATCTGCTCCGCCGTAAAGGTCCTGCGCGAAAAGCTCCATTCCTTCAGCATGTGCCAGGAAATCACTCATCAGGAGATCAAACTGATCCCGGGACATTTGTGCATTGTTGTCCCACCAAACCGTATCTTTGGTCTGGTCATCGACAACCACAAACTTGTCTTTCGGCGAGCGGCCGGTGTGTACGCCGGTTTCTGCGACCAGAGCACCGCCAGCGGCCAGCTGGCTTTCACCTCGGTTCAGGGAATACTCATAAAGCGCAGGCTCGCTCTGGTTCCAATAGAGCGCTTTCAGTCCTTTGAAGCCAAACGTTTCGCTGCCAATGGCTGAATTCCTATCGCCTACTTCCTGCATGATCCCGAGATCCTTGTTGTGGGAGCTATTTGTTAGCGGCCGGGCAGTGTTAACAAATACTGAACCCGGTCTTAAGGGCTGCGAACCTAGTGGATGCGCAGAAATGCAGCAAGGCGGCCAAAGGGCTATGTGTTTGTTTAATCGATTAAAATACGCGAATAAATACCGCTTAATTAATTTGGGCGGCAAACAAAAAAACGAAACTTTCGAATTCTTCGACTTGTTTGTTGAGGCGAAAGTATATGCGGCTGAAACGCGCTTTTTCGGTCTGTGAAGTGATTGAGCCGAAAGGGGGTGATCTCATTCTCGCCTTA
>ERZ1023282.275-NODE-275-length-27495-cov-4.645955_pt1 | contig 27495 bp, 24 predicted proteins | sample MGYA00521262_ERZ1023282 | MGnify/ENA primary metagenome ERZ1023282 (study PRJEB32759, sample SAMN07749867) | skin metagenome | biome: transportation; feature: city; material: polyester macromolecule | host: Homo sapiens | place: Hong Kong:KT line | collected... | reverse complement strand
GTCAAATTACCAATTCCACAGTTGTTTAAACTGTTAACTTGGGTGATTTACCTACTGGGCTTTAAGATTTTAGGTGTCAGTCTGCACGCGCTGCAATTGACGGGATATCTACCAATGACCGCCATGAGCGGCTTGCCAGCGATTGAATGGCTAGGATTTTACCCGACACTACAGACATTTTTGGCACAAATCGGCTATATTATTATCCTTATCGGTATCAATCTTTGGATGAAAAACCATCAACGTCAGCAAACGGCTGCATTGGCATAACCTTTAATCAAAGATAATTAACGCCATAAAAAAATGGGTAAAACTTATTTACCCATTTGGTTGTAGCGTCTAGTGCATAACGCATAGTTTGCATAACATAGTCTAAACTAAGCTATAGACTACACTACGCCGTTTTTTCCATACGCTCGCGCTGCGATTGACCTTGCCATAAGCCTTCTAGGTCATAAAACGTGCGGGCTTGTGGCATCATCACATGCACCACCACAGCGCCCAAATCAATCAAGGTCCAATCACTGGTGCCTTGACCTTCCACACCAATCGGATTAAATCCTGCTTGCTTCGCTTTCATCGCGACATGGTCGGCAACCGCTTTAAGGTGGCGGGTAGATGTCCCTTCGGCAATCACGATACGCTCCATGACTTCAGTCATATCAGCAACATCGAGTACGGTAATGTTTTTGGCTTTTAAATCATCCAAGGCATCTTGAACGATGTCAAGGCAAGTGGTTAACTGTTGGTGGGCAGGGTGTTGATTGACTAAACTAGCAAATTGGGTATCGGTCATAAATGCGTGGGTTCCATGAATTGGGTCATAATGATTGGGTTATAAGGGTAGCTTAAAATAGGATCATGACAATCCTAAAAAAAGTGCGCTATTTTAACAAAAATCTAACGCACAGGTTATCAAAAAATGTAAATCAATATCAGGCTAAACGTGTGGGGCATATAACTGATGCTCAACAATATACCGATAAACTTGACTCGGTAAACTTAGCCGCGCTTGCTGTCGTTGCCGAGCTTCTACGCTGTATAGCCAAGCTCTGATATCACGACTGGCAATATCAGGCACGACAAACTTATCAATATAAATATGGTTAGTGGTTTGATTTATCAAGTCTTTTGGCGAATGAATGATAAAAGGCACTAGCCGATTATCAATATTTATATTAAGGGGTTTATCCGTATTGGCCAAAGCATTTTGGTTTAAGTTTTGGTGTAAAGTGTGGCTTAAATTGTGGCTAAGGCTGCCCAAGGCAGGACGGGGTAGCACCCATAGATTGGTCAGCGAAAGTAGCTCAAAGCCGCGATACCATTTATCAAGTTGTTCAACACTGTCTTGTCCAAGGATAAAAATCAGTAGGTCATTGGGATAACGCTGTTTAAACTCACTCAAGGTATGAAAGCTATACACAGGTGGCTGACACTGCAGCTCAGTCTCATCAATCGACAAAAAAGGCACATCGCCAATCGCAAGCCTAAGCATCTCAAGGCGCTGCTGGTTGGAGGTTGGCTTGGTTTTTAAGGGCGAACCCGCCGTGGGCAGTAATTTGGCGATGATATCAACATTGGGGAAAGCGCGCATGAGCTCATGGTACACATGCGTAATCATCTGTAAATGCGCCAAATGTATCGGATCAAATGAGCCACCCAACCAGACACGAATACAGCGAGGCATTGTCATAACCACCCACCTAATTCAAAGTTGAGGTAAACAAAACTAAAATCCTTCATCATCACTGCAGCATCTTACGGTTGGTTTGGCGGTTCATCGGTTGGTACATTGCGCACAAAAATCACTTTGTGCAGAATTTTACCATAAAGCAATTTTTGGGCATAACAGATTGTGGCGCACTAGCCTAGTGGTGGAACAGTAGCCTTACATTGCTATTTAAGCCGATATCCTGTGTGACAGGCAATGGCGATAGACAACAAAAAGGTGAGTGTCAAACTCACCTTTTTTTAAACATAAACGCTTAAAACTCACCGCTATCAGCTTGAACCGCTGTGAGCGCAATGGTATAGACAATATCTTCAACCAAGGCGCCACGCGACAAGTCATTCACAGGCTTATTTAAGCCTTGCAGCATAGGACCGACGCTCACCACGTTGGCAGAGCGCTGCACCGCTTTATAAGTGGTATTGCCAGTGTTCAAATCTGGGAAGATAAACACATTGGCTTGACCTGCCACCAGCGAGTTTGGCGCTTTGGACTTTGCCACGCTTGCGACACTGGCAGCGTCATATTGTAACGGCCCATCAATGAGCAAATCAGGCGCTTTGGCTTTGGCGATTTCGGTGGCTTGACGCACTTTATCCACGTCTGCGCCTTCACCTGATGACCCTGTCGAGTAACTAATCATGGCAACTTTGGGTTCGATACCAAACGCTTTGGCAGATTGGGCGGATTGTAGGGCGATTTCAGCCAGCTGCTCTGCGGTAGGGTCTGGGTTGATGGCACAGTCACCATACACCACCACTTGCTCAGGCAGTAGCATAAAGAAAATTGACGAAACCAGTGAATACTGCGGCGCTGTTTTAATTAACTGAAACGCCGGGCGGACAGTATTGGCGGTGGTATGTACGGCGCCAGATACCAGACCATCGACTTCACCCAAGTGCAGCATCATCGTACCCAGTACGACGGTGTCTTTGAGCTGTTCATGGGCTTGCAGTTCATCGAGTTTGCCTTTACGGCGCTCAACCATAGGCTTGACGTACTTGTCAATCAAGCTTTCTGGGTCAAGAATCTGCAGGCCTTCAGGTAGGGTGAGCCCCAAGTTCTTGGCAACCTCTTCGACCTCACTGCGTTTGGCAAGTAAGATACAATGGGCAATACCACGATTTTGACAGATGACCGCCGCTTCAACGGTACGGGGCTCAGTGCCTTCAGGCAGTACGATGGTTTTTTTGGCAGCTTGGGCTTTTTTGACCAAGGTATGACGAAAAGCCGAAGGCGAGAGTTTGCGGTTGTTGTTGCCTTGACTAAAAGTGGTTTTGATCCAGTCCAAATCCAAATGCGCGGCGACAAAATCGGTGACTTCACTGGCGCGAGTGGTATCATCTGCGGGGATTTCATGGCTGATGTGGTTAAGTTTGGTGACAGTATCAAAGCTGTCAGTGTCAACCAGCATCACAGGAATCCCCGTTTTTAGCGCGGGGCGACACAGATTGATAATTTTTTGGTTCGGCACGATACCGCCTGTCAGAATAAGACCTGCTAGCGGTACACCATTCATGGTGCTAAGCGCAGTTGCCAAAATTAAATCATCACGGTCGCCTGCCGTCACCAGTAAGTTGCCACGGGTGAAAGAATCTTCAATATTGGCAACGGTACGCGCAACCAGTAAAGTATTGAGCACACGGCGGTTTTTGGCGTCACCTTCATTGAGCCATTTGGCATCAAGTTCACGAGCCACATCCCAGGTACGGGGGACACTTAAGGTATTGCTAAAAGGCACCACGCCAATCAAGCGAAATTTATCGGAGTCAAAATAAGGGGAGTGGGATTTAATCGCCTGTAACTGCTCAGCTGCCAAATCAACTTTGGCTTTACCCGGCGCGACGGGTGCTTCATCATAGTGGTTGTCCACGTTTTTGACGCGCATCAAAATCGTGCCTAACGTGCGCTCGCTTGCCATACCGCCAAAATCACGGGCAAAAATATCTAGCTTGTCTACCAAACTATCAGGGTTTGCAATATCGCCACTACTGACCAAGATGACTTTGGCATCTAGCGCGTTGACGATGGCTAAATTCACCAATTCCGCATAACTTGAATCATTGTCGGCAGCCAGACCTTCACAGACGATAACGTCATATTGCTCAGCCAATGCTTGGTGTTTGGCAACCACTTCTTCCATCAAGTCATCTAACTGACCATCCCCAATCACGCGCTCTAAGCGGCTACGGTCAATGGATGTTGGCGGGTTTAAGTTAAAGGCATGTTTTGCAAGCACGCTTGAGCTGTCATCACTCTCATGATTGGCGGTGGTATTTTGGCTAAAGGGTTTTAAAAATCCTGCTTTTAGCCCGATATAATCGAGTGCACGGATAAAACCCAAACAAGCTGAGGTCAAGCCAATGCCGCTACTGGTAGGCACAAATAAAATAGTTTGCATGATAGTTCCTATTTGTTATTTTATTCAAACTAAAAACCCTGATGGGTCATCAGGGTGAGAGGGTTTATAAACCTAAGACTTCTTTGGTTTCTTTGGCGATTTGGTATTCTTCATCGGTCGGAATCACCCACAATTGCAGTTGGCTGTCGGCTTGGTGGAAACTGCCTTCTACGCCACGAGAGAGCTCGGCATTTTTGTCAAGGTTCGCTTTGATGCCAAAATGCGGCAAGTTCTGTAAGATTTTTTGGCGAATTGAGGCGCTGTTTTCACCGATACCGCCGGTAAATACCAAGCCAGTGAAGGTCGGTAATGCACAGCTGAGAGAGGCGATATAACGGGCTGCCTTATAACAGAAAATTTCGATGGCAAGTTTGGCATCTTCGTTGCCTTCGTTGGCGGCTTGCTCGACCGTGCGCATATCACTTGAGATACCTGAAATGCCCAACAACCCGCTTTGTTTATTTAAAATCGTATCAATTTGGTCAAGGCTATAGCCCAAAATACGGTGTAAATGAATATGCAAACTTGGGTCAACATCACCACTGCGCGTACCCATGACCACACCTTCCAGCGGGGTCAGACCCATGCTGGTGTCCAGACTTTTGCCATCATACACGGCGGTTAACGAGCAACCATTGCCCAAATGCACGGTAATCCAACCATTGGCTTGGTGATGAGGGGCTAGGCTGTCAGCGCGGTGGCTGACATAGGCGTGCGAGCTACCATGAAAACCATAGCGACGGATATAATGCTCATTGTACAAATCTTTTGGAATGGCGTAGCGGTAGGCTTTGGCGGGCATGGTTTGGTGAAAGGCGGTATCAAACACGACCACTTGCGGCAAATCTGGGTAGATTTTTTCCACCGCTTCAATACCTAAGGCATGGGCGGGGTTGTGCAGAGGTGCCAATACTTTTAGCCGTTTGACTTCCGCCAAGACATGGTCATTGACTTTTTCAGCATGAGAAAACTCACGCCCGCCATGCACCACACGGTGACCCACGGCAACGGGTTTGTAAGCTGCTAATAAACCTAATATTTTTTGCAGCGCCCATTGGTGATTGGCGCCTGCCAAAGAGATTTCGACTTTTTCCCCATTGAGGTCGGTGTGTTTGATACGTGCCGTATCTAAGCCCAAGTTTTCCGCAAGACCGGCAACGCGCTCGCTGCTGTCATTGCTTAATAACGCGTATTTGATTGACGAAGACCCACAATTAAGTACTAAGATCGGATTTTGCATGGCTGTTCCTTTAGACAAGATCTTGTGCATTCCTTGCAACAAGCCCCTTCCTAACTGGATTAAATTTTAAGCTATCCTTGCCTTCAGTAATTTATTGTAGATTAAAAAAAATGTATTGTGGTAATTTTTTGCCAAATTTTTGTTGTCATCACCATAGCAAAAAAGCATACCACAACAATGAGGGTGTTAACAAAATGAAAAAATAACAAAAATCATCGATTTAACGCTCATCTTTAGTAAGGTGAGAAATAAGGTGAGATAATTGCTTATAAAACGCAAAAACAGCTACAATAACCCCATCGCAAATTTTATTTTTACACTTATTTTATTCTTAAAATTAAGGGCATTCATGCAAATTTCAAAACTATCCCCAACAATCGCCGTGCTGACGGTGATGTTGGCAACCCATGTGCTGACAGGATGTGGGCAAAAAGGGGCATTGTACCTACCCAGCAACAATAGCCAACAAGTAGTCGATGCTGCCGCCAAACCGACCAGCACCACTGCCAATGCCTCTGATACCAAAGTCGATGTCAACACCCAAGATCCCAACGTCATGATCGACAATAACGCAACATCAGCGCCTCACTCAGCGACCACGCCATCGGTGCCATCGGTTGGAGGTAAAAATGATTACTGATGATGCCGCCGCAAGCTTAGCGATCAACCCGACCGAACACGTCAAGTCAAGCAACTGTCTGAGTTATGATGGCACTGCCTTGATGATGGATGGCGTCAGTCTTGCAGATATCGCAAAGACCTTCGGCACACCGACCTATGTGTATAGTCAGCAGGCGATTTTGGCAGCCTATAAAGCTTATGATGATAGTTTTGCTGAGATTGAGCATCAGATTTGTTATGCGGTAAAAGCCAATAGTAACCTTGCTGTATTAAACGAACTTGCCAAAGCAGGGGCAGGGTTTGATATTGTCACAGGGGGCGAGCTTGCGCGGGTTTTGGCGGCAGGTGGTGACCCCAAAAAAATCGTATTTTCAGGACTTGGCAAAACCGCCGAAGATATCCGCAGTGCCCTTGAAGTAGGGATTGCTTGCTTTAATGTCGAATCAGAAGCTGAGCTGTACCGCATCAATGCAGTGGCAGGCAAACTACAGCAGCAAGCGCCAATTTCGCTACGCGTCAACCCTAATGTCGACGCGCAAACCCATCCGTATATCTCCACAGGGCTCAAAGAAAATAAATTCGGCATTACCCATGAAGATGCGCCCCGTATCTACCAAATTGCCCATGACTTACCGCACCTAAAAGTCGTCGGTATTGATTGCCATATTGGCTCGCAGTTGACCCAAGTTCAGCCTTTTATGGATGCATTGGATAAAGTCATTGAGATGATTCACGCACTTGCCAAGCAAGGTATTGCGCTTGAGCATATTGATTTGGGGGGTGGCTTGGGTGTGCAGTATATTGACGAAGACGTTGCAAGTATTCAACAATTTGCGCAGTTACTGTTACCAAAACTGAAAACTTTAGGCTTAACCCTCTATTTAGAGCCAGGTCGTAGTATCGTTGCCAATGCAGGTGTATTATTGACCCGCGTGGATATTTTAAAACCTACCGAACACAAAAATTTTGCCATTGTCGATGCCGCGATGAATGATTTGATTCGTCCGGCACTTTATCAGTCAGAGATGGCAGTCATCCCCACACAGTTGAACTCACCGGTTGAACCCAAAGTATGGGATATGGTCGGGGCGATTTGTGAGACGGGCGATTTTTTGGCAAAAAACCGTGTGTTGGCATTGGCTGATAATGATATCCTAGCCATCACAGGCGCAGGGGCGTATGGGTTTGTAATGTCGAGCAATTACAATAGCCGCCCACGTGCTTGTGAAATTTTGGTCAAAGATGGTCACGCCCATGTCATTCGCGAGCGTGAAACGGTTGAGAGCCTTTGGCAAAACGAAAAATTGGTAGATTAAATCTATCCTGTAAGGTTTGCTGGCAACGCTAAGCCTTATTGATTCCTCTGAGCCCAAAACCTTAGCAACTGAAACCAAAACCTTAGCAGCTGAACCCAAAACCTTAGCAACCGAGCCCAAATTTGCTTGACTTGCTAAGGTTTTTTTGTTCCCCAATTACCTTATAAAAAATCAGCTATCATGATAAGATAGCGTGCATAAATCAAAATAATTTTAAGGAATAACAATGTTAATTGAATTTACCAAAATGCATGGACTGGGGAATGACTTTATGGTCATTGACCTGGTCACACAGCGGCTTCACTTGACCAAAGAGTTGGTAGCGTTGTTAGGGGATAGACACTTAGGCATTGGCTTTGACCAGTTGCTGATTGTTGAGCCGCCAAGCCGCCCTGATGTCGATTTTCGCTATCGTATTTTTAACAAAGATGGCAGTGAAGTGCAGCAATGCGGCAATGGCGCTAGATGTTTTGCCCGCTTTGTGCAGGCGCGTAAATTGTCATTTAAACAGCGTATTCGGGTAGAAACCGCCAGCGGTATTATCACCCTTAGCACCGATGATTATGGCTGGGTAAAAGTGGATATGGGTAAACCAAAATTTGAGCCTGATGAGATTCCTTTTACCCCCAAAACCATTACTAAAGTTCAAAACTCATATCGGCTCAATGTGGATGGTACGCCTGTGACACTCTATGTCGCCAATATGGGCAATCCCCATGCCGTCATCAAAGTAGATGATGTGTTGACCGCCGAGGTGGAAAAACTCGGTAAAGCGATTGAGAGCCACCCTGCATTTCCTGAGCGTGTCAATGTGGGGTTTATGCAGGTGATGAATAATCGCCATATCAGGCTACGCGTCTATGAGCGCGGCGTGGGCGAAACGCAAGCTTGTGGTACGGGCGCGTGCGCTGCCGTTGCGACTGGGGTGCGTGAAGGCTGGCTAGATGAAGGCGTGGATATTCGAGCCCAGTTGTATGGTGGCAGTTTGGCGATTCGTTGGCAAGAAGGCTATCCTGTGTATATGACCGGTCCTGCGACCTTTGTGTACGAAGGGGTGTTTAGTCCTGAGGGTTTGATGGCAGGTGCGGGGCTGAAATTTGCGCCAGCACAATCAAGTGAGGAACATCGCTCAGACGAGGGACATCCTTACCATGAATAGCACCCAACCTCGTTAACCGACACTATGCCAACTAGCCGTAGCCTAAGTCAAGGCAAAAATAGTCAAGGGAAAAATCAGCGCAGCCGTGTAGGCAAATCAGCAAACGATGATTTGCCCACCCACTTAACGCCGCATGCGGCAGCGCCTATGTTCAATACCGATGACCAAGCTTTGGTAGATCGCTGGCTTGCTGAGCTAAGCAGTAAGCGTTATAGCGCAGCAACCATCAAAAGCTACCGCCAAGCGCTACAGCCTTTTTTGGCGTATTGCTATGAGCAACATACCGAGCTTTGTCACATCACCCGTCAGCAATTATCAGACTTCCTAATTCAACGATTGGATGTCGATAAAATATCCAAATCCAGTAGTCAATATGAACTAACCGTGTTGCGTCAACTTTATAAATGGTTGATTGCTCAGCAGCTGATGACACTAAATCCCACCACAACCATACGTCTTAAACGCGCCCCGAGACCCTTGCCCACGTTACTTGATATAGACGTATTATCCCAGTTATTAGACCAAGCTGCGCCAGAAGATAGCCATGAAGCGCGGCTATGGATTCGCGATAAAGCCATGCTAGAATTACTGTATGGCAGTGGTTTACGGGTCGGCGAGCTCGTGGGACTTAATATGTCTGACATCGACAAATCACAGCGGCTGTTACGAGTACTGGGTAAAGGCGGAAAAACGCGCATCGTACCGATTGGCGAAAAAGCCTGGCAGGCACTCATCAACTATTTGCCGCATCGCTCGCTATGGGTGGAAGAGCAAGACCCTGCGGTATTTGTCAGTGAGCGTTATGGGACGCGTATCTCAACGCGCACCGTGCAGCTACGTATCAAGCTACAAGCCAAGCGGGCAGGCATCGCACAAGACTTATACCCGCATTTGCTGAGACACTGTTTTGCCTCACATATTTTAAGTGATAGTGGTGATTTACGTGGCGTTCAAGAACTGCTAGGACACAGTGATATCAGTACCACACAGATTTATACCCATTTGGATTTTGGGCATTTATCGCAAGTGTATGACAAAGCGCATCCCCGCTCACGACGATAGCGCACAATAATAGGCAGGTTAAGCAGTGATATTAAACATGAAAAAAATATTAAGCTTAAGCCTAGCCACATCAGCCTTAGCCATCTTAAGCATTTACCGCGCGGGTCAAATGCTCAGAAGTACGGCGAAGATTAAGGCTCAAGATAATCGCTAAGCCACGCAGCATCTCAACACCGATACGAGGATAATCTGATAACAGTCGCTCAAAGTCAGCGCGGGACAAGGTGACAAGCGCACATAGGCTGGTGGCTTTAATGGTAGCGGAGCGAGTTAATAAATCTAACAGTGCCATTTCACCGGTACTTTCGCCCGCCCGAATTTCACCGACTTTAATTTCTGCCCCTGAAGGGCTGTATTTAATAACTGATAACTCACCAATCAGCAAAAACGCCATAAAATCGCCATGCTCGCCTTCCGTAAATAATACTTCTTGCGGACTCAACTGTCTAAAATGCAATGAGTTTTCGACCACTTGAAACATATAAGGATCAAGACGACTAAAAATTGGGCTATTCTTTAAATATTCAAAAAGTGGATTATCCATTTTTCGCTTAAGGGTCGTTAGGTATTATTTGCTATGATAGTCAATTTTTGACATTCGAGCAACGCAATATTCTGCCGAGTTATTTGCTGCGCATCCGCATCAAAGTCGGCAAAAATCACGGTCGGGGCTTGCTGTGATGGGGTTGTTTTATTGGTATTTTGGTCAGCATTTTTGTCAAGCTCTTGGCGACCATCTGACTTAGGCAGCCAGCTTGCTGCTTTGGCGGATAAAGGTAGATCATCCAGATTGTTAGTGATATCGAAATCTCGGGTTGCTGCATCATTTGCTGTGTCGATTGTTTGGGTGAAAACACTCTCACCATCACTGCTGATAAATTCGCTATGCCCCCAAGTGCTGCGAACGTTGCCAGGCGCTGAGGGATTAACCACATGGTCACCTGTTTGACCTGCACCAATGACCATGCATTGACTATCGAGCGCTCTTGCGGTGAGTAGCGCATGCCAATGTGCTTTCCCTGTTTGGTAGGTAAACGCCGAAGGCGCGGTCAATATATCTGCGCCTAGTTCGCGTAGTTTGACCGCAAGGGTGGGGAAACGAATATCAAAACATACCATCATGCCAATTTTGCCAAACTCGGTATCCGTTACAATAAGCTCATTACCGGCTTCGAAGGTTCTACCTTCATCATAGTTGCCTGTGCTATCATTGACGGTGGCTTTGAACAAATGAATTTTGTCATAGCGCGCTAAGCAGTCGCCAGCAGGGTCAAATAATAGTGAGCTTTGCCGAAGTTTGCCGTCAGCCACAGGCGTACCATCAGGTCGATACGGGCAGGGCAAGGTACCTGCCAGCAGATACACACCATAGTGGCGGGCAGCCTGTGCCGACCAAGCTTTTAAGGCGTCAAAATATTGACTGGCAAAACCCTGTTTGCCAAAACAAAAAGCGTTTTCTGGCAAAATCACCATGCGGGTGCCGCGTTCACTGGCAATTTTAATACCTAATTCAATAGATTGAAGATTTGCTAAGATATCGGTCTGGCTATTGAGTTCAACAATCGCAAATTTTGTCAGTTTTGTCATGGTGTGATTTCGTAAGCAAAAAATTTAGGAAAATTTGTGGGTGCTGCAGCTAAGTAAAGCTAAGCACAGTTAAGCTAAGTGCAGATAATTAATATACGGCTGAATGTCAAAAAATACTAGCATATCTTGTTGAAACAATACTAAACTAGCAACCTAGCAGAGCATGAACACACCATAGACACACCATAGACACACCATCTAAACTAACCTCACTAGAATAAGGCTTAAAAAAACGCGTTATGAAAATTGGTATTGGGGCAAAGCTAACGACGGGGATGACACTCACCCCGCAAATGCAGCAGGCAATTCGCTTGCTGCAATTATCGAGTCTTGAACTTGAACAAGAAGTGCAGCTTAAACTCGATAGCAACCCCCTGCTTGAGCGTGAAGAAGAGTGGGAGACGTCTTATGAAGACGCTGATAACCTACCTGATGGCGAAAACTATCCAGAACAAGACATGGATAACGACTATGACTATGACGATGATGACTATCAAGTAGAAGGTGTTGAGTTGTCTGAAGTTGATTTGGATGACTATACCCGTCATGAAACTGAGGTGTTGGAAGATTATCTAGCGTCGGATGATTTTTATCCTGCTTCTGCTAGCCAAGATTATCCCGAGCACAGTGAACCCTCGGCAGTGCATGAGTATGCAAGTCATAGCCCAAGTGATAGTTACAGTGACAGTTATGGGGACAACAATAGGGACAGTTATGCAGACAGCGATTACCGCTATGATGAGGAATTTGGCTTAGACGGCATTGATAGTAGCGAGCATCTTAGCAGCCAGCAAATCGATATGCCGGTGGATGCACAGTGGGATGATATCTATAGCTATGAATCTTCGGCAGCCACGGGCATTGATAGCGAAGACAGTCAGGATGATTATAAGCTTGCTACGCAAGGAAATATTCAAGATTATGTCCGTTGGCAACTGAATTTAAGACGGCTCTCCACCATTGATATGCTGATGGCGGAGTATCTGATTGATAGCATGGACGAGCGCGGTTTTATCACGTTATCAAATGATGAGCTATTTCAAAGTTTTGATACCATGTTGTCATTTTATCAAGTTGAAAACGTGGACTTGGCGCTTGAAGACATTGAGCTTGTGGTTAAGCAAATACAAAACTGCGAGCCACTGGGCGTTGGTGCGAGAAATTTGGCAGAATGCTTGCTGATTCAGCTCAATAAATTGCCGAGTGATACCCCCTCTTGGCAAGCAGCCAAGCAAATTTTGATGCATTCAGAGTTTTTTGCCAACAATAACATCAATGCCCTGCTTAAATCATCCAATCTTGACGTCTCTGAGATTCAGCCTGCGCTTGCCTTATTGCGCACATTAAACCCCAATCCTGCACTGTCTTATGAAAAATCACAACGTCAGCTAGATAATGGCATTGAAAGCTACGACATTCCTGATGTCATTGTGGTGCAGCGAGGGCAGCATTGGGAGGTCAGCTTAAATCCAGAAACCTTGCCAAAACTGCGTATTAACCAAGTGTATGCCAAACTTGTCAGTCGCAATGACAACAGCGAGCAAGGCGTTTATCTAAAAGAGCAGCTGTATGATGCGCGGCTGTTTATCCGTAGTATCGAAGAGCGTAATCAAAATCTACTAAAAGTTGCAACCTGTATCGTCAAACGTCAGCAGGCTTTTTTTGAGCAAGGCGTCATGGCAATGCAGCCGATGGTACTTAAAGATGTGGCAGATGAAGTGGGCTTGCATGAGTCAACCGTTTCTCGTATCACTACCAGCAAAACCATCGTTACCCCCAAAGGGCTATTTAGCCTAAAATATTTCTTTTCCAGTCAAGTCAGTAGTGATGAGGGTGAGGGCGTTTCTTCGACCGCTATCAGCGCGATGATCAAGCAAATGATTGAGGCAGAAGACCCCAAAAAACCGCTATCTGATAGTAGTATTATGAAGCACCTGCAAGATAAAGGTATTGATATTGCCCGTCGTACCGTGACCAAATACCGAGAAGGTATGAACATCGGTTCTTCCACGCAGCGTAAAGTGCGGTTTTGACCGCAATGTTGTGATTAGAGGGTCAGTCAAAATCTTTTCTAGCTGAATTCTCAAATTTAACTAAGCCGTCAAATATAACTCAACTTTCAAATTTAACTCAACTCTCGAACTGTTAACAAATCTCTTGGTATTTTGCTAAACAGCAATGGTTGATGGCATGCCCACCTTTTTGCATAATGGATTCATAAGGGATAAACCTTTTACGCAGTAACATGGCTCTTTTAGCAACTTATCTTGGTACACAGGTATGCTTGAAAACTATAATTTGATTTTACTTTTTTTAGGGTTGGCGTTTTTAATCGGGGCATTCTTTCCTGTGCTACCGCGCAAGCTTTCGATATCCCTGCCTATGATACAAATTACCTTTGGCGCACTGCTAGGGTATTTTTTTATGGGGCTGCCTAGAATTAATCCGCTTAATTATGGCGTTCCTATCGAAAAAGTTACAGAAGTGGTGGTGCTGATTTCGTTGGTCGGTTGTGGTATCAAGCTTGATAGTCCGCTCAATTGGAAAACTTGGCAACCGACCTTAAGGTTGTTGGTGATTGTGATGCCAGTGGGTATCGCCGCGATGGCATTGATGGGGCATTATATTTTTGGACTCAGTATGGCGGCGGCTATTTTGCTCGGTGCGGTGCTAGCGCCAACCGACCCTGTGCTAGCGGCAAGCATCCAAGTCGGTCCACCCAACTCCGAACGACAGGAAGATGTGACCCGATTTACCCTCACCTCTGAGGCGGGTCTCAATGATGGACTGGCATTTCCGTTCGTGTATTTAGCGATAGCGATTGCTACGGCAGTGTCTCTCAATCAGGGTTTTGGTGCAGAAGATTGGCTGCATTGGTTGGGCTATGATGTGTTATGGCGAATCATTGCAGGGGTGGCGGCGGGTTACTGTGTCGGTAAGTTTTTGGCAAATTGGCTATTTACCAAGGCATATCCCGATAAAGTCGAGCAAAGTTATATGGTATTAGCCTTGATGTTACTGGCTTATAGCATCACAGAGTTTGTGCATGGTTATGGTTTTATTGCGGTATTTGTGGCGGCCTTAACTTTTCGGCGTTCAGAATGTGAACATGAATATCATGAAGGCTTGCATGATTTTGCTGAGCAAATTGAAGGTTTGCTGATGTCGCTTGTGATGGTATTTTTGGGACTATTGGTGGGTCAAGCGTTAGCGAGTGATGTTACCCTTAGCTGGCAAGTGTATGTGGTATGTTTGGCGTTTATATTTTTGATACGTCCCATCGTGGGTTATTTTAGCCTAGGTAAACTGGGAATGAGTCGCAATGAACGCTGGGTAACGGCAGGACTGGGCATTCGCGGGATTGGTACATTGTATTATATCGCCTATGCGATGAATAAAGGCGTATTTACCAGTGATGAAGCGCTAAAAATTTGGGTGATTTGTGTGGTAATGATTGCAATGTCGGTGTTTTTACATGGGTTAACCGCCAATCGTTTATTAGCCATGACCAAAAATTAGTGCAACGCAAAAATAAAAAAGCGGGTAAGTTACCCGCTTTTTTTACGCTGATATGATTAGCCACCACCCACCGCTTGCACCACTTCAATGTTCATACCATCTTGCAAGGTGACATTTGCCAATTGGCTTTTTGGAATCAATTCACCGTTGATTTCAACAGCAAAACGACCTTGGGTTTGCCCCATTTCATCCAATAGTTGTAAAAGATTTTGATGTAACGTTTGTTTGACGTCACCATTTAAAGTCACTTGTGGCATTATTTCGCTTCCTGTTTTGTTACGCTTTCTGTCATGGTTAAATAGGGTTAAACTGATGAAGTGTGCTTAGCAACACTGATAGCAAGCCAAATCCATGCGATAATAAACAGCGTGCCGCCAATCGGGGTAATTGCCCCGAGCCAACGTGGCATACCCAAAGCCATCAAGTACAGCGAACCTGTAAAAAGCACAATACCCAGTTGCATCACCCACGCGATAGTAGGGGAGGTGAGGTTTATACGCAATAACATACCAACAATCAACAACCCAAGCGCGTGATAAAAAAAGTACTGCGTACCCGTCTGCCACCAAGCCATCTGCTCGGCTGACAAACGCGGTTTAAGCCCATGTGCGGCAAACGCCCCACAGGCGACCGCCACTGCCATATTTATCGCGCCAATACTTAGCCAATTCATGACAGTTAATCCAACTGCAAATGGGTATTGGCTAACATGGCTTCTTTGATTTTATCCATGGCATTTTTTTCAATTTGACGTACCCTTTCTGCGGAGATATTGTACTCTGCCGCCAACTCGTGCAAGGTCGCTTTTTGCTCATTGAGCCAGCGCTGCTGTACGATATCCCGCGAGCGATCGTCTAAGTCTTCCATCGCTTCCATCAAGGCTGAATTGTTATTTTCTTCCCAATCAGCATCTTCTACCATATCGGCTGGGTCAGCCGCATCTTCTAAAAAATACTGCGGTGCATAGCGACCTTCGTCTTCATCATCACTTTGTGCTTCAAACGATGCATCATACGAAGTCAGACGGCTTTCCATCTCTAGCACTTGTTTGACGGTAACATTTAAGTCTTTGGCAATCGCTTCGGCTTCTTCGAGCGTTAACTGGTTGTTGGTTTTTTTCAGTGAGCGCAAGTTAAAAAACAGCTTGCGGTGCGCTTTGGTGGTCGCGACTTTGACGATACGCCAGTTGCGAATCACAAACTCATGGATTTCAGCTTTGATCCAATGCACGGCAAAAGACACCAAACGCACGCCTTTGTTTGGGTCAAAACGTTTCACTGCTTTCATCAAACCGACATTGCCTTCTTGAATCAAATCGCCTTGTGGCAAGCCATAGCCAGAGTAGCTGCGCGCAATGTGAATCACAAATCGCAGATGCGACATAACCAGCAGCCGTGCTGCTTCTACATCCCCTTCGTCAGTATAGCGATGCGCTAGCTCCTGTTCTTGCTCTGCCGTCAAAATAGGAATTTGATGAACCGCGTTGATATACGCGCCTAAATTTACCCCAGGTGCAGATAACGCAGTCGGCATGGTAGGAACAAGGGCATTGGTCATGGCTTTCTTTTGACGGGATCGCGATGCAGTTTTTCGTGGTTTTTCAACAAACTCATCATCATAGTCGTCATCAGCCTCGTCCACCAACTCATCATAGTCATCATAACTATCAGGGAGCTGTGCAAGGTCAATATCGTCGTCATCTAAGCTATCAAAGTCTGGCTCGTCAAATTCATCGCGTTCGTCATCGTCGATGTCATCAAATGCAGCGTGTGGGTCGCCACCCAGCTTATCATCAAGCTTGGTCGATTTTTTTGCGTTGGCAGTCTTTTTTATTGTCGTTGTTTTGGTCTTTGTAGCCATGAAATAGCCTGTCAATTGTCCTTTAATTTCTGTTATTTAGTATGCCTTAAAGCCAGCTTTTTTGTAAGAGGCGTTTAGCAATTTTTGGTTATGATCGAGTGAAAGATTGTGTCTGTTGTATTTTCAGACGGTGTGATTGATGTCTGCTGTACCAGTGTATATCCGGCATGCTGACAAAAAGCTGCGATGTCACGCTTGCTGTTAGGGTCGGTTGCAGTCACATACACCGCATGACCCAACGCAGTCTTTTTTAGTGCCATTTTAAGTTTAAGCAGCGGCATCGGGCAGGCGAGTCCTTTGCCATCCACATAATGCTCAATTTGAGCATCGATGTGGAAATCGTTATGTTCGCCTGAGCGAAACAATCCCCAATCTTGGCAAAAGGCGTCATCTGAGAGTAAGGCAGGATTTAGCGTAATCTGAGAAGAATCCGTCATGGTAATAAAATCGCTACTGGAAAATTCAAAGTGTGTTAGATGGTTATTATAGGCTAAATTACAAGTGTAGACGATTGAGATAAATCAAAGTTAGCATTATATTTTTGAAAATCTAACCTTTATCCTGCCCTTAGTAGTCGGTAGATTGTAGCAAGATATCATTACAAAATTTGGCTTTTTAAAGCTGCTGAAATTTGTATATTGAGCAGTATTATTTAGCATTTACCTTTCTTAAACACCATTTTTTTAAACATCATTCTAAGCTAATTCGCTGTCAAAGGTCGCGCATGCCCATCAATCCACTTGCTAGTTATTTATCTGCTAGTTATTTATTTAGAAAAACGCCCGTAGTTGCTTTATTAAGTACCCTATCAACGGGCGTGCTTGCTGTCGATAACTTCTCCTATCAAAGTGCGCCTGCTTTTAATCCAGTCATGATTGCAAGTGCTGAGCCTACCAAGGTCAATAGCCAATTAGCCTCTATGGACAATGGGCAAGCGCTCATCGATACCGAGCAAAATCGTCAAGTCGGTGAGTGGGCGTTTCGACAAATCAACGGCAATGCAGCGCTGATAAAAGACCCTTGGTTGCAGCAATCGCTTGAACAAATTGTGTGGCAAATCAATGCGGTGGCAGGTCTCAACGCACCCATGGGGCTGGTGATTATCAATGACAAGCAAATCAATGCCTTTGCAGTACCGTCTGGGCTTATCGGCATCAATGTCGGTTTGTTGGATAAAGCCAAAAGTCTGGATGAAATAGTGAGCGTCGTCGCGCATGAGATTGCTCATGTCAGCCAGCGCCATTATCAACATCGCAATGATGAAAAAACCAAACAGCTACTGATGCAGGCAGGCGGTCTTTTGGCGGGCGTCGCAGCATCTAAAGTCGGGGATGGTGATGCCGCTGCCGCTGTCATGCTAGGCTCTCAGGCGATGTCAGCCAACGCTGCTGCCTCCTATAGCCGCGGTCAAGAGCGAGAAGCCGACCGTATTGGCATGCAAATCATGAACCAAGCGGGCTATGATGTCAATGCCATGCCCAGTTTCTTTGCCACCCTAGACCAACAAAACCCTGTTAAAAGTAACACCTTGATTCCCAGTTTTATTTTAAGCCATCCGCTCACCGCAGATAGAATCAGTGAAGCAAGGGCACGAGTCGCAACTTATAAGCGTGATAGTCAGGCTAATATGGCATCAAACCGTTATCAATCTATTCAACAGCAGCGTGCGCAACTGTTTGAACAAATCCAGTGGCGTGCTCGCTACTATGGCTATCTAGTCAACAAAGCCGATTTGGAACAAGGGGCAAAAACGAGTGAAGGTGCCAAGCTTGCGCTGATTAATTATTATCTCGATAACGGACAACCCAAAGCGGCACAAAGTTTAATGCAGGATTTTGATAAGGACATCAACACGCTCGCCAATCCCCTAGCAGTCGTGACATTTAGTCAGTTAGCGGCGCAGCAAGGCAATGTCGATGTGGCAATCGCTAAATTGCAGCAACTCGCCTCTGTGTATCCTGAGCGCACAGATGTGCCACGCTATCTAAGTGACATTTATTTAAAATATCGACCTACTGCAGAAAGTGGTCAAAAAGTATTAGCGCTGCTTCAACCCTTATCCAAGCAAAATCCCCGTGATGTCATGGTGTGGGATCGATTGCAACAAGCCAGTCAACTACTTGCAAAACATCGTAGCGGCGATGAGCAACTGATTCATCGCATCAATACATTACGCTATCGCGCGTATGGCGAGTTATGGCGCAATGAGCTAAAAGACGCGGTGACATCACTCACCCAAGCCAAATCGTTAGCAAAGCAGCTACCTAGTAACCAATCTTTGCTGGCACTGCTGAACCAGCAAATCAACCAAGTACAAGACGCCAATCAGTTTAAACCATCTTAACGATTAGACGGCTAACGTAGGTTCATTATCCGTTGGCTCATCCTGCTCGGGTAGCGCCAACCAATTGCCAAGTTTCAGTGACAGTTCTTCGAGCCCAATTCTATCTTGGGCAGAAAATAATTGAATACTAAACGGCAATTTTAATTTATTAAGCTGATTGCGGGTTTGCTGTAACGTGTTTTTGGCAGCACCATATTTGAGCTTATCGGCTTTGGTTAATAGCACATGAACCTCAAGCTCACCGTCTTTTGCCCAGTGTAGCATTTGCTCATCAAAGAATTTTAGTGGATGGCGAATGTCTGTGAGCAGCACTAAACCGGCGAGGCTTTTACGCGAAATTAGGTATTTTTCAAGCTCTGACTGCCATTCTTTTTTCATCGCCTCGGGCACGGCGGCATAGCCATACCCTGGCAAATCCACCAACCGCTGATCCAAATTGCCCATATTAAAAAAGTTAATCATTTGGGTGCGACCTGGGGTTTTGGAGGAACGGGCTAACTGGCGCTGCTGGGTCAGTGCATTAATGCAAGAGGACTTACCAGCATTTGAGCGGCCAGCAAAAGCAACTTCGCGACCCGTATCGGCAGGACACAATTTAAAGGTAGGGGCAGACAGCATAAATTGGGTTTGATGCAACCAGCGTTTTGCCGCATCACTATCGTCAGTAATCGCAGTTGGCGCAAGGGTGTTAGTAGAATCCATCATCAGCACATAATCTTAATGTTAAAGCGCTATTGTATCAGCAAATACCCATAACCCAAAATTTTGAGCACTTGCTACCGCTGTCTTGTGAGATATTTTTTGTAGTGAAACCCGCTTGCCAACCTGCAAATGACTTTTACATGATTATCGAGTTATGGCATAATAATCAGCCATATCAATTATTCGATTATGGTTTTAATCATGACTGTCACTGTAATCGACAAAACCCTCGGTGTTTTAAAATCATTTAGCTAACTTAAATGTCGTATTAGCCATATGATTAGCGTTCATTAGTAGGGTAGCCTACAAATTTTGCAGACAAGCGCATGGTTGTCTTGCTATAATATTGTAACTTAGTAGATACATTCACCAGTGTTAAAGCAATAAATATGTATGATGATAACTGGGTGTTGCTTTGATATTGTAAGTAATGCCTTTGTCGCTAGCTCATTGTGAGTCATAACCAACACGCTTTAGTAGGAATTGTTACCGATGAAAAAAATACTCACTGCCGCAAGCCTTTTAATTGCCAGCGTAAGCGGTTCTGCAGCTGTTACCGTACCAAAATATGACATTGCCAAAGGTAAGGTTATTGCTGAATCAGTTTGTGGTGCTTGTCATGGCGTCAATGGCGTTAGTACTGTTCCTGCACAGCCTAACCTTGGCGGACAAAACGTTAAGTATCTCTATAAACAGCTAACCGAATTCAAATCAGGCGCACGTGTCAACCCTATCATGTCAGCGCAAGTGGCAAAATTAAATGACCAAGACATGGCGAATGTGGCAGGTTATTATGCAAGCCAACCACGTTGGGGGGTAGGTTATGCCAATCCTGCTTACGCAGCAACAGCGCAAAAATTGTATTATGGTGGTAATAGCACACGCGGTGTGATTCCTTGTGCAGGCTGTCACGGTGGTAAAGCCAATGGTAATGATTTAGCCGCTTTCCCACGTATTGGCGGTCAGCATTCAGCTTATATCGCAACCCAATTAAAACTGTTCCGTGCAGCAGGTCGTGAAGACGATGTAACCGACCCTTCACAAATGCGTATGAATGATGCAGCTAAAAAAGGCGATAAAGGCATGATGCAAATCGTAGCCTCAAAATTATCGGATAACGATATCAAAGTATTGTCTGACTATATCAGCGGTCTACACTAGCATCTATTGAGGTATAATTTAGCCAAGCTTAGCGCTTGGCTTTTTTATTGCCTAAAACCACCTGAACCAATAGTAAATTTTAGTGGCAAATTAACCGGTTAACAAAAGCTTAGGCATAAAAAAAGAGCCACCGAAGTGACTCTTTTGTATGCTTATTAACGATTAGTCGTTAACTTTAGCAACAACACCCGCACCTACAGTACGGCCACCTTCACGGATTGCAAAGCGTAAGCCTTGGTCCATTGCGATTGGGTGGATTAGCTCTACGTTCATTTCAACGTTATCGCCAGGCATTACCATCTCTGTACCTTCTGGTAATTGGATTGCGCCAGTTACGTCAGTGGTACGGAAGTAGAATTGTGGACGGTAACCATTTAAGAATGGGGTGTGACGACCACCTTCTTCTTTTGATAGTACGTATACTTCTGCGTCAAATTTGGTGTGTGGTTTGATTGAACCTGGTTTAGCCAATACTTGACCACGTTGTACGTCTTCACGTTTGGTACCACGTAGTAGTACACCACAGTTCTCGCCTGCACGACCTTCGTCTAGCAGTTTACGGAACATTTCAACGCCAGTACAGGTGGTTTTTGCGGTTGGTTTGATACCAACGATTTCAATTTCTTCACCAACTTTGATGACGCCTGATTCTACACGACCTGTTACGACTGTACCACGACCAGAGATTGAGAATACGTCTTCGATTGGCATCAAGAATGGTTTGTCAATCGCACGTTCTGGTTCTGGGATGTAGCTGTCTAGGGTGTCAAGTAGTTCTAGTACGGCTGGTTCACCGTATTTGCCTTCGCCGCCGTTTAGGGCTTCTAGGGCAGAACCTTTGATGATTGGGGTGTCATCGCCAGGGAAGTCGTAGCTTGATAGTAGTTCACGTACTTCCATTTCGACGAGTTCTAGTAGTTCTTCGTCATCAACCATGTCACATTTGTTCATGAATACCATGATGTATGGTACACCTACTTGGCGTGATAGTAGGATGTGTTCACGGGTTTGTGGCATTGGGCCGTCAGTGGCTGATACGACTAGGATAGCGCCGTCCATCTGTGCAGCACCAGTGATCATGTTTTTAACATAGTCAGCATGGCCAGGACAGTCTACGTGTGCGTAGTGACGTGCTTGGGTGTCATATTCAATGTGTGAGGTGTTGATGGTGATACCACGGGCTTTTTCTTCAGGGGCTGAGTCAATTGACGCGTAGTCTTTGGCTTCACCACCGTTGTGTTTTGCTGCTACGGTCGCAATCGCAGCTGTTAGGGTTGTTTTACCATGGTCAACGTGTCCAATGGTGCCTACGTTAACGTGTGGTTTAGTACGTTCAAACTTGGCCTTTGCCATAATTTAATCCTCTTTTGTTAATATTAACCCAATGTCTTAGGTCATTTACTTTATTATCAACGCTTATAGGTTATGAAAATTTGACCCATTAAATTTAACAGGTCAAATTAGCTAACTTATAATTTTTTTCAGTGTCGAATAGGATAGAAGAATTTGACTGGTTTTAACAATCAAATTGCCCATCAAACTTATTCGTCATCATCTTTATGAGTGAATTTTTTGATGATTTCATCAGCAACGTTACGTGGTGTCTCAGCGTATTTTGCAAACTCCATTGAGTAGGTTGCACGACCTTGAGACATTGAACGTAATTGGGTTGCATAACCAAACATCTCGGCTAGTGGTACTTCAGCACGGATTTGTTTAACGCCGCCAAACATGTCATCCATACCTTGCACCATACCACGGCGACGGTTTAAGTCACCCATGATATCACCCATGTAGTCTTCAGGTGTTTCAACTTCTACTTTCATGACTGGCTCAAGTAGAACAGGGTTTGCATTCATAAAGCCTTTACGGAATGCCATTGAACCTGCCATTTTGAACGACAACTCATCTGAGTCAACGTCATGGTATGAACCATCATACAGTGTTGCTTTAATACCAACGACTGGGTAACCTGCAAGAACACCATTTTTCATACGTTCTTGAATACCTTTGTCTACCGCACCAAAGTACTCTTTTGGTACCACACCACCAACCACTTCTTCAGCAAATTCATATTCTTTGCCGTCAGCCGTATCAAGTGGCTCAAGACGTAACCATACGTGACCGAATTTACCACGACCACCAGTTTGGCGTACGAATTTACCTTCTTGTTCAACGGTAGTGCGAATCGTTTCACGGTAAGCTACTTGTGGTGCACCCACGTTGGCTTCAACGCTAAACTCACGTTTCATACGGTCAACAAGAATTTCTAAGTGCAGCTCACCCATACCGCTGATGATAGTCTGACCAGATTCTTCATCGGTGTGAACACGGAATGACGGGTCTTCTTTTGCCAAACGGTTAAGCGCGATTGACATTTTTTCTTGGTCAGCTTTGGTTTTTGGTTCCACTGCCAATGAAATAACAGGATCTGGGAATTCCATGCGCTCAAGCGTAATGATATTGTTTTCGTCACATAGGGTATCACCCGTTGTTACATCTTTTAGACCCACAAATGCAACGATGTCACCTGCGCGAACTTCATCCACTTCTTTTTGTGAGTTAGCGTGCATCTCAACGATACGACCAATACGCTCACGTTTCATTTTCACTGGGTTATAAACAGAGTCACCTTGTTTAGCAACACCTGAGTAAACACGTACGAAAGTTAAGTTACCCACGTATTTGTCATTCATAATTTTGAACGCAAGACCAGCAAATGGTGCATCATCCGATGATTCACGAGTCGCTTCAGTTTCAGCTTTGTCATCTAACACACCTTTGATCGCATCAACGTCATTTGGTGCTGGTAAGAATTCGATAACCGCGTCAAGCATACGTTGTACGCCTTTGTTTTTAAACGCAGTACCACAAAGCATTGGTTGAATTTCGCCCGCTAAGGTACGTGCACGTAAACCTGCTACGATATCTTCACGTGATAAATCACCTTCTTCTAGGTATTTATCCATCAACTCTTCTGAAGATTCAGCCGCTGCCTCAACCATGTTGCTGCGCCATTCATCGACGGTATCAACTAAGTCAGCAGGAATTTCTGCGTATTCAAATTTCATACCTTGAGAAGCGACATCCCAAATGATGGCTTTCATCTCTAGAAGGTCAACAACCCCTTCAAAGGTATCTTCTGCACCGATTGGCACAACCACAGGTACTGGGTTACCACCAAGACGTTGTTTTACTTGGTCAACAACGCGGAAGAAGTTTGCCCCTGTGCGGTCCATTTTGTTTACGAACGCAAGACGCGGTACTTTATATTTGTTTGCTTGACGCCATACTGTTTCTGACTGAGGCTGTACACCACCAACCGCACAGTAAACCATACATGCACCGTCAAGTACACGCATTGAACGTTCTACTTCAATGGTGAAGTCAACGTGACCGGGGGTGTCAATGATGTTAATGCGATGCTCTGGGAATTGATGACCCATACCAGACCAGAAACAAGTCGTTGCCGCTGAGGTAATAGTAATACCACGCTCTTGCTCTTGTTCCATCCAGTCCATGGTTGCAGCACCTTCATGCACTTCACCTAGCTTATGGTTTTTACCTGTATAAAACAAAATACGTTCAGTTGTTGTCGTTTTACCCGCATCAATATGTGCAGAGATACCGATATTACGGTAGCGATTCAAGGGTGTTGTACGTGCCATAGTTAATTCCTAAGGACTAAAGATTAAAATTATTCCATTATCAATAAACAGTTATGTCTTAAAATGAATAATAATTAGTTTTAACGTTTGATTGAAAGATCGACAACCAACTAGATAAAAGAAAGCCTTACTCTTGACATAAGTGCTGTATGATAAGAGCTTGCCATGACAAACGCATGACAAGCTTCTTTTTCAATATGCAATATTGGGCTGAATTTGCAAACTTCAAGTCACCCAATATCATCTATTTTATTATAAGCTAATTGCTACCTAGGTGATAGCAATCAGTATCAATTAGAAACGATAGTGTGAGAACGCTTTGTTTGCGTCAGCCATACGGTGAACTTCGTCACGTTTTTTCAGTGCATTACCTTTGCCATCAGCTGCGTCTAGCAATTCACCTGCTAAACGTAAAGCCATAGATTTTTCAGAACGTTTTGCAGCCGCATCAACTAACCAACGCATTGCTAATGCAGTACGACGGGAGGGACGTACTTCCATAGGAACTTGGTAGGTAGCACCACCCACACGGCGAGCTTTTACTTCCACCATTGGGCGAACTCTTTCTAACGTATCTTCAAAAAACTGGACAGGATCAACGCCCGAGTTTTTTTCTACAACACGGTCTAATGCACCGTATACGATTGATTCTGCAACTGATTTTTTACCGTCAACCATTACATGGTTGATGAATTTAGCAAGTGTTTTGCTACCAAATTTAGGATCTGGTAGGATTTCACGGGCAGCGATGACACGACGTCTAGGCATGATAATTTCCTTGTGTATTCAGGGTAGTCTGGTAGCTAAGCGGTTGCTTTTCACCAGCCTTACTGCATAGTGTTGTAAAACTATAATCAACTATGCAAACAATGTTAAAAAATGGGGTAAAAAACGGCTAAAATTATGCTTTAGGACGTTTTGCGCCGTATTTTGAGCGGCCTTGTTTACGATCTTTTACGCCTGCACAGTCAAGTGCGCCACGAACGGTATGGTAACGAACACCTGGTAAGTCTTTTACACGACCACCACGGATAAGTACAACACTGTGCTCTTGTAGGTTGTGACCTTCACCACCGATGTAGCTTGATACTTCAAAACCTGACGTCAAACGCACACGGCATACTTTACGCATCGCTGAGTTTGGTTTTTTTGGTGTGGTAGTGTATACACGGGTACACACGCCACGGCGTTGTGGGCAAGCTTTTAAAGCTGGCACTTTTGATTTTTCAGTAATGGTATTGCGACCTTTACGAATTAATTGATTTGTAGTTGCCATAAGGCACTCTCTCCCGTTTGTTGTCAAAAAATCTCTAAAAACCGCTAATAAGCTATTTTTAGGACAGCGTATTATAGAGATTTTTGTTGGTTTTATCAACTAAAAAATCACCTAGAAGATGCGAATGGTGATTGTTAGAAAAATTTGAAAAAAGTGGGGAAAGGCAAATTATCAAACATCGTGCTTATCGAGCACAGAGTATCTAACACACTGTGAATCACATCACAATAGACTAAAATAAAAAAGACTAAAACTAAAAGAACCAATGCGTTAACTTTGAAAACCTTAAGAAACTTATCGGTTAAAAGTCAACGCATTGGTTCTAGCTCAGTTATTATTTATTGTTATTCTTCAGTCATATGCGTCAACTTTGGCGCGGGGGCAAATACCGACATCGCAATTTCAATCACTTCATTGATAATAATATTGTTGTAAGCCGTACCCAAGCCAACCGCAGTGAGTGGAATGACTTTATGTAAAAAACCGAAATTAAACTGCTCAATGTTAATATTAAACTGCGTCGATAGTTCTTCTAGTTTGGTTAATATCCCCATCGCTGATTGGCTGTCTTCTTCGGCAAGTACTGCCGCTCTATATTCTTCAATCGACTGGTCGGTCATCGCTTCAAATATACCCAAGCCTGCGAGCAAAGTTTGCTTTTCTTGCAATTTATTGAGATCCACTTTAGCTAAAATTTCATAAGCGATGGCGATACCTTGTTGTCCCGTCAACGGACGGTCATAAATTGCACTGATTTGGAAAATCGTCCGCAAACACACCGCCAACAACCACATTGTATCTACCAAAATACCGGGTAAACCCGCCAAGTTGCTAAGTCCACCCAGGGTAGCTAAAGCACGGTTTTGATCGCCAATACTACGGGCTAGGGCTTGTCGTTCACTAGCAACCAAAGTGTCTTTAAAACGCGCATCACGCGCCAAATCAAAATTCGCCCAATTTTGCGACAGTTTACCGACTTGGGAAAAAACCGCATCCGTTGCTTTATCAAAACTTGTCTTGGGGATTAGTGAGGTCGCCATTTTGGTATAGCTGCCAAATGGGGTTTTACCAAGTAGTTTTTTTGATAGTTTGGGAATATGTTCATGAAACGCGTTTTTATCATTTGATAATGCTTGTTGAAGGCTGTCAAAATCAATATCCGCTAATGGTTTGGTTTGTATCGTATCTTTTGCGCTCAGTTGTGCTAATTTGTGACCCAGCGCTTCAAAGACACGGCGGCTAATAGAAGTAGAGGCTGACATGAGAGTTATCCTTAATATTATGCTTTTTTATTGGAAAATAATGTTGTAGTAAAATAGCGTAAAGAAAGTGACCGCACTTTTCAACTTTAATGCGTAAAGAGACGTTACACAATGATATCTTTTATCGATTTGTTTGAGTGTTTCGCATATATCGAATTTTGGTAAAGACAAGATAATTAACTATAAACGTGATAAATAGCTGTGGCGTAAGAAATATTTTGTAACATTTTTGGGGAAAAACTAGGCAGGTGAAATCCAGAGGGGTACAATAGCGTGATATTTATCATCAATTGATTAAACCAAAAGGAATGGTATATGCAGCGCGTTGTAATCACAGGGGCAGGACTTATCTCGTGTATTGGTAATGACTTAGCCACAGTCAGCGAGTCGCTACAGCAAGGCAAATCGGGCTTGGTATTTAATCCAATTTATCAAGAAAAAGGCTTTAAAGCCTGTGTCTCAGGTAGTATTGATGACGATAACCTAGATACTTCGCATATCGATCGCAAACTTAAACGCTTTTTGTCAAAAGCCAGTTTATACGCCTATCTAAGTGCGCTACAAGCAATCGAGCAAGCAGAATTGTCA
>ERZ1023282.270-NODE-270-length-27631-cov-6.147882_pt1 | contig 27631 bp, 23 predicted proteins | sample MGYA00521262_ERZ1023282 | MGnify/ENA primary metagenome ERZ1023282 (study PRJEB32759, sample SAMN07749867) | skin metagenome | biome: transportation; feature: city; material: polyester macromolecule | host: Homo sapiens | place: Hong Kong:KT line | collected... | reverse complement strand
TGGACCGTGCCGGGCGGCGAGCGGCCGACGCCGCTGCACATGAAGATCTGCGCGCCGCTCTTGCATCGGCAGATCGCCCTCGCGAGGCCGCGCCTGATCGTCGCGCTCGGCAACGCGGCCAGCCAGCAACTGCACGGCTCGAAAAAGACGATCATGCAGTTGCGCGGCACGTGGGCCGAGACCGATTTCGGTGCCGGCGCTGTTCCGGTGACGGCGCTGTTCGACCCCGCCTTCCTGCGCGAGCAACCGCGCTTCAAGCGCATGGCATGGCTCGATCTCCTGGCGCTGAAAAAGCGTTTGACAGGAGACGGCAACACGGCCTAACGGCGCCCCTTCGCAAAACCGTGTCGCCGGCGGACGCGCCTTCGGCATCGCGCTCGATTACCTTGAATATGTCAGTCCGGCCGGAAGCCCTGGGAGCCATCCATGCTGCGTAACATCGTTCCGGTCACGGGGCTGATGCTCTCGACATTCTTCCTGCTCGCCGGCAGCGGGCTGACCGGCATCACGCTGCCGCTGCGCGCGGGGCTGGAGGGCTGGAGCCCGGTCATCATCGGCTGGATCGGCTTTGGCTATGCGCTGTGCTTTACCGCCGGCTGCGTGATCGTGCCGCGCATGGTGCGCCGGGTCGGCCATGTGCGCGTCTATGCGGTGCTGGCGACGCTGCTCGCCATGTCGCTCCTGTTCCATGCGCTGATCGTTCATCCGCTGGCGTGGATCGCGTTTCGCGGCGTGGCGGGCTTTGCGCTCGCCGGAGCCTACATGGTGGTGGAAAGCTGGCTGAACGAAAAAGCCACCAACGAGTCGCGCGGCCAAATCTTCTCATTCTACATGATCATGAACATGGTCGGCATGATGGCCGGCCAGTTCATGGTGTTGCTCGGCGATCCGGCGACGACGACGCTGTTCATCATCGCCTCCAAAACCTTCACCACCCTGGAGACCCTCACCAACGCCCGCATGGCCCGCGACTGGTTCCTGGCCGCCCTGAAGGGCAAGGGCATTGAGACCGACGGCGCCATCGCCAAGCACTTCGTGGCCGTGTCCACCGCCCTGGACAAGGTCGCCGAGTTCGGCATCGACCCGGCCAACGCCTTCGGCTTCTGGAACTGGGTGGGGGGACGCTACTCCGTGGACTCCGCTGTCGGCACCGTCCTGGCTGTGGCCATCGGCCCGGAGAACTTCGCCGACTTCCTCTCCGGCTTCCGCACCGTCGACGAGCACTTCGCGACCAAGGCCCCGGCCGAGAACGTCCCCATGCTCATGGGCCTGCTCAACGTCTGGTACGTCAACTTCTTCAAGGCCGGCTCCCACGCCGTCCTGCCCTACGCCCAGTACCTGCACCGCTTCCCCGCCTACCTCCAGCAGCTCACCATGGAGTCCAACGGCAAGTCCGTGCGCTGGGACGGCAGCCCCGTGACCACTGAGACCGGTGAGGTCTTCTGGGGCGAGCCGGGCACTAACGGCCAGCACGCCTTCTACCAGCTCATCCACCAGGGCACCCAGCTCATCCCCGCGGACTTCATCGCCGTGGCCAATCCCGCCCACCCCGTCAAGGACGGGGGAGTGGATGTCCACGAGCTGTTCCTGTCCAACTACCTGGCTCAGACCGCCGCTCTCGCCTTCGGCAAGACCGCCGAAGAGGTACGTGCGGAGGGAACTCCTGAGGAGATCGTCCCGGCCCGCGTCTTCACCGGCAACAAGCCGACCACCTCGATCCTCGCCCCGGCACTGACTCCCGCGGTCGTCGGGGAGCTCATCGCCCTCTACGAGCACATCACCTTCACCCAGGGCATCGTGTGGGGCATCGACTCCTTCGATCAGTGGGGCGTTGAGCTCGGCAAGAAGCTGGCCCTGGAGATCGCGCCCGCCGTCCAGGGGGACGAGGCCGCTCTCAAGAACCAGGATGCCTCCACCCGGGGCCTCATCACCTGCTACCGCGGACTGCGCAAGTAGTCGCTCTCACCGGAATGGAGGAGTTCTGACGTGAAGGAGATCAAGGTCGATGAGCTGCGTAGGCGGCTTGAGGCGGGGGAGGACCTCGTCGTGCTCGATGTGCGCGAGCCCGACGAGGTGGCGCGTTCGGCGATTTTCGGCTCGGTCGACATACCGCTGGGGCAGGTAGTCGATCGGATGAGCGAGCTCGACCCGGCCAGGCCCACCGCGGTCATCTGTGCCGCCGGCGTGCGCTCCGCCAAGGCGATCGAGGCGCTGACTACGGCCGGCTACGCCGGCGAGCTGGTCAATGTCACCGGTGGCATGAAGGCCTGGCTGAGCCAGTAGCCCCGACAGTCAACGCGCTGAGAAGCACCCCCTGGGACGGTCCCGGACTCGCGGATTCGAGACCGTCCCGGGTCCCAGCTTCAGTTCCGAGGGCGTGAGCGCCGAAGCAGTTCCTCAACCGTGCGCAGCACGCCGTCCTCGGTGTTGGCCGGTGCCGTGAAGGCGGCCGCCGCGTGGATGCCGGGGTGAGCGTTGCGCATGGCGAAGCCCAGGTCCGCGTGCTCGTAGAGGTCCAGATCGTTGAGGTAGTCGCCGAAGACAGCCGTCTGCTCGGGAAGGACCCCCAACCTGGCCTGAAGCGCCGCCAGCGCGCGTCCCTTCGAGGCCTGCGGGGACGTCATATCCACCCAGTGCAGACCGGACACAGCGGTTTGAACATTCGGAACCGCCGCGGTCAGCGCCTGCGAGCTTCCGTTCTCGACGTCGTCGAAGTCGAAGACGGCGACCTTCAGTACCTCATCCAGGGGGACGGTCATGAGGTCGTCAACGACCTCCAGCGCTTCGTAGTACAGCCGGGCCTGAGCCAGGAAGGCGGGGTCGGACCGTTCGATGTAGGCGCAGCGTTTGCACGCCACCACTGCGCCGACGTCGTAGCCGGCACTCACCAGCTCCCGAGTTGTGACGACGGCGGCAGCGGCGTCCTCGGCGCTGATGGTATCGGAGTGAATCTCCTCGTTCCCGTGGACGGCGAGGGCCCCGCTCTCCGCGATGAGCGGTGAGTCATCAATGACACGTCCGAGAACCGCACGGATGTTGGCCAGCTGTCTGCCCGAGGCGGGAACGAAGAGGATACCGGCCTCACGCATCTGGGCAACGACCTGGTTCAGCCCGACAGGTACGCGTCCCTCGCCATCGATGAGGGTACCGTCCATGTCTGTGACGACGAGGCGGAGATCGATCTCGGCGGGTAGCGGAGTAAGGAACTCTGGTTCGAGGGGAAGACGCTTCACACAACCATCCTCTCAAGAATGATGCCTCGATGTGGACGGCGAATGACAGGAGAGACGCGGAAGAGACACCGTGAGACACAACGACGAGCGCCTGTTGCCCCACACGGTGGTGGGCAACAGGCGCTCGTCAGAGGAACGGCTCGTGCTGTACCTGGAAGTCAGCTGGCCTGGCGGCGACGCATGACGAGGAAGGCACCGGTGCCCAGCAGGCCAGCAGCGACGACGGCGACAGCGATGCTCGGGCCGGTGGTGGCCAGTGCGGGCTTCGTCGGAGTGGTGCCGGGAGCGGCGACCGCCGGAGTCGAGGACGGCTTGGCAGGAGTACCGGTGGCCGTCGTGGTGGTGGTCTTCGTAGTCACCGTGGTGGCCGGAGCCGACGGGGTCGGCGTGGCCCCAGGGGCGGTGGTCTCGGTGGCCGGGGGAGCGGTCTGAGTGGTGGGAGGAGTCGTCTCGGTCGTGGGTGCGGACGGCGTCTCCGAGGGAGTCGGCGCGGGAGTAGGAACGGTGGTGTCCGTCGTCGGCGGGGTGTTGCTGGTTGACGGAGGCGTGTTGCTCGTGGTCGTGGGGGTCAGCGGGGTGTTGCTGGGGTTGTAGGCGGCGAAGTTCTGGGTGGCGTACCACTTGCCGCTGGAGGTCTGGGCGAAGCCGATGCCGATGGAGTTGACGTTGGGGTCGACCATGTTCTTGTAGTGGCCGGGGGAGTTGAGCCACTGGTCGAAGATCAACGCGCCAGTGTCGCCACCCGTGGTACGCCAGGCCACGTTCTCAGATCCTGTGGTCCAGCCGGCCGGGTAGGCGGAGGTGAAGTCGGGGCGGTGGTCCATGATGTCGGCGCTGGCCTGGTGCTCCGACCAGTCCTGGGCGACGGCGTCGAGCTCCTGGTACCGGGTCACAGGCTTAAGACCCAGGCTGCTGCGGAGCTCGTTGACCTTGTTCAGGACGGTGTTGGCGTACTGGACACCGTCAGTGGACACCTGGGCCGGAACAGCCGCGGCCGCGGCAGGTGCACCCTGAGGAGCGGCCGGAGCGGCCAGGGCGGTCGAGGAGGCGGTCAGCGGCACGACGGCGAGCGCAGCTGCGGCGATGACGCGCTTGATGTTCATGTGTCGTTCTCTCTGATCGGGGATATGAGAACACAGTTGGATTTGGCACCCGGTTATGAACCGATGCGCAGGATGCTGTGAGACACCCTCGATGTCGGTGTTCACTCAACCACAGTCCAGAGCGTCTCGCATGTTATTGGCTTGTGACGTTTCTGACCGCATTTGGCGCCTGGCTGAACTGGAGGGGTTAATACAGTCGCCACACTTTCGTGTTGCTGTGTCATCAAAAAGCGGAGAGGCGCTCTTGGTAGGACGCAAATGGCGTCGTTCCAACGTTTATGAGGATGTAATTAACGTGAAGGAAGGAGACTGGGAGAGAAATAAGAATAAATATACTCGATGGTTGTTATTCAAGGTGTGGATGTGGTTGGTGTTGATGAGAGGGTGGACATAAAAATGCGGCAGCCTTGCTGCAAAAATGTATTGTCTAATAAAAAATCCGCACCTTGCGAAGGTACGGATCCTTGTGCTGGTCGGGCTGGCGGGATTTGAACCCACGACCCCTTGACCCCCAGTCAAGTGCGCTACCAAACTGCGCCACAGCCCGTTGACTCGCGGCAACTGGCCGCTCGCAACGAGTAGAACCCTAACCCATGCTGTGGCTCCTTCAGAAATCGGTCAGTGGTGAGGCCGCTCACCCCGGTCAGTGGCGGTCATCCTGATGACGGCCGCCTCCCATGAGAGCGTCGAGCTGCCGCCTCTCCTTCTTCGTGGGCCGTCCAGCACCCCGATCCCGGATGACGGCGGCAGGCGAGTCCAAGGGGGACGGACGAGGGGGAGATGAGTCGATGTACGCGGTGCGGGCGATCGGGGCACCCACGCGCTTCGTGAGGACTCGAGTAATGGTCAGGAGCCGATCGAAACCGTTGACGCGGTAGCGGACCTCGTCTCCCACGGAGATGTGCTGCGCAGGTTTGGCGGTCTCCCCGTTGACACGCACGTGGCCCGCCTTGCAGGCACTTGTCGCAGCCGAGCGGGACTTGACCTGCCGTACGCTCCACAACCAGACGTCGATTCGAGCCGAGGCTGGTCCGCCTCCTTCGCTGGCGCCGTGGTGTTCGGCCTGAGAACGAGCTGCCATGACGACATCCTAAGCGGACGAGCTCAATGGCGTGTTCTGGACCTGAATCGACGACGTCTCGACCTGCGCCCGCGAGCACGCCCACGCATAATCAGCCCCCATCCCAGTGCGAGGGCTCCGAGCGCTGCTAACGCCGAGTAGACGGGAGTACGCCATACGGTGGAGCCCAACTCCTTGACGGTACGAGTGGCCTGTTCGGTCAGCGAGTCGGCTCCGTCGCCGCCGGCGAGGCAGTCGGTCAGAGTAGAGCGCAGCGCCTCCCTGTCGGCCTGGGGCAGACCGAGACGGTAGGCGCCCGCCACGGAGACGAAGCGACGTGCGTAGGTGCAACGGTAGGAGGTGTTGACCGGCCACCAGCCACCCGGGCCAGTAGGTCGCCAGCTGCCGGTTTCGGTGGAGCCGACGGGGCAGCTCGCTGGGCCGCAGGCGCCCTTGGCCTGATTCGCCTCTCCGTCAACGGCGATGAGGTTCAAAGGGTCGTTGGCCACTAGGAGCCGAGTGCGCTCATCCCACTGCCAGGCGCCGTGAGCATAGACGTAGTTCAGCGGCACCACGTGGTCGATCTGCACGGCGGCGGAGGTGTCCTGACCTCGAGTGAAGGCGATCCTCTTACCGGTGTAGGGATCCTGGAGCGTGCCGGACCAAACAGTGGCGTCGGGGCACGCTCCCGCGCCCTGTCCACGTCCCTCCTCACGATTCTGCGCGCCGTCGGCTCGGGAGAAATCGGTATCCGTGAGATCTCGGGCCAGGATCTCGTTACGGGTGTCGCAGCCGTCACCGTCAACGTCCGTCCAGGCCTCTCCGAACCAGCCGGTGCGGGATCCTCCCTCGCTCCAGGACTGTGCAGCAGGAGCATCCTCGGGCAGTTCAGACAGTGCTTCGAGAGACGCCCCGGGTGACAGGATGAAGCCCGCCCGCTGGTCCCACGGCGCCTCGTGAAGGGCCGCGAGCTCAGTGGATGCGGAGTCCTGGGGCGTCTCTGCAGAGGTGTCGCCGGCCTGGACCGGCAACGCCGTCACCAGGCCCCAGACGCAGAGCGTGCCAAGGACACCGAAGCGCGTGGAGAACCGGCCGGGGAAGCTCATGAGACAAAGGTAGCCGTCCGCGCCGATACGCAAGGTCTCCCTGCATCGGCTCACCCCACAGGAACCAGGGGATCTGGAACGTCAGGCGTTGTTGTGGCTCACGGTGGCCGGCTCATCCAGGTACCAGGTGGTCTCCCGGCCCCGGCAGCACGAGGCGGGTGCCCTGACTGCATCGGGTGTGCCCAGACCCAGGCGTACAGCCTCAGCCTTGCCCTCACCACCGGCCACCACCATGATCCGGCCAGCGCGCTGCAGGGCCTCGAAGGTCAGGGAGTAACGCTCGGGAGGAGGTTTGGGCGAGCTGCGGACAGCCACGGCGGGGGTTCCCACCGCGAGCGCGGCCGGGTGTCCCGGAAAGAGCGAGCAGACATGGGCATCAGGCCCCAGTCCCACATGGACGACGTCGAAGCCGTCGCTGGTCAAGCCTGCAGTCTCAAGCTCATGGATCATGCGGGCCGTGGCCTCATCCAGTCCACTGGCGTCCTGCGGCCCGGCCAGACGATGCACTTGGGACTCCGGCACGCCGGCCGCAACGAGGGGAGTGGCCAGTAAGTCGTTGCGCTCGGTGTCGCCTGCGGGCACAAAGCGCTCGTCACCGAACCACAGGTGGATGCCGCAGCGTACAGGCTCGGACTGGGCGGCGATCAGCGGAGCCAGAGACTCTGCCAGTGCGACTCCACCGGAACCGCCCGTCAGCGCCAGGTGGGCGACTCCTCGCTCGGCAACCGCCTCAGCCAGGATCCGCACCGTGTCCTCACAGGCTCGCTGGGCTGCATCAGTCAGTGTCGGTGCGACGACGACGGCCGGTGCCGGGGCTGCAGCCGCACCCATCTGGATCTCGACGAGGGCATGTCCGTCGGTGGGGTTGTCAGTCATGTACAGACTCCTCGAGCAGTGTGGCCAGGACCTCCTGATAGACGAGATCAGGGGTGAGTCGGCGCAGCTCCTCGTTGAGGGTACTCACGGGCTCGCGACGGGCCATGGTGACCACCTGGGGCTCGGGGGAGCCGGGACGGGTGATCGTGACCCTCTCCAGGTCGTGACGGGCGATGACGACGTCACCCTCGTCGGTTCTGGCCGTGATGGACGAGATGCCTTTGAAGCCCTCCTCGTCGACTCGCGTCACAGGCACGTCCAGCCGCAGCCGCAGCCAGGCGATCATAAGGGACAAAGAGGAGTTACGAGGCTCGCCGGCCACGACCACCTCACGTAGCCTGCCCGAGCGCAGGAGCGGGTCCAGCGTCGAGGCCACCATGGCGCGCCACAGGGTGATCCGGGTCCAGGCCAGGTCGATGTCGCCGCGAACGCTTACCGGCGCCAGCTCGCGCAGCGCCATCGCCGGAAAGTCCTGAGCAGGAGTGTTGGTGATCCGTGTGGAGCCCAGGCGGCCCAACGGATCCTGAGAGGGAACCTCGGGGACGGTCGTGGGCCACCACACGACCACTGGTGCCTCGGGCAGAAGGAAAGGGACGACCAACGTGTCGGTGTGCAGCGCCGCCTCGTCCCAAGGACGCAGGACCAGCGTCTCGCCTGCACCGGCATCGTGGCCCACGCGGATCTCCGCGTCCAGGTGCCCGCCGGCCTGAGCGGGAACGTGCCCGTCACGGCTGCGCGGCATCGCTCGATCGCTCTCCTCCTCAGGCGGCTTGACGACCGCGATGACTCGGCACGGGTGGTCCCGGCTGGCTCCGTGGGCGGCGCACAGAGCCTCCTCGAGCCCCGCCTCGTCTGTGGAGATGACCAGCGTCAGTACCCGGGAGGAGCCGGAGGTGCCCTCGTGCTCCACGAGCCGGGAGACGATCCGGGAGGTGGTCGTTGCGGTCAGCGTGGTGATCATGAGCGCCTCCAGGTGCGGCCGTCACGGGCGAGGAGTTCGTGGGCACTGGCCGGTCCCCAGGAACCGGGGCGGTAGCCCTCAGGGCTCCCTCCGGCGGTCCAGTGCTCGATAACGGGGTCGAGGATGCGCCAGGACAGATCGACCTCGCGCTGGTGGGGGAACAGCGGGGCGTCACCCAGGAGCGCATCGAGGATGAGACGCTCGTAGGCCTCCGGTGACTCCTCGTTGAAGGTGGCGCCGTAGCCGAACTCCATGGAGACGTCCCGCAACTCCATCTGGGTACCAGGGACCTTGGAAGCCAGCCGTAGCGTGATCCCCTCATCGGGCTGGATCCGCAGCACGATCGTGTTGGCTCCTACGGCGGTGGTGGCCGCGGACTCGAAGGGGAGGAACGGGGGCTTCTTGAAGACGACCGCCACCTCGGTGACCCGGCGAGTGAGGCGCTTACCGGCGCGCAGGTAGAACGGCACTCCCGCCCAGCGGCGGTTGGCGATCTCCAGGCGCAGGGCCGCGAAGGTCTCGGTCCGGGAGTCGGCAGCGACGCCGTCCTCCTCCAGGTAGCCCTTCACAGGCAGTCCTCCCTGGAAACCGGCGTCGTAACGGCCTCGGGCCGTGGTGAGATCCAGGTCCACGACACCGTCCCGCTCCAGGCGCACGCAGTCGAGCACCTTCTCCTTCTCCAGACGCACCGCGGCGGCGTCCATGCTGGTGGGTTCCTCCATGGCGGTCAGCGCCAGGAGCTGGAGCAGGTGGTTCTGGATGACGTCACGCGCCGAGCCGATGGTGTCGTAGTAGCCGGCCCGGGTGCCGATACCGATGTCCTCCGCCATCGTGATCTGGACATGGTCGACGTAACGCTGGTTCCACAGCGGCTCGAACATCGTGTTGGCGAACCGCAGCGCCAGGATGTTCTGCACCGTCTCCTTGCCCAGGTAGTGATCCACTCGGAAGACATCATCGGGACGCACGATCCGACCCACCAGGGCGTCGAGCTCACGGGCACTGGCGCGGTCGTGCCCGAAGGGCTTCTCGATGACGACCCGCCGCCAGGCGTCGGCCGACTCCTCGACAAGTCCCGAGCGGGCGATCCGCTCGGTGACGGCCGGGAACCAGCCCGGTGGGATCGACAGGTAGAAGGCGCGGTTCCCCCGGGTGCCCCGGGTGGCGTCGAGGTCGTCCACGACCCGGGTGAGCCGCTCGTAGGCGGCGTCGTCCTCGAAGGAACTGAACTCAACGAAGCGCATCCCTGCTGCCAGCTGCTCCCAGATCGCGGGACGCCACGGGGTGCGGGCACCGGCCCGAGCCGACTTCTCCACGTACTCGCGCAGGTCGTCGTCGGACCAGGAGCGTCGGCCGACCCCTACCAGGGAGAAGCTGGGGGAGAGCAGGCCACGGTTGGCCAGGTCGTAGATGGCGGGCAGAAGCTTGTGGCGAGCGAGATCACCGGTGATGCCGAACATCACCAGGACGCAGGGGTCAGCGATACGCGGTAAGCGAAGGTCGCGGGCATCGAGAAGCGGGTTGGCTGCTCGCGCGGGCCGCGACAGCGGTAACGGAGTCGCAGAGTCGGAGCTGGACACGTCAGCCTTTCTGAGATTCGACAAACGGTGGATCGGGCAGTGCCGCAACAGAGACTGCCGGCGGACTGCGGTGGTCCGGAGGCCTGCCCGGTCAGGGTCGCCGCAACGGCTAAGGAGCCGTAAGGGTCGAGCGCCACTGTAACGCGCATGCAGGCACCTCACCGGTGAGGAACAGTCTCACCGTGAGTCGTCACACCCTGTCGGGAAGCGACTGAACCACGGACGGTCCTCCTGCTCGAGGACGGGACGCGGTAGGGTCATACGGCGTTGACAGATGCCGGTTGGTGCCCGCCGGCCTCCGTTGCCGGATCGCCGGCGCACCGCCCCGGCATCACGGATCGCAACCTGCAGTCCGCCACCACCGTTTGGAGTCGCAGGGCCGTCTCAGGCCTGTTGCACAGGAAAGGACCTTCATGAGCAGCTTCACTCCCGCACCGGCCACAGCCGACCTCGGTGTCTTCGGGCTGGGGGTGATGGGGGCGAACCTCGCCCGAAACCTGGCTCGCCACGGTCACGCGGTCGCGATCTTCAACCGCACGCTCGCTCGCACCGAAAGGCTCATGGAGCGCTACGGCTCCGAGGGCGAGTTCGTGCCCGCGGCCGACTTGAAGGACTTCGTGGCCTCTCTGCGCACCCCGCGTGTAGCCATCATCATGGTCCAGGCCGGAGCCGCCACCGAGGCGGTCATCGAGGAGCTCGCCGCCCTCATGGAGCCCGGCGACATCATCGTCGACGCCGGAAACACGCTTTACACCGACACCCGGCGCCGCGAGGAGTCCCTGCGCGAGCGTGGCCTTCACTTCGTGGGTATGGGCGTCTCCGGCGGTGAGGAGGGGGCACTCAACGGTCCCTCGATCATGCCCGGTGGCACCGCGGACTCCTACAAGCGCCTGGGGCCGATGCTGGAGTCCATCTCGGCCCACGTCGATGGCGCCCCCTGCTGCACCCACGTGGGGCCCGACGGCGCCGGTCACTTCGTCAAGATGGTCCACAACGGTATCGAGTACGCCGACATGCAGCTCATCGCCGAGGCCTATGACCTGCTGCGCCACGTCGGCGGCTTCAGCGTTCCCGAGATCGCCGAGGTCTTCCGCTCCTGGAAGGACTCCGAGCTCGACTCCTACCTCATCGACATCACCACTGAGGTTCTCGCCCACACCGACGCCACCACCGGGGAACCGTTCGTCGACGTCGTTGTGGACGCCGCCGGCCAGAAGGGCACCGGCGTGTGGACCACCCAGACGGCTCTTGAGCTGGGCGTGGCCGTACCCGCTATCGCTGAGGCGACCTTCGCCCGCGCAGTCTCCTCAGCAAGTGCGGCGCGCGCCGCCGTCCAGGCCGCCGACATCGCTCCGGGTACCTCGGCCCCGACTCTGGTCGGCCCTGAGGAGCGACGCGCTTTCGTCGATGCCGTCAGGCAGGCCCTCTACGGCTCCAAGATCGCCGCCTACGCCCAGGGCTTCGATGAGATCGCCACCGCCTCGAACCAGTTCGGCTGGAACATCGACCTGGGTGCCATGGCCCGCATCTGGCGGGGCGGTTGCATCATTCGGGCCCGGTTCCTGGACGACATCACCCGCGCCTACGGCGAGAACCCGGACCTGGCCAGTCTGCTGACTGCGCCGGTCTTCGCCTCCTCCCTGGCCGCAGCGCTACCGGCCTGGCGCCAGGTGGTGGCCACCTCCGCCACCACCGGCGTCCCGGCCCCGGCTTTCGTCTCCTCCCTGGCCTATGTTGACCAGCTGCGCTCACCGCGTCTGCCTGCAGCCCTCATTCAGGGGCAGCGCGACTTCTTCGGTTCGCACACCTACCACCGCACTGATGACCTCGAGGGCGTCTACCACACGCTGTGGGCCACCCCCGAGCGCCCCGAGGAGAAGTGGAGCTGAGGCCCGACCAGCCCTCGTCCGTTCCGCTTGCCGCTAGATCCCTGAATATGACAGCCACCGTCCCTGCTCGCTCAGACAGCCCCATGAATCTGCGTCACGAGGAAGCCGTGTGGCGAGCCTCGGTGTGCCGGATGCGCTCCAGCCACGTGACGATCGACGTCACCACGGCCACCGTTCCCAGTAAGGCCGTCTTCCGGGTCCGCTGTCGGATGCGGCTGCGCATCGGGCAGCGGACCGAGGGACTGTGGGTGGACTTCGTGGGCCGGAGTGTCGACTCACTCAGCGTTGACGGTCAACCGGCCGCGGTGACCTGGGACGGCGCCCGCATCGCCCTGCCCGTCTTCGATCTGGGAGAGCACGTGGTGGAGATCGAGGCGCGCGGCCTCTACTCCAACTCGGGCCAGGGACTGCACCGTTTCCACGACCCGGTAGACGGTGCCACTTACCTCTACACGCACTTCGAGCCCTCCGACGCACGCCGGGCCTGGCCCGTTATGGAGCAGCCTGATCTCAAGACCCGGTTCTCACTGGAGGTCATCCACCCGCGCGGCTGGACAGTCATGTCCAACACCTGTCCGGTGACGGGCGGGGCAGGCGCCGACGTGTCGGCTGACGCCGACGGCGCTGAGACCGGAGACTGCTACGAGGTGACGTCCTTCGCCCCCTCCAAGCCACTGTCCAGCTACCTCACCGTACTGACCGCCGGTCCCTGGCACCGGGTGACCGGGCAGTGGAGCTCAGCGAGTCGTCAGGACCTGACGATCCCACTGTCCTGGTCCTGCCGGGCCAGCCTGGCCGATCACCTCGATGCCGCCGAGCTCCTCGACATCACCCGCGCCGGCCTGGACCACTACGACCGTGCCTACGACTACGGCTTTCCCTGGGACTCCTACGACAGCGTGCTCGTCCCCGAGTACAACCTCGGCGCCATGGAGAACCCCGGCTGCGTCACCTTCAACGAGGACCTCTACCTCTTCCGCGGACCGGCGACCCGATCTCAGAGGGCGGGGCGAGCCAACACGATCCTCCACGAGATGAGCCACATGTGGTTCGGCGACCTCGTCACCCCTACCTGGTGGGAGGACACCTGGCTCAAGGAGTCCTTCGCCGACCACCAGGGCACCTGGGCGGAGGCCGAGGCGGCCGGCTACGCCGAGGCATGGACGACCTTCGCCTCCACCCGCAAGGCCTGGGCCTATCTGGAGGACTCCCGGTCGGCCACCACTCACCCCGTCGTGGCGCAGGTCGACGACGTCGAGGCCGCCCGCCAGACCTTTGACGGCATCACCTACGCCAAGGGCGCTGCCGTCCTCAAGCAGCTCGTCTCCCACGTGGGGCAAGACGCATTCCTCGAGGCCTCCGGGAGGCTCTTTGAGCGCAGCGCCTACGGCAACGCCACTTTGGGCGACTTCCTACACGTACTCTCACAGGCCTCAGGTCTCGACATGCAGGACTGGGCCCGCGCCTGGCTCCACACGGCGGGCCCCTCCGTCATCACCGATGAGCTGGTTGTCCATGAGGGCCGGATCGTCTCGCTGACCCTTTGCCAGGAGGGGACCGACCTGGCCACCGGGAAGCCTGTGCTACGCCCGCACACGCTCATCGTCGGCCTGTACTCCTTCGACGACGACGGTGCGCTGGTGCGCACCCACAGGCTGCCGGTCACCTTGAGGACTGATCGTCTCGAGATCCTTGAGGCGTCGGGTCTGCCGGCTCCCGACCTCGTCGTGGTCAATGACGAGGATCTCACCTACGCCGTCGTGCGTCCCGACGACGTCTCCCTGTCCCGCCTCGCCGCCTCTCTCGGGGCAGTCCGCGATCCCATGGCGCGGGCCCTGTCCTGGTCGATGCTGCACAACCTTCTGCGTGACGCCATCATCGGCGCACCGCTGTTCGTCGAGACCGTCCTGGCGCACGCCGACGACGAGACTGAGCCGGGCACCCTGGCAACGCTGCTGAACCAGGCGCTACGAGCCGCCTGCCGGTACTCCGACAGACAGACGGCGCAACGGCTCCTCGAGCGGCTCATCTCCGAGGATCTGTTACAGGAGCATCCGGAGGGACCACAGCCGTCCGCGGTGCACGGCGGCTGGGGCAGACTCCGCGCCGCGGCCCCAGGCTCGGACGCCCAGCTCGTGCGGGTCCGTGCATGGCTGGAAGCCGCGGGGCAGGCGATGCTGCTCGGCGAGGAGACGCGGGCCCGCATGACCGTCCGCATACGCAGGCTCCTGAATGGCGGCCTTCCCGGCCTGGAGGTGGACGATGATCTGCGATGGCGGGCTCTGACGGCGTTGGCGCGATTGGACGCCGTCGGCCCCGATGAGCTCGATGCACAGCGGAAGGCGGACCCGACGGCCAGCGGCATCACCTGTCATCTGAGAGCCTCCAGCTCGATGCCCCACCCGGAGCTCAAGGCGACGATCTTCGACCGGCTGCTCACCGATACGACCCTGAGCAACGACCACGTTGACGCCCTCATCGCGGGCTTCGCCGTCGATGCTCATCGCCATCTGACCTCCCAGTTCACCACTCGCTACCTCCACGAGCTCCAGGAGGTGTGGTCCGGGCGCGGTCAGGAGATCGCCACGCGGTTGGTGACGGACCTGTTCCCCGTCTGCGGGGACGAGGACGATGCTCAAGCGGTTGACGACTGGATCAACGCCCATCCCGAGGCGCCACCGGCCCTGCGTCGGCTCCTCCTCAAGAGCCTCGACGACCTGCGACGAGCCCTTGACGCTCGTCGTGCTGCCTCAGCCTCCACCTGAGCGGCGAGCCCCCACCCTCTATGAGACCTTTGTCCTAGCTTGAGCAACATCAGTAGGTGTCGTTACCTATCTGAGACCCTCATGTGGTGCTTCTGATCACCTGAAGGGAGCGACTGAAGGCGGACAGCGGGTAGGCTTCCCGATGTTCGTGGCAAGCCATGTCGTGGTGTTGACTCGACGGCGGTGCAACGAACGGTATGGTGGTCCCTGAGGCGGCGCACCGGGCGCCGCAACGAACCGAGGGGCAGGAATAATGTCGAGCAATCCGATCGAGCAGGATCCCTCCTCCACCCAGACCTTCGGGGTTGCCGATGTCGTCAACTCAGTCGACTCCCCGGTGGTGGGGCTGAGTCAGCAGGACGCCGCGGCGATCGCTGCCCTACCATCGGGAACGGCGCTTCTCCTCGTCCACCACGGGCCGACCACCGGTGCGCGGTTCCTTCTGGACGCTGAGGAGACGACTGTGGGACGCCACCCGCGTGCCGACATATTCCTCGACGACGTCACGGTCTCCAGAAAGCACGCGGTCTTCTCATCTCTTCCCGATGGGGGCTACGGGGTCCGTGACTCCGGTTCTCTCAATGGCACCTACGTCAACCGCACGCGCGTGGAGCAGGTGGCTCTCCGCTCTGGTGACGAGGTCCAGATCGGCAAGTACCGGATGACCTACCACCCCGGCCCCCAGAGCGGAGCCGCGTCTCGGTGAGTGCCGCAACTGCACGAAGCAAGAAGCGAGCCTCGTCCTCCTCCTTGCTCGAGGCCTCTGAGCGCCCGGCCGGCGGGAGCTGGCCCCGCGGAATCTCCCGAGAGCCCGTGATGAAGATCGGGCAGGTCGTGGATCTCCTCAAAGTGGAGTTTCCCGCCCTGTCGATCTCTAAGGTTCGCTATCTCGAGGGGGAGGGGCTCATCAGTCCCCATCGGGTCGGAAACGGTTACCGTCGCTACTCGCAAGCAGACCTGGAGCGACTGCGCTATGCCTTGGCGGTGCAGCGGGACGAGTACCTTCCTTTGCACGTCATTCGTGATCGTCTGGCTCACCTCGATGCAGACGCAGAGGCCCCCGCGCCTCAGCCTGTCGCTCGGGTGGTCGCCCGCGACGGGCAGATCGTCGACGACGGCCCCATGGATCTCGAGGCGCTCCTGACCCACTCCGGTGCCAGCGAGTCGCAGATCGAGGAGCTCGTCTCGGTCGGGCTCATCAGTCCCGACGTCCGAGGGCGCTACAGCCAGCAGAACCTGAGAACCGTACGCCTGGCTATGGAGATCACCCGTAAGGGCGTGCCCCTGCGCAACCTGCGCGCGGTGCGCGCCTCGGCCGAGCGTGAGGCGGACACGATTGACCAGGCGGTGGCTCCACGTCGGTCCCGTTCCCGGAGTGCCGGTGAGGAGACGGCACGGGAGCTGGCCGAGCTCGTGGCGGACCTGCACACGATCCTGCTGCGGCGTGCCGTCGACGCGCTGGGGTGACTGTGCGCCGACAGGTGTGTGTCGGAGCCGGGTGCTCACGGCAAGGACGAGTGTCGACGAAAGTCAGCACTCGCCGTATGCGTGTTCGCGGGACAGGGGTAAGCGCCGCGTCTTAGGGTTGGAACGTGCCATTGATGCAGTTGGTGGGTGTCAGGTCCACCAATCCTGATGACGGCCTGGTCGCGGTTCTCGTGGAGGACGGTGGGCCGGCGATGCTGGCGATTCCAGTGACTGCGCATGAAGGGCTGGTGCTGCATGCGCACGACTCATACCGGTCGCCGTCCTGGCCCAGGCTCCTCGATGACGTTGTCGAGGCCCTGGGTGGGCGCATCGGGCGCACCGAGCTTGACGTCGATGATGACGCTCGCATTGTCGCCAGGCTCGTCGTCGAGGTGCCCGAGCGTGAGGACAAGGTCATGACAGTCTCCTGCACTCCGGGCGAGGGGCTCCTTCTGAGTGGCTATCACCGGTTCCCAGTGCATGCCAGCAGCTCGTTGACTCGTCTCAGGGCTGTCGATCTCAGCGATGACCGTGGGGCTGAGAAGCTTGCGCAGTGGCGGCGGATGCTGTCTGAGACTCACGATCTTGCCGACGACACGCGGGACTGATGTGACGCGTGTGACTGAAGTTGTGATCTGTAGCACCTTTGCCACGGGATGTGCTACTGCTGAAACGGCTCTATCTCGGGGAACTGCTGGTGTTATGGCTCGGATGCTCGACCTCATCTAGAGATTCATGCCTGACGGCACATCGAGATGGGGCGTGCCCTTCGTTGAGCATCGCTCTCACTGGCCCTATCGTGGAGCCGTGGCCGCAAGAGGCGAGCCGCCGCGTCGGTTTCAGACGCGTCTCTTTTGGTGACAGGAGCAGCTCGTGAGCATGAATGAAGCCAGTGCGGTAGCAAGGCCTCAGCGTACTCAGGGCATGCTGTTCGGCGACCCGCTTCCTCAGCTCGACGCCGACTCGGGCTACCGGGGGCCGGTCGCGTGCCGCGCCGCCGGCATCACCTATCGGCAGCTCGACTACTGGGCCCGTACCGGCTTGGTTGAGCCATCGATCCGCAGTGCCAAGGGGTCGGGCTCCCAGCGTCTCTACTCCTTCCGGGACATCCTGGTACTCAAGGTCGTCAAGCGGCTTCTGGACACCGGAGTCTCTCTGCAGCAGATTCGTACGGCCGTCAGCGCACTGCACTCTCGTGGTGTGGAGGACCTGGCATCCATCACCCTGATGAGTGACGGCGCCTCGGTCTACGAGTGCACATCCGCGGACGAGGTCGTCGACCTCGTCGCCGGTGGTCAGGGCGTCTTCGGCATTGCCGTGGGGCGGGTGTGGCACGAGGTCGAGGGAGCGCTGGCTGACCTGCCCGTCGACCACGCACAGGCGCTAGGCACGCCACTTGTTGAGGACGAGTTGGCCAGGCGCCGCGAGGCCAAGCGGCAGCAAGCCATCTGAGCTCCAGGAGGGACTGCTCGAAGGGGCTGTTCGCCGAGGCTGGAACCGCGGTAATGGTTCCAGCCTCGAATCTATTCTGGCTCTGTTGGTCCGACCTATGAATGGACGAACGCTGTCGCGGAGCAGTTCCCGATGGCGCTCGGAGATCAGGAGAGAACATGACTGAAGCACCGACTCGCCCGCTCGCCGACCTCAGGATCAGCCCCATCGGGCTGGGCGGCAATGTCTTCGGCTGGACAGCCGACGAATCCACCTCCTTCGAGGTGCTCGATGCCTACCTGCATGCCGGGGGAAACCTCATCGACACCGCCGACGGATACTCCTACTGGGCCCCGGGCAACTCCGGAGGAGAGTCGGAGACCGTCATCGGGAGCTGGCTCGCCTCACGCCCCGCACGCGATCGCATCGTGCTGGCCACGAAGGTCTCCACCAAGCCCGACAGGCCCGGTCTGAGCACCGACAACATCCGTCTGGCGCTGGAGGAGTCCCTGCTGCGCCTACGTACTGACGTCGTCGACATCTACTACGCACACTTCGACGACGAGTCCACCCCGCTGGAGGAGACTGTGGCCGCTTTCGAGGAGGCTCGCCGTGCCGGCAGGATCCGGCACGTGGGACTGTCCAACTACACGCCCGAGCGCATCCGACAGTGGTTCGCCATCGCCGACTCCCAGGGGAGTGCACGGCCCATCGTCCTACAACCCCACTACAATCTCCTCCACCGTGACGACGTCGAAGGCTCAGGTGGTAGAGGACAGGTCGCGGCCGAACTCGGTATGGGGATGATGCCCTACTTCGCCCTGGCTGCAGGCTTCCTCACGGGTAAGTACCGTCGGGGCGAGGTGATCGACGGTGATCGTGCCGGCATGGTTGCGGACTACCAGCAGACCGAGTGTTACGACGTCGTTGACGTCGTAACACAGGTGGCTGCGAACCATGGGGTGGAGCCCGCCGCCGTGGCGTTGGCCTGGTTGCGTGACCGGCCCGGTGTCGTCGCTCCGTTGGCCTCCGCACGCAACCTCAAGCAACTGCGGCCGATCGTGGATGCCCTGACCCTCGAGCTCAGTGACGAGGAAACCCGGGCTCTCACCCGGGTCTCCGACGCTGCGCACTCCTGACCCGCTCCTGGGGCCGGCACCTACTCAGTGCGTTGCCCCAGGACGTAGCGGCGGCTGTACCCGTCGGTGAGGTCGGTGATAGTGACTCGGACCAGGCCGGCCTCATCGATGCGGTAGTGCTCTTGAATCCGGGGGCCGCGATCTCGTCGCTCCACGGAGCAGGTGCGCAGCTCCTGATCATCCACCTCCCGCAAGGACGCCTCGAACGGAAAGACGATGTCCTGGTAGGGGGCGATCTCGCCGCGCGGCTCACCGGAGTCGTCGACGTCGGCGCACTCCACGAAGCGGTACCAGCCGATGTTGTGGGCGGCGTCGTACTCGCGGGTCAGGACGGTTCCCTCCCGACCGCCGGGAGAGGCCTGAATCGACTCGGGGTTGAGGATCGCGTCGAAGGTGAGCCGGTGGCCGCCGTCGGCCTCACGGAAGACGCCGAAGCCGCGTGAGAGCCTGTCGGTGAGATCGTAGTCGCTGGTGCGGTCCGCCGCGATCGCCAGGCCGATGGCCGTGGAAGCCCCCGGGTAGGGGGAGCGGTGGACCCTTCGACCGAAGCGCTCACGCAGGAGCCGGGGGACCAAAGGAAGACCGGAGGCGCCCCCGACCAGGTAGACGCCTGCGATATCCGTCAGATCCGGGCTGCCGTCATCAAGTCTGCCGACCAGCGGAGCCATCGTGGCCAGGGAGCGCTCGACGAGCGGGGTGCAGGCCTGATACAGACCAGTCACGGGAAGGACGATGTCCTGCCCCCGCAGGACGATGAGCACCCGGCGGCTCTGGGGGGTGAGGTGCTCCTTGGCGTCTCGGCACTGGTCCAGCAGGTCGTCGAGCTCGGTGGGGGAGAGATCCTCCTCGGCGATACCCGCCCTGTTTAGCACATTCGTGGCCATGAGCAGATCGACGTCATCGCCACCGAGGTCACCCAGCCCGTGGGATGCCAGGACCTCGTGCGAGGTACCGACGACATCGACCAGTGAGGTGTCGAAGGTGCCCCCTCCCAGGTCGTAGACCAGGACCCGAGTGCGCTTGGAGGAGACGGTGGTGGCCTTGCGGTGCGTGTACTCGAAGCCTGCTGCGCTGGGCTCGTTGAGCATGGCGGCGACACAGAAGCCCGCCTGCTGGAAGGCCTCAAGGGTCAACAGGCGCTGGGCTCCGTAGGCGTGGGCCGGCACCGCGACGACCGCCCGGGCACGACTGATATCCACGTCCTGCTTCGCGAGCTCGGCTTTGAGGTGACGCAGGTAGCTGGTGAGAATCTCCAAAACGGAAAAGGACTGCTCACCTAGCGTCACCGGGGTGGAGGCCGTCAGCGTGGGGGAGGCCAGAACCCGTTTGAGGCTGCGCAGCAGCGGAGCCCCCTCGTGGGCCGCCTGTCGGGCGGCGAACCCGTGGACGAGCTCGCCGCCGCGCAGCGCCGTCAGTGAGGGGACGAAGTCGTGCTCGTCGCCGTGCTCGTCGGCGAAGCTGAGAACCGGGTAGTTTCCCCGATCCGCGCGTGAGACGACGGTTCGAGTCGTTCCCAGATCGATTCCCAGGTCGATATCGGTCGTCGACGCGGTGTCGTTCCCCTGTCCGGGAAGAGCCCCGCTGTGGATGCTGTCCAGGCTGTTCGTGGTGTCCGCTGCCATGTGGCGACCTTATCGTGACGCGCCCCTCTTTCTGGGGAATACCACTATGTCGAGAGGTCTTTGTGGGACGTGACAATCGGCTCAGGGATGTTAGGTCCTCGTTGGGACGAAAGGCCGTGTTGCTGGTCCGTGGGTGTGACGTATGCAGGAAGCGTCAGATACTGGTGGCAAGCCTCGACAGCGATTGGTTAGGCAGCAGGGCGATCAGCGGGTAACAATACTGGTGGGTTGCGCTCAAGCGGCCCGGGCCTCTGCGGCCGCCCGTCAGGGCGGTGGAGAGGGTCACCCAATCTCCCATCGGGAACGGTATGAGCACCATTCTCTTCCTCGTGATCGTTGTTGTCGTGACCGCCCTTGCCTTCGACTTCACCAACGGTTTCCACGACTCGTCCAATGCCATGGCGACGTCGGTGGCGACAGGAGCCTTCACGCCCAAGCGGGCGGTCCTGGTCGCTGCCGTGCTCAACGTGATCGGCGCCTGTCTGTCCACCGAGGTCTCCAAGACCATCTCTCACGGCATGTTCGACGACGCAGTGATCCAGGCGGCGCCGGCCATGATCTTCGCGGGTCTGGCCGGCGCCATCCTGTGGAACCTGGCGACATGGCTGTTCGGATTGCCGTCGTCATCGTCGCACGCGCTGTTCGGGGGACTCATCGGGGCGGTGGTCGTGGCAGCCGGAATCCAGGGTGTTCACTGGGGAACAGTGATCTCCAAGATCATCCTGCCGGCCGTCATCGCACCGATGGTGGCCGGAGTGGCCGCGGCACTGGCCACAGCGCTCGCCTATCGCATCGCCCATCCGACCAACCCATACTCCCAGAGACTCTTCCGCAACAGCCAGCGAGTCACCGCCTCACTGGTGGCCCTGTCCCACGGAACCTCCGACGGACAGAAGACCATGGGGGTCATCACCCTCGCACTCGTAGCCGGCGGCTACCAGGAGGCCGGTACCGGACCACACTGGTGGGTCATCACCGCAGCCGGACTCGCCATCGGCCTGGGGACCTACTCCGGAGGGTGGCGCATCATGCGCACCATGGGACGCGGGCTGGTGCATGTCGAGGCTCCCCAGGGCTTCGCCTCCGAGACCGCCTCAACGGTAGCGATCCTGGCCTCCTCGCATCTGGGGTTCGCCCTGTCCACCACCCACATCTGCACCGGGTCGATCCTGGGCTCGGGGATCGGCCGGGGAACCAAGGTGTCATGGGCAACGGCCGGCAAGATGGGGATCGCCTGGCTGGTGACGCTTCCGTGCTCAGGCCTGGTGGGCGCCGCCACGTCCTACGTCGCGGTCAAGGGAGGGGTTCCGGGCACGATCGCCGTCATCTGCCTGCTCATTCTCGGGGCCCTAGCGATCATCCGGCAGGCCGGCCATAACCGCGTGGACTTCTCGAACGTCAACGATGCCTCTGAGGTCGTCGTCGTCAAGCAGAACCCGGAGCTGGGACGTGAGCCGCGCACACCGGAGGAGGTGCGCTCCGAGATCGTCAATGGTACGACCGATCAGGAGAGCGCTCAGAGGATGACGACAGGATCCATGGCATGACCGGCATGACGATCGACTGGGGCTCCTTGGGACTGGTGACTGCGGTGACGGTACTGGGCACGGCTTTCATCCTCATCATCTGCTCACTGGCGGCTCGTATGATGGCCACCGTGCACGCCAAGCACGAGGCCGGCGAGGTCGAGGGCGTGCGCTTGGCTCAGATCCTGGCCGTTGTCTTCATCTCCATCGCCGCCATGATCGCGCTGTTCGGCCTGTGGCTCATCGTCCCTTACTTCCACTGAACTTCTACTGGCATCAGCTGAATCTGCCGCGCCTGCTCACCGAGCGTCCAGTCCAGTGAGGGGGAGTGGTCCTGCTAACATCCGATCGTGACTGAGGACCTCAAGGGCCTGGCCCTGGATGCGATTGCTACTTCCGCTGCGGCCGATGACCCGGACTATCCGAGTTTCCACGTCGTTCCGCCGGTAGGACGACTCAATGACCCCAACGGGCTCCTGGTCGATGGAGCCACCTATCACGCCTTCTACCAGCTCAGTCCGTTCCACCCTCATCGCAAGCTGGTCTACTGGGGGCACTCCTCCTCGACGGATCTGCTGCACTGGCACCACCATGAGCCGACCATCATCCCGGACTCCTTCTACGACCGCTCCGGCGCCTACTCCGGCAACGCGATCGTCCTGGAAGGCCGCGAGCTGGATCTTGCCCCCGCCCAGGCCGCCTATCAGCTCTTCTACACCGGCAACCTCAAGGACCCAGTCACCGACGAGCGCACCGCCAGCCAGTGCCTGGTCACCAGCAACGACCTGACCTCCTTCACCAAGTGGCCCGGCAACCCTCTCATCCCCACCCACTCGCAGGGTTACACGGCCCACTTCCGTGACCCGCAGGTCTTCCGCGACCCCGACCGGCCGGGGGAGTACCGAATGCTCATCGGGGTCCAGCGCACCAACGAGACCGGTGCTGCGGTCCTGTACCGCTCCCGGGACCTGGTCGCTTGGGAGCTCGAGGGCGAGCTCAGCTTCCCGGGGGCGGGAGGGGCCTTCGACTCCTTCGGCTACATGTGGGAGTGCCCCGGCCTGGTTCGGGTGAAGGACGAGGACACTGGCGAGGACTGGGACGTCCTCATCTGGTGCCCCCAGGGTATTACCCCGGAGCGAGAGGGCTTCGAGAACATCTTCCCCTGCGTCTACACGGTGGGGCACCTCGTGGGCACCGAGCTGTGGGACACCGACGGAACCTTCCACGAGGTCGACCGGGGATTCGAGTTCTACGCCCCGCAGGCCTTCGCCCGCCGCCCCTCCGAACCGGGACCGGTTCTGCTGACCGGGTGGGCCGGTAACGCCTCCGAGGACGATCAGCCCTCGATCCAGACCGGTCGGTGGGTCCACGCACTGAGCCTGCCTCGAGCACTCAGTCTGAGGAACGGCCGACTCATCCAGCGACCCGCAACAGACCTGCCCGACGACGCCGGACAGTCGGCTCTGGTGGGTAGGCCTCTGGAGACCGGTCAGTACGAGGTGGTCGAGCTGCGCGGGCACCGCAGCTGGCAGCTGCGTCTTGAGGCCAATGCGGCGCCCAGCTCAGGCGCTTGGGGGCTTCGGATCGGTTCTGACCAGTCCCATGTGGACATAGTCCTGGACGAGGGAGCGCTTCGGGTGGATCGTTCGACCTCCCGTTACACCCAGTATGGTGCCGTACGTACAGTCACCCTTCCTGAAGGGTGTGAGCCGGTGCTGGAGATCGTCCATGACCGCTCATTGACCGAGGTCTTCGTCGGCGACGGGATCCTGGCCTTCACGCTGCGCAGCTTCGTCGATGTCAGTAGCTCGGGAGCACGACTTCTGGTGGAGAGGCCCCTCGAGCTGACATCCGCCAGCACCAGGACTTTCCCACCGAGACCTGATGCCCTCTGATAGCCCCGCCATGACGGGGGGAAATGGTGGTTCCGCAGTCCTGACACGAGGAATTGACCGAGGCTTCTCTCTCCAGTTGCAGGGTGTTGTGACGCACTGTACTGTGACGATCGATTGACACAGGTGTGGCCGCCGGGAGTCAGCGACGTTCCCGACCAATGGGTTTCCCAGCCCTCCCAGCTCTTGCGGTCCCATCACGAGAAAGGAACCCCGGGTGGCAATGGATCACGCCCGCGTGGCGAAGGACGTCCTGACGTACGTCGGTGGCGCCGACAACATCAACGCAGCAGCGCACTGCGCAACCCGTCTGCGTCTTGTCCTCAACGACATGGACAAGGTCGACCAGAAGGCTCTCGATAAGGACCCCGATCTCAAGGGCACCTTCATCGCGGGCGGCATGTTCCAGATCATCGTCGGACCGGGAGACGTTGACCTCGTCTTCTCCGAGATGATTCACACCGGAGGGGTCAAGGAGGTCTCCAAGGACGAGGCCAAGGAGCAGGCGGCCAAGAGTGGTAACCCACTGTCCCGCTTCATCAAGGCTATCGCCGACATCTTCGTGCCGCTGCTTCCGGCCCTGGTCGCCGGCGGTCTCATGATGGCGATCCACAACGTCCTCACGGCCGACTTCTTCACCTCTCCGGCGTTCGTGGCCCCGGACAACCCCACAGGCGCCTACGGACTCGTCGACAGGTTCGCGTGGCTCGCTGACTACGATGACGTCATCAACCTCGTCTCCTCCGCGGCCTTCGCATTCCTCCCGGTCCTCGTCGGCTTCTCGGCGGTCAAGCGCTTCGGAGGCAACGTCTACCTCGGCGCCGCCATGGGTGCCGCCATGGTTTCCACCCAGCTGACCAGCGCCTACGAGATCGAGACGGCCCGGGAGGCCGGCTCCATCGAGGTGTGGCACCTCTTCGGCCTGACCGTGGACAAGATCGGCTACCAGGCAATGGTCATCCCCGTCCTGTGCGTCTCCTGGTTGCTGGCGTACATCGAGAAGTGGCTCCACAAGCGTCTGTCCGGAACGGCCGATTTCCTGCTGACCCCACTCATCACGCTACTTGTCACCGGCTTCCTCACCTTTGTCGTCGTCGGCCCGCTGGCACGTGAGCTCTCCGACGGCATCACCAACGGCCTGAGCTGGCTGTACACGACCGCCGGACCCGTAGGCGGGTTCCTGTTCGGCCTGGTCTACTCACCGATTGTCGTCACCGGGCTGCACCAGTCCTTCCCGGCGGTGGAGTTGCCCCTCATCGCACAGATGAGCGGCGGCGGTCCCGGATCCTTCATCTTCCCGATCGCCTCCATGGCAAATGTTGCTCAGGGTGCCGTGACCTTGGCGGTCTTCTTCCTGACCAAGGACTCCAAGATGAAGGGGTTGGCCGGTGCCGGTGGTGTCTCCGCGATCGTCGGTATCACCGAGCCCGCCATCTTCGGTGTCAACCTGCGCCTGCGCTGGCCCTTCTTCATCGGTATGGGCGTGGCCTCCCTCGGAGGCGCCGCGGTCGCTCTGCTCGACATCCACAACCAGGCTCTGGGGGCTGCCGGCTTCGTCGGCTTCGTCTCGATTGTTCCTGACGACATCGTCAAGTACCTCGTCCTCGAGGTGATCGTCTTCATCGCCGCGTTTGCCGCTGCCTTCGCCTACGGCACCACCCGCGGCAGGGCCTCGCTGGCCGGAGACGATGTTGAGGACGCGGATGAGGCCGCTCTGGAGGCCGAGGCCATGGCCGAGCACGCAGAGACCGTCGAGTTGCCCGCCGAGGCCACCGAGGACTTCACTGTGACTGCGCCGATCCAGGGACGCGCGATGCCACTGTCTGAGGTGGAGGACCAGACCTTCGCCTCCGGGATGCTCGGCCCGGGCATGGCGATCGCTCCAGCTGAGGGGCCGGTCGTCTCCCCGGTCGACGGCGAGGTCCTCGTGGCCTTCCCGACCGGTCACGCCTACGGACTGCGCGCCGCCAGCGGCGTCGAGCTGCTCATCCACATCGGTATGGACACCGTCCAGCTTGAGGGCAAGCACTTCAGCCCCAAGGTCAAGGCCGGCGACAAGGTCCTGCGCGGCATGCCGCTGGTGGACGTCGACTGGGCCGCGGTCGGTGCCGCCGGCTACCAGACCGTCACTCCGATCGTCATCTCCAACGCTCAGGGCTACGAGGGTATCGAGGAGCACGGCGCCGGAACGATCCACCGAGGTGATGCCCTCTTCGACGTCGTCCGTAAGACCGATGAGTCCGGCGGCGACACGGCGGACGCTCAGGCCGACACTGTGGAGGCCAAGGCCTGAAGCCGCTGAGAGCGACCTTCTCCTCTGTGACAAAGTGCCTTGAGGTCCCGACGTCTCAACGTCGGGACCTCAAGGCACCTCCGCTGATTCGCTAAGAGGTACGTCCGGACAACAGTCTGACTTCCATCGGGGAGGGGACTCGTAGCTTCGTCCGGGGCTGGCCGGAGTGGTCCTCGCTCGAAGCCACTGAGGCCATGGACTCGATCCGATTCAGGAGCAGGTCGGCTGCGGCTCGGGCCAGCTTGGCAATGGGTTGCTGGATCGTGGTCAACGATGGCAGGGCATGCTGCATGGCGATCGTGCCGTCGAACCCGACAACCTTGAAGTCATCAGGAATCCTCAGGTCGCGCTCGGCGGCCCACTCCACTACCTGCGCGGCAGCGAGATCATCGGTGGCGAAGACTGCATCAATGTCGTCGGCAACGAGATCGAGCCGCTCGCGGATGAGGTCCGGGCGCTCGGCGTTGGGAGTGTTGAAGTCGACGGTGAGGACCACCGGCTCGATACCGGCCTGTTGGAGCACCTGGCGGTACCCCTTCTCCCTCAGGTTATGGATTCCGGTGCGAGAGGTCAGCAGCGCCGGACGGCGTGCTCCTCTCTTGAGCAGGTGCTCGGCTGCGAGACGACCACCGGCCTCGTTGTCGCAGCGGACGTTGGGGACAGTGGGGGAGAGGTCCCGGTCCACACTGACCACGGGCAGATGAATCGAGCTGTAGTCGGCCAGGCCGTCGTTGTGGGCGCTGGAGATGATGCCGTCAACCCGGTGCGACACCAGCAGGTCGAGGTACTCACGTTCTCGATCTGCCTTTCCCATGGAGTTGCAGACAAGTGTCCTGTAGCCGTGGTCGGCCAGGAAGTCCTCGACATGCTCGGTGAGCTCACCGAAGAAGGGCAGGGCGACGGTCGGGACGATCAGCCCGATTGAGTGTGTGGACTTGCCGTGCAGGGCTCGGGCGATCTGATTGGGGCGGTAGTTGAGCTGTGCGATCGCCTCGGCTACCCGCTCCCGTGTCTCCTGGGAGAGGTAACCGCGGTTGTTCAGTACGCGGGAGACTGTCGTCAGCGAGACGCCTGCAGCCTGGGCAACATCTGCCAGTGTGGGTTCGCGATATGACTCCACTAGTGGGTCCTCGAGCTCCTTGGTCGTTCACGGTTGGCGCGATCTGCTCTCAAGCATATGCCTCGAGGGGATCATTACCCAACTGACCTGCGTAAACGTGGACAGGAGCGTTATGCGCCCGGTAGGAGCCCGGCGTAGAAGGCGATCATGGCGCGGGCCATCTGGGCATGGCCGGCGTCATCGGGGTGGATCCCGTCGATGGCCAAACGGTCCTCGTCACCGCTGATTGCGGTGGTCAGAGCGTCGGTCGAGGTCAGGCCCAGTGACGTGGCTCTTTCGTGAACGAGTCGGTGTATGGCCTGGAACCGTGGGCCGGTCTCCAGGGAGGGGAAGTACGGGGCGATGATGACCGAGGCGCCTCGCAACCGGGTGGAAATGAAGGTGAGATCGTGGTCGATCGCCTGCTCGACCAGCTCTCGCTGGGATGGGAGGAAGGCGGCGTCGTTGAGGCCCAGGCTGACCGTGACGACGTCTGGCTCGCAGCGTAGGACCGCCTCCAGCCAGGTACTGTCCCGGCACGACGGCGAGCGCTGGCCGCCGGGCAGGTGGCCTCCGCGTCGCGCGAAGA
>ERZ1023282.266-NODE-266-length-27736-cov-4.549944_pt1 | contig 27736 bp, 27 predicted proteins | sample MGYA00521262_ERZ1023282 | MGnify/ENA primary metagenome ERZ1023282 (study PRJEB32759, sample SAMN07749867) | skin metagenome | biome: transportation; feature: city; material: polyester macromolecule | host: Homo sapiens | place: Hong Kong:KT line | collected... | reverse complement strand
AAAAGCAGTTCAACACGAACTGCTTTTTTGTTTTAGCTACAAATTTTAGATACAGTGAATGGGCGGGCTTGTTTAATGGGCAGGCTTGTTACGAATTTTTGAGATGACTGTCATGATCGCAACTACCACTAAACCTGCTACCAAACCAACCAGTGCATTTAACAGGTTAGTGGTTAAGCCTGAAAACGCCCCTGACAAGTCACCTAAATGTTCAATCCCATGATGTAATGCGCCAACGCCATGTGCCAAAATACCACCACCCACCAAGAACATCGCCAAAGTACCGGCGATTGATAGCACTTTCATCAAAATAGGCGCAAAGGCTAATAAGGCTTTACCTATACTTTGTGCCGCTGATGACGACTTTTGCTGCAAGTGCAGCCCCAAATCATCTATCTTGACAATCATGGCAACAAAGCCATACACACCCACTGTCATGATGAGTGAAATTACTACCAGTGTTACTGCCTTATCCAGTAAAGGCACCGTTGCCGCAATGGTACCGAGGGAAATCACAATGATTTCAGCCGATAAAATAAAGTCCGTCCGCACTGCCCCTTTGATTTTCTCTTTTTCATGCGCCACCAAATCTATGCTTTCATTGGCATTGGCTGCTACCCGTTCGGCTTGCTCGGGGTCATTGCTGCCAGCGTGGGGCCAAAATTTGTGCACCACTTTTTCTGCCCCTTCATAACACAGATATAAACCACCAATCATCAATAACCCGGTCACCAAGGCTTGCGAAATCGCACTAATAATCAAAGCCAGTGGCACCAAAATCGCTTTATTGACTAAAGAGCCTTTGGCGACACTCCACACCACAGGTAACTCGCGATCGGCTTTTACCCCTGACACTTGATTGGCGTTAAGTGCCAAATCATCGCCCAACACGCCCGCCGTTTTTTTGGCAGCGACTTTTGTCATCACCGATACATCATCTAGGATGACGCTAATATCGTCGAGTAAGGTTAACAAACTAGCAATTGCCATGATAAATTCCTAAAAAATAGTAAAAGATGAAAAAATAATAATAGTTATAACTAGCTGACGATTTATTAGTTTACAAATTTGTCATTCAAACACAATGTTTAAATTGTATTGCAACTTATCAAAAGTTATTTGCTTAAACGCTGAATTTTTTTAAAAAACCTAGTTAAGCAAACTTTGTTAAACAACCTTTTAATCCATTAATAGAACTTGGCTTTGAGCCGGTTGCTTTTAGCGCACCAAAAGATTGAAACAAGCGGAAAGATTGAGACGAGCAGAAAGATTGGAACGGGCAAAAATGTGAGCCCCGACCTAGTAGACCTGATAGATTATTAACAATAAGTTGACAGGGGTAGCGCTCATACACCATAACAATATGGTAAAATAAAAACCTATATTAACGTTCTGTGGGTTTTCTCATGCTCATTCGTTTTGCAACTTATCCTGCTAAAACCTCATTAACTGCCCGTTTAATTACCAGTGTCATCGCCGTGGCTGGCATTGTTGGTTTGGCAGGTTGTGATAATGCCCAATCGCGCACACCCGTCAATTCTGAAAGTCAGAAACACGAAGCGAGTAGCAGCTCAGCCACCGTGACAAAAAATGAATCACAGCTACAGCAAATGCTGGCGGCAAATTTAGCCAAATCAGGTATCACCGCCAAAATCACCTCGGTGACAGCGACCAGTATGCCAAATATCTATTGGGTCAAAGCCGAAGGTTTACCGGCGTTTTTCACCGATGCGACAGGTCAATATGTAGTACAAGGCGATATCATCAAAGTCGGTGGTGCCAAACCTGAGCATATCTCAGCGAACTTGCAAGCGCAAGATGCGAAAGCCAGTCTTGCCACTATTGATAAAAAAGACATGATTATCTTCCCTGCTAAGGGGCAGACGAAAGCGGCAATCTATGTGTTTACCGATGCAGATTGTGGTTATTGCCGTAAATTCCACAGTGAAATTGATGAAGTAAATGCACTGGGTATCGAAGTGCGTTATCTACCTTGGCCACGTAGTGAACAGACCATGCCAATCATGGAAAAAATCTGGTGTAGCAGTGACCGCAAAAAAGCCTTAACCGATGCCAAATTGGGCATGCCTATCAATGCACCGACTTGCAGTAACCCCGTACGTAAAATTTATGAGTTAGGCGCAAATTTGGGTATCAATGGCACCCCAGCCGTGTTTGACACAGAAGGTCATCAACTTGGCGGTTATGTGCCACCTGCTGAATTGGCACAGGCGCTCAACCTCAAATAAGTTCACCCCTGATGGAATACAAACCAGCTAGTACTCATTAGCTGGTTTTTTTATTTTAATTTTTTTGGGCAATTGGATTTTATACCTTACCAATCACAAGTTAGCATGGTATATTTAGCTAGCCAATTTTTAAACTTTTATTTTTATATTTTTGACATTTGAGAATTTTTTTTATGAATAATCGACCTATTCAATTAGCGATTTTAGGGCTTGGTACTGTGGGTACTGGGGTGGTTGAACTACTACAAAACAACCTTGATGAAATGACGCGTCGCACAGGACGTGAGATTAAAATTACCCACGTAGGCACGCGTCGCAACCGTACCGATATCCCAACAGACATCAAACAATCTGCCGATTTGCTTGATATCGTTCAGCAAGATGATGTGGATATTGTGGTGGAATTGATGGGCGGTACCACCACGGCTAAAGAGGTGATTTTAGCGGCAATCGAGCATGGCAAACATATTGTGACTGCCAACAAAGCCTTACTAGCAGAACATGGCAATGAGGTTTTTGCCAAGGCGGAGGCCAAGGGCGTCAAAGTGGCGTATGAAGCCGCGGTTGCAGGCGGTATTCCGATTATCAAAATCTTACGTGAAGGCTTAGCTGCCAACAAAATCGATTGGCTTGCGGGTATCATCAATGGTACAGGCAACTTTATCATGACTGAAATGCGCGATAAAAAGCGGGACTTTGCAGATGTCCTCGCTGAAGCCCAAGCGCTGGGTTATGCCGAAGCCGATCCGACATTTGACGTCGAGGGGATTGATGCTGCGCATAAATTAACGCTACTTGCGTCAATTGCGTTTGGTATCCCACTACAATTTGACAAAGTTTACTGTGAAGGCATTACCAAAATCACCAAGCAAGATGTGCGTTATGCCAACGAGCTTGGCTACCGTATCAAGCATTTAGGGTTTGCCAAACGTCGTATTTTAGACAGTGGCGAAGAAGGTATTGAATTACGTGTACATCCGACTTTGATTCCAAAACAGGTGTTACTTGCCAATGTGAATGGGGTAAAAAATGCCATCATGGTTGACGCAGAGCCTGTCGGACAAACCTTGTATTACGGTTCGGGTGCCGGCGCAGGCGCGACCGCATCCGCTGTGATGGCAGATGTGGTGGACATGGTACGCGCCCTTGCAGAGACCAATGATTCAACCGCCAATTTGGTGCCGCATCTGGCATTCCAGCCTGAGACATTAAATAACACACGCATTTTATCGAGCGATGAAATGATCACAGGCTACTATCTGCGCCTACAAGTCAAAGATGATTTGGGTGTACTAGCAGAAGTCACCCGCATTTTAAGTGAGTCTAAAATTAGTATTGATGCAATTTTGCAACAGCCAGCACATGATGATACTAGCACTGATTTGCCTGTCATTATTATGGTTGACCCCGTTGTTGAGCGCAATATGAATGAAGCGATTGCTAAAATTGAAGCGTTAGATACCGTGACCGATAAGGTGGTGCGCATTCGGTTGGATGAGTTAATGCAGTAAAATTTAGGTAGACTTGACTGAGATATTTTACAGTATTTTCAGTAGTTTAATTTACATTTTAACTATGATAATATGAAATGTATCGCATTAGCAAAACTTAAAACATCTATTGTGATTGGCATGGTTGGCGTTTACAGCCTTGTTTATAGACCCTAATGATTTATGTTGTAGTTTGCTTGTCACCACAAAAACCATAACGCAAAGGAAATTTAATATGGAAAATTCAGTCGTAATCGTAGATGGCGTTCGCACCCCAATGGGTGGATTCCAAGGTGATTTGAACGAAGTATCAATGCCAGAGCTTGGTGCAACCGTCATTAAAGAAGCCGTCAACCGTGCCGGCGTAAAACCAGAAGAGATTGACGAAGTTATCATGGGTTGTATTTTAACCGCCGGTGCAGGTCAAAGCCCAGCGCGTCAAGCGATGCGTAAAGCAGGTATCCCAGATGCCACAGGCGCAGTCAATGTCAACAAACTTTGTGGTTCTGGTATGAAAGCCATTATGCTCGGTGCCAACTCAATTCGTAGCGGCGAATTTGATATCGTGGTAGCAGGTGGTATGGAATCAATGACCAACGCCCCTTATGTGCTACCAAAGGCACGTGGTGGTTATCGCATGGGAGATGGCGAGATCAAAGACACCATGTTCTTAGATGGTCTTAAAGATGCTGATACCGGCAAGTTAATGGGTGCATTTGCGCAAGAAATGGCAGATAAACGGGGTATCACACGTGAGGCGATGGATGCATTTGCTATCGAATCGCTAAAACGCGCCAACACCGCCATCAATGAAGGTCACTTCAAAAACGAAATCGTTCCAGTTACTGTCAAAACTCGTAAAGGCGATGTGGTCATTGACACGGATGAACAACCCGGTAAAGCCAATGTAGACAAAATCCCAACCTTAAAACCCGCGTTCTCAAAAGATGGTACAGTCACTGCCGCTAACTCAAGCTCAATCTCTGATGGGGCAGCCGCCGTTGTATTGATGTCAGAAGACAAAGCTAAGGAAAAAGGCTTAAAACCACTTGCCCGTATCGTTGCCCAAGCCACCCACTCACAACACCCAAGCGAATTTACCATCGCGCCCATCGAGTGTGTGAAAAAAGTTTTAGCAAAAGCTGGCTGGAGCAAAGAAGACGTTGATCTTTGGGAAATCAATGAAGCATTCGCCATGGTAACCATGCTTGCTATGCAAGAAAATGACCTTGATCATGCTAAGGTTAATATCGAAGGCGGTGCTTGTGCATTGGGTCATCCCGTGGGGGCATCGGGTGCGCGTATCGTAGTCACACTCATCAACTCACTCAAACGCACAGGCGGTAAAAAAGGCATTGCTAGCCTATGTATCGGTGGCGGTGAAGCGGTTGCCTTAGCCATTGAATTAATCTAATTGTCTTATGCAAAAAAAATCCCTAATCTGTATTAGGGATTTTTTTTGCGCATCAATCAATCTATAACAATCAATCTATCAAGCAATCATCTGATTTTTAGGTTGATATAACTTATGATTGCCAAAGCTAAGAGATTGCCCATCACTGTCAAGTAAAAAGCCCTACGAAATTCTGGTTTGGTTGATTTATGGCGCAATAACCAATGGGCAAACGCCGCCCCTACCCAACCCCCAGCAAAAGCTAATTTATGGAGTGACGCTTCTTGCACGCGCCAATCTCCATTTTGTGCAGCTTTTTTATCATGCGCGTATAGCAGATAGGTCGCCAAACTTATCGCAAAATACCAACCAATAATCCATAAGGGTAAGTGCTTAACCAGCACAACAGCGGTCAGTAACACAAAAAACAGCACCCCAATAGCCACCCACGTGAGTAATGTTTGATTTTTAAGGTCATTTTGAGCTTGACGAACTTGGCGGGCATTTTGTTGGGCAATTTTTTGTCTGACAAACGTCTGTTGCTGCACGTTGACAGCACAGGGTTTGCCATCTCTGCCTTGCCCTATTTCAAAAACTACCGCTTCATTAAGCACAGGACGTTGGTTCGCTCGGTATTCGCTGATATGAAAAAAAATGGCTGGGTCTTGCCAATTGTTATCGGTTTGCTCAATAAACCCAAAGCCTTTGTCATCTTGCCAGCGGATTATTTTGCCCTGATATTTTGTCATTGAAAATCACCTAATATATATGTTGATAACTCATTATTTTTTATTACTTATCTTTTATAACGCCTTATTGGGTGGGCAATGGTGTTTCGCGCTAAGTGCTCTACCCGACTTTTTTCTATGTTTTTAATTTATTGCTAAAAGCCAATTTTTTTTACGCTTGGTTGCAAAAGTTACTTAAGACAACTGCCAATTACACCCTCTAAACAAAAATTTATCAAATCCTACTACTTAATGGGAGCTTTTTTCAGTAATCTTGTTTGCAAGTCGAACGATTAAGCGTATGGCATTTTTCATCGTTTTTATCATCGGCGATTTCAACAATCAAGCATCTGTTTCAACAACCAAGTAGCTGTGAAACATCTAATTTGTTGAATTTTAAAAATTTTATTATAACAATTTTCATTTAACTATAAAAAACTATCTTATATTTATTTAGTTTTTAACTTAACTACCTTAATAAAAAATAAACAATAAGATATCTAAAGGAGATTTTTCCATGGCAAGTTTAATACGTTTACGCGATATCCAAGACACCCACGTTGACCTTTTAGGTAACGATTATTTTGATCCAACTGGTAAAACCGCTTATGGCGCCAATGGCGACAAAGTGGGTAGTATTCAAGGTGCTTTAGTTGATGAGAGCACAGGCCGTATTCGCTATTTCATTGTTGATGTAGGTGGCTGGTTTAGCTCGAAAGAAGTTTTAGTACCAGCGGGTCTAGCTCGTATTCAAGACGACAATGTATACTTTGATTCGCTCAGCCGAGATACTGTTGAAACAATGGATAGCTACGATCCTGACTACAACTACAGTATTGAAGAACAAACGGTTCGTGACCGTCACGTATTTGACCGTGCTGCCACACCTGTTAAGCTTACTGATAACGATTACCAATCACCTAATACATTACAGTTACTTGAAGAACGCATTTCAGTCAATAAAGACAAAATCGTAGCGGGTTTACTAAAAGTTGGTAAACACGTTGTGTCTGAGCCACGCACTGTCAACGTTGAGTTAACTGAAGAACAAGCGCATATCCAGCGTACGCCAGTTAACAGACCTACTGACCGCAGCATTGGTGATAATGACAATGCCACTATTGAGGTTGAACTTGAAGCAGAACGTGCAAATGTCAACAAACAAACTTATGTCACTGAAGAAGTTAACGTAGATAAAGTGGCACAAACTCGCACTGAGACCTTTAATGAAACCGTTCGCCGTGAAGAGTTAGATGTACAAAAAGATGGCGTTGAGCGTGTAACGGGTGTTGATACCGTCGATGGTAATGTATCACCTGCAATTGATCCAAATGCGCCCCGTAAACTTTAATAATTAATATCATTAGAATTAATTACTATAAAGTTTAACTTCTGCCAACGGTGTTGCCATTGGCTTGAAAAAGGCAGATGATTTCATCTGCCTTTTTTGTGATTGTTATATATTATTACAGTATTTTGGAACAATAACTTTGCAATGGAAAACACTTTATGAAAAACCCGATGACAAATACTACCGAACTAGACACTAATGATACCCATACTCATGATAACATTGTTAAAACCGTCGATCTTCGTGAAGATACCACTAACACCTTAGAGCTATTAGCTGAACGCCCCCAAGTGCAAATTGAGCGATTTATCAAAGACAATATTAAATTATCAAAAAAAATCATCAGCCAAACGGTTAACGTTCCTGTGACACTCAATCAAGAAGTCTTAGTGATTGAACATGTGTTTACGCAGCCTAGTGCCTCTCATGATAATTTAGTTAGTGTGGTTACTAATAACGTCAATGTGCCACAGTTGATGGTGAATGGGCAAGCGATTACTTTAGGCGATACTCCGATTGAGATTCCTCTACTTCAACAAACAGCGAAAGTGAATATTGAAACCATTGTGGCGGAAAAAGTACAGTTAATGACCCAAAATGTCAGTCATGAAACGCAAATTCCTGTGACATTGCGTCATGAAGAATTGGTGACTGAAAAAGTTGAATATGATGAGCCTACGGTATTAGCGACAACGCATATCGCCCCTGAAGAGGTTAACCTAGTTTCAAAGTAATCCCATTCTACTTTGGGTGAGCTCGCTTTGGCTTCTGTTGGCGTGTCTTTTGTTGGCGTATGTTGATATGTAATTTGGGTGTGGCATTCATCAACATAATAGTGGTGTTGTAACATCACATCCAGCATTTTTAATCGGTTAGGTTTAATCGATTAGGCTCGATGATGGGCGGGTATTGTAGATTTATGGGTAATCTCTGGCAGTAAATCCAAAAACCCTTGAATATAAGCCACCTCTTTACTTGTGGTACGGGTCGCCGCATAAAGCTGGCAAAACACGCCTTCCCCCAATGCCCTTGATATGACCCAGCCTTTTTTTTCGTATTCATTGACCACCCAATTCGGTAACGAGGCAACCCCTCGTTCACTCGCAACCAGCTGAATTAACATCGCGGTCAATTCTGTGGTTCTTAGTTTCTTGGGCGCAAGTCCTGCAGGGGCAAAAAAATGCGCGATGATATCGAGCCGCTTGGCCTCCACAGGATAGACGATGAGCGTTTCATCAATCAAATCTTCTGGCAAAATCGGCGATTTTTTATCGACTAATGGGTGCGTCGGTGACAACACCAAGCGACTTTCATATTGGAATAACGGCAGATAGCTGATTCCCTCCAAGGGTAAGCGACTGGCTGTGATAAGCACATCAATTTCTTCATCGAGTAGCATTTGGTGAGGCTCAGGTTCAAAGCCTGAGCTAAAGTCCAGCTCAACGTCTTGCCATTCCCTGCGATAACGATTAAGAATAGGCATCAACCAATCAAAACAGCTATGACATTCCGAGGCCAAACGCAATTGTCCCGTTTGACCACGACCCAGTCTTTTAAGGTTGGCGGTGGTACGATTAAATTGCGGTAGCACACTGTCCGCAAGTTTGAGTACTTCTTTGCCTGCTGGGGTAAAGCTTAGCGGTCTTGAGCGGCGATTGACGAGGCTAACACCATAATAATTTTCGATTTCTTTGAGCTGATGGGACACCGCTGATGCCGTGACATACAAGTCCTCAGCCGCGGCAGCAAGCGAGCCTTGCTCACGTAGTGCGGTCAATAATTGAAGGTGGCGGATTTCAAGCATAAAATAATTTTACCGTTTGCCAAGCCCAAAAGAAAAAAGTTCACGATTTGGTGAAACCATGAACTACTTTAACAAGAAACGTGAAAAAAGTTAATCAATTTCAAGTCAAAGCGGCCGTATTACTCAATCACTTTGACTAACTATCACTGATAATGTGCTCTTCTTCATCTTTGAAATTACGCGTCACAAGTAACTGGTCAATTTTATGATGATCAATATCGACTACTTCAAATTTATAACCTTGATATTCAACAAAATCCGCAGGGCGAGGAATTTTGCGCAGTTTGTACATCATAAAACCTGCTAAAGTTTCATAATTGTCCCAATCGGGAAAATCTTCGATACCGAGCGCATGTTTGACGTTTTCAATCGGTGTGGTACCTTCAATCAGCCATGAGAATTCATCACGCTGGATAATCTGCTGCTCATCTTCAATCGGTGCGACCCAATCCCCCATCACTGTCATCATGATATCAGATAGCGTAATGACACCGACAATGAGCGCATACTCGTTCATCACCACAGCAAATTTTTCTTTACTAGAGCGAAAACGGTCTAGCAGCTCGGATAAGGTTAATGTATCGGGGATGATTAATACATTACGAATCGTAGTTTCATTGAGCAAAATTTGCGACTGGTTACTAAGAAGTTTTACCAAAATATCTTTGGTATCGACATAGCCAATCACTTCATCAATATGGTCTTTACATACCAAAAATTTTGAATACGGGTAATTGGCGATTTTTTGGCGGATACTTTGCTCAGACTCGCCAAGGGTGAAATACACCACATCCTCACGGGTGGTCATGCTAGAGGGCACATTACGTTCTTCAAGCTCAAAAACGTTTTCGATAAAGTGATGTTCTTGCTTGAGCAATACCCCCGCTTGCGCTCCTGCATCCACCACGGCAGAAACATCATCAAAGGTGATATTTTCTTCTCTTACCATGTTGATTTTGAAAATTCTAAAAATCAGATTTGCCAGCCCGTTGATAATCCATGCCAGCGGCTTAAATACTTTGATTGACAACAAGACAGGCTCAATCACCGCTAACGCCACGCGTTCTGGGTTAATCATGCCAATGCGTTTGGGAATCAAATCAGCAAACAAAATAAACAACAAAGTGACTAGCAAAAATGACATTATAAAACCGATATTATCAAGCATTTTGCCTTGATAAAATGGCGAAATAAGGTCAATAAAGTAGGGACGAAGCGCAGACTCACCCACAATACCGCCCAAAATTGCCACGGCATTTAGCCCTATTTGTGAGGTAGCAAAAAATTCGGCAGAATTTTCTTGTAAATGTAAAATTTTATTGGCGCGATTGTCACCCGATTCTGCCAACAACTTTAGCTTGATGCGTCTAGCACCTGCCAAGGCAATTTCGGAAATGGAGAAAAAACTGGAAATCAACACTAATATACAAATAATTAGTAGATTTTGGAATAAACTCACAATACACCTATATTTATCTATTTTTATCTAGACAACATAACAGATTTGGTAAAAAATTTCTTAGACTTTATAGTAAAGCAATATTAGTAAAAAAACATGGCTGAAGAAAACTGGCCGCGTAAAAAAACCCTTGATTGAAATCAAGGGTTTTTGTTACAACAAACTGTTTATACACGTTCAATAATGGTGGCAATCCCTTGACCCAGACCAATACACATGGTGGCAAGACCGAGTTGGGTGTCTTGTTGTTCCATCACATTTAGAAGTGTGGTGGTGATACGTGCACCCGAACAGCCTAGAGGGTGACCTAACGCGATAGCGCCACCATTTAGGTTAACGATGTCTAGTTTGTCTTGTAGGTTTAAGCCCTTAAGAACCGATAAGCCTTGTGCGGCAAATGCTTCGTTTAGCTCGATGGTTTGCATATCGTCGATGCTCATGCCAGCGCGTTTTAAGGCTTTTTTGGTGGCAGGCACTGGCCCATAACCCATGATAGCGGCATCACAGCCTGCAACTGCCATACCGCGAATACGGGCACGCGGTGTTAGTCCTAAATCTTTGGCTTTTTGTGCAGACATGATAAGCATCGCAGATGCACCATCAGATAAGGCTGATGAGGTGGCAGCTGTTACGGTACCGCCTTTAGGATCAAATACGGGGCGTAATGCCGCAAATGATTGCATATTGGCATCAGGACGAATCACCTCATCGATGGTGCAAAGTTGTAGGTTACCGTTTTCGTCATGACCTTCAATGCCGATGATTTCGTTCTTGAAACGACCTTGCTGTGTCGCTTCCCAGGCACGGCGATGTGATTCTACACCAAACGCATCTTGTTCTTGACGGCTGATGTTATTCATACGTCCGAGCATTTCAGCGGTTAAACCCATCATGTTAGAGGCTTTTGCATAGTATTTTGAAGCCTCTGGGTTGATGTCAATACCGTGCATCATGCCCACGTGACCCATATGCTCAACACCACCGATAATGAACACATCACCTTGACCGGTCATGATTTGTGCCGCTGCGGTGTGAAGCGCTTGCATGGATGAACCACATAGACGGTTGACCGTTTGACCTGCCGTAGTACGTGGTAATTCAGCCAATAAACCAATGTTACGACCAATATTCATACCTTGCTCTAGGGTTTGGTTGACACAGCCCCAGATAACATCTTCTACAAGTTTGGTATCAAACGGGTTACGCGCTACCAAGGCTTTAACAAGCTCCGCAGACATGCTGTCAGCGCGTACATTACGGAACATACCATTTTTTGATTTGCCCATTGCGGTACGAACGCCATCGACAATCACGACATCTTTTGGACTTAATGTAGTCATTTTATTCTCCTTAAAATTTATAATCGTCGATTACGCTTGTGGGTAAAAAGTTTTACCATTTGCCGCCATATCACGAATCATTTGTGGCGCTTCATAGGCTTTACCTAAGCTTGCGTATTTGTCGCAAAGGGCTAGGTAATTTTGTAGACCGATTTGGTCGATGTAACGGCATGGGCCACCACGGAATGGCGGGAAACCAATACCCATAATCATCGCCATGTCTGCTTCTGCAGGCGTCGATACGATGTTGTCCTCTAAGCAGCGAACCGTTTCATTACATAATGCAATCATCAAACGATCGATGATTTCTTGGTCTTCAAACTGTTTTGGCGCATCGATAAATGGTTTTAATAATTCAACGGTTTGTGGATCGGCAGTTTTAACTGGCTTGCCTTTTTTATCCGTTTCGTATTTGTAGAAACCAACGCCATTTTTTTGACCTAAGCGATTGGCTTCAAACAATATCTGACCGCTCACTTTGTAGTCTGGTTTCATACGGTCTGGGAAGCCTTCCGCCATGACTTCTGCCCCATGAACCCCTGTGTCGATACCCACAACGTCCATCAAGTAGGCAGGACCCATTGGCCAACCAAATTTTTCCATGACTTTGTCGATTTGAACAAAGTCAGCGCCTTGTTTGATCAATAAGTCAAACGCACCGAAGTAAGGGAATAATACGCGGTTTACTAAGAAGCCTGGGCAGTCATTTACCACCACTGGCACTTTACCCATTTTTTCTGCTAACGCTACCGTAGTCGCTACCGCTTCTTCGCTTGATTTTTCACCACGAATTACTTCAACTAGCGGCATACGATGGACTGGGTTAAAGAAGTGCATGCCGACGAAGTTTTCTGGGCGCTCTAGTACCGAAGCTAAATAGGTGATAGAGATAGTCGAGGTGTTAGATGCTAGGATACAGTTGTCTTTAACTAGCCCTTCAACTTCTTTTAATACCGCGTGTTTAACTTTTGGATTTTCAACAACCGCTTCAATCACGATGTCAGTCTCACCAAAATCACCGTAGTTGAGCGTAGGACGGATACGGCTTAAAGTTTCGCCCATTTGTGTTGGGGTTACTTTACCGCGTGCCATACCGCTTGATAGGTGTTTGCTGGCCTCGCGCATACCTAAGTCAAGTTGCTCTGCCTTGATGTCTTTCATGATGATGGGCAAGCCTTTTGAGGCAGCTTGGTAAGCGATACCGCCACCCATGATACCTGCGCCCAATACAGCAGCTTCTTTAATATCATGCGCTTTGGCGCTGTGAGTTTTAGCGAGTTTACGAACGGCTTGGTCGTTTAAGAATAGACCGACTAGGCTTTCTGCTTGTGGGGTTTTTGCTGCTTTTGCAAAACCTGCAGATTCAATTTCTAACGCTTTGTCACGTGGTAGGTTCACGTGTCTTTCGATGGACTCTAAGGCAATTTTTGGTGCTGGGTACTGGGCTGGATTGGCTTTTGAGAACAATACACCTTTGGCTGAGTTAAATGCCATGGTTTGTTCTAGGGCGTTTAATTTGACTGGATTGATTTTTTCGTCATGGCGTGCTTTCCAATCTAAATCGCCTGCGATACATTTTTTGACTAAATCAATCGCTGAAGCTTCTAACTGGTCAGCGGCAACAACCGCATCCACCATACCGACTTTCAATGCAGCGGCTGGTTTTTGTGCTTCGCCAGTTGCGATGATTTCAAGCGCGTTATCGATACCGATGATACGTGGCAAGCGCACTGAACCACCAAAGCCTGGGAAGATGCCCAATTTAACTTCGGGTAAACCGATGCTCGCTTTGTCACTCATGACACGGTAGTCACACACCAACGTCATCTCTGTACCACCGCCCATGGATGCGCCATTGATTGCCGCAACTTTTGGGAAAGGCAGGTCTTCAAAACGGTTGAATGTTTTGTTGATGTCAAGTACCCAAGAAGCAATCTCGCCTTCTGGTTTTTTGAAGTTACCAACAAATTCAGTGATGTCCGCACCAGCGATGAAAACTTTTTTTCCTGAAGTAACGATTAGACCTTTAACGTCTGAAGATTGTTCTAATGCCGTGACTGCTTCGCCAAATTCTTTGATGGTGGCTTGGTCAAATTTATTAACGCTCTCAGTTTGATTATCGTAGTTTAATTTAGCAATACCGTCTTCGAGTAGCGATACCGAGATGCTATTTCCTTGATAAATCATTGCTAACTCCTTGAGTTATGTTGAAATCAACGGGGAAAACCGAAAAAATGATGTTTTGCACGATGTCTTTATATGATGTCTTTAAAAGATGCTTGTGAAAAGATGCTTATTAAAATTTTTACATACCGCAGACAAAACAAAATCTTGACTAGTTTACTATGTTTGCGATAAGTTGAGAATAACGCAAATGACTGTTTAGTCATTGGCTAGCAACGGGGCCGCTGCTGCGGGTTTTGTTGCCAAACTTATTATCTTGCCACTTGGCAAAAGTCAGCAAAAATGTCCTTGAAGCAGCCAATTTTTATCACTAACCCCTCTATTTGAATTCGACATACTGCTTGACATAATTGGCGCTTAGCGTGGTGGAGTTGACGCAAATCTGTAAACTGCCAACAGGCACCTCACTTTCGAATTCCTGCAGATGCGCTTTGATAGCATCGGCAATGCGCTGCGCCAATGATTGAATGGTAGCGTCATCACGCCCTGGCATCAGATAAAAATGCGCCATAACAAAGGCTTCATCTCCGCTATCGGTCAGTCCTACCAATACGTGATTTGGGTAGTAAATACGTGATTTGATATCACTTTGTAGCTTAAAATTGCCAGACTGCCATAGCGTATCATTGACCCGTGCTAATAGGTTATCGGGCTGACTAATAAGATGGTCGTGACTCACTTCAATAATGACATTGGGCATGGTGTTATCCTTTATTCTTGAATTAAATCTGCAAATTTGGCGTTTACTGCGCCTGCTAAATCTGACGGTGACAACTCAATCTCTAAGCCGCGTCTACCGCCACTACAATAAATGGTCGCAAAGTGTTGTGCCGACTGATCGATGACCGTGGGTAGGCGTTTTTTTTGACCGAGCGGGCTTACCCCACCTAGCACATAGCCTGTGGTACGTTCTACCAATTTGGGGTCTGCCATTTGTGCTTTTTTACTACCGATGGCTTTGGCGATTTTTTTTAGGTTTAGCAAATGCTCAACAGGCAGTATCGCAACAGCGAGTTTGTCATTGTCATCTTGCACCACCAAGGTTTTAAATACCCGCTTTGGCTCAACTTGTAGTTTTTCTGCCGCTTCAAGCCCATAGCTTTCACTATGCGCGTCATGATGGTATTCATGTAATTGGAAGTTGATTTTTAGTTTTTTGGCAAGATTAACGGCAGGTGTCATAGCGGTTTCTTAACAGGGTTTGGTGATTGAACATAGTCATTCATCATAACCAAACTGCGGGTTAAAACAAAGCACATTGGGTATAAAAAACGTATAAAAAAACCAGCCAACTATTTTGCTAGTGACTGGATTTAGTAAAGTGCTAGATACTAGTTGTTGCATAGGCTTTAATGTATAGCCTTTATTTTATAAATGGCGCATTACCTATTAGCTTGCTTTTGAGACCATATAATCAACGGCAGCTTTTACTTCATCATCAGAGGCTTGACTACCGCCTTTGGCTGGCATTACACCGGCTTTTCCTTGATAGCCGCCGATGGCGTGTTTATACAGCGTGTCTTTACCTTGCGCAATGCGAGGTGCCCAAGCGGCTTTATCAGCAAGTTTTGGTGCGCCCATTAAGCCTGCTGTGTGACAAGTGGTACATACACTACCAAACAATTTTTCGCCAGCATCAGCAGAAACTTGGGTAGCGGTTGCTGTCGTCGTGGTGGCAGCGGCTGAGGCGGCTGTCGGTGGCACAAATGAAGCAGGCTGTGAAGCCACTGGCATAGGATGGTTTGCACGAGCGATTTCACCTTGCTGTGCGGCAATTTCTTCGGTTGGTTTGCTTTCAGCTGACTCATGCTTACTACATGCGCTCATGGTAAGACCTAAGGCAAGCATAAGACTGGCTAGCGTGGCATTGCGTGTTGATATCGGTAGCATAACCTTTTCCTTTCAAATAAGGTGAAATCTAATTTCACATCAATGTATAAATTTTTAATAGCCCTACAAACTGTTTTTGCATGGTAATGTTTTGCGTGGTAATGCCGACTGGCAAATGGCTAGTACGACATTTAGCGGTATGTTGTTATCACATGAGAATTAGTGACTATATTAGCATTACTGCGGTATGAATAAAATAACATTTTAAAGCCACCTTGCTAAATCATTACTATCATTGTGTATTTTGTTACGATAACAGACAAAAATTTTTTACTGGCTAGATAAAACAGGGCAATTGGCTAGGAGGAGGATTTTTTAATTTAACAGGTTATGAAAAAGCTAAAATTTACATTGACTTACATGCAATATTTAGTTAAAATTCGCACCTATTTTTATCCTAATCTGAGCTGATGCCAAACCATGGGTAGGTTGGCTAATAATCACCTATACAGCCGGATTAATGTTCCTGACCCACTAACCCCGCTTTGTTGATAGCACATTCATTGTCTATCAATAAGCCTAGACTTAAGGAGTCTACATGCCAGCAGTAAAGGTAAAAGAGAACGAACCTGTAGATATCGCAATTCGCCGCTTTAAACGTGCTTGTGAGAAAGCCGGTATTTTAGCAGATGTACGTAAACATGAGTTCTATGAAAAACCAACTCAAGAACGTAAACGCAAAAAAGCAGCTGCGGTAAAACGTTACAAAAAGAAAATGTCACGTGAATCAGTACGCACGACTCGTCTTTACTAAGGTAATTTGTCGACAGACAACCCAATACCAGTAAATGATAAAATCCACTTTGTTAAGTGGATTTTTTTATGCTATGTTGCTAACCACAATTTTAAAAACGCCATTAGCTAACATTAGGGAGCGTTAAAACCATGAGTACCATAAAAGACACCTTGACCGATGTGGTCAAAACTGCCATGAAAGCGCGTGAGCTTGAAAAAGTTAAAGTGCTACGCAGCGTACAAGCGGTGATAAAACAAATCGAAATTGACCGCCAAATAACGCTCGATGATGCAGGTGTACTAGACATCTTACAAAAGCAAACCAAGCAGCGCCAAGAGTCGCTCGCGATTTTTGCCGCCAATGGTCGGGAAGATTTGGCACAAAAAGAACAATTTGAGATTGATGTGATTAGTCAATTCTTGCCACAACCCATGAGTGAAGCAGAAATTGCCAATCTGGTAGCTGCTGAAATTGCTGAGCAAGGTGCCACTTCAATGCAGCAAATGGGCGCTGTGATGAATGCGTTAAAAGTCAAAACCGCAGGTCGCGCTGACCCCGCTTTGATTTCAAAGTTGGTCAAAGCGACATTGGCTTAATCCATACATCCTAAAAAAAGCCGTAAGATTTGTACTTATGGCTTTTTTTTAAGTTTATTTTTACTAATGGGCTTGCATCACCTGAGAAAGCAAGTCCAAAGTTTCTACCAGTGGCAGTCCAACCACATTGCTATAGCTACCGTCAATCGCTTTGACCCACGCAGCGCCCAGCCCTTGAATGGCATAACCGCCAGCTTTGTCTTGTGGTTCACCCGTATGCCAATAATGCGTCATCATGCTGTCAGTGAGTGCGATAAATTTGACATCAGTTCTCACCACAGTGCGCTCAGCATAATCCATCTGCCATTGACCGCCACGCTGCGCCAGTCGGCTCACTTGCACTGCCGTCCATACTTGGTGCGAGGCATTGCTCATTTGCCGCCACATCGCACAGGCATCGGCAAAATCGTTAGGTTTTTGCAGTACTGCCCCATCCGGCAATACGCCAATAGTATCGGCGGTAATCACCACACACTCGGTCATAGCCTTTGGCAAAACTTGTAAAGCGGCTTGCGCTTTTTGACTCACCATACGCCCAATATAGTCAATCGCCGATTCCTCTGCTCGCCGTGTTTCATCAATGTTGACTGCCGCGCAAGTATGTGGCACCGCAACTTGATCTAACAACTCACGCCGTCTGGGTGAGGTGGACGCCAAGATAATCGGTATAGTGGCATTAAATTGATACATAATAACTTCTCAATACGCTTATCGCGTATAACGCAGCATGACAGCGACTAACAGCGGCCAAATTAAGGTACTGACGGCAACGGTATAAAGTAATTGGGGTGCAAACACCCCTTGGGTAAATAAATGCAGAAAAATTAACGCAAGTTGATAAATCAGCAAACAGGCGCCAGCAAGCAGCCACACCAAGTTCGAGGACAATTGGCGTAAATAACCACTGACAAACTTGATAAAAAATGCCACCAGCACTGCACATAAGGCTTGCTGACCGATTCGGCTATCTGTGAGTAAATCAGCAAACAAACCAACCACAAACGCCAATCCCATGCCAATTAAAGTCGGTTGAAATATCAGCCAAAAAATCAGCATCATAATCATCCACATCGGACGAAATAGCGCAATCTCTGCCGACAGCGGATACACACTAAGTACCGATGCGATGATAAAACTGATTGCCATCACAATATATAAATGCTGTTTGGTTTTTTTGCGCTGAACGACGACCATAATCGGTGATTTTAAACCTTCTGCTGAAGCACTAAAACATAAGACGTATTGATAAAATTGGCAGCGGGTTTCACCATAATCTTGGCATAGCCCCCCGCTTGCTCGGCTTCTACTTTTGCCACGCGCCCAACAGGAAATCCTGCAGGAATACGACCGCCAAGCCCCGATGAAATTAGCTCATCACCAATGCGTACATCCGATGCCTTAAAGATATAATCTAGCACCAAATACTGCGGATTACCTTTGCCCGATACGATGGCTTTTTGCCCGGTACGTTTGATAGTCACTGCAACGGATTGTTGGTCATCGCTGATTAACACCACACGGCAGGTATCGGGATAAACATTGACGACTTGTCCAAGAATGCCGTTTTCATCAATCACCGTTTGCCCGACAATCACTCCGTCTTTGCTGCCTTTATTGATGACCACCATTTGCCGCAGTGGATTGCTATCGGTACCAATCACGTGCGACAACAGCAAATTAAACTGGTCTGGCGTGGTGGCGGATAAAATCCCTTGCAGTCGGGCATTTTGCGCAACAAGATAATCTTGCTGCTGCAACTGCGCTTTGGCATGCACAAGCTCAGCTTTTAACTGGACATTCTCACGGCGTAACGCTTCTTTTTCGGTCATGGTACTATCAAGCCAGCCTGCAAAAAAACTTGGGTAAGCCGATACTTGATAGATGGGCTGCATGGCGGCATGGGTCGCGGTACGTACTGGCTGAAACCAACTGCTATTTTTACTATCCAATAACATCAGCACAATCGCCGCAAACACCACAATAAGGGTCTTGCGAATGGCGAGCGGTTGTTGGGTAAAAATGGTAAGTGACATAAGTAACATCCAAGTAAAATCGTGACAGTCAATACAGCAAGCGGTAACAATACAGATAAGGGTAGCAAAAATCTTTTAAAAAAAGCTATCGTAAAATCATCTTGTCAATAAAGCAATAAAACCGCTATTAAAAAATAGCGGTTAACGGTAACACATCAGTTAACATCAGACAAAAATCATATTCAATGCTTTGTTATTGATAAACTCTAGCGCTTTACCACCCCCACGGCTGACACAAGTCAGTGGGTCTTCAGCTACCGTGACGGGCAAGCCTGTCTCGCGTGAAATCAGCTCATCAAGATTGCGTAATAGTGCGCCACCACCGGTTAATACAATACCACGCTCTGCGATATCGGCTGATAATTCAGGCGGGGTTTGCTCAAGCGCCGCTTTGACACCTGAGATAATACCAGCAATAGGGTCGCTTAAGGCTTTTTGGATTTCGGCGGATGTCACCACAAATGATTTAGGCACGCCTTCTGCCATGCTACGACCACGCACTTCCACTTCCAAGGGGTTTTCAGGATCTTCAATTGCCGTCCCTACTTCGGTTTTGATGCGTTCAGCCGTGGTTTCACCAATCACACAGCCATGGGTACGGCGGACATGAGTAATAATCGCTTCATCAAACACATCACCGCCGATACGGATGGAGTCGGCATACACACAGCCTGATAGCGCAATCACCGCAATCTCTGTGGTACCACCCCCAATATCCACCACCATCGAACCGCTGGCTTCATGCACGGGTAACCCTGCGCCAATCGCAGCTGCCATAGGCTCTTCAAGCAATAAGGCTTTGTTTGCGCCTGCCGATTCAACCGCTTCACGAATCGCACGACGTTCTACCAAAGTAGATTTACAAGGCACACAAACAATCACGTTTGGATTGGCTAAAAAGCGTTTCACTTTCACTTTGTTGATAAAATGCTTGAGCATTTTTTGGGTCACTTCAAAATCGGCAATCACACCGTCTTTGAGTGGACGAATCGCAGTGATATTATCTGGGGTACGACCTAGCATTTGTTTGGCATCAAGACCGACGGCCGCAACGGTAGGATTTTGGGTACGGTTACTACGAAGCGCAACAACCGTTGGTTCATTGAGGACCACACCTTTACCTGGGGTGAAAATTAACGTGTTGGCAGTGCCAAGGTCGATGGCGATATTACTTGATAAAAATCCGAAAAGGCTCATGTATCATTTCCCAGTGATAACAAAACTACACTGCAAGCAAAGCAGAAATTAGCGGGGTGTTTAATCGCACATCGAGTCAACGACGCATTTTTTAAAAGCGTTTATTTAAAAGCTTTTAATGCCGATGTTTCTAATGCCCGTGTTTCAAAACCACCCTATTGTGCCCACTAGCAAAAAATCTGAAGCAAGCTACTTACAGCCGCTGTATTTTACATAAAAAATAGCAAGAAACTCTTAACGATTAACAGTTAAAAGGCTATCTTTTTAGATAAAAAAGGTGACGATGATTTTAAAGAGGTTTAGGCGATAGTGACTTTAATGCGATTAATTTGCGTTTAGTAAGAATAGTGCTAGATTATAGCGGTAAAATATCGCAAAATATAGTGATTTAATCACATTCTATCTTTATTCACGAATTTTTTGTGACAAATTATTTAGGTCACATCACCCTATTTTTTCAAATTTGTTATTAAAAGTAACTAAACTTATGCAACTGTTTTTATCAGGTTTTAGCCTCTTTTATTATAGCCTGCTGCTATAATTGGCTGGTTTAAAATCGCATCGAACATTTGCCTTGTTTGTCCGTTTTTTATTTTTGTTTGTACTTAAGGAACTCATCATGTCGCAGACGCTTTCAACTGATGAAATTATGAACATCGCCAAACTTGCTCGACTTGGCGTGACCGCTGAGCAGGCAGATAGTTATGCCAATGACCTAAGCAAAATTCTATCGATGATGGATATTTTGGCAGAGGTCAATACTGACAATATCGCACCGCTTACCAATGTCCATGATATGACCCAGCCACTGCGTGAAGATGTTATTGGCGGTAATGGGGTCGAAGTCAATCGTGAGCTAAATCAGTCCATTGCGCCAAGTGTCGCTGATGGTCTATACCTTGTGCCACAGGTCATTGAATAAGCCACAGCTCATCGAATAACTTGTCAAATTTTTGTTAATTAATTATAAGTGAAAATTATGTCTGAACTACATACGTTTTCGGTTGCCCAATTGGCGGCAGGTCTAAAAAATAAAGACTTTAGCAGTACCGAACTTACCCAACATTTTCTTAATCGGATTGCCCAGCATGATAAAGCCATCAACAGCTTTATCACGGTCACGCCTGAACAAGCGTTAGCGCAAGCTGCCGCCGCCGATAAATTATTGGCAGAAGGCAAAGGCACAGACTTGACGGGCGTGCCACTGGCTCATAAAGATATTTTTTGTACCCAAGGCGTTTTAACCACTTGTGGCTCAAAAATGCTAGAAAACTTTGTGGCGCCTTACAACGCCACCATCGTTGAAAACTGCCAAAATGCAGGCTTAGTCATGCTTGGCAAAACCAGCATGGATGAGTTCGCGATGGGCTCGGACAATGAGTCATCATACTTTGGCGCCGTGCACAACCCTTGGGATATCAGCCGTGTACCAGGCGGTTCATCGGGCGGTAGCGCGGCAGCGGTTGCGGCAGGTTTTGCGCCCCTTGCCACAGGCTCAGATACCGGCGGCTCAATTCGCCAACCTGCGTCATTTTGTGGTTTGACAGGGATTAAGCCAACTTACGGACGTGTCTCACGTTATGGCATGGTGGCGTATGCGTCAAGTTTTGACCAAGCTGGCAGTTTTGGTAAAACCGCAGAAGATTGTGCTTATTTGCTCAACGTGTTATCAGGTCATGACAGCAAAGACTCAACGTCTGCCAACAAAGATGTGCCGGATTTTGTCGCTAGTTTGACCAGCAAACGCCAAACCAATGCCAGCCATGATAAACCGCTTCAAGGGTTACGCATCGGTATCCCAACCGAATACTTTGCCGATGGCTTAAATAGCGAGGTTAAAGCCAGTGTAGAAGCGGCATTAAAACAATACCAGGCCTTGGGTGCAAGCTTGGTGGATGTGAATTTGACCAAACCTGAAATCACCCTTGCCACTTATTATTTGCTCGCCCCAGCCGAAGCTTCATCTAACTTATCGCGTTATGATGGGGTGCGTTATGGCTACCGCTGTGACAGCCCAAAAAACTTGGAAGATTTATACACCCGCTCACGTTCTGAAGGCTTTGGTGCCGAAGTACAGCGCCGTATTTTGATGGGTACCTATGCGTTATCAGCGGGTTATTTTGATGCTTATTATGTCAAAGCGCAAAAAGTGCGCCGCCTCATCAGCCAAGATTTTGCCAAAGCCTTTGAAAGCTGTGATGTCATTGCCACCCCAACTGCGCCAACGACGGCTTATAAAATCGGTGCAAGCCTTAGCCCTGCCGAAATTTATATGGGGGATGTTTATACCATTGGCGTGAATTTAGCCGGTTTACCTTCATTAAGCCATCCGGTGGGTTTTGATGGTGACAATCTGCCTGTCGGCTTACAGCTGATTGCAAAAGCATGGGATGAAGAGACACTACTGCAAACTGCCGATGCGTATCAGCAAGTCACTGATTTTCACCAACAACTATCACCCATCGCCAAAGCCTAAGGAGCCTTGTTATGACAAACGAAAATAAACCGCAAGCGCCTTTAGTGGATGGCTATGAAGTGGTTATCGGTATCGAAATCCACTGCCAACTCAACACCAACACCAAAATTTTCTCATCGGCTTCCACCCTATTTGGGCAAGAACCCAACACCCAAGCCAATATTGTTGACCTAGCCATGCCAGGGGCGCTGCCTGTACTCAACAAAGATGTGGTAGAAAAAGCGGTGATGTTTGGGCTTGGCGTCAATGCTGAAATTGGCATGATGAACGCCTTTGACCGTAAAAATTATTTTTATCCCGACTTGCCAAAAGGCTACCAAATCAGCCAAATGGCGCACCCGATTGTCGGTACAGGCTATATCGACATCGTGGTCAATGAAGGTGAAAAAAACGAATACCCCAAACGTATTCACATTACCCGTGCTCACTTAGAAGAAGATGCGGGCAAATCGGTGCATGATGCGGTGCCACAAATGACAGGCGTGGATTTAAACCGCGCCGGTACGCCGCTGATTGAAATCGTCTCGGAGCCTGATATGCGCTCAGCTGCCGAGGCGGTTGCCTATGTCAAAGCCATTCACCAGTTGGTCACTTGGCTCGGTATTTCTGATGCCATTATGGCGGAAGGCTCATTCCGTGCCGACTGTAACGTCTCCGTGCGAAAACCCGGTGCCGACTTGGGTACTCGCTGTGAGATTAAGAACCTTAACTCGTTTCGCTTTATCGAGCGCGCCATCACGGTGGAAATCGAGCGTCAAATTGACTTGATTGAAGACGGTGGCAAAGTCATACAAGCCACTCGCCTATATGATCCCGACAAAGATGAAACGCGCTCAATGCGTACCAAGGAAGAAGCCAACGACTACCGCTACTTCCCAGACCCTGACCTTTTACCTGTGCATATTGATACCGCAACTTTTGAACAAATCAAAAACGCCATGCCAGAATTGCCAGTGGCACGTCGTGAGCGTTTTCAATCGGCGCTTGGCTTACCTGAATATGATAGCCGTATTTTAACCGCTAGCCGTTCGCTCGCTGATTACTTTGAGCAAGTAGTGGCAAAAGTCGGTCATGATAACGCCAAACTGGCTGCCAACTGGATAATGGGTGACCTGCTCGGCGCGCTCAACAAAGATGAAAAAACCATTGAGCAAAGCCCGATTTCAGTGAGCCAATTTGCCAAACTGCTAGCGCGTATCAAAGACAATACGCTATCGGGTAAACTGGCTAAGCAAGCCTTTATCGCCCTATTCGCTGGCGAAGGCGGTGACGATGAAACAGCCGTGGATAAAATCATTGCCGATAAAGGTTTAAAACAAGAAACCGATACAGGCGCGATTAAAGCGATTGTCGAAGACGTGTTGAAAAACAACCAAGCGATGGTCGATGAGTACAAGTCAGGTAAAGAAAAAGCCTTTAACGGTCTTGTCGGTCAAGTGATGAAAGCCTCCAAAGGTAAAGCCAACCCGGCTCAAGTTAATCAGCTGTTAAAAGAACTAATTGGATAAGTTTGTATTGCAAATTCTGTCATTTTTGGTAGAATAGTACACCTTTCGGGGCGTAGCGCAGTCTGGTAGCGCACTTGCATGGGGTGCAAGGGGTCGCGAGTTCGAATCCCGCCGTTCCGACCAAATTAAAAAGGCTTACGTTTTCGTAGGCCTTTTTCTTTTTTAAGTTTTTGTTATACCTATTGTTACAGTATTTTTACGTGAATGTGAAAATAGTTTTTTTGTTTTGATAGATAATTTTTTGATAAAATTTTCTCACTATTTGGCTGTATTTATTTGACTGTATTTTTGAAAAATCATGAGTTCGAGCATTAAATCATTCCTTGCTAAGTATAAACTGACAAATTTGGCTGCGGCTTTGGTATGGGTGGTTTTACCACTCACTGCGCAAGCCGATAGCGGTCATCAAGCACAAACCAACAAAGATGCGATTGTACGTTCTTGTCCCAATCGTCTATGCCCCGTGGTGCAGACCCTGCCCAAAGGCGTCAAGTTTAGCTGGGTATTAGCCAAAAATGGCTTTGTGAACATTGCCGATTCTACCTTGTGGGTATCCACTGCTGACATCAAATAACTGGTTGTATGTTTTCAAATTTTTCTTAAAAAGCCTGTCATGAATATGATGGGCTTTTTTGTTATGATAGTCTAAGCTTAATGTTAAACGAGTCGATTATGTGTTACCCAAGAATCATTATTTCAATAAAAAAACAACAACTTACTTTACATCTGAGCCCCACCCAATCACAAACTTACCCCGTCTCTACTGCCAAAAATGGTATTGGACAACTACAGGATACTGGCTGTACACCGCTCGGTGCGCACCTGATTAGCGAAAAATTTGGTGATAATTTACCTATCAACAGTGTATTTGTGGCACGTCAATTTACCGGCGAAATTTATGACGATCATTTGGCAACTACATTCCCCAATCGAGACTGGATTTTGACACGGATTTTGTGGTTAGAGGGAAATGAAACGGGCTTTAATAAAGGCGCCAATGAGCAAGGGGTGTGTGATACCAAGGCGCGTTACATTTACATTCATGGGACGCCCAATACCGAGCCGATGGGCATTCCGCTTTCTCATGGCTGTATCCGCATGCGCAATCAAGACATTATCACACTGTATGACCAAGTGGATATTGGTACAGCGGTCGAAATTTTGCCGTAAATTTATCAAAATTAACCTTAATAATATATTAGATAAAATTAATAAATACAATTAATGGTTAAAAAAAATTACAAAATAGTTTTTATTTATTAGTATTTTAGGCATATAATAGCCGTGTCACATCAATCGGCTTTAACTTTAATTAATAAGGTAGATTGATTATCAAATAACAATGAAAAGGAGCTGATTATGTCAGTCGAAACATTACACAATATTGCAGAAACTCGCCGTTCTATCTATATGCTCAATGACCAATTACCTGTCTCAAAAGATGAGGTAGTTAAACTGGTTGAACATGCCGTGTTACATACCCCCTCTTCATTCAACTCACAATCAAGCCGCTTGGTGGTATTGTTTGGTGAAGACCATCAAAAACTTTGGCAAATCACCGAAGATTTGCTACGCGCGATGGTGAATGATGATGAAAAATTCAAATCAACTGCCGATAAAATGGCCATGTTTAAAGCCGGTGCAGGGACTATCTTGTATTTTGAAGACCAATCAGTGGTCAAAGGCTTACAAGAACAATTCCCACTTTATGCGCATAATTTCCCAGTATGGGCTGAACACACCAGTGCGATGCACCAATATGCGATTTGGAACGCCTTAGCCGCGCTCAACATCGGTGCAAACTTACAGCATTACAATGGCGTGATTGATGAAAAAGTGGCAGAAACATGGAACATCGATAGCAACTGGAAACTCATTGCGCAGATGGTATTTGGTGGTATCGCCGCCCCAGCAGGTGAAAAAACCTTTGAACCTATTGAAAAACGCTTAAAAGTTTACGGAAAATAATTTTTTAATGTGCACTACAATGCATGTGCTAGTGCTAGTGCTAGTGACAGCAAAAAGCCAATATCTGACGGTATTGGCTTTTTTATATAAATTTGATTGCCATTAACTAAAAAATTAGCTCAGTAAAAACCCGACAATATACATCGTGGTTTCTGTGGTCGGTATCGAGATTCCCAACGAAGAACGGGAAATGGTCCGGCTCAGTGAAGTGCTTGGCGCGCGGGTGTTTCAGGAGTCGAACTCACCGCTGACCCTGGCACTGGGTAACGACATTGGCGGCAACCCGATGGTTGCCAATCTCTCCAAAATGCCACACCTGCTGGTGGCGGGCACCACTGGTTCCGGTAAATCGGTTGGCGTCAACGCCATGCTGCTCAGCATGCTGCTGAAGGCAGGCCCGGAAGAGGTCCGCTTTATCATGGTGGACCCCAAGATGCTTGAACTGAGCATCTACGACGGCATTCCGCACCTGCTGGCGCCGGTGGTCACCGACATGAAGGAGGCCGCCAACGCCCTGCTGAAACTGGTCGAGGAACCGCCGCACCGTGGCCAGTGCGATGCCGATGCCGATCCAGCGCACCGCCCGCTTCATTTCGCCACCAGCAGCGAGCCCGTCACCGTCCTGTTCGCGATTTCCTGCCGGCCCAGGCGGCAATAGCTTTCCGGGTCGCCCTTCTTCACGCCGTTGCGGGTCATGTAGTCGTCGGCCACGGCATAGATGCGCTTGCGGTCGGGCTTGCTGTCCAGGAACGCGTCGATCTGATCCTTGCTGTAGCCCTTGTCGAGCGCATAGCGCTGCAGCGCCCGCGCCTGGCTGTAGGCGAGCACGATCCGGCCGTCGATCGACGGGCATTCGCGCCGGATGCGGTCGGCGATCCGCGCCGCGATCAGGCGGTCGTTGATGTATTTCTCGGACGACAGCGGCTCGAGCGCCGCCGCGAAGGCGGAAGGCCCTGCGTCGATGCCGAGATTGACCGGGTTCGGCACCGGCAGGCCGCCGGCGTCCGAGAGGGCGGCGAGGCTGCCGCTGCGCTCCGTCAGCCGGTTCGCGGCGAGCGCGCCGATGCCGTGGCCGTTGGACAGGATCGCGAGGCGCCGGCCGGGGAACGGGCGCTGGCGCGAGAGCGTCTCCACCGCGGAGAACATCTCGTCGAGATCGGCGACGGCGAGCAGGCCCGCCCGCCGGAAGGCCGCCTCGTAGACCGCCTCCGGCCGGGCGAGTGCCCCGGTATGGGTCTCGGGCTGCGGATGCCCGCTCCCGAGATCGGTTCGGGCGACGCGCAGCACCACGACCGGCTTCGAGCGGGCGGCGGCGCGGGCGGCCGACATGAACT